>Ga0180220_1000146_pt1 | contig 112689 bp, 99 predicted proteins | sample eDN5th37CBELigBY_FD_151335 | JGI IMG/M metagenome (GOLD analysis project Ga0180220, IMG submission 151335) | Enriched backyard soil microbial communities from Emeryville, California, USA - eDNA 5th pass 37_C BE-Lig BY (version 2) (version 2) | ecosystem: Environmental > Terrestrial > Soil >...
ACGAAGTCTTCGAGGACTACGACCGCGAGCTCGAGCTTGCTCTGTACCGGGAGTACCGCGACGTCGTCTCGCAGTTCCAGTACGTGATCGAGACCGAGCGCCGGTTCTACCTCGCGAACGAGGTGAACGTCGTGCGGCGTGACACAGAGCACGACTTCTACTTCGAGATCTCGATGAACGACGTCTGGGTGTGGGACATCTACCGCGCCGACCGCTTCGTCAAGTCCGTGCGCGTGCTGACGTTCAAGGACGTCAACGTCGAAGAGCTGTCGCGTCGCGATTTCCACCTGCCCGAGGAGCTGTCGCTCGACTCGTGACGTCCGTTCCTCCCCGGAAGGGCGGGGCCAGGAGGCTTTCCACCGTCGCGCTGCTCTGACGTCTGCCGCGGTTTCCCGACCGCGACGCTGGGGGCATGGCAGACAAGGACGTGCTCGGGCGGGCGGGCGAAGAACGCGCGGCGCTCTATCTCGAGTCCCGCGGATACGCGGTGCTCGACCGCAACTGGCGTTGCAAGGAGGGTGAGCTCGACCTCGTCGTGGCAGACGAGCGCACGCTCGTCGTGGTCGAGGTCAAAACGCGGCGCTCCGACGGCTTCGGTGATCCGCTCGAAGCGGTCGACGCGCGCAAGCGGCGGCGGCTATGGCGGCTCGCGTTCGCGTGGGTCGCGGCGCACCCCGACGAGGTGCAGCGGCGCCGGTTGAGGCTCGATGCGATCGGTCTGACGGGGCCGGATGCGGCGACCGCCCGCCTCGACCACCTCGAGGACATCCGGTGACCGTCGCGCGCACGATGGCAGTGGCGCTGGTGGGTGCAGACGGAGCGGTCGTCGAGGTGGAGGCTGATCTGTCGAAGCAGACGCCGGAATTCCGCATCATCGGGCTTCCCGACAAGGCGCTCGGCGAGGCGGTGCAGCGCGTGCACAACGCGTGCGAGAACAGCGGGCTGCCGCTTCCGCGACGGCGACTCACGGTGAATCTTTCGCCGGCCGCACTCCCGAAGCAGGGCTCCGGTTTCGATGTCGCGATCGCGGTCGCGTCGCTGGCGACCGAGGTGCCTATGGATGCCGCATCCGTCGCTGCCACCGCGCACGTGGGGGAGCTGGGCCTCGACGGGCGGCTGCGCCCCGTGCCGGGCGTGCTTCCGGCCGTGCTCGCAGCGTCGCGCGCCGGCATCACGCGGGTCGTCGTCCCGCACGCGAACGCCGACGAAGCGCGGCTCGTCGACGGGCTCGAGGTATTGGGGGCGGTGAACCTCGCCCAGGTCGCGCGGTGGCACGGCGCGGATGTCGAGGTCCCCGATCAGGAGCCGGTGCCCGGCCGCGCGGAGGACGCGCCCGAGGCCGACCCCCTCGACCTGTGCGACATCGTCGGGCAGCGCGAAGCAGTGGAGGCGCTCGTCGTCGCGGCGGCCGGCGGACACCACATGCTCATGTCTGGCCCGCCGGGGGCGGGCAAGACGATGCTCGCGCGGCGGCTGCCCGGAATCCTTCCCCCGCTCGACGATCGTGCCGCGCTGACGGTCGCGTCGATGCGTTCCCTCTCCGGGGAACCCGTAGCCCGCCTGTCGCGCGTCGCCCCGTTGGAGGCGCCGCACCACAGCGCGAGCGTCGCCTCGCTCGTCGGCGGCGGATCACGCGGCATCCGGCCCGGTGCGATCGCGCGCGCGAGCGAAGGGGTGCTGTTCCTCGACGAAGCGGGGGAGTTTCCGGCGAGCGTTCTCGATGCGCTTCGGCAGCCGCTCGAGAGCGGGTCGATCGTGATCCACCGCGCCGGCGTGACGGCGACGTTCCCCGCGAGGTTCCAGCTCGTGCTCGCGACGAATCCGTGTCCGTGCGGCAACTACGGCGTGCGAGGTGCGTCGTGCTCATGCCCGCCTATGGCCATCAGACGGTACCTCGGCCGACTTTCGGGACCCCTGCTCGATCGCATCGACATCGAGTTGTCGCTCACGCGCGTCTCGGTCGCGCCATCGGCTGCCGCGCCGACGGGAATGACGACCGAGGCGGCGCGAGCGCGGGTCGCCGAAGCCCGTGAACGTGCGGCCCACCGCCTGCGCGGAACGGGCTGGCGACTCAACTCGCACGTGCCGGGCGCCTGGCTGCGCCAGGGCCCGCACGCTCCGACGCCCCAGGCCCGCCGTCCCCTCGACGCGGCGCTTCATCGCGGATCGCTGACGCTGCGCGGGTACGACCGTGTGCTGCGCGTGGCGTCCACCGTTGCCGACTTGGACGGCGCCCCACGGATCGAGCTCGATCACGTGGGGCGCGCGCTCTACCTCAAGAAGGGACTCACCGTATGAAGATCTCCGCGCTCGATCCATCCACCGCACGCCGGGCGCTCGCCGGTGTGACCTCCGTCGACCACCTCGACGACGAGGCGGTTGTGGAGCGTTACGCGCGGGTCGTGTGGAACGTGGTGACCGAACCCGGCGACGGGGTCGCGGGCATGCTCGTCGGCGCATTCGGTGCGGCTCCCGCGCTCGCCGTGGTGACGGGAGGGAGTGCCGTCGCTCCCGTCGAGGGGATGAGCGCGCCCGACTTCGCCGAGGGGCGCAAGCGTTGGACGCCCCGTCTGCGCTCGGTCGAGGTCGACGACGCGCTCGCTCTCGCACGGGCACGGGGTGTGCGACTGGTGTGCCCTGATGACGTCGCGTGGCCGCACCGGGTCGACGATCTCGGTCCTCATGCTCCACTCGTGCTGTGGGTGAAGGGCTCGCCCGAGGCGCTCGCCTCGCTCACACCATCGGTGGCGATCGTCGGAGCAAGGGCAGCGACGTCGTATGGCGAGCATGTCGCGGGGGAGCTCGCGGCGGAGGCGGCCGGCAACGGAATCCCGGTCGTGTCGGGCGCGGCGTACGGCATCGACGCGGCAGCCCATCGGGCGGTGTTGGCGGTCGGCGGGACGACGGTCGCACTGCTGGCAGGCGGTGCGGATCGCCCCTACCCCGCGGGCAACGGACGGCTCATCGACCGCATCGCGGAGACCGGAGCGGTCGTGAGCGAGGTGGCGTGCGGCGGCGCTCCGACGAAATGGCGGTTCCTTCAGCGGAATCGCGTCATCGCAGCGCTGGCCGACGCGACGATCGTGGTGGAGGCCGGCTGGCGAAGCGGCTCACTGAACACCGCGAGCCATGCGCGAGCGATCGGGCGACCAGTCGGGGCCGTGCCGGGGCCGATCACGAGCGCGGCATCCGCGGGATGCCACCGGATGCTCCGAGAGTTCGACGCGGCGTGCATCACGAGTGCCGACGACGTGCGCGAACTGATCGGGCTCGACGGCGAATCCGGTCGGCGACGCTCCGGCTCGATGCGCGAGGGCAGGTTGCGGACGGACGACGCGACACGTGTGATCGACGCGCTGAGCGTCCGTGTGTGGCGCGACACGGCAGACCTGGCGCGCCGCAGCGGCATGACCACGCAGGAGGTGGAGGCACTGCTGGGGATCATGCTCCTTGAAGAGCGCGTCGAGCGCGGGGAGCGGGGTTGGCGCTTGCGACTGGCGAAGGCGTGAGGGCGGCGCGAGCCGCGTGACAGCTCGAGGTGACGACTGCTTTCGGCGCTCGGAGGGAGGTCCGCAGGCCGTTGCCCTCACCGCCGTTCCGCAGACACCGGCGGCCCGATGAGCGGCGTCTTCACCGGCGCGGCGGCGCCGACCGCGACGACGATCGCGTTCCCGAACGGGTTGACGACGGGGTTGGCATCGCGCTTCCAGTTGTTGGTGAGCCAGATGTTCCCCGAAGGGTCGATCTGGCCGCCTGTGATCCGCTCGAGCGCATCGCTCCGGTATCCGGTGTCCGGAGATATCGGGTCGCCCGTCCGCATGCCCTTCGGACACGCGCGTGTGTCGACGCCGCAGAAGCGGCTGATGCCGGTCGGGATGTCGCTCGTCTGCCCGACGGGCACGACGCCGAAGTTGAAGACCCATACGGTGTCCTTCCCGTCGACCGCGATGCCCCACGGCAATGTGAGGCCGCCGCCCGTGAACGGTGAGCCCGGGAAGGGCTTCCTCGTGTCCTGGTGGAAGGCGGTGATCGAGGGGTTCTCGGCGTCACCGAGCTCGGCGCGAGTCGGGCACGGCGAATCGAGCCAGTCGGAGTTCGCGACCCAGACGTTGCCCTTCGTGTCGGTCGCGTTGCCGACCGGATGGCTCAGGACCGTGCGGCCTTCGAACGTTCCCGGAAGGGTGTCGATCAACCGTCCGTCGGGTGAGATCACCGACACGGTGTTTCCGCGGTTGTTCGCGATCCACACGTCGCCGCGAGCGTCCACGGTGGCGCCGAACGGCTTGAGCTGAGGGTGCCCCTCCTCGGGTGTCGGTCCGAGCGGGATGTTGAACGCCCGTGCCGGATGCCCGCCGGGGAGCATCGTCACCGAGTCGTTGCCGCAGTTGGCGATCCAGATGTTTCCTGCGCGATCGGAGACCGTGCCCTGCGGCCAGGAGATGTTCCCGGTGGTGTAGCCGTCCACGCCGGAGACCGGAGTGCCATCGGCGTGGAAGACGGACACGCTGTTGTGGGGAGCCGGTATCGTACCCTGCTCGGCCGCGACCCGCGGGTCGAGGCAGGGCGGGTCCTGGAAGCCGAAGTTGCCCACCCACACTCTGCCGCTCGGGTCGAGGGTGATGCCGTACCCTGCTCCGTTGAGACCCCCGCCGGAGTACGGGGTGCCGGGCACGGGCTGCCCGGACGGGGTGAACTTGAGAAGCGTGAGGCCGGCGCACGCGTACGCTCCAGGCGGCTGGGGTACGGCGTTGTCGTTGACCCAGACGAACCCCTTCTCGTCGATGGCGAAGTTCCCGGGGCCGTTCATGAGATTGTCGCTGTCCTGGGCGCTGTAGGCACCACCCGTGAACTTCAGGAAGAGCAGCCAGCTCGTCGGCGCGGCGCTCAGCGCGGGCCGGTTCACCGGCGTCCGCTGCGACAGCGCGAACACCGGGTCGCCCTTCGGTGCGCGGCTCGACGGGAAGGAGGGGTACTTCACGATGTTCGCGACCGCGTCGAGGACGGTCTTCGAGGGCGGCCCGCCCGGCGGCGCGCTCGCACGGAGCAGCGCCTTGCAGTTCGAACGATCCGCGACGCAGCTCGCGACCGCATTCGCGAGCGAGTTGAACGTGCTGAGGGTCGATGTCTCCGTCCCGTTCGGCGTCGCTGCGAGCACCGAACCGACCGCCCCGGTCACGGGGTCGGCGAGGTTTGCCGCCATGCTCACCGCATTCGTCATCCCGTATCGATTGCCGGCGATCCGATGACCGTCGATGAACTGGGCGAAGGCATTCCCCGTCGCGACCGTCGTGCGTTCGTTGACGACGACCCGCTGCGGAACCGCACCGAGTCCAGCGCTGATCGCGCTCGCGAGCATGACCGGCCCGTGCTTCGCCTCGACGAAGAGCAGCGGATCGCTGCCCGCGAGACCCTTCGGCACGGAGTACTCCAGGCGGAACCTCCCGTTCTTGTCGCTCTTGGCCGAGCCCAGCGGCACCCACTGCGGCTTGCGATCGACGAACGCTGCATAGACCGACACGGAGAAGTCCGACAAGCCGGCGCCTCCGCTCTCGACCGTGCCCTGAAGCACGGACGGGCGCGAAGGCGTCGCGGCGGCCGTCGCGGCCGTCCCCGCGAGCACCATCCCGAAGACGGCGACCGCGGCGAGCACGATCCTGCGCAAGAGGCGCGACGGCATCCGGTGGCGAGGTTTCGACACGAGCGGTCCTCCTTGATCCCAGTCGACAAGACCGTCATGGGAGGACACATCGTCCAGCGGCGGAACCGCCCACAGAGCCCCAGCCCGGTGAACGATTCGGAGGGTGATGGTCGCCGGGACGACCACGCTGTCGCCGTACTCTCCGCCCTCGAGACGAGACGGTATTGCATCCGTCGCGACGCCGCTACCCCGCGGCGGAGAAGGGCTGAAGCCGGCGACGAGGAGGCGCGGCTGCCTCGGTGAGGCACGCGGCCGGTCGCATCCCGGTCGGGCATGCTGGGCATATGCGGATGTCTGAGGCCACCGACGCCTTCGCGGCACACGTGAGCGACGTGCGCCGGCTGTCGCCGGCGACCACGAAGGCATACCGTGCAGACCTCGCCGACCTGATCTCCGTCGTGGGCGACGTCGAAGTGAGAGACGTGCAACTCGAGCACCTGCGAGAGTGGCTGTGGGTCGCGACCCAGCGCGGCGACGCACGTTCGACCCTCGCCCGCAGAGCCGCCGCCGCACGCGGATTCTTCGCGTGGGCGCTCGAGACGGGACACATCCCCGTCGACCCGAGCCTGCGCCTCATCGCCCCGAAGCGCGCGAAGACGCTGCCGAAGGTCGCGAGCGCGGATGCCGTGAGCGACCTCCTCGATCGGCTCGGGCACGCCGCGGCGCAAGGTGACCCGATCGCCCTGCGCGATCATGCAGCGCTCGAGCTCCTCTATGCGACCGGCGTGCGCGTCTCCGAGCTGTGCGGACTCGACCTCGGCGACATCGACCGGGAGCGTCGCACGGTACGGGTGGTCGGCAAAGGGTCCAAAGAGCGCGTCGTCCCGTTCGGCGGCTCGGCAGCTCGCGCCCTCGACGCGTACCTCGTGCGGGGCCGCCCGGTGCTGCGCGATCGGCGGCTCGACGCGCTGGCGGCAGCGCGCGCATCCGAGCCCGCGGGCGTGACGGATGCCGCAACCCCCGGCGACGCCGTCTTCCTGGGCGTCCGGGGCGGGCGCATGGGCTCGCGCGCGGTGTATGACCTCGTCGCGCGGGCGCTCGGCCCGATCATGGGCGGCGGAGTCGGCCCGCACGCGCTCCGGCACTCCGCTGCGACGCACCTACTCGACGGGGGCGCCGACCTCAGGACGGTGCAGGAGCTGCTCGGACACGCGAGCCTGGGCACGACGCAGATCTACACCCACGTGTCGGCGGAGCGCCTCGCGGCGACGTATCGCCTCGCGCACCCGCGCGCCTGACTGCGCGGACGCGCCCGCCGTCAGCAGCAGGGGAGGAGCACCGCCCGCGGGACACCGCCGAGCAGGAGCATCGGATTGATGTACTCGCCGTCGAGGCGGACCCCGAAGTGAACCGTCCCCGGATCGGCGTGGCCCCCGACGCCGATCTCTCCCACCGGCTCACCCCGACCCACGACGACTCCGGGTTCGAGCTTCGACACGACCGGCTCGAGCGTCGTGACGAGCCCGTCGCCATGATCGATCGTCACGAGGGGGCGCCCGGCGACCGAGCCGGAGAACGCGACCACACCCCGGGCGGGTGCGCGGGCAACGGAAGCGCCGCCGGGTCGGATGTCGATGCCACGGTGCCCGGGCCCGTACTCGTGGGCGGGCGCGACGTACGGCCGCACGAGTCGGAACGGCCACAGAGGCCACACCCACGACTCCCGGCCCGAGAAGACGACGTCGCGCGAGCGCTGCGCCGGCGCGAAGGTGAGAGGTGCAGCATCCGCCGCCCTCGGTTCCACAGGTGCGAAGAAGACGAGAACGACAAGCGCGCCGAATACGGCACGGCGGACAGCGCGGGGAACGGGCATGTCGCCAGGCTTACGTCCGTCCGAACCCCGCGGGGGCACCACGGACCCCGCTGTGCGGAAAACGACAAGCAGCGGCATCCGTGGAGGACACGACGAGGGGACGGACCCGCAGGCCCGTCCCCCCGTCGGCTGCGACGGATCGGATCAGCCGATCGGAACCACCACCGAGCTCGCGGTCCCGACCGGGGTCGTGATCGCGAACCGGGCTTCGCCGGAGGCGCCGTCCGGGATGGTGAACGTCACCGTGGCGGTGCCGGTCTCGTCGGTCGCGACGGTGTACGCCCGCGTCACGGGCGCCGTCGCGAGCACGGTGCCGTCGAACGACACCGACACGGTGCCGGCGGGCGGCTCGGTGCGCGTGAACTCCAGCGACGAGAGCGTCAGCGTGACCTGGTCGCCGGGGTCGTAGCCGTCCGCGTCGGGAGGCGACACGATCACGCCGACCGCACGCTGCGCGAGGTCGGGGGTGATCGTCCCGAACTCCTCGAGGTAGTCGACCATCGACTCGAGATCGATCTTGCCGCTGTCGGACTTGTTCCCGCCCTGAGCGAGAGTGAAGAAGTTGTCTCCACCCGCGGCCAGGAACGAGTTCGCGCCGACGGAGTAGGTCGCGGTCGGATCGATCGGCTCGCCGTTCAGCAGGATCTCGGTGATCCGGTCGCCCGGCGCGCCGTTCGGGTTGTACGTGTACGTCAGCTCCTTGCTCACGCCGAGCTTGAGGAACGGTCGCGACGAGCCGGCCGGCTGCCACTGCTCCTCGAGCACCTGCTTGATCTGCGCGCCGGTGAGCGTGAACGAGACGAGGGTGTTCGCGAAGGGCTGGACGTTGGCCGCCTCGCGGTACGTGACCTCACCCGATCCCAGGTCGGCGCGCAGGCCGCCCGGGTTCATGAACACGACGTCCACGTTGCGCGTGCCGTCGACGTTGAGCGCCCACTTCTGCACGTCCGCGACGAGGTTGCCGAGCGTCGACTCACCACCCCGGTTCTCCGGGAACGAGGTCTGGCTCGCGGGGTCGGCGAACACGGCACGACCGAAGTCGGCCGTCGCCTCGCCGATCACGACGTTGCCGAGCTCGTCGGCCACCGCGACGGCGTCCTGGACGATCGGCACGACGGCCGGGTCATCCGGGAAGAGGGGAGTCGACCCGTCCATGAGCGAGAAGATCTCGTTCTTCATCGTGAACGTCTTCGTCTTGCGGTCGTAGCTGATGTCCATCCGCGAGAACCGCTCGCCGTACTGGCCGCTCGAGATCACCGGTCGGCCGTCGATCACGTGGTTGTACGCGAGGTGCGTGTGACCCGAGACGATCGCGTCGACGTTCTCATTCGCGCCGAGCACGATCTTGCCGAACCGGCTGTTCGGATCGACCGCCGACGAGATGTCGGTCGTGGCCGCACCCTCGTGCACGAGCAGGATGATGATGTCGGCCTCGCCGTTGTTCTTCTTTCCGTCGCTCAGCTGATCCGCGACGCGGTTGACGGCCTCGGTCGGGTCGCCGACCGTGATGTCTGCGATGCCCGCGGGACTCACCAGCGACGGGAGTTCGTCGGTCACGGCTCCGATGAAGCCGATCGTGACGCCCTTCGCGGTGTAGGTCCAGTACTCCGGAAGCGCCGGCTTGCCCGTCGCCTTGTCGTACACGTTGGCACCGAGGTACTCCCACAGCGCGAGGGGCATCACACGATCCGTCAGATCTGCGAAGCCTTGATCGAACTCGTGGTTGCCGACCGAGCTCACATCGAGCCCTGCGGCGTTGAGCCCCTCGATCGTCGGCACGTCGTCCTGGATGAACGACGTGAACGTCGAGGCCCCGATCAGATCGCCCGCCGCGGCGAAGATCGTGTTCGGGTTCTGCGCCCGGATCTGCTTCACCGCAGACGAGAGCGCTGCGATGCCGCCGGACGGGGCCGACTGCTCGATCCGCCCGTGGAAGTCGTTGACGGTCACGAGGTCGAACTCGACCGTGCCCGGCGCTCCCTCCGAGCCGACGCCCACGATGATCGGGTCGTGGTCGCTCGAGCGGAACGGAGTGCCCGCTTCGGCCGCCGGACCCCAGTACTCGCGTCCCGACCACTCGGGCGAGTTGATCGACCACACGCCGACGCCGGTGACCTTGTCGGTCGCCGTCGGCGACGCGAGCACGTGGTCGAGCGAGCCGAGCTCGCCGTCGAACGTGTACGTGTACTGACCGCGGGCACGCGAGAAGAGGAGGTCGGCGTAACCGGCATCCGTGAAGACCTTGATCGGGTCCTCCTTCGCGTACGCGTTGAAGTCGCCGACGAGGTAGACGTCGGTCTTCTGGCCGCGCTCGAGCGACTGCGCGAGGGCCAGCAGAGACTCCGCCTGCTTCACGCGGTCGGCGTTGTACGGGCTGTCCGTGCCGAACTCGGGGTCGCCCTCGGACGCGCTCTTCGACTTGAAGTGGTTCGCGATGACGGTCACGAACTGCTTGCCGAACTTGAACGTCTGGGCGATCGGCTCGCGAGCGTTCCCCCACACCGTCTCGTCGACGATCGTCTGCGCGGCGCCGTTGGTCTTGACGACCGCGGGCTTGTAGATGATCGCGTTGGTGATGACGTCGACGATGTCGGGGTTGTGCAGGGCCTTCGGGGTGCGGACGTAGTCCCACACCTTCCCGCCGGCGGCGGCGTTGAGGCCCGCGACGAGGTCGGCGAGCGCCTCATCCGGCTTCTCGCCGAGCTTCACGGAGTTCTCGATCTCCTGCAGGGCGACGATGTCGGCATCGAGGGCGTTGATCGCCGAGACGATCTTCGATTTCTGTATCGCGAACTCCTCGGGGGTGTCCGCACCACGCGCGTTGGGGTTCTCGGTCGTCAGCGTCGTGAAGTAGTTCAGGACGTTGAACGCCGCGATCGTGACATCACCGCCGACATCCGGCACCGACGCGGGGCGGGGGTTCAGCGACGTGAACGTCGGCTTGACGGATGCCGGGCTCGCGTCGTTGATCGGCACAGGCGGCTGCAGCCGCCACAGGTCGAACCCGTAGTCGAGCACGTACCCCGTGGTCGGGAACGTCACGCGGTCGCCGTTGCGGACGACCTGATCCGCGGTGAAGTAGGGCTGCTCGCCCGGGTGGTCGGCGTTCGTCGTCGAGACGCTGTATCCGTCGTCGAGCGCGATCCGGCTGTTCCGGTTGGCCGCCGTGATGTTGTCCGCCGCCGTCGAGCCGACGGGCTGCGTCTCGTATGCCTCGACCGGCATCGCCGAGCCCGCGTTCAGCCACAGCTCGCCGAAGTTGGTGAGGTTGTGGCTCGAGATGACGCGATACGGCGAGGACGCCGTGCTGATGGGGGAGACGAGCATGCCCTCGAAGCCTTCACGCGCGCTGTCGCCGACGACGGTCGCAGGCAGGGGGATCGGCGCGGGGGTTCCGACGGCCTTCTCGACGATCTCGACTGCGCCTGCCGCCGAGCCGTTGATCTGCGTGATCGTGCGCGGGTCGCGAACGAGGCCGGAGTTGTCGCGCCGGAACTCGGACACAGGGCCCGTCACGTCGACGAGGTCGCCGATCTCGACGCCCGTCGCCGGATTGTTGTTGAGGAAGACGAAGATGCCGTCCGATACGCGCGGATCGGGGTCCGTGCCCGCACCCACGCCCTGCGTCTGGATGTAGATCCCTCGGTAGCCGCCGACACGGTGGTCGGCGATGACGACGCCGCGGACCGTGACGGTCTGACCGGCGACGGGTGATGTGTCGGTCGTGCCCTGGACTTCGGCGATCGTGTGGGTCGGCGTCGCCGCGGATGCGGGTGGCGCCAGCATGAGGCTCGCGAGAAGGGCGCCGACCGCGGTGGCGGTGACGACGGACATTCGCGAGGCGGTACTGCGTCGTTGCATGACTCTCCTCGAGCTGTGCATCGGATGCCGTCTGGGGTGGCGTCGGGAGCGATGCACAGGCAATTCGCAGACTAGGAACCAAGTGCGGATCTGCCAAGGGGATCCGTCGGATTCCGATGGATTTCCTTCTGCGTTCACCTCCGCGCCGCCTCGGCGTCGCCGGCGGGCGGACGGATGCCGCCGACTGGTACACTTGGTGCCGCACCCCGCTCGTCGGGGTGACTCCGCGTGCCCAGAGCGTCGCGAACCGCGTGTTCGCCGGCGCGGCATCGACTCCCAACGGTCTCCTGACAGGTTCAGGGGCGGGCGTGTGCCGGGCACCAGGCATGCCGGATCCTCCGGCACGAATCAACCGCAAGAGACGCGCGAGCGTCAGAGAAGGAGACCGGCCATGGCCGTCGTCACGATCCGCCAGCTGCTCGACAGCGGCGTCCACTTCGGGCACCAGACCCGCCGTTGGAACCCGAAGGTGAAGCGCTTCATCCTCACGGAGCGCTCGGGCATCCACATCATCGACCTCCAGCAGTCGCTGGCCTACATCGACAAGGCCTACGAGTTCGTCAAGGAGACCGTGGCCCACGGCGGCACGATCCTCTTCGTCGGCACGAAGAAGCAGGCCCAGGAGGTGCTCGCCGAGCAGGCGACCCGCGTCGGCCAGCCCTACGTCAACCAGCGCTGGCTCGGTGGTCTCCTCACGAACTTCGCGACGGTGTCGAAGCGCCTCGCGCGCATGAAGGAGCTCGAAGAGCTCGACTTCGACGACCCGGCCGCGAGCGGCCTCACGAAGAAGGAGCTCCTGCTCAAGAAGCGCGAGCTCGACAAGCTGCACAAGTCGCTCGGCGGCATCCGCAACCTCCAGAAGACGCCTTCGGCGATCTGGGTCGTCGACGCCAAGCGCGAGCACCTCGCGGTCGACGAAGCGAAGAAGCTCGGCATCCCGGTCATCGGCATCCTCGACACGAACGCCGACCCGGATGACTTCCAGTACCCGATCCCCGGCAACGACGACGCGATCCGCTCCGTGAGCCTGCTCACGCGCATCATCGCGGATGCCGCGGCCGAGGGCCTCATCCAGCGCCACCAGCCCGCCGCCGACGCCGACGAGGCCGCCGAGCCGCTGGCCGAGTGGGAGCGCGAGCTCCTCGAGCAGGGTGCGCCGGTCGTGACCGACGTCTCCGAGGTCGAGACCATCGCGACCGAGTCGGAGGCCGACAAGGCCGGTGCCGAGGCCGCCGCCGCGCCGGCGGAGACCGCTGAGGCCGAGGTCGCCGAGGCCGAGACCGCTGAGGCCGAGGCCGCCGCGGACGAGCCCGCCGCCGAGTCCGCCGAGTAATCGCTCGAACTTCGAACTCCGCCACGGCGGGATCGCTTTCCGGAGCGGTCCCGCCGAGGCATCCACGAGAACTCACCAACATCAAGGAGCCACGACCCATGGCAAACTTCACGATCGCCGACATCAAGGCGCTGCGCGAGCAGCTCGGCACGGGCATGGTCGACACCAAGAAGGCGCTCGAAGAGGCTGACGGCGACGTCGAGAAGGCCGTCGAGATCCTGCGTCTCAAGGGCGCGAAGGGCAACGCCAAGCGCGCCGATCGCTCGACGAGCGAGGGCCTCGTCGCCGCCAAGGAGCTGAACGGCAAGGTCACGATCATCGAGCTCGCGTGCGAGACCGACTTCGTCGCGAAGACGGAGCGCTTCATCTCGCTCGCCGACCAGGTGCTCGACGCGGCGGCCGCCGCCGGTGCCGACTCGGTCGAGGCTGCCCTGGCCGCCCCGGCCGGCGACAAGACCGTCGAGCAGCTCATCTCCGACGAAGCCGCCATCATCGGCGAGAAGGTCGAGCTGCGTCGCGTCCGCACGCTGACGGGTGACAAGTTCGAGATCTACCTGCACAAGACGAACAAGGACCTGCCCCCGCAGGTCGGCGTCGTGCTCGCCTACACCGGTGACGACGCCGAGACGGCTCGCGCGCTCGCCCAGCACATCTCGTTCGCGAACCCGACATACCTGTCGCGCGACGACGTGCCGGCCGCCGAGGTCGAGAAGGAGCGCGAGATCGTCACCGAGATCTCGCGCAACGAGGGCAAGCCCGAGGCTGCCCTCCCGAAGATCGTCGAGGGCCGCGTGAACGCGTACTTCAAGCAGGTCGCCCTCCTCGACCAGGACTACGCGCGCGACAACAAGCTGTCGGTCGCGCAGGTCGCGAAGGACGCCGGTCTCACGCTGACGGACTTCGCCCGCTTCAAGGTCGGCGCCTGACACGCGCACAAGGGCCCGCATCGCTCGCCGATGCGGGCCCTTTGCCGTGTGCCCGGGAACCCTTCGATAGGTTGTCGTAAGCGACGAGAGGAACACACCGTGATCAACGAAGCGACCGGACGCCGTCGCGTCCTGCTCAAGCTGTCCGGCGAGGCTTTCGGCGGCGGCCAGCTCGGCGTCAACCCCGACGTCGTGAGCCAGATCGCCCGCGAGATCGCGGCGGCGGTCGACACCGTCGAGATCGCGGTGGTCGTCGGCGGCGGCAACTTCTTCCGCGGTGCGGAGCTCAGCCAGCGCGGCATGGACCGTGGTCGCGCCGACTACATGGGCATGCTCGGCACGGTCATGAACGCGCTCGCACTCCAGGACTTCCTCGAGCAGGCGGGCGCCGCCACGCGCGTGCAGTCGGCCATCTCGATGACCCAGGTCGCCGAGCCGTACATCCCGCGTCGCGCCGAGCGTCACATGGAGAAGGGCCGCGTCGTGATCTTCGGTGCCGGCGCGGGACTGCCGTACTTCTCCACCGACACGGTCGCTGCGCAGCGCGCGCTCGAGATCGGCGCCGACGAGGTGCTCGTCGCCAAGAACGGCGTCGACGGCGTGTACACCGCCGACCCCCGCCACGACCCCGACGCGACGCGCATCGACAGGATCACGTACTTCGACGCATTGCAGCGCGGACTCAAGGTCGTCGACTCGACCGCGTTCAGCCTGTGCATGGACAACAAGATGGACATGCGCGTGTTCGGAATGGAGCCCGCAGGCAACGTCACCAAGGCGCTCCTGGGCGAGTCGATCGGCACGCTCGTCACGACATGAGCCCGACGCGGTTCGCGCCCGTTCGGGAGCAGCCACGCCGATAGACTGAGTTGTCCGCAGCTACGAGGGGAGTCCCACTGTGATCGCCGACGTCTTGGCAGATGCCGAGGTGCGCATGGATCGTGCCGTCGAGGCCGCGAAAGAGGATTTCGCGACGGTGCGCACCGGACGCGCGAACCCGCAGCTCTTCCAGAAGCTCCTCGTCGAGTACTACGGCACGCCCACGCCGCTCGCACAGCTCGCCTCGCTCAACAACCCCGAGGCTCGCACGCTCATCGTGACGCCCTACGACAAATCGGCGCTCAAGGCGATCGAGCAGGCCATCCGCGACATGCCGAACCTCGGCGCCAACCCGTCGAACGACGGCAACATCATCCGCGTGACGCTGCCGGAGCTCACGGAGGAGCGTCGCAAGGAGTATGTGAAGCTCGTCCGCTCGAAGGCCGAAGACGCGCGCGTGCACGTGCGCGGCATCCGTCGCAAGGCCAAGGACGACCTCGACGCCCTCAAGAGCGAGGTCGGCGAAGATGAGCTCGTCCGCGCCGAGAAGGAGCTCGACGCCCTGACGCGTACGCACGTCGACGCGATCGACGACGCGCTCAAGCGCAAAGAGGCCGAGCTCCTCGAGGTCTGAGGACTCCCGTGACCGACACATCCGGGCCGCCGGGTCCCGATCCCGCGAACACCCCGATGACAGGGGCGGATGCCGCGGGCGCGGGCCCCTCGCGACCGGCGGGCGACGCGCCGCTCACGCGCAAAGACGCGGCGGCGCGTCGCGCAGCGCCGCCTCCGACCGACCCGGGTGCCGTGTTCCAGTCGCACATCCGCGCGGCGCGCACCGAGTTCGAGAGCCAGGTCGCGCACGCGCGGGCCGAGTTCGAGGAGGCGAACGAGCGCATCAAGCAGCGCACGGGACGCGACCTGATCCTCGCGATCCTCATCGGCCTCGCGATCGGAGTCGTGCTGGTCGCTTCGCTCGTCTTCTTCAAGTGGCCCTTCGTGATCTTCGCGCTGGCCGCAGCGCTCCTGGGCATCTTCGAGTTCGGCCGCGCACTCATCGCTGCCGGGCGGCGGGTCGACATCGTGCCGCAGCTCATCGCGGGCGCCGCCCTCGTGCTCGCGGGCTTCTTCCTGTCGCCGTGGATGCTGTGGGTCACGGCTTTCGTGGCGGTCGCGTTCGTGATCGTGTGGCGCGTCATCGGCCAGATGGCCCGCCGCGACGGTCGTCTTTACGGCGACGTGCTCGCCGACGTGCTGATCGCCGGGTTCATCCAGGTCTACGTGCCGTTCCTCACGGCGCTGTGCCTCGTGCTGCTCCAGCGTGACGGCGGTGAGTGGTGGGTCCTCGCGTTCATCATCGTCGCGGTGGCCGCCGACACCGGCGCGTATGCGACGGGACTCACGCTCGGGCGTCACCCCATGGCCCCGCGGATCAGCCCGAAGAAGACGTGGGAGGGCTTCGCCGGCGCGGCGGTCGCGGCGATCGCGGCGGCGGTGCTGCTCGCCATGTTCATGCTCAACCTGCCGTGGTGGACGGGCCTCATCATCGGTCCGGTCATCCTCGCGTCGGCCACGATCGGCGACCTCGGGGAGTCGATGATCAAACGCGACCTCGGCATCAAGGACATGAGCTCGTGGCTGCCCGGCCACGGCGGCGTGCTCGATCGCCTCGACTCCATCCTGCCGAGCGCGCCCGTCGCCCTCGCGCTCTCGTACCTCCTCTTCCCCTTGGCGGTCTCATGACGACGGCACCCACCGCTCGCCCCGCGTTCCCGCTCGCGCCCGGTCGCCGCAAAGGCTATGACCGCGAGGCGGTGGATGCGTTCCTTCTGCGCGCGCGGACGGCGTTCGAGGCCGGCGACGCATCCGACGACCCCATGACCTCCGCCGACATCCGGCAGGCGGCGTTCCCGCTCGTGCGTCAGGGGTACGCGATCGAAGCCGTCGACGCGGCGCTCGGTCGCATCGAGGATGCGTTCGCGGCCCGAGAGCGGCAGCAGGCGGTCGCCACCGCCGGCGTGCGCGAGTGGGTCGGGCAGGCGCGCGAGACGGCCCAGGTCGTGCTGGACCGCCTCTCGCGCGAGCGCGGCCGACGCTTCGACCGCGTCGGACCACTGCGCTACGGCTACCGCATCGACGAGGTCGACATCGTGGCCGACCGCATCGCCCGGTTCCTCGAGAAGGGGGAGCCGCTGACCGTCGAGCAGGTGCGCGGAGTGGCGTTCCGGATGCAGCGCAACGGCTATCGGGAACTGCAGGTCGACGCCGTTCTCGACGCCGTGATCGAGGTCATGCTCGCGGTCACGTGAGTGCCGCTTCGGCGTCGGCCGAGTCCCGATGAGCGGTGGCCCGGGCCGGTCGCGTGGCATGCGCGGGACACGGCGGCTAGACTCGGCACACTGTGACTCCCGGCAACGAGATGATTCCCGCGCCGCCGTTGCGTCGTCGCGTCCCGGCCACCACAGCCGATACGCCCGCGCGCGCGGTGGCGCGGCGTGTGCCGCCCGCGAAGCCGGTCGAGACACGGTGGTCGCGTCGTCGCAGCGTCATGGGAGTCTTCGCCGCCGTCGCGGCGATCGCGTTCGTCGCGGCCTGGGCGGGGCCGAGCGGCCTTCCCCTCACCGAACAGGCGAGCGCGGAAGAGATCCCGCCGATCTCCCTGTATGCGAGCTCGCTCGGCGACGTGCAGTCGCTCGAGGTCGACGCGGCTGAGGTCACGGTCGCGAAGTTCGACCGCCCGAGCTACGAGGTGTACGTGAAGCCCAAGCCCACGCCGACGCCCGTCGCACAGCGCACGTCGACATCGTCGTCGGGCTCGGGATGGCAGCCGCCGTTCGTCGCGCCCGACCCGGGCACGGCGCAGGCGATCGCGTACGACATGGTGCTCGCGCGCGGCTGGGGCGACGACCAGTTCGCGTGCCTGGTCGCCCTGTGGAACAAGGAGTCGGGCTGGCGCGTCAACGCGTACAACCGCTCGAGCGGCGCGTACGGCATCCCCCAGGCGCTCCCCGGCAGCAAGATGGCGACCGCAGGCGCCGACTGGGAGACGAACCCTGCGACGCAGATCGCGTGGGGCCTCGGCTACATCGGCGGACGCTACGGCACGCCGTGCGGCGCGTGGGACCACTCGCAGCGCGTCGGTTGGTACTGACGGATGCCGCGGGCCAACCGCAGGCGCAGGGAGTCGTCGCACGACGACTCCCTCGCGCGCATGATCGCGGGCTGGAAGCGCACCGAGACCCGTCGCGGCGTGGAGTGGACGGTGCAGCCCGTCTCAGCCGCGCAGGCCCAGAAGCCGTACACGTGCCCGGGGTGCGGGCGCACGATCGCGCCGGGTACGGCGCACGTCGTCGCGTGGCGCGCGGACGGTGTGCTGGGCGATCAGGCCGATCTCGCCGCCCGCCGGCACTGGCACCAGCACTGCTGGAAGCTCGCGTGACGTCGCCGGGAGAGCGCCCGGCATCCGCCTGTCGTTGGAGGTGTCCCTGACGTGGAGATCCGTGGTCCGCTCGTCCTGCCCGCGACGCGGGAAGACATCGAGCTGCACACGCTCGACGGGCTGACTCTCGTCGGAGAGCTCGCCCGCCCGCTCGAGAAGGAGCCGGTGGCGACACTCGTGACGCTGCATCCGCTGCCCACCGCCGGCGGGTTCATGGACTCCCACATCCTCCGCAAGGCCGCCGCGCGGCTTCCCGCCCTCGCCGACTTGGCGGTCCTGCGCTTCAACACGCGCGGTACGACCTCGCCGCGGGGGACCAGCGAGGGGACGTTCGACGGGGGCCGGAGCGAGGCGTTCGATGTCGCCGCGGCGATGGACTTCGTGCGGGAGCGGGGGCTGCCGCATCCGTGGGTGCTCGGCTGGTCGTTCGGAACCGAGCTCGCGCTCAAGTACGCGCGCGACCACCAAGATGTCGCCGGCGTGATCCTGCTTTCGCCGCCGCTTCACCGCACGACCCCGGAAGAGGTGGCGGCGTGGGCGGACGATCCTCGTCCGATGGTGATCGTGGTGCCCGAGTTCGACGACTACCTCCGCCCGGCCGAGGCCGCCGAGCGGTTCGCGGCGATACCGCATGCGACGCTCGTCCCGGTCGAGGGCGGAAAGCACTTGTGGGTCGGTGAGAGCCAGACGCGCCGCGTGCTCACCGAGATCGTCGCGGCCGTCAATCCCGACGCGCTGCCGCTCCCGGTCGAATGGCACGGAGCGGCCGAGCAGGCATGACCGCGGCCGCCCGCGGTGTCGTCAGCGCTCGTTCTGCCGCGGGATCACGACCTGCCGGTAGATGATGAGGATGCTCGCCGCGACGGGGATCGCGATGAGGGCGCCGAGGAGCCCGAGCAGCGCGCCGCCGGCGAGCGCCGCGATCACGACGACGGCTCCCGGTACCGAGACCGCGCGGTTCATGACGCGCGGCGAGATCAGGTACGCCTCGATCTGCATGTAGATCAGGTAGTAGATCGCCGCGATGATCGCCGTCGTCGGGATGCCGAGGCCACCCGGGACCAACAGCAGGATCAGCACGATGATCGCTGAGCCGGTGAGCGTTCCGACGAGCGGGATCAGCGAGAAGAAGAACGCGATGACGGCTAGGACCGCGGGGAACGGCGCCTGGATGATCGTCAGGAAGATCGCGCTCAGCACGCCGTTGATGACGCCCATCGTGAGCTGCCCGATGACGTAGTACCCGACCGAGTCGGTGATCTGCTCGGACAGGTCGATGAACCGCTCGCGCTTCGACGCGGGCACGAGCTGGTACACCGCGCGCTTGAGCGACGGCGTCGACGCGGTGAAGTAGATCGTGAGGATCAGCACGATGAAGGCGCCCGCGAGACCCGACACGACCGCGAAGCCCACGTTGATGACACCGCCGGTGATCGAGCCCCAGTTGTCGACGAACCAGTCCTGCAGGTTCGCGAGAGCGTCGTCGAGGAACTCGGGGGAGAGACCGGGGAAGATGCCCGCGATCCACGCGCTCACGTCGTCGAAGAACTGAGGAAGCGTGCGGCTGCCGACGAACTCCTGGATCTCGCCGACGAGTTGGGCGATCTGGTTCACGATGATCGGCACGACCATGAGGACGATGCCCGCGAACACCGCGAGCACGGCGAAGATCGTGATCAGCACAGCCGCCCAGCGCGGAAGCTTGCGGCGCTCGAGCCACGCGACGAGCGGGTCCAGGCCGAGCGAGAGGAAGAGGGCCGTGCCGATGTACAGCAGGATCGTCGACAGGGTCTGGATGCTGCCGATGAGAACGAGCCCGAGCCCCACTCCGAGTGTCGCGACGAAGGCGGTGCGGAAGGGGTGGTGGATCTTCACGAGCTCTCCGGTTCGTCATCGGGCCCAGCGGGGTATAGGTCAGGATACGCACACGGCACGCCGAGGTCGTGGATTGGTCCCTCCCACGCTCCTTTCAGCCGCTCTTCGCTACTCTGGACTGTCGAGTTCCCTAGGCCCGTGCCCCGACCCCGGGCCAGTGAGAGGTTTCATTCCGTGCGTTTCGTGTGGGCCGTGGTGGCGTTCATCATCGCTGCCGTGATGATCGGTGCGGGCATCGCTCAGCGCACCGTCTTCCAAGGGCCGAAGACCGAGACCGCGCCGATCTCGATCGAGCAGGACGTGCCTTATCTGCTGATCGACGGCGCGGTGCTGAACAAGCTCCCCGGCGCGCAGACGCTCCGTGCGCAGGCCGAAGGCGACATCTTCGCCGCCTACGGCCGCACCGGGGACATGGTGGCCTGGCTCTCCGACGCCGAGTACGCATCGGTGACCCTCGATGACGAGGGCGAGATCCGCACCCGTATCGTCGAGCCCGAGCCCGTCGAAGAGCCGACGGATGCCGAGGCCGGCGACGCCCCCGCCGAGAGCGAAGCCCCTGCCGAAGAGGCGGAGGCGACGCCCGGCCGCAATCCCGCCGGCTCGGATCTGTGGCTCGACGAGTTCAAGCAGACCGACCTCCTCATCGAGCCTCTGCAGCTTCCGGAGGACATGAGCGTGCTCGTCGCGCTGGACGGCACCGAGCCTGCTCCGTCGAAGGTGAGCGTCTCCTGGCCGATCGAGAGCACGACCCCGTGGGCCGGTCCTCTCATCGTCGGCGGCGGCCTCGTGATGGCGATCGGTGTGCTGCTGTACATCCTCGGCATCCGCCATGTCCGACGTTCGCGCGGACCGCGTCGCAAGGGGCTGCCGCTCCCTCCCACCGAGCCGATCGATCTCTCGATCGAGGGCGAGGACAAGGGCGTCATCTCGGCCGGCGCGCCGACTCGCCGTGCCGTGTCGGGCCGCCGCGCTTTCGCGATCCTGCCGGTCGTCGCGGTCTCCGCACTCATGTCCACGGGCTGCACGCCCGACGCGTGGCCGCAGCTCGGCCCGACGCCGACCCCCACCCCGACGCAGACCGTCCTCGTGCCCGAGACCCAGCAGGCGCCGGCCGTCACGCGGGCGCAGGCCGATCGCATCCTCAGCCGCGTGTCGTCCACCGTCGCCGACGCGGATGAGGCGCTCGACGCCAAGCTCGCGGCAACGCGTCTCGACGGCGCAGTGCTCGCCGAGCGCACCACGAACTACAAGCTGCGGGGGGCGATCAGCGACCGCGCGCCGCTGCCGGCGATCCCGACGAAGTCGCTCGAGATCATCCTGCCGCAGGCGTTCGACGGCTGGCCGCGCACATTCATGGCGGTCGTGAGCGACGCCGATGACAAGACGGCGAACATCATGATGCTCTCGCAGGCCGACCAGTGGTCGCCCTACAAGCTGAACTACCTCGCCAACCTCGAGGCGTCGACCGTCATGCCCGAGATGGCGGCTCACTATGTGGGCGCGACGCAGGTGCCGCCGGACTCGGAGTTCCTCATGCTGGCGCCGCAGGACCTCGCGGCGGCGTACGCCGACATCATCGACAACGGCGAGAAGAGCGAGTACTGGAGCCTCTTCGACGTCGAGAACGACCACTTCCGCCCCGGCGTGCTCGCCGACCGCAAGCAGCGGCTCGACGACTTCAACCAGACCGCGACGAACACGGGCAACCTGACGTTCAAGGCGGCGGCGGGAACGCACCCGCCGGTCGCGCTGGCGACGCTCGACAACGGCGCGATCGTCGCGGTCCACGTGCACGAGATGGAAGAGGCGAAGCCGACCAACGCCGACGCCGTCATCAAGCTCGGCGACAACACCGAGGTCAAGGCGCTGACGGGCGTCGACCAGTCCAGCACGGGCGTCACGACGACGTTCAGCGACCAGGTCTTCTTCTACGTGCCGGTGCTCGACTCCGACGAGAAGATCCAGCTCCTCGGGTATTCTTCGAACATCCTCGACGCGAAGGTGATCAAGTGACCGATGCCGCTGCGGGCGCCGCACTTCGCGGTGCCGTGGATCTGTCCGCATTGCGCAACCGTCCGGCTTCTTCGCCGCAGGGCACCGCGCCCGCGGCAGGCGGCCCGGCCGGCAGCGTGCCGTCCCTGGTGATGGATGTCACCGACGAGACGTTCGGCTCCGCGCTCGAGCTCTCGCGGACGGTTCCGGTCGTCGTCGACCTGTGGGCCGAATGGTGCGGCCCGTGCAAGCAGCTCAGCCCGATCCTCGAGAAGGTCGTGACCGAGCTCGCGGGCCGGCTCGTGCTGGCGAAGGTCGACGTCGACGCGAACCCGCAGCTCGCGCAGGCCTTCCGCGCCCAGTCGATCCCGATGGTCGTCGCACTCGTGGGCGGTCAGCCCGTGCCGCTGTTCACGGGCGCCGTGCCCGAGCAGCAGGTGCGCGAGGTCTTCGCCCAGTTGCTGCAGCTCGCCGCGCAGAACGGCGTCACGGGGACGGTCGAGGTCAACGGCGAGGCGCCCGCGGCCCCCGAAGAGCCGCCGCTGCCGCCCCTGCACGCCGAGGCGTACGAGGCGATCGAGGCGGGCGACTACACGCGTGCGATCGCCGCGTACGAGAAGGCGCTGGCCGAGAACCCCCGCGACGTCGACGCGCGCGCCGGCCTCGGTCAGGTGAAGCTGCTGTCGCGTGTGCAGGGGCTCGACCTGCAGGCGACGCGCGATGCCGCGGCCGCCGATCCGACCGACGTCGACGCGCAGCTTCGCATGGCCGACCTCGACATCGCCGGGGGCCACGTCGACGACGCGTTCGACCGGCTGCTCGACCTCTTCGGTGCGCTGCCGTCCGACCAGCGCGCGCCCGTGCGCGAGCGCCTCCTCGAACTGTTCGCACTCGTCGGCGACGCGGATCCGCGTGTCGTCCGCGCGCGCGGCCGCCTCGCGAACCTGCTCTTCTGAGCAGACCCGTCGACGACGGCGCGACGTCGCGTGCACGCCGCCGCGGCGGGGTGACCTCAGCCGCGCGTAGGTGACGGGATGTGCGCCTCCGGGTCGTGACGCAGCCACAGCGCGCCGAGAGGCGGAAGCACCATGGAGGCCAGCCCGTTGCTGTCGGCATTGACCACACCGAGATTGCCGACGCCCGAGCCGCCGAACTCCGCGGCATCCGTGTTGAGGATCTCGTGCCACACACCCTCGGCGGGCAGGGTGAGGCGATAGCCCGTGATCGGGCTGCCCGAGAAGTTGCACACGACGGCGACCGAGTTGCCGTGCCAGTCGCGTCGCGCGAACGCGATGACGTTCGGGTTCCACGACGGCGCGCCGAGCCGCGTGAAGGCGCCGCCGTCGGAGTCCCGCGCCCAGAGGGCCGAGTGCTCGCGATACGTGCGGTTGAGCGCCGCCACGAAGCCGGCCAGCTGCGCGTGCGTGGGCTGGTCGAGCAGCCACCAATCGAGCGACCGCGACTCCGACCATTCCGACATCTGGCCGAACTCCTGGCCCATGAACAGCAGCTGCTTGCCGGGGTGACCCCACATGTACGCCAGGAAGACCCGCATGTTCGCGAGCTTCTGCCAGTGGTCGCCCGGCATGCGCCCGAAGAGGCTGCCCTTGCCGTGCACGACCTCGTCATGGCTGATCGGCAGGATGTAGTTCTCGCTGAACGCGTAGACGAACGAGAACGACAATTCGCCCTCGTGGTGGCTGCGGTGCAGCGGGTCGCGCTTGATGTACTGCAGCGAGTCGTTCATCCAGCCCATGTTCCACTTGAAGCCGAACCCGAGGCCCGCGTGGTCGGTCGGCGCCGTCACACCGGGAAAGCTCGTCGACTCCTCGGCGATCATGGCGATGCCGGGGTAGCGCTTGTACGCGGTCGCGTTGACCTCCTGGAGGAACGCGATGGCCTCGAGGTTCTCGCGCCCGCCGTGGATGTTCGGCACCCATTCGCCCGACTCGCGTGAGTAGTCGAGGTAGAGCATCGACGCGACCGCGTCCACGCGCAGACCGTCGACGTGGAACTCCTCGAACCAGTACAGGGCGTTCGCGACGAGGAAGTTGCGCACCTCGGGACGCCCGTAGTCGAAGATGTACGTGCCCCAGTCCTTGTGCTCGCCGCGGCGAGGATCCGGATGCTCGTACAGCGGCTCGCCGTCGAACCGGGCCAGCGCGAACGAGTCCTTCGGGAAGTGCCCCGGAACCCAGTCCATGATCACGCCGATGCCTGCCTGGTGGAGCCGGTCGATGAGGTACCGAAGGTCGTCCGGGCTGCCGTAGCGGCTCGTGGGCGCGTAGTAGCCCGTGACCTGGTAGCCCCACGAGCCGCCGAACGGGTGCTCGGCGAGCGGCAGGAACTCGATGTGCGTGAAGCCGTGGGCGGTGACGTACTCGATGAGCTGGTCGGCGGCCTCGCGGTACGACAGCCCCTGGCGCCACGACCCCAGGTGGAGTTCGTAGACGGACATCGGCTGCGAGAGCGGCTGGGTGCGCGCGCGACGCGTCATCCAGGCGTCGTCCTTCCACGAGTAGGACGATTCGGTGATGACGGATGCCGTGCCCGGCGGCACCTCGGCCTGCCGCGCCATGGGGTCGGCCTTGAGCACCCACGTGCCGCCGCGCGACAGCAACTCGAACTTGTAGTTCGCCCCGGCGCCCAGGCCCGGGATGAAGAGCTCCCACACGCCGCTCGCGCCCATCGAGCGCATCGCGTGGCCCTGGCCGTCCCAGCTGTTGAAGTCGCCCACGACGCGCACTGCGCGCGCATTGGGCGCCCACACGGCGAACGCGGTGCCGCGCGAGCCCTCGTGCTCGCGCACGTGCGCGCCGAGCACGCGCCACAGCTCCTCGTGGCGGCCCTCGCGGATGAGATGCAGGTCCAGCTCGCCGAGCGTCGGCGCGTGGCGATACGGGTCCTCCGCCGTGTGGTCGGGGCCCTCCTCGTACGTCGCGACGACCTCGTAGCGCCCCGGCTCGCCGCCGCGCGTGCCCTCCCAGATCCCCGCCCGCACGTGCTCGAGCGGCACGCGGATCCCGTCGTCGAACACCGCGGTCACGCTGCGGGCGAGTGGGCGGCGCACGCGCACGGTCCATTCGACGCCGCCCGCCGCATCCGTGCCCGGATGAAGCCCCAGGACCGCATGCGGGTCGTGGTGGCTCCCCGCGGCGACGGCGTCGAGCAGGCGATCATCGGGCTCGGGCATCACGGCTCCTTCACGTGCAGGATGTGGACGGGCTCGACGAACGAGTCGAGTCTGACGTAGTTGTGGTCGGACCAGGTCCACCGCGCTCCGGTGATGAGGTCCTCCACCTCGTAGGGCGAACCCGGCGCGACGCCCCACACGTTCGTGTCGAGGTGCACCATGGTCTCGCGCACGGAGTGCGGGTCGACGTTGGCGACGACGATGATCGTGTCGGAGGCGCCGGTCGGGGAGAGGTCGGCGTCGAGGTGCTTCGCGTAGACGAGGATCGCGTCGTCGTCGCTCCAGTGGATCGTCAGGTTGCGCAGTTGGCGCAGCGCCGGATGCTCCCGCCTGATCTCGTTGAGCCGCGTGAGGTATGGCGCGAGCGACTCCCCGCGCGCGATGGCGCCGTCCCAGTCGCGGAGCTTGTACTCGTACTTCTCGTTGTCGATGTTCTCCTCGGAGCCCGGCCGCGCGACGTTCTCGTAAAGCTCGTACCCCGCGTAGACGCCGTAGGTCGGCGCGCCCGTCGCCGCGATCGCCGCCCGCACCTTGTAGGCCGGGCGACCGCCGAACTGCAGGTATTCGGTGAGGATGTCGGGCGTGTTGACGAAGAGGTTCGGGCGCAGGAAGTCCGCGGTGTCGTTCGCGAGCCCGCTGAGGAAATCCTCGAGCTCGGCCTTCGTGTTGCGCCACGTGAAGTAGGTGTAGCTCTGCTGGAAGCCGGCTGCCGCGAGCCCCTGCAGGGGCGCGGGACGCGTGAACGCCTCGGCCAGGAAGACGACGTCGGGGTGCTCGGCGTTCACCGTGGCGATGAGCCACTCCCAGAACTGGAGCGGCTTGGTGTGCGGGTTGTCGACACGGAAGATCTTGACGCCCTGCGCGATCCAGTGGCGCACGATCCTCAGCACTTCGGCCCGGATGCCCTCGGGGTCGTTGTCGAAGTTGATCGGGTAGATGTCCTGGTACTTCTTGGGCGGGTTCTCGGCGTACGCGATCGTGCCGTCGGGCAGCGTCGTGAACCACTCCGGATGCTCCGTGACCCAGGGGTGGTCGGGCGAGGCCTGCAGCGCGAGGTCGAGAGCGACCTCGATGCCCTCGGCGCGCGCGGCGCGCACGAAGGCGCGGAAATCGGCGAGCGTGCCGAGGTCCGGATGCACCGCGTCGTGGCCGCCGGCGGACGAGCCGATCGCCCACGGCGACCCCGGGTCGCCCGGCTGGGCGTCGAGCGTGTTGTTGCGGCCCTTGCGGTGCGTGAAGCCGATCGGGTGGATGGGCGGCAGGTAGAGGACCTCGAACCCCATGGCCGCGACGCCGGGGAGACGACGGGCGGCGGTGCGGAACGTGCCCGACTTGACCGTGCCGTTCTTGAGACGCCGGGCGCCCTCCGAGCGCGGGAAGAACTCGTACCACGCGCCGACGCCGGCGCGCTCGCGCTCGACGAGCAACTCGCGCTCGGGTCCGGGGGACAGCAGCGACAGGAGGGGACGCGTCTGGAAGAACGACTCGATGCGCGGATCGTCGACGATCTCGAGGGCGCGGGTGTCTGACGTATCCGGATGCCGCAGCTCCATCGCCGCGGTCTCGAGCACGCGCCGCTCCGCGGCGGGCCGAGAGCGCTCCTCCGCCGCGCGGTCGAAGAGGCGAGCCCCGACCTCGCGCATCAGCGCGGTGTCCACTCCCGCCGCGATCTTCACGTGCGCGGCGTGCCGCCACGTCGCGACCTCGTCGGCGAACGCCTCGAAGCGGAAGCGCCACACGCCCTCCTCGAGGAGCCCGACGAGGGTCTGCCACTGGTCGAGGCCGTTCTCGAGCGGGCTGAGGCGGTGCAGCGACTCGTCACCCGACGGCGACCACAGGCGAAGGTGCACGCCGATGCGGTCGTGGCCCTCGCGGAACGCCGTGACGCGGAAAGGCACGACCTCGCCCGCGAAGGCCTTCGGCCGGAAGCGCCCGCCGGGCACCGACGGCGTCGGCTCATGCGTCGGGATCCGGCCCGTGATCGTGTCGGTCACGGGGGCGAGAGCGGATGCCTCGACACCGGTTCGGACCGGGATCGATGTCGCGCTTCGCCATGGTCGCGCGGTCGCTCGTCGGTTCGTCGTGGCCACGTCTCGAACCTATCGCGACGCTTCGGCGTCCGACAGCCGCGGCGACGACCGGCCGGGTCGCGCCGGGTCACTCGACGCGGAAGAGCCTCATCGAGGTGCCCGGCATCGAGATGACGGCGCCGGGCGCGAACTCCTCGCCCTCGCTGTCGGGCACCTCGTCGGCGCTCGACCACAGCGAGACGAAGCGCTCCGCTCCGTCGACCCGGGGGAGCGTCACATCCATGGGCGTCTCGGTGCCGTGCACCACGAGAAGGATGCGGTTGAGCTCCTCGACCTCGGGTGTGGAGGTCGCCGCGTATTGGAGAGTTCTGTGGCTCGCATCCGTCCAGCGCTCGATCGACATCGTCTCGCCGCGCTCGTCGTACCACTCCATGACGGAGGCCGACGGCGTGTGCTCGCCGAGCCGCGCGAACCGGATCGGTCGCAGGGCGGGGTTCTCGTGCCGCAGCGCCACGAGCCGCCGTGCGTGCGCGAGCAGGTCGCGCTGCCACGGGGCGTGCTGCCAGTCGAGCCACGTGAGTGGAGAGTCGTGGCAGTACGCATTGTTGTTGCCGCGCTGGGTGCGCCCGAACTCGTCGCCCGCGGTGATCATCGGCACTCCCGCCGAGAGCAGGAGGGTGCCGAGCAGGTTGCGCATCGCCTTGCGACGCACCGCGAGGATCCGCTCGTCGCTCGTGCGCCCCTCGGCACCGTGGTTGAACGAGCGGTTCGTGTCGGCGCCGTCTCGATTGTGCTCGCCGTTGGCGACGTTGTGCTTGACGTCGTACGACACGAGATCGTGCAGCGTGAAGCCGTCGTGCGCGGTGACGAAGTTGATGCCCGCGAGCGGTCCGCGCTCCTCGCTGAACGTGTTCGACGAGCCCGCGAGGCGCGTCGCGAACCCTCCGACGCCGACCGGCGGCGTGCCCGCGCGCCGCGCGTAGTCGACGTCGCTCAGCCAGAAGTTGCGCACGCGGTCGCGGTAGCGGTCGTTCCACTCGTGCCACCCGCGGCCGAAGTTGCCGGTCTGCCAGCCGCCGAAGCCCACGTCCCACGGCTCCGCGATGAGCTTCGCGTCTCGCAGGGCCGGGTCCTCGACGATCGCACGGAGAAGCGGATGCTCCGGGGTGAACTCGTGGTTCGCGTCGCGCCCGAGCGTCGTCGCCAGGTCGAGCCGGAATCCGTCGACCTGCACCTCGTCCGCCCAGTAGCGCATCGAGTCGAGGACGAGGCGGGCAGCGGCATCCGTCGCCGTGTTCAGGGAGTTGCCGCACCCCGTGACGTCGATGTACGACCCGTCGTCGTGCTGGCGGTAGTACGCGCGGTTGTCGATTCCGCGCAGGCTGGAGCGGGGCCCGCCGATGCCCTCTTCGGCGGTGTGGTTGTAGACGACGTCGAGGATGACCTCGAGCCCCGCCTCGTGGAGCAGCTTCACCATGCCCTTGAACTCGCGCAGGATCGCCTCCGGCCCTTGCCGGCGCGCCTCCTCGGTCGCGTACGGCGCGTGCGGCGTGAAGAAGTTCAGCGTGTTGTAGCCCCAGTAATTGGTGAGGCCCAGGTTGAGCAGGCGCGGCTCTGCGACGAACGCGTGCACGGGCAGCAGCTCGACGCTCGTGACGCCCAGGGAGGTGAGGTGCTCGATCATCGCCGGGTGGGCGAGGCCGGCGTACGTGCCGTGGAGGGCGGGCGGCACATCCGGATGCGTCTTCGTGAGTCCCTTGACGTGACCCTCGTAGATCACCGTGCGATCCCACGGCACGCGGGGCTTGCCGACGCCGCCCCAGTCGAACGACCCCTCGACGACGACCGAGCGCCAGTCTCCGTAGCCGCCGCTGGCGAGGCCGCGCGAGTAGGGCTCGATGAGCAGCGTGCTCGGGTTGAACACATTGCCCGGCCCGGGCGGACCGTCGACGCGGACCGCGTAGATCGTGCCCGCGTGCAGGCGCGGGGTCGTGACGCTCCACACACCGCCGTCGCCCTGTTCGAGCGGGATGACGTCGGTCGCCCAGTCGAGGTCGTGGCTGTCGAAGATGACGAGCTCGATCTCGGATGCCGCACCCGACCACACGCGCAGCGTGCCGCCGCCGTCGTGCAGCGTGACCCCGAGTCCGTCGAGGCGGGTGTCGAGCAGTCCGGGTGCTGAGACGGCCGCGGCGGGCTCCGGGCGAGTCATGCGCTCTACAGTAGTAACGCCGCGGGCCTCGGGCGCGCGGCGCAGGACGGCGACAGCGGACGGGGGCAGGGCTCGTGGTGTATCTCGATCACGCCGCGACGACCCCGCTGCGGCCGGAGGCGCGCGATGCGTGGGTGCGCACCGCGGAGGAGCTCGGCAACGCGTCGTCGATCCACGGACCGGGTCAGTCCGCGCGTCGGCTCCTCGAAGACGCCCGCGAGCGGCTCGCCGCCGTCGCCGGCTGCGACCCCATCGAGGTCGTCTTCACGTCGGGCGGCACCGAGGCGTCCAACCTCGCGATCAAGGGGCTGTGGTGGGCGCGCGCCGAGCGCCGCGACACGGTCGTGCTGCCGGACGGCGAGCACCATGCGACGCTCGACGCCGTGGAGTGGCTCGCGTCGCACGAGGGGGCGGCTGTCCGCTCGGTCGCACTCGACGCGGTCGGGCGGATCGCCGTCGACGTGTTCGCCCGGGCCCTTCCGGGATCTGCGCTCGCGACGGCGCTCGTGGCCAACAACGAGGTCGGCACGGTGAACGACGCCGCGGGGCTCGCCGCTGCCGCCGGCGCGACCGGCGTGCCGCTGCACCTCGATGCGGTCGCGGCGTTCGGGCACGTGCCGGTCGACTTCGACGGGTGGCGAGCGGATGCCGCACCCACCGCCGGCCTCGTCGCGATGAGCCTGTCCGCGCACAAGATCGGCGGCCCGGTCGGGGTCGGCGCTCTCCTCGTGTCGCGCACAGCGACGATCGCCCCGCTCGTGCACGGCGGCGGTCAGCAGCGCTCGCTGCGAGCCGGGACGCAGGATGTCGCCGGCGCGGTGGCGTTCGCCGTCGCAGCCGAGCTGGCCGAAGCGGAGCGCGAAGCCGAGGCAGAGCGACTCGCGGCGTTGCGCGAGAAGCTCGTCGACGGGATCCGGTCCTCCGTCCCGGATGCCGAGTTGCTCGGCGATCCGGTCGACCGCGTGCCGGGCAACGCGCACGTGCTGTTTCCCGGGGCACGCGGCGAGACGCTGCTGTTCCTGCTCGATCAAGCGGGGATCGCCGTTTCGACGGGGTCGGCGTGCCAGGCGGGGGTGCCCGAGCCGTCGCACGTCGTGCTCGCGCTGGGGCGGAGCGCCGACGAGGCGCGCGAGGTCCTGCGACTCACCCTCGGACGCACGTCGACCGACGCCGACGTCGACGCCCTGCTGCGGGCGCTGCCGTCGGCCGTGGAGCGGGCGCGCGCGGCATCCGCCCGGTGATCTCCCGCATCCGGCTCGGTTCCAGGTGGCGCTCGTAGACTTGTCGAATGCGCATCCTGGCGGCCATGAGCGGCGGAGTCGACTCCGCCGTCGCCGCCGCGCGCGCGGTCGAGGCCGGCCATGACGTCGTCGGAGTGCACCTCGCGCTCTCGCGGGCGGGCGGCACGCTGCGCACCGGCAGCCGCGGCTGCTGCACGATCGAGGACGCGATGGACGCGCGCCGCGCGGCCGACCGCCTGGGGATTCCGTTCTATGTGTGGGACTTCTCCGAGCGCTTCCGCGACGACGTGATCGACGACTTCATCGCCGAGTACCGCGCCGGTCGCACGCCCAACCCGTGCATGCGCTGCAACGAGAAGATCAAGTTCGCGGCGCTCCTGGAGCGCGCGCTCGAGCTCGGCTTCGACGCCGTGTGCACGGGTCATTACGCGAAGCTCATCGACGGCCCCGAGGGCCTCGAGCTGCACCGGGCATCGGATGCCGCCAAGGACCAGTCCTACGTGCTCGGAGTCCTCACGGCCGAGCAGCTCGCGCACACGTACTTTCCGCTCGGGTCGACGCCGTCGAAGGCGCTCGTGCGGGCCGAGGCCGAGGAGCGCGGACTGGCGGTCGCGCACAAGCCCGACAGCCACGACATCTGCTTCATCCCCGACGGCGACACGCGCGGCTGGCTCGCCGAGAAGGTCGGCACCGCCCCCGGTGAGATCGTCGACCGCACCGGAGCCGTCGTCGGAAAGCACGAGGGAGCGCACGCGTTCACGGTCGGACAGCGTCGCGGCCTCTCGCTCGGCGTGCCCGCGCCCGACGGCAAGCCTCGTTTCGTGCTCGAGGTGCGACCCGTCTCGAACACGGTGGTCGTCGGCCCGAAGGAGGCGCTCGCGACGGCCGAGATCGCGGGGGAGCGGTTCACGTGGGCCGGTCGCGCTCCGTCGACCGCCGAGTTCGCGTGCGACGTGCAGATCCGTGCGCACGCCGATCCCGTGGCCGCGCACGCGGTCCTCGCCGACGGCGTCGTGACGGTGCGCCCCGAAGTGCCGTTCGAGGGCGTCGCGCCCGGGCAGACGGCCGTGATGTACGACGGAACGCGCGTCATCGGGCAGTTCACGATCGACCGCACGGTGTCGGCCGTGCCGGTCGGCGCGTGACGCGCAAGCCCGCTTCCGCTGTCGGAGGGCGCTCCTAGACTGACCCTGTGACGGATGCCGCGCCCACCGAACTCCCTGAACTGACGCTCGAAGAGGCCCGTGCAGAGGCGCAGTCGTTGACCGACCGCATCATCGCAGCGCGCGACGCGTACTACGGCGAAGACACCGTCATCGTCGACGACGCGACGTACGACGGGTGGATGCACCGCCTCGAAGAGCTCGAACGCCTCTATCCCGAGCTGCAGGGTCAGGACTCGCCGACGCAGACCGTCGGGGCCGCCGAGAGCTCGATGTTCGCGCCGGTCGAGCACGCCGAGCGCATGCTCAGCCTCGACAACGTCTTCAGCGAGGACGAGCTGCGCGACTGGTGCCGCAAGGCGCAGACCGGCGCGGGCCGCGCCGTGCGGTGGCTCACCGAGCTCAAGATCGACGGGCTCGCGATCAGCCTCCGCTACGAGAACGGCGTGCTCACATCCGCGGCGACGCGCGGCGACGGGCGCATCGGCGAAGACGTCACCGTCAACGCGCTGCGCGTGCACGGCATCCCGAAGCGGCTCTCGGGCACGGGGCATCCGCCCCTCGTCGAGGTCCGCGGTGAGGTGTTCATCCCGGTCGCCGAATTCGAGAAGCTCAACGCGCTGCAGGCCGACCTGCGCGAGCGCGTCATCGCGGATGCCGTCAAGCGAGGCACCGATGAGGAGCGGGCGCGCCGCTCCGCGGACCGTCGCTTCCCGGCATTCGCGAACCCCCGCAACGCGGCGAGCGGCGGCCTGCGCCAGCAGCTCGACAAGAAGGACGGACTCGAGCTCGAGGCGGGCGAGGCGCGCCTCGCATCGCTGCGACTGTTCGTGCACGGGATCGGCGCGTGGCAGAACCCGCCTGTGGCCTCGCAGAGCGAGATCTACGGCCTGCTCGCCGAGTGGGGTCTTCCCACGAGTCCGTACTTCCGCACAACCGACACGATCGACGGCGTCATCGAGTTCGTCGAGCACTACGGGCAGCACCGCCACGACGTCGAGCACGAGATCGACGGCATCGTCGTGAAGGTCGACGAGCTGGCGCTGCACGACGAGCTCGGCGCGACGAGCCGCGCCCCGCGCTGGGCGATCGCCTACAAGTACCCGCCCGAGCAGGTGAACACGAAGCTGCTCGACATCGTCGTGTCGGTCGGCCGCACGGGCCGTGCGACCCCGTTCGCCGTGATGGCACCGGCGCGCGTGTCGGGCAGCGTCGTGCGCCAGGCGACGCTCCACAACCAGGACGTCGTGCGCGTGAAGGGCGTGCTCATCGGCGACACCGTCGTGCTGCGCAAGGCGGGCGACGTGATCCCCGAGATCCTGGGGCCCGTCGTCGAGCTGCGCGACGGCACCGAGCGCGAGTTCGTCATGCCCGAGAACTGCCCCGAATGCGGCTACAAGCTCGCGCCGGCGAAGGAGGGCGACGTCGACCTGAGGTGCCCCAACACCCGCTCGTGCCCCGCGCAGGTGCGCGGTCGGGTCGAGCACATCGGCTCCCGCTCGGCGCTCGACATCGAGGCCCTCGGCGAGGTGACGGCCGCCGCGCTCACGCAGCCCTCGGTGCCCGAGGTGCCGCCGCTCGAGACCGAGGCGCGACTGTTCGACCTCACCGTAGACGAGCTCGTGCCGATCGAAGTCGTCGTGCGCGACTCCGAGACGGGAGAGATCAAGGTCGACGAGAAGACGGGCGAGCCGGTACGACGCGCGCCGTTCCGCCGCAACCCGTCACCGGCTGAGAAGAAGGCGGGACTCACCGGACCGCAGCCGTCGGCACAGGCGCTCACGCTGCTCGATCAACTCGAGAAGGCGAAGACGAAGGAGCTGTGGCGCTTCCTCGTCGCGCTCAACATCCGCCACGTCGGGCCCGTGGCCGCGCGAGCGCTCGCGCAGTGGTTCGGCTCGGTCGACGCCATCCGCGCGGCGACGCGCGACGAGCTCGCGGCGGTGGAGGGCGTCGGCGGGATCATCGCCGACTCGGTGCGCGACTGGTTCGAAGTGGACTGGCACCTCGAGATCGTCGAGAGATGGGCAGCCGCGGGCGCGCAGCTCGCGACGCCGGGCCACCCCGGCCCCGGCGGCGCGGTCGCCGCGGGCGGCGTGCTCGAGGGCATCACGGTCGTCGCGACCGGCAGCCTCGAAGGCTACACGCGCGAGGGCGCCCAGGAGGCGATCATCGCCGCCGGTGGAAAGGCCGCGTCCAGCGTCTCGAAGAAGACGGACTTCGTGGCCGCCGGCCCGGGCGCCGGCTCGAAACTCGCGAGGGCCGAGGAGCTCGGGGTGCGCATCATCGACGCGGCGCAGTTCAAGATCCTCGTCGAGCAGGGGCCCGCGGCACTCGACGCACTCGCACCCGACGCGGGGTGATTCACGGATGCAGTGGCTGTACCGCATCGTGCCGGCGCGTCCTGAGATGCCCGGTGCGCCCACTCCCGAAGAAGCGGCACTCGCGAGCGCGCACTTCGACTACCTGCTCCAGCTCAAGGAGCGCGGTGTCCTGATCCTCGCCGGCCGCACCCAGGAGGACGTCGGCACGTTCGGGATCGTGATCTTCGAGGCGCCGGATCGGGCATCCGCGCGTGCCGTCGCCGAAGCCGACCCGGCTGTCGCCGGTGGCGTGTTCACGATGACGCTGCACCCGTACGCCGTCGCCGTCGCGCGCGATGGCCTCGGCGGGTGACGGTCAGCCGCCGCTGTTCAGCTGCAGCAGCGACTCGCGCACCTGCCGGCGGAGTACCTTGCCGATGAGCGACTTCGGCAGCTCATCCACGACGAAGATGCGCCGGGGCACCTTGTAGGGCGTCAGAATGCCGCGCGCGAAGGCGCGCACCGCCTCGACGTCGAGCTCGTCCACGTCGGGGGAGCACACGACCGCTGCCACGACCTCTTCGCCGGACTTCTCGCTGGGCAGGCCGACGACGGCGGCGTCCTCGATGTCGGGGTGCTGGCGCAGAGCCGCCTCGACCTCGGTCGGGGCCACGTTGAAGCCGCCCGTGATGATCAGCTCCTTGATGCGGTCGACGATCCGCACGAAGCCGGCGTCGTCGATGGTGACGATGTCGCCCGTTCGGAACCAGCCGTCGACGAAGACGCGCTCCGTCTCCTCCGGCTTGCCGTAGTAGCCCTGGAAGACCTGCGGTCCGCGCACGACGAGCTCACCGCGCTCGCCCGGCGCGACGTTCCGCGTCGGATCGTCGGGATCGACGACGCGGCACTCCGTCCCGGGCAGGGGAAGGCCCACGGTGCCGGGAACGCGGTGGGGGGCGACGGGGTTCGCCATGAGCACGGGCGAGCACTCCGACAGCCCGTAGCCCTCGACGAGGTATCCGCCCGTCGCCTCCTCGAACGGCACGACGAGCTCGTGGGGCAGCGCCATCGCGCCCGAGATCGCGATCTCGGTGCCGGCGAGCGACACGCCCTTGTCCTTCGCGGCCTGGAGCAGTCGGGCGGCGATCGGCGGCACAAGCGGGAGGAAGGTCGCCGGATGCTTCTTCGTCACCTCGAGCACCATGTCGGGGTCGAAGCGCGGGAAGAGCACGAGCCGGGCGCCCATCGACATCGCGAACGTGAGGCAGAGCGTCAGCCCGTAGGCGTGGAACATCGGCAGAACGGCGTAGACGACGCATCCGTGCCCGCGCTTGATCGACGGAACCCACGCGCGCGCCTGCGCGGCGTTCGACAGCAGGTTGCGATGCGTGAGGACGGCGCCTTTCGGGGTTCCCGTCGTGCCGCTCGTGTACTGGATGATCGCGACGTCGTCGGTCGCGGGGCGGGGTGCGCTCGCGGGGATCGGCTCGGACTTGACCAGGTCCTCCCACGGCGTGACGCCCCGCACCGGCTCGTGCAGCGCCTCTCGTGCCTCGCGGGCCTTCGCGATCGGGAGCTTGAGGGCGAGGCGCGTGCCGAGCGGCATCGCCTTCGTGATGTTGACCGAGATGAGCTCGTGCACGCGCAGGTCGTCGGGGAAGTCCTGGATCGTGGGGACGACCTTGCTCCACGCGATGACGTGGTTCGCGCCGTGGTCCTCGAACTGCTTGCGCAGCTCACGCGGCGTGTAGAGCGGGTTGTGCTCGATGACGACGCCGCCGACGCGCAGCACCGCGTAGAACGCGACGATGTGCTGCGGGCAGTTCGGCAGCACGATCGCGACCGGGTCGCCGGGGCCGACGCCGCGGTCGCGCAGCGCCGACGCGACGCGCTCGATCTGCTGCTGCAGCTCGCGGTACGACATCGTGCGCCCGAAGAACTGGAGGGCCGGGGCATCCGGATAATCCCGCGCCGAGGCCTCGACGATGTCGATCAGTGAGCCGGTGACCGGTTCGAGATCCTCGGGCACGCCCTCGGCGTAACTCGCGATCCAGGGGCGGGGAGGGTCGTACGTCGTCACGCGACCAGACTACGCCCGCGCTCAAAGGGGCACCGGAGCGCAACCTAGAATGGGCTGGTGTCTGAAATCACCCCCGATCTCGTGCGCCATCTCGGCGTGCTCGCCCGGATCCAGCTGAGCGACGCGGAGGTCGAGCGCCTCACCGGCCAGCTCGACGTCATCGTCGACAACATCGCGAAGGTCTCGCAGGTCGCGACGCCCGACGTCCCGGCGACGAGCCACCCGATCGCCATGAGCAACGTCTTCCGACCCGACGTCGTGGGCGACATGCTGACGCCCGAGCAGGTGCTGCAGAACGCGCCGGATGCCGCAGACGGCCGCTTCCGCGTGACCGCGATCCTCGGCGAAGAGCAGTAGGGGGAGTCGTGACCGATCTCACGAAGCTGAGCGCCGCCGCGCTCGCCGACAAGCTCGCCTCGGGCGAGGTGTCCAGCGTCGAGGCGACCCAGGCGCACCTCGACCGCATCGCCGCCGTCGACGGCGACGTCCACGCCTTCCTGCACGTGAGCGACCACGCGCTGGATGTCGCGGCCGACATCGACCGCCGTCGCGCGGCGGGGGAGCAGCTGGGTCCTGTCGCGGGCGTGCCGCTCGCGATCAAGGACGTGCTCGTGACGACCGACATGCCGTCCACGAGCGGGTCCAAGATCCTCGAGGGCTTCATGTCGCCCTACGACGCGACGGTCGTGGCGCGCTCGCGCGCGGCAGGCCTCGTGCCGCTCGGCAAGACGAACATGGACGAGTTCGCGATGGGCTCGTCGACAGAGCACTCCGCGTACGGTCCCACGCGCAACCCGTGGGACCTCGAGCGCATCCCCGGCGGCTCGGGCGGCGGTTCCGCCGCGGCCGTCGCGGCGTTCGAGGCGCCGCTCGCGCTCGGATCCGACACCGGCGGCTCGATCCGCCAGCCCGCGCACGTCACCGGCACCGTCGGCATGAAGCCGACCTACGGCGGCGTGAGCCGCTACGGGGCCATCGCACTCGCGTCGTCGCTCGACCAGGTGGGTCCCGTGACGCGCACGGTGCTCGATGCCGGCCTGCTGCATGACGTCATCGGCGGGCACGACCCGCACGACGCGACCTCGCTCACCGACGAGTGGCCCTCGTTCGCGGCCGCTGCGCGAGAGGGAGCTACCGGCGACGTGCTCAAGGGGCTCAAGGTCGGCGTCATCCGCGAGCTGCCCGACAGCGGGTTCCAGTCGGGTGTGTCGGAGTCGTTCCGCGCGGCGATCGCCGCGATGGAGGCGCAGGGCGCCGAGATCGTCGAGGTGAGCGCGCCGCACTTCGAGTACGGCGTCGCCGCGTACTACCTGATCCTCCCGGCCGAGGCGTCGAGCAACCTCGCGAAGTTCGACTCGGTGCGCTTCGGCCTGCGGGTCGACGTTCCCGGCGGCACCGTCGAAGACGTCATGGCCGCGACTCGCGAGGCCGGCTTCGGCGATGAGGTGAAGCGGCGCGTGATCCTCGGCACGTACGCCCTGTCGGCGGGCTACTACGACGCGTACTACGGCTCGGCCCAGAAGGTCCGCACGCTCATCCAGCGCGACTTCGACGAGGCGTTCGCGCAGGTCGACGTCATCGCCACGCCGTCGGCGCCGACCACGGCGTTCAAGCTCGGTGAGAAGATCGACGACCCGATGCAGATGTACCTCAACGACGTGACGACGATCCCCGCGAACCTCGCGGGCGTGCCCGGCATCTCGATCCCGTCGGGTCTCGCGCCGGAGGACGGCCTGCCCGTCGGCATCCAATTCCTCGCTCCCGCGCGCGAGGACGCCCGTCTTTACCGCGTGGGCGCCGCACTCGAGGCGCTGCTCGTCGAGTCGTGGGGCGGGCCGCTGCTCGACCGCGCGCCGGCCCTTCGACAGGCTCAGGGACCGACCGGACAGGCTCAGGGACCGACCGGACAGGCTCAGGGACCGACCGGACAGGCTCAGGGACCGACGGGACGAGCTCACGGATCGACGGGACAAGCCCAGGGACCGACCGGAGGTGCCCGCTGATGGCCAAGGACAAGCTGATGGACTTCGACGAGGCCCTCGAGCTGTTCGAGCCGGTGCTCGGATTCGAGGTGCACGTCGAGCTGAACACCGAGACGAAGATGTTCTCGCGCGCGGCCAACCCCGCGAACTCGGCGAACCATGGAGCGGAGCCGAACACGCTCGTGGCGCCCGTCGACATGGGTCTTCCGGGCTCGCTCCCCGTCGTGAACGAGACCGCCGTGCGCTACTCGATCAGCCTCGGCCTCGCGCTCGGCTGCTCGATCGCACCCTCGAGCCGGTTCGCGCGGAAGAACTACTTCTACCCCGATCTCGGCAAGAACTACCAGATCTCGCAATACGACGAGCCGATCGCGTTCGACGGCCAGGTCGATGTCGAGCTCTCCGACGGCACGATCGTCTCGGTGCCCATCGAGCGCGCCCACATGGAGGAGGACGCCGGCAAGCTCACCCACATGGGTGGGGCGACCGGCCGCATCCACGGCGCCGAGTACTCGCTCGTCGACTACAACCGTGCGGGCGTGCCGCTCGTCGAGATCGTCACCAAGCCGATCTTCGGCGCCGAGCACCGCGCACCCGAGATCGCGAAGGCGTACGTGCAGACGATCCGCGACATCGTCATCGCCCTCGGCATCTCCGAGGCGCGCATGGAGCGCGGAAACCTTCGCTGCGATGCGAACGTGTCGCTGCGTCCGCGCGGCCAGGAGAAGCTCGGCATCCGCACCGAGACGAAGAACGTCAACTCGATGCGCTCCGTCGAGCGCGCCGTGCGGTACGAGATCCAGCGCCAGGCGGCGATCCTCGCGGCAGGCGGCACGATCACGCAGGAGACCCGGCACTGGCACGAAGACACCGGCACGACCTCGCCGGGTCGCCCGAAGTCGGATGCCGACGACTACCGCTACTTCCCGGAGCCCGACCTGCTGCCGGTCGAGCCCTCCCCGGAGCTGGTCGACGAGCTGCGCGCGGCTCTGCCCGAGCCGCCCGCGGCGCACCGTCGCCGGCTCAAGGCGGAGTGGGGCTTCACCGACCTCGAGTTCCAGGACGTCGTCAACGGCGGCCTCCTCGCCGAGGTCGAGGCGACGATCGCGGCGGGCGCTGCGCCGGCGGCGGCACGCAAGTGGTGGACGGGTGAGATCACCCGCATCGCGAACGCGCAGGGCCGCGAGCCGGTCGAGCTCGTGACGCCGACCCACGTGGCGGAGCTGCAGGGCCTCGTCGACGAGGGAACGCTCACCGACAAGCTCGCGCGCCAGGTGCTCGAAGGGGTCATCGCGGGAGAGGGGTCGCCGCAGCAGGTGGTCGACGCGCGCGGACTGGCGGTCGTCTCCGACGACACGGCACTCCTCGCCGCGATCGACGAGGCGCTCGCGTCGCAGCCCGACGTGCTCGAGAAGATCCGCGACGGCAAGGTGCAGGCCGCGGGTGCGATCATCGGCGCGGTCATGAAGGCGATGAAGGGTCAGGCGGATGCCGCGCGCGTCCGCGAGCTCATCCTCGAGCGTGCCGCGCAGTAGCGGACGTGTCGGCGGTGACGCCGACAATTGAGCCATGGGACGCGGCGATGGAACCGGTCGTGTCGTCTCGCCGGATGACGCGGACGACACCGGCACGGGCATCCTCCACGTCGACATGGACGCGTTCTACGCGGCCGTCGCGGTGCTCGACGACCCGTCGCTCGCGGGCAAGCCGATCATCGTCGGCGCTGCCGAGGGTCGCGGTGTCGTGTCGAGCGCGTCGTACGAGGCGCGGCGCTACGGTGTCCGCTCGGCGATGCCGGTGCGCCAAGCGCTGACTCTGTGCCCGACGGCGGTCGTGGTGCATCCGGACTTCGAGCGGTTCCTCGAGGAGTCGGAGAAGGTCATGCGGATCTTCCACGACTTCACGCCCATCGTCGAACCGCTGTCGATCGACGAAGCGTTCCTCGACGTGCGCGGTGCGCGTCGGCTGTGGGGGAGTCCCGGCCGGATCGCGCGCATGATTCGCTCGCGCGTGCGCGACGAAACAGGGCTCACGTGCTCGGTCGGCGTCGCCGCGACCAAGCACGTCGCGAAGATGGCGTCGACACTCGCGAAGCCCGACGGGCTCCTGATCGTCGCCGAGGCCGACACGCAGGACTTCCTGCGCAGGCAGCCCGTGCGCGCGTTGTGGGGCATCGGACCCAAGGCGGGCGAGGCGCTCGCGAACCGCGGCATCCACACCGTCTCCGACGTCATCGACAGCCCGGTGCCGGTGCTCGAGCGGGCGCTCGGACACGCGATGGCGGAGCGCGTCTGGCACCTCGCGCGGGGGATCGACCCGCGCGGCGTCGAAACCGAGCGGGTCGAGAAGAGCGTCGGACACGAGGAGACCTTCCACACCGACATCAGCGACACGGCTGTGCTGAAGAGCGAGCTCCGGCGTCTCGCGGATCGCGTCGGCCGGCGCCTGCGCAGCAACGGGTGGGAGGCGTCGACCATCTCGATCAAGGTGCGGTTCGCCGACTTCACGACGATCACCCGATCGCACACACTGCCCGAGCCGACGTCGGTCAGTCAGCGCATCGGCGACGCCGCCCTCGAGCTGTTCGATGCGGTCGATCGGGTCATGGCGATCCGGCTCGTCGGAGTGCGCGCCGAGAAGCTCCGCCACGCGGGGTCGACCGCCCTCGGTCTGTGGGATGACGATGAGGACTGGCGCCGTGTCGAGGGCGCCCTCGACGGCGCGACGGAGAAGTTCGGGCGCGGCGTGATCACGCGTGCGAACCTGCTCGGGCGCGCCCGCGGCGGTGCGGGGCTGCCCTCCCACCACGACCCGGGCAGCCTCGGGGTCGAGTGACGCCTACGGGTCCGCTCGACAGGAGCAACCCCTCGTCACGGACCACCGGCGCCCGGTACCGTGGGGGCATGCCCAACATCGCACTCGAGCTCGGCAAGCAGTCCGCGTCGTTCGGCGTGAAGAGCGCCTACGGCGAGGAAGTGGAGGTCGACGGCGTCCGGATGATCCCCGTCGCACTGACGTGGTCAGGATTCGGCGGCGGTTCCGACGAAGCCGGCAACGGAGGAGGCGGCGGCGGTGGCTGGGCGATCCCGGTGGGCGCCTACATCCGCAAGGGCGACGACCTGCGCTTCGAGCCGAACCTCGTGTCACTTCTGGCGGTCGCGATCCCGTTCATGTGGGTCGCCGGACGCGCGCTCAGCCGTGTCATCCGCTTCCTCAAGAAGTAAGCCGGACCCTGTCGCCGCCGCGCTCGACGCGGCCGCGACGGCCGTGCTCGACGCGATCGTCTCGCTCGCCGCCGCGAACCCGGTGGTCCTCATCGACGGGCGCAGCGGAGCGGGGAAGACGAGCCTCGCGAGTGCGCTCGTACGACGCTGGCCGTTGCGCGGGCGCGTGCAGTCCATGGCGCTCGACTCCGTGTACCCCGGTTGGGACGGGCTCGACGCCGGCGTGCGCACCGCGACGGACCTCGTGCTCATCCCGCACGCGCGCGGCATGGTCGGCGTGTGGCAGCGGTGGGACTGGAACGACGAGTCGTGGGCCGAAGCGCACGCCGTCGACCCGTCGCTGCCGCTCATCGTGGAGGGTGTGGGACTGTTGAACAGCGAGACGGCGCGGCTCGGCGACATCCGCGTGTGGCTGGACTCACCGGCGGCCTCGCGCCGTGAGCGGGCGCTCGCGCGCGACGGCGACGCCTACCGGCCGCACTGGGAGCGGTGGGCGCGCCAGGAGGACGTGCACGTCACGCGCGACGAGCCGAATCGCCACGCGACCCACGTCTTCGCGGTCCCGTAGGCGTCCGACGGCCGTCGGGGCAGCGGGAGCGGGTCCTGGTCAGTCGCCCGACACGGCGCGGACGAGTCCGTCGAGGCGGTAGCCGAGCCAGTCGTACACACCGAACCGCGGGTCCTCGTCGTCGTGGTCATCCTCCGACCGGATGCCCAGCCGCGACGCGAGCACGAGCCGGATCGCGGCGAGGGCGCGCAGCCATGCGTTCACGGTCTCGGGATCGAGCGGGATCGTGACGGTGTCGGTGAGGTCGCCGGTCTCGTCGACGAGGTCACCCTCCTCGCCCTCCTCGAGCGGGTGCGGGTCGTCGATCGCCGGACGCAGCGACTCGATCACCGCGGCGGCGTCGCTCCGGCGACGCGAGAGCAGGTCGCTCTCGGTGACGGCGCGGAACTCGCGCGCGGCATCCGGATCCTCCTCGTACGCGTCGGGGACAAGACGCGCGACGGCGGGGTCGTCCGCCGCCTGCTCGGTCGAGTCGAGCAGTTCGTCGAACTGCCTCACAAGTCCCGCGAGGTGCAGCGCCTCGAGGCGCGTGAGCTCGAGGACCACGGTGCGGTCGGGGGTCATTCCGGGGCCTTCCTGATCGTGGCCCACAGGCCGTAGTCGTGCATCGCCTGCGCGTGCAGCTCCATCTGCTCGCGCGGACCCTCGGCCACGACCGCGTGGCCCTCGTGGTGCACCGCGAGCATGAGCCGTTCGGCCTTCGCCCGAGAGAAGCCGAAGTACTCCTGGAACACGTGCACGACGTAGCTCATGAGGTTCACGGGGTCGTTCCACACGACCGTCTGCCACGGCCGATCGGGCGTCGATGCGATGTCGAGGTCGAGGTCGCGATCGAGGTCGGGCAGCGAGAGCGTCGACGAAGCCATCACGCCCACCCCAATTCGTGCAGTCGGTCGTCGTCGATGCCGTAGAAGTGCGCGATCTCGTGGACGAGGGTCGTGTGGATCTCGTCGCGCAGCTCTTCCTCGTCTTCGCATGCGTGGAGGTGCGGCTCGCGGTACACGATGATGCGGTCGGGCAGCTCGCCGAGTCCGTACCGGTCGCGTTCGGTCAGGGCGAGTCCGTCGTACAGCCCGAAGAGGTCGAGGCTGCCGTCCTCGGGCCGATCCTCGACCACGAACACGACGTTGTCGAGCCCCTCGACCATGTCGTCGGGGAGTCGGTCGAGTTCGTCGACGACGAGTCGCTCGAACGCCTCTGCGCCCATCTCGATCATGCAGAACCGCCCGTGGGGTGGAACGGCCCCTCCTTGGGGTGAGTAACGGGACTTGAACCCGCGACCCCCTGGACCACAACCAGGTGCTCTACCAACTGAGCTATACCCACCATGTCTCCCGCGCGAGCGGGCAACCAGACAATTCTGTCATATTCCCGAGGCATACGATGACACGACGGATGCCGCGGCGGCCCGCGCCCCGTCGCTCGTCGGACCCGGTTCGGGCACGAACACAGCCTGTCGGTAGTAGGCCAGCTCGCGGATCGACTCGCGGATGTCGGCGAGCGCGCGGTGACCTCCGTCTTTCGCCGGCGCGTGGATGTACGCCCGGGGGTACCAGCGGCGGGAGAGCTCCTTGATGCTCGAGACGTCGACGTTGCGGTAGTGCAGCCAGCGGTCGATGCGCGGCATGTACTTCGCCAGGAACATGCGGTCGGTGCCGATCGTGTTGCCCGCCAGGGGCGCCTTCCCCTGCTGCGGGACGAAACGCTGGATGTACTCGAGCGCCTCGAACTCCGCCTCGGCGACGCTCACGCCGTTCGGGATCTCGGCCATCAGTCCGGACGCGGTGTGCATCTGAGTGACGAACTCGTTCATGTTGGCGAGGGCCGTGTCGTCGGGCTTGATGACGATCTGGAAACCCGGGTCGAGCGGGCGCAGGTCGAAGTCGGTGACCACGATCGCGATCTCGACCAGTTCGTCGACTTCGAGATCGAGGCCGGTCATCTCGCAGTCGATCCAGACGAGCCGATCGTTGTCGGAAGCCCCCACCATGCGGACCATCCTAGTGAGGACAGGGGACGCGGCCTCCGGAGGGTGCCCGGACGACACTCCGAGACGGATGCTGCAACAGTGGTCCCCCCGGGGCGATTCGAACGCCCGACCGGCGGATTAGAAGGCCGCTGCTCTATCCACTGAGCTACAGGGGGTCCCTTCCAGGCTACCGGTCCCGACGGTGCGAGATCGAAGCGCGGCGCGCCCCTTCCAACGTGCGAGGCGCCAGCGTAGCGTCGGATCTGTCGGAAGGAGTTCGCATGAGCACGACCGAAACACCTCGCGCGCTCTGGGTCGCCTATGGCGAGTCCGGGGTCGTCGGCAGCATCAAGAAGGACGAGAACGGCTACACCGTCACGATGGCGGGCGCCGACTCGGCCGCGGGAACCTATCCGTCGATGGAGGTCGCCAAGAACGCCCTCCATGCCCGGATGACCCCGGGCAGCGCGTGGCCGGAGTTCCGCGAGCACTGAGACACAGCACTCACGTGCGGTCGCCCGCGAGGGCGGCCGCACGTCGTATGCGCCGAGTGCGGGCTTCACGCCCGGGCCGCGCGTCGAGCAGCGGGAGCGCGAGGTGGACGAGCGGTCCGATCAGCAGCGCGTAGAGCACCGTGCCGATGCCGACGGTTCCACCGAGCAGCCAGCCCGCCACGAGCACGGTGAGTTCGACGATGGCGCGGCACACCCAGATCGGCCAGCCCAGTCGTGAGTTCATGCCGGTCATGAGCCCGTCGCGCGGGCCGGGGCCGAACCCGGCGCCGATGTACAGGCCGGACGCGATCGCCACGATGACGACTCCGCCGAGGAGCGCGGCGAGCTGGGCGAAGAAGCCCGCGATCGGCGGGATGACCGCGAGCGTCGCCTGCATGCTCGTTCCGACGAGCAGGATGTTCAGGATCGTCCCGATGCCCGGCTTCTGGCGGAGCGGGATCCACAGCAGGAGGATGAGCAGGCCGAGGATGTTGGTCACCCAGCCGATCCCGATGCCGGTGTGGATCGACAGCCCCTGAGCGAAGACGGTCCAGGGGTCGACGCCCAGTCCCGCCTGGATCGCGAGGGCGCAGCCGGCGCCGTAGAGGAACAGGCCGACGAAGAGTTGGATCACACGCCTTGTCACTCGGCTATCCAATCTCAGGATTGGCATGTCGCATACAGGCCAATTCGGATAATCTGGCCTTTGTGGACTCCCGAGTATCCGCTCGTGACCTCACGGCCGCCCTGGGCGGGTGGCGCACGCGCGAGCCCGCGTACGAGGCGTTGGCCGACGGCATCCGCCTTCTGTGTCTCGACAATCGACTCGCGCCGGGCACCGCCCTGCCGGCGGAACGCGAACTCGCGGCCGCCCTGCGGGTGAGCCGCAGCACCGTGACCGCCGCCTACCGCAGTCTGCGCGACACCGGCCACATCGCGAGCGTGCGCGGCTCGGGCAGCGTGACCCTTCCGCTGCGGCGGCACGACCCCGGTCGCGCGGGTGCCGGTGAGGGCATGCTCGATCTGCAGCAGGCGAGCCCGCAGGCGTGGCCGGGCCTGGCCGGGGTGATGGCCGATGTCGCCGCGTCTTCGGCGGCGCTCGTCTCCAGGGTCGGCTATGACGTCTTCGGACGCCGCGAGCTGCGAGAGGCCATCGCGGACCACTACACCGCGCGCGGGTTGCCCACGACGCCGGGGCAGATCCTCGTCACGACGGGTGCACAGAGCGCCATCCACCTCGTCGCGTCCGTGCTGCTCGCACGGGGCGATCGCCTCGTCATCGAGACGCCGACCTACCCGCACGCCGCCGACGCCTTCCGCCGCGCCGGTTCGCGCCTCGTCGGGGTTCCCGTGGCGACGGACGACGGGTGGGACCTGGAGCGCGCCGAGCAGGCGTTCGCGCGCACGCTGCCCATCGCCGCGTATCTCATGCCCGCGTTCCAGAACCCCACGGGTCGGTCGATGTCGGTGCGTGAGGCGGAAGTGATCCGGGACTCCGCGGAGCGCGCGGGCAGCGTGCTCGTCCTGGATGAGACGACCGCCGACCTGGTGATCGATCCTGACAAGCGCGATGACTCGTTCCTGCACGTGTTCGCCGCAGCCGACGAGGAGTCGACCGTGCGCATCGGATCGCTCGGGAAGACGGTGTGGGGAGGCCTTCGAGTCGGCTGGGTGCGTGCGGACGGAGACTTCGTGCGCCGGCTCGTCGCCGCGCGACCGGCTCACGACCTCGGCACGCCGGAGTTCGAGCAGGCGGTCGCGACCGAGCTGCTCCGGAGGTTCCCGGGGATCGTGGCCCAGCGTTCGGACCTGCTGCGGGCGGGGCGCGACGCGGCGGTCGCCGCTCTCGCGCGCGAGCTGCCGGAGTGGCGCGTGCCCGAGGTGAACGGCGGAGTCTCGTTGTGGGTCGAGATGGGCGCGCCGCTCAGCGCCGCGCTCGTCATGGATGTGCGCTCGCGCGGCCTTCTGTTGTCGGCCGGCCCTCGCTTCTCGGTCGATGGCGGTCACGACCGTCATCTGCGCGTGCCCTTCACCGGGCCGCCCGACGAGATCGATCGTGCCATCGGGATCCTCGCGGAGGGATGGGCGCACGTGCGCGAGAGCGCTCCGGTGGCGTATACGCAAGGGCTCGACGCCGTGGTGTGACCGCGGCCCGCCTCACCGCGCGAACCGCAGGCAGTCCACTGCGTCGTCAGGCGACCAGAAGTCGCCGAGGTCGCGCAGCTCTCGGGTGAGGCGGTGGAAGCGCCGTGCGCGCCACGCGACGCCCTCTGGCTTGAGGACGGCTTGGAGGTGGCCGATCGCACGTCCGGAACGATCGAGCACACGCCACAGGGCGGGGCCTGCCGGCACGAGCCGGATGCCGGGCATCGCGATCGGTGGGGCGAGGCGGGGGAGTCGCTCGGGATGCTGACGGGTGGGGATGGCGGCGGTGGGGATCGTCGTTGTCATGGTCGTCTCCTCTCACCATCGAACATATGTGCGACCTCCGACATCGGATCGTCCCCTGTTTCGTCCATTCCTCCCCAGGCGAGGCAGAGGTTCCCGGCTTCCACGTGAGGCGCGGGAGGCGCGGCTGGCGCGGGCCCGCGATCGTCATGCTGTTCGCACGTCGGTGCCCGTCGGGCACGCGGGCACCGACGCAGCCGAGGGGAGTCCTCGGCCGTCGAGAGGAGAGACCATGTCCGAGACCATCACCGTGAGCGGGATCGTCGCCACGCCCCCCGAGCTGCGACGCAGCTCCGCCGGAGTCCCCATCGCGAGCTTCCGGCTCGCCGCGGGCCAGCGACGCTACGATCGCGCGACGAACACGTGGGTCGACAACGGCACGAACTGGTATCGCGTGTCGGCGTTCCGCGCGCTCGCCGAGAACGGGATCGCATCGCTCAGGAAGGGCGACCGGGTGCTCGTGAGCGGAAAGCTGAAGGTGCGCGACTGGGACAACGGCGTCAAGAGCGGCACCGACGTCGACATCGAGGCCGACGCGATCGGGCACGACCTCCGCTGGGGCACCTCTCGGTTCGCGCGACCCGAGGCTCCCGCGTCACCGCAGTCGAGTCCGGAGGACGCGTGGGCGCCGGATGACGCCTCCGACGGCGCGAATGGAGAAGCGGCGGATGCCGCATCCGCCGCTTCGGCATCGGCGGTGGAGCCCCGGCGAGACGAGTGGGTTGTCCCCGGGGGGTCGGTGCTCGCCGACGGTGAGCCGGCTCTCTCGTCGAAGGAGCCGACGGAGGCCGACGTGCCCTTCTGAGCTGACGGGCCTCCGCGTGCGTCGGTCATAGACTCGTCGGGTGTCCAGCCGGCTCGTCACCCGTACCCGCGCCGTCGGCGAGACGCCGTCGCATGCGCCGGTTCGCCGGCCCGTGGCCGTGGTGCTCGCTCTCTCGCTCGGCGCGCTGCTGAGCGCCTGCACGCAGCCGTCGCCCGAGCCGACAGCGTCGACGGCCGCGCCGAGCACACCGGCCGTGTCACCGACGCCGACGCCGACACAGACGTCCACCGGGCCCGTCCTCGTGCCCGACGGCACCGCCGAAGACAACCTGCCGCTGTTCGCCCAGGTCGTCGAGACGGTGTGGACGTCACCCGATCATGCGTCAGGGCGCGCGTACATCGACGCCCTCGTTGCAGCAGGCTTCGACAAGTCCGCGATGCAGGTGACGAACGACCTGACGACGATCGGCGATCCGGCCGAGAGCATCCAATTCTCGGTGCTGTGGGGCGACGAGTGCCTCATCGGTCAGGTCGGCCCGGCGACGGGTGAGCCGGTCACGGTGGTCATGCCGGCTCTCGCCGAGGGCGGATGCCTCATCGGCAACACCCGTCCGATCGACTGGTGACCCGTGCGCCGCGACTCGGGGCGTCTGCTCGGCTTCCCGGGGAATGGGCGTCCCGTTCACCGCGTTGACCTCTTCGAGGCATCCGTGTTCGCACACGCTGCCCGGGCTCGGGTCACGTCGAGCATGCGGCCCCTATCCCATGGGTAGGCTAGGAAGCCGAGTCGATCGCGAGATGCGCCACCTCGCTTCGACACCCCCGCACTTGGCATCGACGAGCCGATGCAGTCGCGCCCCGTCTGGGCGCCCATTCAGACCCCTCAAGAGGAGCGTGTAAACACCCGTGGCTGAGTACATCTACCAGATGGTCCGCGCCCGAAAGGCGGTCGGCGACAAGCTGATCCTCGACGACGTCACGATGGCGTTCCTGCCCGGGGCGAAGATCGGCATGGTCGGCCCCAACGGCGCCGGCAAGTCGACGATCCTGAAGATCATGGCCGGCCTCGACCACCCGTCGAACGGTGAGGCGAAGCTCACGCCCGGCTATTCGGTGGGCATCCTCATGCAGGAGCCCGAGCTCGACGAGTCCAAGACCGTGCTCGAGAACATCCAGGACGGCATCGCGATCAAGGCGAAGCTCGACAGGTTCAATGAGATCTCCGGCCTCATGGCCGACCCCGACGCGGACTTCGACTCCCTCCTCGCCGAGATGGGCACGCTTCAGGAGGAGATCGACGCCGCCGACGCGTGGGACCTCGACTCGCAGCTCGAGCAGGCGATGGACGCACTGCGCACCCCTCCGGGCGACTCGCCGATCGGGCCGCTCTCCGGTGGTGAGAAGCGCCGCGTGGCGCTGACGAAGCTGCTCCTGCAGAAGCCCGACCTGCTGCTGCTCGACGAGCCCACGAACCACCTCGACGCCGAGAGCGTGCTGTGGCTCGAGCAGCACCTGCAGAAGTACCCCGGCGCCGTCATCGCGATCACGCACGACCGGTACTTCCTCGACAACGTCGCGGAGTGGATCGCCGAGGTCGACCGCGGACGGCTCATCGGCTACGAGGGCAACTACTCGACCTACCTCGAGAAGAAGCGCGAGCGCCTCGAGATCCAGGGCAAGAAGGACGCGAAGCTCGCCAAGCGTCTCGCTGACGAGCTCGAGTGGGTCCGGTCGAATCAGAAGGGTCGCCAGGCGAAGTCGAAGGCGCGTCTGGCGCGCTACGAGGAGATGGCTGCCGAGGCCGAGCGCACCCGCAAGCTCGACTTCGAAGAGATCCAGATCCCGCCGGGGCCGCGCCTCGGCAGTGTCGTGATCGAGGCGAAGAACCTCAAGAAGGGGTTCAACGGCCGCTCGCTCATCGACGGCCTCAGCTTCAGCCTGCCGCCCAACGGCATTGTGGGCGTCATCGGTCCGAACGGCGTCGGCAAGACGACGCTGTTCAAGACGATCGTCGGGCTCGAGCCGCTGGACGGCGGTGAGCTCAAGATCGGTGAGACCGTGAAGATCAGCTACGTCGACCAGACGCGCGCGAACATCGACCCCGAGAAGACGCTGTGGGAGGTCGTGTCCGACGGCCTCGACATCATCACGGTCGGCAAGACCGAGATCCCGTCGCGCGCCTACGTGTCGAAGTTCGGCTTCAAGGGCCCGGACCAGCAGAAGAAGGCCGGCGTCCTCTCCGGCGGTGAGCGCAACCGCCTCAACCTCGCGCTCACCCTCAAGGAGGGCGGCAACCTCCTGCTGCTCGACGAGCCGACGAACGACCTCGACGTCGAGACGCTCCAGTCGCTCGAGAACGCGCTTCTCGAGTTCCCCGGCTGCGCCGTCGTGATCACGCACGACCGCTGGTTCCTCGACCGCATCGCGACGCACATCCTCGCGTGGGAGGGCACCGACGAGGAGCCCGACAACTGGTATTGGTTCGAGGGCAACTTCGAGGCGTACGAGGAGAACAAGATCGCGCGTCTCGGCCCGGAGGCCGCGAAGCCGCACCGTTACACCTACCGCAAGCTCACCCGTGACTGAGTCGTCGTCGGCCCCGGCCGCCGGTGCTTCCGGCGGTGCGGGCGGACGCCTGCACATTCCGATCCCGTTGCGCTGGGGCGATCTCGACGCCTTCAACCACGTCAACAACACGGCGATGCTCAAGCTCCTCGAAGAGGCGCGTGTGCGCGCGTTCTGGCAGCCCGACGAGGGCGAGACGGCCCCGACGACGGCCGTGCTCGACTCGGGTCTGCACAGCGGCGTCCTCACGCTCATCGCGCGGCAGGAGATCGAGTACCTCGCGCCCGTGCCGTATCAGCGGCATCCGCTCGACATCCAGATGTGGTTCGGCAAGCTCGGCGGTTCGAGCATCGAGGTCTGCTACGAGGTGTGCAGCCCGCTCGAGAGCGCAGGTCCCGAGGGCGGTCAGACGGTGTACGCGCGTGCGGTGACGGTCGTCGTGAAGGTCGACGCCGCAACCGGCAAGCCGCTCCGGCTGAGCCCCGAGGAACGCGAGGCGTGGGAGCCGTTCCTCGGCGCGCCGATCGAGTTCGCCCACCGGCGCTGATGCGCGGATCGGCACCGACGCCGCGCACCGGCGCTGGGGCGTGCACCCGCGCTGCCGAGTCCCGCGGAGGCGCGCAGCCGCCTCAGGCGGGAGAGCCGCCCTCCATCGGAACGCGGATCATGATCTCCTGCGCGACGCTCGCGAGCAGTCGACCGTCGCGCGTGTAGATCCGGCCGAGGGAGAGCCCGCGTCCGCCGCGCGCGCTCGGCGACTCCTGTACGTAGAGCATCCACTCGTCGACGCGTCCGTCGCGGTGCCACCACATGCCATGATCGAGGCTCGCGACCTTGAGGCCCGGCGTCGCCCACGGAATGCCGTGCGCGCGCAGCACCGACTCCTGGATCGTGAGGTCGCTGAGATACGCGAGCGCCGCACGGTGGATCGTCGGGTCGTCGGGGATCGGGCGGCGGATCTTCATCCACACCGCCTGCCGGGGCACACGCTCGCCCTCGACCGTCAGGTACACCGGCGACGGGATGTGCCGCAGATCGGCGGGGCGGTCCATGAACAGCCGCTTCGACATCGGATGCAGGCCGGTGAGGTGATCCTCGATGTCGGGCAGTTCCTCCGGCCCCGGGATGTCGGTGGGCATCGGCGCCTGGTGCTCGAGCCCCGGCGTCTCGATCTCGAACGACGCGATCATCGAGAAGATCGGCAGCCCGTCCTGGAACGCCTGCGTGCGCCGCGTCGAGAAGGAGCGTCCGTCGTGGATGCGGTCCACCGCGAACGTGATGCCCTGATTGGCGTCGCCCGGTCGCAGGAAGTACCCGTGCATGGAATGAGCGATGCGGTCGGACGGAACCGTGCGGGCCGCCGCGACGATCGCCTGGGCGAGCACCTGACCGCCGTACACTCGGCCGAGCGGCATCCGGTGCGACACACCCGTGAAGATGTCTTCGGTCGTGCGCGCCTCGGAATCGTTCAGTGCGAGCACGTCGAGCATCGACGCGACAGGGTCTGGGTCGGGGGTGACACCCTCGGGCACCGGCTGGTTCGCGTCGGTCACGAAGCCTCCCGTCTGCGCGGCCGACTCGCCGGTCGCCCTTGGTAGTTTAGGCGGATGCCCGCCCGACTGCCGTTCGCCGACGCGCACGCCGCAGCCGACGCGCTGACCTTCGCGGGGCGCACGACCCGGCTGGGCGATGGCGCGGTCCGACTCGCCGGCCGGAACGGCGTGCTCGCGATGACCTCGGCGCCACTGGCGCCGCGCGGGCTCCTCGATACCACGCCGACGATCCTCGGCATGCGTGCGGTCGCGGTCGATCCCGAACTCGAGTGCGACTTCGTCGTCGAAGCCGACGCGCTCCGCCGCGATCCCGAAGACGATCGCGCGATCCTGCTCCCCGACACGGCGGTCTCGCCGGCGTGGGCGGGAGTCGCGCCGCCGCGTTCGGGTTGGAGCGAGGTGGGGCGGGTCGCCGCATCCGTTCTCGCCGAACGCGCTCAGTGGGGGATCGCGGCCGTCGCGCACGCCGTCCCGACAGATGCGGGCGAGGACGCCGTGCGCGCGGTGCGCGCGTCGATCTGGGGCGCTCCGGATGACGCGCTCGGCGGTCTTCCGCGGGGCGTCGCGTTCGCCGCCTTCGCACTCGGGTTCATCGCGGGCGAGGAGGAGGTGCCGGTGCGCACGTCCGGCCCGTGGACCCGGCTCACCCTCGCGCGCGGGCACGTGCTCGCCCGCGGGCCCGCGCGTGTCGGACTCACCGATGTGAGACGCACCGGTCCGTCGGCCGACCGCACGGACTAGACCGCGGAGGCGGCGGCCCGCCCGGCGACGCGACCGGAGAAGAGGCATCCGCCCACGAACGTCCCTTCGAGGGCGCGATAACCGTGCACACCGCCGCCACCGAAGCCGGACGCCTCGCCCGCCGCGTACAGACCGGGGACCGGCTGCCCGTCCGAGCCGAGAGCACGCCCCTGCAGATCGGTCTCGATGCCGCCGAGGGACTTGCGGGTGAGCACGTGGAGCTTCACCGCGATGAGCGGCCCGTTGGACGGATCGAGGATCCGGTGCGGGACCGCCGTGCGGACGAGCCGGTCGCCGCGGTACGAGCGCGCCGAGCGCAGCATCGCGATCTGGGCGTCCTTCGTGAACTCGTTGTCTATCTCGCGGTCCCGCGCCTCGAGCTCGAAGCGCACCCGGTCGGCGTCGAGCACGTCGCCGCCGGGCAGCTCCTTCATGCCGGCGATGAGCTCGTCGAGCGTGTCGCGTACGACGAAGTCGGCGCCTCTGTCCATGAACGCCTGCACGGGACCGGCTGCCCCCTTGCCGAGGCGGGACTTCACGAGCAGCGGGAGGTCCTTGCCGGTGAGGTCGGGGTTCTGCTCGCTGCCCGACAGCGTGAACTCCTTCTCGATGATCTTCTGCGACAGCACGAACCACGAGTGGTCGTGGCCGGTGGCGCGCAGGTGCGCGAGTGTGCCGAGCGTGTCGAAGCCGGGGAAGAGCGGTACGGGCAGGCGATGACCCGTCGCGTCGAGCCAGACCGACGACGGGCCGGGCAGGATCCGGATGCCGTGGTCCGGCCACACCGGGTCCCAGTTCTGGATGCCCTCGACGTAATGCCACATGCGGTCGCGGTTGATGAGCCGCGCGCCGGCCGCGTCCGCGACGATCTGCATCGAGCCGTCGACGTACGCGGGCACGCCCGTCACCATCGTCGCGGGAGCGGGGCCGAGCCGCTCGGGCCACCACTCGCGCACGAGGTCGTGGTTACCGCCGATGCCGCCCGATGCCACGATCGTCGCTCCGGCGGTCACCTCGAACGATCCGACGACCTCCCGCGAGGTCGCCACTCCGCGAGCCGCGCCCGACGGCTCGAGGATGTCGCCCGTCGCGCCCGTCACCGCGCCGCCTGAGGTCGTGAGCGCGGTCACGCGGTGCCGCGGGAGGATCGTGAGCCGACCCGCCGCCTCGGCGGCCTCCACAGCGGCCTGGAACGGCGCAACGAGCCCCGGGCCCGTGCCCCACGTGATGTGGAACCGCGGCACCGAGTTGCCTGGTCCTGCGGCCGTGTAGCCGCCGCGCTCCGCCCACCCGACGACCGGGAAGAAGCCGACACCCTTCTCGCGCAGCCACGCGCGCTTCTCGCCGTGCGCGAACTGGAGGTAGGCCTCGGCCCACCGGCGCGGCCACGCGTCGTCCTCGCGGTCGAAGCCCGCGTTGCCGAACCAGTCCTGGCGCGCGAGCTCGAGCGAGTCCTTGATGCCGAACCGACGCTGCTCGGGTGAATCGATGAAGAAGAGCCCTCCGAACGACCACCACGCCTGGCCGCCGAGATTCGTGCGCGGCTCCTGGTCGACGATGACGACGCGCTTGCCGGCCGCGACCGCCTCGGATGCCGCGACGAGGCCGGCGAGGCCCCAGCCGATGACGAGCAGGTCCGCGGAGTGCGGCGAGGGTGCGGGCATGTGGCGACTCCTTTGTCGTGTGCTGCGTGGGTGTGGGGAGATCAGTCGCTTCCGGGCGGCACTGCCGAGTCGTCGCGGCGATCGTCGCCGGATGCCGGGGCAGCCGTCACGGGGATCGAAGACCGCGGCACGTTCCCGGCGTCCGGTCGCGGGACGATCGTCGCGTCGCGTCCGCCTGCTGCGGGGCCGATGCCCGTCGGCTCGAACGTGTTGACCATCGCGAACGCCGCGCGCTGCAGGTAGTCCCACAGCGTCTCCTCGTGGAGCGGCGGAAGCCGCAGCTCATCGACGGCGTCGCGCATGTGCTTGAGCCACCGGTCGCGGGCCTCGGGGTTGACGTGGTACGGGGAGTGCCGCATCCGCAGTCTCGGGTGCCCCCGCCTCTCGCTGTACGTCGTGGGGCCGCCCCAGTACTGCTCGAGGAACATCGTGAGCCGCTCGGCGGCGGGACCGAGATCCTCTTCCGGATACATCGGGCGCAGCACCTCGTCCTCGGCGACGCCCCGGTAGAACGTGTCGACCAGGCGGACGAACGTCTCGTGGCCGCCGACCTCTTCGTAGAAGGTGAGGGGCGCGGCATCCGTGTCGTCGCTCATTGCGCACCCCCGCTCGGATCCTGTTTCGGCTGCTTCGGCTTCTTCGGCTTCCAGACCACGCTGCCGGCCTTGCCCGCGTCGGGCGGCACGGGGTTGGGCTTCGTCTTGGGCGGGTTCGCTCCGCGCACGCGCTGGGCACCCTCGAGGCCCGTGAGCATGACGGTGCTGAGCTGCGGGAGCGTGAGCCCCAGTTCGTCGATCGCGCGCTTGAGGCGCATGCGCAGCTCGCGCGCGACGTCGTCCTTCGCGTTGGGGCGCGTCTTCATGACGACGCGGATGACGAGCGCATCGCCCGACACGGACTCCAGTCCCCACACCTCGGGCTGCTCGAGGATGCGCGTTCGCCACTTCGGCTCCTTGTGCAGGGTCTTCGCGGCTTGGAGAAGCGCGTCCTCGACGGTCTCGATGTCGGCGTCCGCCGGCACCGCGAGGTCGACGATGACGCGCGACCAGCCCTGCGACATGTTGCCGATGCGCGTGATCTCTCCGTTGCGCACGTACCACAGCGTGCCGTTGACGTCGCGCACGTGAGTGATGCGCACGCTCACGTACTCGACGATTCCCGACGCGAGGCCGACGTCGACGACGTCGCCGATGCCGATCTGGTCCTCCGCGACGATGAAGATGCCGTTGAGCACGTCCTTGACGATGTTCTGCGCGCCGAAGCCGAGTCCCGCGCCGATCGCGGCGGACAGGAGCGCGAACGAGCCCAGCACCGACGAGTCGATGACGTTGATGATCATCAGGATCGCGACGATGACGATCGCGACGTTGACGATGTTCTGCAGGATCGAGCCCAGCGTGCGCGTGCGCTGCACGAGCCGGACCGCGGCGAGCGGGGTGCGTTCGAGGGCCTGCGTGTCATCCACGCGCGCCTTGCTCTTGGCCCCGGACACGATGCGGTTGACGACGCGCCGGATGACGAATTTGAGCAGCCACGAGACGACGAACGCGCCGACGATGATCGCCGCGATCGCGATGACCTTCCATCCCGTCTGGGTGATGATCTGGAGCCACCACTCCCAGGACCACTGGGGCGGCGGAGCCGTTGCGAAGGGGGCGATGTCCATCGGGTCGATCTTAACGAGGCGAGGCTGAGAGAAACGGATGCCCCGGCCTACCGTGCACGGCGGGCCGGGGCATCCGTCGTGTCGTGATTACTGCGCGTCGCGCTCCTGCACCGACAGGGCGCGCTCGACGCCCGCAAGGTTCTCGAGCACGAGGCGGCGCAGCGCGGGGGCGGCATCGGCGTTCGCCTCGAGCCACTTGCGGGTCGCATCGCGAAGCTCGACATTCGCGAGCGGCGCCGGGTAGAGCCCCGTGATGAGGTACTCCGCGATCTTGTACGTGCGCGACTCCCACACCGGGATCAGCATCGCGAAGTACGGCTCGACGAACTCGGTCAGGTCGCCGACCGTCGCGGGATGAGTGAACCCGAGGGTGGCCGAGCGCACGATCGTGTTGGGCAGGTCGTCCTTGTCGATGAGCGACGACCACGCGGCCTTCTTCGCGTCGGCGCCCGGCAGCGCGGCCTTCGCCTGCGCGGCGAACTCGCCGCCCTTCGCGGTGTTGTCCGCGGCGAGCGCCTCGTCGATGTCGGCCGCCGTCACGACGCCGCCCGCGGCGAGCGACACGAGCAGCTGCCACGAGAGGTCGGTGTCGATCTCGAGGCCGTCGAGCGTCGTCTCGCCGTCGCGGACCTTGCGCACGGTCTCCCACTGCGCGGGGGTCGCGGCGGCGCTCGCGAACGCCGTCACGAACTGCAGCTGGCTGTCGCTGCCGGCCTCGGCCGCCTGTGCGAGCTCCCACAGACCGTCGGCGACCTTCTCGCGCGACGCGGTGCGCTTGTCGGGCGCCACGTACGAGTTCGCCGCGAGCTGGAGCTGCGCGAGGGTCGTGCGCACAGTCGTCGACTCGGTCTCGGAGCCGATGTTGCGCAGCACGAGGTCGATGTAGTCGCTCGCGGATGCCTCGGCGTCGCGCGTCTGGTCCCAGGCCGCGCCCCACACGAGGGAGCGCGCGAGCGGGTCGCTGATCCCCGCGAGGTGGTCGATCGCGGTGCGGAGGGACTGCTGGTCGAGGCGGATCTTCGCGTACGCGAGGTCGTCGTCGTTGAGCAGCACGAGGTCGGGGCGCTTGCGGCCCTTCAGCTCGGGCACCTCGGTGAGGTCGCCGTCGACGTCGAGCTCGACGCGGTGCGTGCGCACGAGCGCGTCGCCCTGCAGGTCGTAGAAGCCCACGCCGAGGCGGTGCGGTCGGATCGTGGGGTAGTCCGCCGGGGCGGTCTGCACGATCGCGAAGCGCGTGATCTCACCGTCGACGTCGGTCTTGATCTCGGGCGACAGCGTGTTGACGCCGGCCGTCTCGAGCCACTTCTTCGACCAGCTCGACAGCTCGCGGCCGCTCGTGGCCTCGAGCTCCGCGAGGAGGTCGGACAGCTCGGTGTTCGACCACTCGTGCTTCTTGAAGTACGCGGCGACGCCGGCGAAGAACTGCTCGATGCCCACCCACGCGGCGAGCTGCTTGAGCACCGACCCGCCCTTGGCGTACGTGATGCCGTCGAAGTTGACCTGCACGTCCTCGAGGTCGCGGATCTCGGCGACGACCGGATGCGTCGACGGCAGCTGGTCCTGGCGGTACGCCCAGGTCTTCTCCATCGCGTTGAACGTGGTCCACGCCTCGGTCCACTCGGTCGCCTCGGCGGTCGCGATCGTCGACGCCCATTCGGCGAACGACTCGTTGAGCCACAGGTCGTTCCACCACTTCATGGTCACGAGATCGCCGAACCACATGTGCGCGAGCTCGTGGAGGATCGTGACGACGCGGCGCTCCTTGACGGCATCCGTCACCTTCGAGCGGAAGACGTAGGTCTCGGTGAACGTGACCGCGCCCGCGTTCTCCATCGCGCCGGCGTTGAACTCGGGCACGAAGAGCTGGTCGTACTTCGCGAACGGGTACGGGTAGTCGAACTTGTCCTCGAAGTACGCGAAGCCCTGGCGGGTCTTCTCGAAGATGTAGTCGGCGTCGAGGTACTGCCACAGGCTCTTGCGCCCGTACACGCCGAGCGGGACGACGCGGCCCGACGAGCTCGTGAGCTCGGAGAACGTCGCCTCGTACGGTCCGGCGATGAGCGCGGTGATGTAGGACGAGATGCGCGGGGTCGGCTCGAACGTCCAGGTGGCGCTGCCGTCGCCGTGCCGCTCGGGGTCGGGCGTCGGGGAGTTCGACACGACCTTCCACTGCTCAGGTGCGGTGACGGTGAACTGGAACGTCGCCTTCAGGTCGGGCTGCTCGAACACCGCGTACATGCGACGCGAGTCGGGCACCTCGAACTGCGTGTAGAGGTACACCTCGCCGTCGACCGGGTCGACGAAGCGGTGCAGGCCCTCGCCGGTGTTCGTGTAGAGGCAGTCCGCGTCGACCACGAGCTCGTTCTCGGCGGCGAGGCCGTCGAGCGCGATGCGCGAGTCGGCGAACGCGGTGGCGGGGTCGATCGAGCGGCCGTTGAGCGTGATCTCGCGCACCTCGCGGGCGATGAGGTCGATGAAGGTCGAAGCGCCTTCGGTCGCGGCGAAACGCACGACGGTGCGGGATCCGAAGACCTCCGCCCCACGCGTCAGGTCGAGCGTGACCTCGTACGAGTGGGTGTCGACGATCGCTCGGCGCTCCTGCGCCTCGACGCGGGTGAGGTTCTCTCCAGGCACTGCGTTCTCTCCCAGGGGTGAAGGGGATGGGCGCCCGTGCCACGCCGTTCGCGCGCACGGCAACCATGACACTCTACGTCAGGGCGCGGCATCCGCCCCTCACCCCCTGGGACGCCCAGCGCCACATCGTCGCGCGGCTCAGCGACTGCCCGCGGCCTCGCGTGCGATGTGGCTGCGCGCGTGCTCGATCGCCGCCGGGAGGTCGGCGAAGAGGTGCTTGTGGTGCCGCAGCGAGTCGAGCACGCCCACCGTGCGGAAGAGCTCCTCGTGACCCGGCTGCACGCCCTTGATGAGCACCGTCACGCCGCGCCGCTCGAGGGACTGGACTATCTCGGTGAGCACGCGCGCACCGCTCGCGTCGACGAGCTCGAGCTGCGACATCCGCAAGATGACGACGGACACGCCGTTCATCCGCATGACGGTCTCGAAGACGCGGTCCGACGCCGCGAAGAACAGCGGTCCGTCGAACCGGATGATCGCGATGCGCTCGTCGCCCGGCTCCGCGGGACCGGGGAGCTCTTCGCGTCGCACGCCCGTCGCCCGCGACAGGTTGCGGATCGCGAAGACTCCGGCGCACAGCACCCCGATGCCGACGGCGACGATGAGGTCGAAGGACACCGTGATGATCGCGGTGATCACGAACGCGAGCGCGTCGGCGCGCGTCGAGCGCAGGATCGAGCGGACGGTCGCGGCGTGCACCATGCGCGTCGCCGTGACCATGAGGACGCCCGCAAGAGCCGCGAGCGGGATCATGCCGACGGGCCCGGATGCCACGAGCACGATGAGCAGCAGCACGATGGCGTGGGTGATCGACGCGATGCGCGTGCGACCGCCCGAGCGCACGTTGACCGCGGTGCGCGCGATCGCGCCGGTCGCGGGCATGCCGCCGAAGAGGCCGGATGCCACCGACGCGAGTCCCTGGCCCACGAGCTCGCGGTCGGGGTCGTACGGACCCGTGTCGGCGAGCGACGCCGCCACGCGTGCCGACAGGAGCGATTCGATCGCGGCGAGCGCGGCGACGGTGAGCGCGGCGGGGACCAGTCCGCCGAGCGCCGCGAGGTCGATCGACGGAAGCGCGGGGGCGGGAAGTGCGGAGGGGAGGGCGCCGATCACCGCGAGCGGTGTCGGAAGCACGGCAGCGAGCACGGCGACGATCGCGATGCCGAGGAGCGAGCCCGGGAGCGAGGGGTGGATCCGGGGTGCGACGAGCATGCACGCCGCGACGATCGCGACCGCGCCGAGCGCCCACGGCACGTACGACCAGTCCGCCTCGAGGAGCGACTGCACGGCGGCGACGATCGCGTTGGAGCTGTGCTCTCCTGCGTGCGGCGTCGTGGGCGTGGTCACGAGCGGCACCTGCTGCATGAAGATGATGACCGCGATGCCGAGCGTGAACCCCTCGATGACGGGCCACGGGATGAACGACACCGCGCGGCCGAGACGCAGGGCACCGGCCGCCAGCACGACGACTCCTGCGAGCACGCTCACCGCGGCGATGGCGCCGACGCCGTGCGACGCGACGATCGGCAGCAGCACGACGACCATCGCTCCGGTGGGTCCCGACACCTGCACGTTCGAGCCGCCGAAGATCGCCGCGACGAGGCCCGCGACGATCGCGGTGATGAGTCCCTGCTCGGCCGTGAGCCCCGAGCTGACCCCGAACCCGAGCGCGAGCGGCAGCGCGACGATGCCGACGGTGACGCCCGCGATGAGGTCGCGGCGCCACGTGCGCTTCGCCGGGCGATAGTCGTCGGGGGACGGGAGCAGAGCCAGCGCCGCGGCGCCGGCGCGCCGCCACCGCGAGGCGGGGGTGGCGGCATCCGTCGCGCGGCTCATCGCGGTGCTCCGGGAAGCGCCGGCAGGTCGTCGGCGTCGGCGAGACGCGCGCCGTCGGAGCGGAGCATGTCGAGCAGCAGCGCGCGGGCGACGGCGAGGAGGTCGGCCACGCGCGGGTCGGCGAGCCGGTAGTACACGTGGCTCGCGCGCCGCTCGGAGGCGACGAGTCGGTGGCGGCGCAGGACCGCGAGATGCTGCGACAGGTGCGAGGCCTCGAGGCCCGTCTCGTCCTGCAGGACGGCGACGCTGAGCTCGGGCTCGCTCGCGAGGAGTTCGAGGATGCGGATGCGGAACGGGTGCGACAGACCCTTGAAGAGGCCGGCCTTCACCTCGTACAGCGGACGCTGCTGCTGGGTGAGTGGCATGATGAATTCATCATATCGCCCTTTCGTGTGCGATCGTGCCGCGAGTCGACCGGCCGCGACGCGGTGCGAGGATGGACGGGTGAGCGCAGCAGCACAGCAGGTCCCGTTCGCATCGCCCGCGGCGAGCGGCGGCGCCCCGTACGTCGAGACACCCGTTCCCTACGACGCCATCCTCCTCGCGAGCTTCGGCGGGCCCGAGGGACAGGACGATGTCATCCCGTTCCTGCGCAATGTCACGCGCGGCCGGGGCATCCCCGACGAGCGCCTCGAAGAGGTCGCGCACCACTACCGCGCCTTCGGCGGCGTCAGCCCCATCAACGCGCAGAACCGGCAGCTGAAGGCCGCGCTCGAAGACGAGCTCGCCCGCCGCGGGATCGACCTGCCGGTGTACTGGGGGAACCGCAACTGGGCGCCCTATCTCGATGAGGCGGTGACAGATGCCGCGGCATCCGGTCACACGAGTCTCCTCGCCATCGCGACGAGCGCGTACAGCTCGTTCTCGAGCTGCCGCCAGTACCGCGAGGACTTCGCGCGCGTGCTCGCCGACACCGGGCTCGCCGGCACGGTGACCATCGACAAGGTGCGCCAGTTCTTCGATCATCCCGGCTTCGTGCAGCCGTTCATCGACGGCGTCCGCGACGCGGTGACGCAGCTTCTCGGCGAAGGCATCGAAGGGCGGCACATCCGCGTGCTCTTCTCCACACACAGCGTGCCGACCGCCGACGCGCAGCGATCCGGTCCGCGCGAGGGCGACGAACTGCACCGCGAGTGGGGCGAGGGGGGTGCGTACGCCGCTCAGCACGAGGCCGTCGCGGCGTACGTGATGTCGCAGGTCGAGGCATCCGTCGACGCCGTCGACATCGGGTGGGAGCTCGTGTACCAGTCGCGGTCCGGCCCGCTCAGCCAGCCGTGGCTCGAGCCCGACGTCAACGACGTGATCGAAGGGCTTCCCGCGGAGGGCATGCAGGCGGTCGTGATCGTGCCGCTCGGGTTCATCAGCGACCACATGGAGGTCCTGTGGGATCTCGACACCGAAGCGACGGATGCCGCGGCCGCCGCAGGCCTCCGTGTGCTGCGCACGCCCACCCCGGGCGTCGACCCCGCGTTCGTGGCAGGGCTCGTCGATCTCGTCCAGGAGCGGCTGCACGGGACGCCCGCGGCGGAGCGCCCGCACGTGACGGAGCTGGGCCCGTGGTTCGACGTATGCCGACCCGCGTGCTGCGAGAACGTGCGCGCCGGATTCAAGCCCGCCGCGGCGGGCTTGGCGCCCTGACTCGTCCGTAGGATTGAGGTCATGCGCATCCACATCGCGACCGACCACGCCGGCCTCGAGTTCTCCACCCAGCTGCAGCACCATCTGGCCGGTCAGGGCCACGATGTGGTCGACCACGGTCCGGTCGAGTACGACCCGCTCGACGACTACCCGGCCTTCTGCATCCGTGCCGCCCAGGCGGTGGTGCGCGACCAGGAGGCGGGCATCGAGGCGCTCGGCGTCGTGTTCGGCGGCTCGGGCAACGGCGAGCAGATCGCGGCCAACAAGGTGCGCGGCGTGCGCGCCGCCCTCGTGTGGAGCATCGCGACCGCCGAGCTCGCCCGCGAGCACAACGACGCGAACGTGATCGCGATCGGCGCCCGCCAGCACACGTTCGAGGAGGCCGCGTCGTTCATCGACCGGTTCATCTCCACGCCGTTCTCGAACGAGGAGCGCCACGTGCGCCGCATCGGCCAGATCGCGGCGTTCGAGGCGGACGGCACGCTCGAGCCCGACCCGCGCGCGACGGCGGGCGAGCCGGACGTGCTCGCCGACGGCTCGAGCTCGTTCGACCCCGAAGCCGGCTGATGCCCGAGGGCCATTCCGTCCATCGGATCGCCCGGCAGTTCGACCGCAACTTCGTCGGCCGCACGGTGACCGCGTCGAGTCCGCAGGGCCGGTTCGCCGAGGGCGCTGCGGTGATCTCGGGGCGCACCGTCACGAGCGTGCGGGCAGTGGGCAAGCAGATGTTCCTCGAGTTCGACGACGAGATCTGGCTGCGCGTCCACCTCGGAATGTACGGGGCGTGGGACTTCGCGGGCGAGATCCTCGTCGACCCGACGATCGCCTCGGCGAACGGCCGTATGGGCCAGACCAACCAGCGCGGCACGAATCTCGTTGAGGAGCCGATCCTGGACTCCGCGGGCGAGAACTCACTCACGTCGATCGGGGCGCCTCGCCGCGCGCGTGTGCACGTCCGCATGTCCGAGCAGACGACGGGCCTCCCCGATGAGGGCGCCGAGTGGCCGCCGGCGGTCGTGGGCCAGGTGCGGCTTCGCCTCCTCACCGACACGACATGCGCCGACCTGCGCGGCCCGACCGCGTGCGAGCTGCTCACGCCCGACGAGGTCGCAGCCGTGATCGCGAAGCTCGGCCCCGACCCGCTCGTCGACGACGTGCAGGAGGGCGAGGAGCGCTTCGTGTCGGTCGTGCGGCGCAAGCCGACGTCGATCGCGCTGCTGCTCATGGACCCGAGCGTCGTGAGCGGCATCGGCAACGTCTACCGTGCCGAGCTGCTGTTCCGCGCCCGCCTGAACCCGCACACGCCGGGCCGCGACGTGCCCGAGGAGGTCGTGCGCGAGCTGTGGCGCGACTGGGTGCGGCTGCTGGCGATCGGCGTCGAGACCGGGCAGATGATGACGATGGACGGCCTCGACCCCGACGCGTACCGCAAGGCGATGGCCAACCGCGACGACCGCCACTGGGTCTACCACCGTGCGGGGCTCCCGTGCCGCGTGTGCGGCACCGCGATCGTCGTCGAGGAGCTCGCGACGCGCAAGCTCTACTGGTGTCCCGAGTGCCAGGCGTGAATCACCTCTGACGCGGTCCAGCCTCAGAGATCGTCGACCGGCGCCGGCCCGTGCATCCACGACCACTCCGTGTCACGCATGAACCACGCGCCCCACGACTTCTCGGCCGCGGCGACGTCGACGCCGTAGTGATCGAGCACGCCGTGCACGAGCGCGTCGACGCGCTGCACGGTGGGGTCGTCGTAGAGCGCCGCGATGTCGTCGAGCAGACGTGCGGGGCGGTCCGGGGCATCCGCCGTCACCCGCAGCAGCCACTTGTGGAACGGGAACAGCATCGCGTTCTCGTTGAGGACGATGCGGCACGCGAACAGCACGGCGCGGTTGAGCGAGATGCCGCGCAGGTACGGATTCTGCTTCTCCCACCCCTGCTCGTGGTACCAGCGCCAGGCGAGCGCCTGCGACACGAAGCGCTCGCGGCGCTGCGACTGCTCCTCGACGGGGAATCGGACGACGTCGGCGAGCGTCTCCTCGAGTCCTGCTGTGCGCGAGAAGAGGACGCGCGCGTCCTGGTACCCCCACCGCGTCGCGTCGTCTCCGCGTGCCGCGACCTCGTCGAGGAAGCGCCGCGACACGAACTTGCCGTCGACGTAGCCGCCTTCGTACGTGCTGAGGTCGTGGCTCACGAAGCCGGTGTCGGGCACGGCGAGCCGGCGCTCGAACTCGTCGTGCGGCACGACGATCACGATGTCGACATCGGATGCCTCGGTGCCGAAGCCGTGCGCGAGCGAGCCGGTGAGCAGCAGCGCCTCGACATCGGGCCGGCCGGAGAAATGCGCGAAGACGCGTTCGACGGTCTCGACCTGGTGGGGCCAGATGCGCACGTCGTCGAGCGGGGGAAGGGTGAGGGTCACAGTCGCACACGCTAGCGCCTGATCGTGCCCCCGCGCGATCACTCCGCCGCGAGAGGACTCGTAGGCTGGTGTGGTGCGCCAGAACCCGTCCTTCGCGATGACCGACGTCGGCGAGCTGCGTCGACTCATCGATGACAACCCTTGGGTCACGCTCGTGAGCTCCACCGACGACGGTCTCGTCGCCTCGCACTACGCCGTGCTGCTCGACGAGGGGCGCGACGACCTCACGATCGTGGGGCACGTCGGTCGCCCCGACGACATCGTGCACGACCTCGGCCGGCGTGAGCTGCTCGTCGTCGTGCAGGGCCCGCACGGGTACATCTCGCCGGGCTGGTACGGCGACACCCCGTCCGTCCCCACGTGGAACTTCGTGGCCGCACACCTGACGGGCGTTCCCGAACTGCTGTCACCCGACGAGAACCTCGCGGTGCTCGACCGCCTGGTCGCGCGATTCGAGAGCCGGATGCCCCAGCCGAGGCTCATGTGGCAGCCGCCCAACGACCGCTCGTTCATCGAGAAGCTCGAAAAGGGCACGGTCGGCTTCCGCCTGACGCCCACGCGCGTCGTCGCGAAGCGCAAGCTCAGCCAGAACAAGAGCCCCGAGGTGGTCGAGACGATCATCGCGGAGCTCTCGGGCGACGGTCCGTACGCCGATCCCCAGCTCGCGGCCGAGATGCGCCGGGCGCACGACGCGATCGCGGCGGCGCGTGCCTCGCTCGAGGCCGCCGACGCGGGCCCGGCACGATGATCCTCGCGCGCGGCGAGCACGTCGCGGTCATCGCGAACGTGCGCATGACCGGACGCGACCGCCTCGACCCGTTCGGCGCCGACCCCGTCGACGTCCACATCGCGGACGGGCTCATCGCCGACATCGCGCCCGCGAACGCGCTTCCGCGGCACGGAGCCGTGCTCGATGCCTCGGGGTCGTGGCTCATCCCGGGCTTGTGGGACCACCACGTGCACACGGTCCAGTGGGCCCTCGTCGCGCAGCGGGAGGCGCTCGCGCACGCGGCATCCGCGGCTGAAGCAGCAGCGATCATGTCGAACGCGCCCGTCCTCGGCGACGGCCGACGCGTCGGCACCGGCTTCCGCGACGCGCTGTGGCCCGACCAGCCGACGATCCGGATGCTCGACGCCGCGACAGGCGACGTGCCGACCTATCTCATCAACGCCGACGTGCACAGCGTGTGGCTCAACTCCGCCGCGCTGCGACGTGAGGGCTTCGAGCCCGACGAGACCGGCATCCTGCGAGAGGCGCCCGCATTCGAGATCTCGCGGCGCCTCAACGCGGTCGATGCCGCCGTCGGCGACCGGCTGGTCGCCGCGATGGCGACGGATGCCGCGGCCCGCGGCATCGTCGGAATCGTCGACCTCGACATGGCGTGGAACGAAGAGGCGTGGGCGCGGCGGCTCGCCGCCGGGTTCGACGCACTCCGCGTCGAGTTCGGCGTGTATCCCGACCTCCTCGACCGGGCGATCGCCGAGGGACTCCGTTCGGGCGACCTCGTGCGCGGAGCCGACTCCGACCTCGTGCGCGTCGGACCGCTCAAGGTCATCACGGACGGCTCTCTCGGCACACGCACGGCGGCGTGCTCGCATCCGTATCCCGGCGATCCGCACAACCACGGAATGCTCACCGTCGACCCGGCCCACCTCGTGGAGCTCATGACGCGTGCGACGGGAGCAGGTCTGGCGTGCGCGATCCACGCGATCGGCGACGTCGCGAACTCGCACGCGCTCGACGCGTTCGCGACGACGGGAGCCGTCGGCACGATCGAGCACGCGCAGCTCGTTTCGGCGGTCGACATCCCACGGTTCGCGCGGCTCGGTGTGGCCGCGAGCGTGCAGCCCGAGCACGCCGTCGACGACCGCGACATGACCGACACCATCTGGGCCGAGCAGACCGCGATCCCGTACCCCCTGCGGGCGCTCGCCGACGCGGGGGCGACGCTGCGATTCGGGTCGGATGCCCCGGTCTCGCCTCTCGACCCGTGGGCCGCCCTCGCGGCGGCGGTCTATCGCACGCGCGACGGGCGTCCCGCGTGGCGACCCGAGCAGGCGCTCGATGCCGCGACGGCGCTGGCTGCGTCGACGCGCGGCGGCTCGGGCGAGGACGCCGCGACGATCGAGCCGGGCGCCCTCGCCGACCTCGCGATCGTCGAGCGCGACCCGCTCGCCGCGTCGGAGGGCGAGCTGCGGGGCATGCGCGTCGCCGCGACGATGATCGAGGGCCGCCTCACTCACGTCGCCTGACGCCGCCGCCGACCGGCCGGCGGGCAACTCCCACGCCCGGGCCGGGGGACAACCCCCGTTCGCATTCGGTCGGCACCCGGATGGGGCGGAAGGGCCGTCCTGGGTTGGCTGGAGTCATGCTTCACCGAACCCTGTCCACACGCGGCCGACTCCGACGCCCCCGCGCCGTGACGGCGACCCTCGCCGCACTCGCGGCCGTCGGCATCGGCCTGTCCGTCGGCATCTCCGGATGCGCCGTCTTCGCCCGCCCGGCACCGCCCGCGGCCGGAAGCGTGTCGTTCTCGAACCCGCTGCGCGTGCCGCCGCTCGCGGAGTCGACCGTCGAGAACGGTGTGCGCGTGTACGAGCTCACGGCCGCCGAGGGCTCGACCGACATCGTTCCCCAGGGGCCGACGCCCACGCTCGGGTACAACGGCTCCTACCTCGGACCGACGCTCGTCGCCGAACGCGGCGAGACCGTGCGCGTCGAGGTCGACAACGAGCTGCCCGACGCGACCACCGTGCACTGGCACGGCATGCACCTGCCCGCCGCGATGGACGGCGGGCCGCACAGCCCCATCGCACCGGGCGACACGTGGTCGCCCGAATGGACCGTCGACCAGCCCGCCGCGACGCTCTGGTACCACCCGCACCTGCACGAGCACACGCGCGAGCAGGTCGATGCGGGACTCGCCGGCATGTTCATCCTGCGCGACGACGTCGAAACCGCGCTTCCACTCCCGCGTGAGTACGGCGTCGACGACATCCCCCTCATCGTGCAGGACCGTTCGTTCGGTGCTGACGGCGCGTTCACCGGCGAGCTCGGGCAGTTCGACGGCGTGCTCGGCGACACGATCCTCGTCAACGGCACCGCGTCCCCGTACCTCGACGTCACGACCGAGCGGGTGCGCCTGCGGCTGCTGAACGGCTCGAGCGCCCGCATGTACGAGTTCGCGTTCGAAGACGGCCGTGCGTTCGACCTCATCGCGACCGACGGCGGACTGCTCGAGGCTCCCGTCGAGACCGAGAGCATCCCGCTGTCGCCCGGCGAGCGTGCCGAGATCGTCGTGACGATGACGCCGGGGGAGAGCGCCGTGCTGCGCTCGATCGCGCCAGACCCGGCCCTCAACGCGGGCTCGTCGTCGTTCGACGTGATGGAGCTGCGGGCCGCAACCGATCTCACTCCCTCTCCCACGGTTCCCGACCGACTCGCGGACATCCCCGAGCCGGATGCCTCGACCGCCGTCGGCGAGCGCACGTTCGAGCTCAGCGGCCACAACATCAACGACCGCCAGATGGACATGGGCCGCGTGGACGAGGTCGTCACCGTCGACACGAGCGAGGTGTGGCGGGTGCGCAACGACAACCCGCTGCCGCACAGCTTCCACGTGCACGACACGCAGTTCCGTGTGCTGAGCATCGACGGAGAGGCTCCGCCGCCGCGACTGGCCGGATACAAGGACACGATCGCGCTGGAGCACGACCGCGAGTACCGCCTGCTCGTCCGGTTCGAGGACTACGCCGATCCGACGACGCCGTACATGTACCACTGCCATCTGCTGTGGCACGAGGACCAGGGCATGATGGGACAGTTCCTGGTCGTCGAGCCGGGCCAGCAGCCCGCCCTTCGCACAACACCGGGAGGATCCGATGACCACCACGACCACTGACACCGCCGTGGCACCGCCGCAGCAGCGCCCCGCCGAGGGCTTCTGGGCGACGTACGGCCGCTGGTGGGTCAACGCCCCCGGAAGCGCGCTGTACCTCCTCGTCGTGTTCGTCCTCGCGATGACGAGCATCGGGGTGCTGGCGTCGTTCTTCTCGACCGGCATCGGCCTGCTCGTCCTCGTGATCGGGCTCCCGATGGTCGTGCTGACCCTGCTGATCGCGCGCGTGCTCGGCGTGGTCGACCGGTTCCTCCTGCGCCTCACGGGTCTGCCGCAGATCGCCGAGCCGGAGTGGAACCGTGACGCGCCGGACGCGAACGGCTTCTGGATGACCCTGACCCGCCCGATCCGCAACGGCCACTACTGGTCGTACCTCGTGCACGGCATGATCGTGAACCCGATCATCAGCACGATCTCGTTCGCTCTCACCGTGGCGTGGCTCAGCGTCGGCCTCGGCGGACTGACGTACTGGTTCTGGGGCATCTTCCTGCCGCGAGGCGACGTCGGTCGCTGGGGCCAGTACGTGGCGGACTTCATGCCGGGGCTGTTCGGCGGCTGGTCGTGGTGGGCCGTGGAGGTCGTGCTGTATCTCGTCGCCGGCATCCTCTTCACGTTCACCCTGCCGTGGGTGATGGGCGGCCTCGCCCGCATGCACCATGCGATCGCGCAGGGCATGCTCGGACGCTGGCCGTCCGACGATCTCGCCGCGGAGGTGCGCGCCGAGGCTGCGGCCCGCGGCCTTGCCGTGCAGGCTGAGGACGCAGCGCTTCGTCGCCTCGAGCGCGACATCCACGACGGTCCGCAGCAGCGCCTCGTGCGTCTGCAGATGGACCTCGCGGCCCTGCAGCGGCGTGCCGAGGCAGGCGACACGGATGCCGCGGCCGAGCTCGCCCGCGAAGCGCAGTTCCACACGAAGGCCGCGCTCGACGAGCTGCGCGCCCTGTCGACCGGGGTCGCGCCGCCGCTGCTGCAGGACCGTGGCCTCGGCGCGGCACTGAACGCGCTCGGCGCCGCAACGGCGCTGCCGGTCACCCTCGACATCGACCCCGCTGTCGACACGGTGAGCCCCGAGATCGCGCGCACGATCTACTTCGTCGTCGCGGAGCTGCTCACGAACGCGGTCAAGCACTCGGGCGCATCCGAGGTCACCGTGCGCGCCGCGATCCGGCCGGCCACCCCGCAGACCCAGGCGATGCTCGACGTGTGGGTCGTCGACAACGGACACGGCGGCGCCCACATGTCGCCAGGACACGGCCTCGAGGGCCTGCGCGACCGGGTGGCGGGCCTGCGCGGCATCCTCCGCGTCGAGAGCCCGTACGGCGGACCGACGACGATCGGCGCGCATGTGCCGCTGCCCGCTCCGGGCGCGGCGGACACGGGAACGGGGGTGCGATGATGGCCGATCCACGGACCGAGACGCCGGATGCCGGGCTCCGCGTCGTGCTCGTCGAGGACTCCGTCCTCCTGCGGGAGGGCCTCGTGCGACTCTTCGACGAAGCGGGCTACGTCACGGCGGGAGCGTTCGGTGACGCCGACGACATCGTCGCGCGGGTGCGCGGCGCGCAGGCCGACGTCGCGATCCTCGACGTCCGACTGCCGCCGACGTTCCGCGACGAGGGGATCAAGGCGGCCATCACGCTGCGCGCCGAGGCGCCGGACGTGGGGATCCTCGTGCTCAGCCAGTACGTCGAGGGTCTGTACGCACGAGAGCTTCTCGCGGGCGGCGACGGCGGCATCGGCTACCTGCTCAAGGACCGGGTCACGTCGCTCGAGGAGTTCACGGATGCCGTGCGCCGCGTTCGCGAGGGCGGCACGGTGCTCGATCCGCTCGTCGTGAAGGAGCTGCTCGCCGCGCGACCCGACCCGCTCGCGAGCCTGACGCCCCGCGAGCGCGACGTCCTCGAGCTCATGGCCGAAGGCCGCAGCAACGCGAGCATCGCGGAGCGCCTCTTCATCGGGGTGGGCGCGGTCGAGAAGAACATCAGCTCGATCTTCGCGAAGCTCGGGCTGGAGGAGACCGGCAGCGAGCACCGACGCGTGCTCGCGGTCCTCGCGTTCACGCAGCGGAGCTGACGACGGAATGACGGATGCCCCCGCCGGCGTGCGCGCCGGGCGGGGGCATCCGTGGGTATCGGTCGATCACTCGGCGAGGTGCGCGAAGAGGAACCAGCGGTCCTTCTCGAGCGACTCCTTGATGGCGATCGCGATGTCCTGGCTCGTGAGGTCGATCTCGTCGAGGCCGTCGATCGCGGCCTGCGTGTCGGCGATCACGGAGTCCATGTCGGAGATGACCGCGCGGATCATGTCCTCCCACTGCGTGAAGCCGCCGCCGACGGCGGTCTTCTTCGCCTTCTCGGCGACCGTCGCCACGCGCGCGTCGATCGGAAGGCCGAGGGCGACGATGCGCTCCGCGGCGGAGTCGGCTCCGTCCTGCGCGTGCGCCACCACGGTGTCGAGCAGCTCGTGGATCGCGATGAAGTTCGCACCGCGGACGTTCCAGTGCGCCTGCTTGCCGTTCACGGCGAGCGCCTGCAGCCCGAGGACGAGGGGAGTGAGGAACTGTGCTGCCGCTGCGGCGACCGTCGGGTCGGCAGCGGTTGCGGGGGTCGTTTGCGTGTTCGTCATGGCCTTCGCCTCCGATAGCGTCGGGGAACCGGTCGGTCCGATGGGAGCAACGCTACTCAGCACCCCGTATTCCGCAAGCAAGAGAAGCCTGGGCTAACCGCGCGGCGGGGGAGGGCGTCGACGGCTCGGCGCGTCGGTCGCATCCGCTCGGAGCGGCTAACGTCGAGGGGTGCCATCCGCCGATCACGACCTCGGACCGCAGCACCTCGAAGACCCCGCACGGGTCGTGCTGCGGCAGCCGACCGACCGTTCGCCCGAGCACGCCGAGCCGTCGCGGTTCATCCCCCACGTGCAGGGGCTCCGCGCTATCGCGGTCATGTGCGTCGTGCTGTACCACTTCTGGCCGGGGCGGTTCCCGGGTGGGTACGTCGGCGTCGACATCTTCTTCGTGATCTCGGGCTTCCTCATCACGTCGCACCTCATGCGCGAGCTCACGGCGACCGGCACGGTGAAGCTGTCGCAGTTCTGGGCCCGCCGCGCGCGGCGCCTTCTGCCGGCATCGCTGCTCGTGCTGCTGTTCTGCGCGATCGTCGCGGGCTCGGCCTACCTCATGCCGACATCGGCGCTGCCGAACGAGGTGCGCGAGATCATCGCGTCGACGTTCTACGTCGAGAACTGGTATCTCGCGCTGAACTCCGCCGATTACCTCAATCATTCCGGCGATCCGACGACCGTGCAGCACTACTGGTCGCTGTCGCTCGAGGAGCAGTTCTACGTCATGTGGCCGCTCATCATGCTGCTGGCGGCGTGGATCGGGCTGAAGTGGTTCCGCGGCGCGCGCCGCCGCACCGTCATCGGGGCGCTCGCGGTCGTGTCGTTCGTGTCGTTCGTCTTCTGCGTGTGGTTCACACTCACGAACCCCGCACCGGCGTACTTCGTGACGTTCGGCCGCATGTGGCAGTTCGGCGTCGGGGCGATGGTGGCCCTCATCCCGATGCTCCGCATCCGCAATGCGGTCGGAAGCTTCGTGCTCGGGTGGGCGGGTGTCGCGGCGATCGTCTTCACGCTGTTCCGATTCGACGGCCAGACGCCGTTCCCGGGCTACGCGGCGGCGCTGCCGACGCTCGGTGCGGCCGCGATCATCGCCGCCTCGAACACGGAGCGCTGGTGGTATCCGACTCGCGTCCTGTCGCTGCGCCCGGCGCAGTTCGTCGGCGACATCTCGTACTCGCTGTACCTGTGGCACTGGCCGCTCATCATCATCGCGCCGTCGGTGCCGTTCTGGGGTCTCACGATCTACCACCGGCTCGCTCTGCTCGCGCTGTGCTTCGTGCTCGCCTGGCTCACCAAACGCTTCGTCGAAGATCCCGTCCGCGGCTGGAAGGTGCTCACGTCGAGACCCGCGCGCGTGACGCTGTGGTCGTCGCTCGCCGCGATGCTCGTGGTCGCCGGAGCCGCGGGGACGGCGTGGGCGGTGAACGCCCCCGCCTACAACGAAGGGGTCCGAGGACTCCAGGAGCTTCGCGAGAACCCACCCGAGTGCTTCGGGGCGGCGCTCGAGCTCGACCCCGGCTGCGAAGGCGTCGACTTCGGCGACACGATCCTGCCCGCACCGGGATTCGCGGGCGTCGACCGCCCCGGCGACGAGCAGTGCTTCGTGCAGCTCAACGACGCACGCCCGGTGTCGTGCGAGTTCGGCTCAGACGATGCGGATGCCCCCACCGTCGCCCTCATCGGAGACAGCCACGCCTTCCAGCTGCTGTCGACGTTCCAGCGCATGGCCGACGACAACGGCTGGCGGCTTGTGACCTACTTCAAGGGCGCATGCCCGTGGAACACGACCCCGCTCGCGACACCGGGCGCGTTCGGCGAGGCGTGCACAGAGTGGCGCGACGCCGTGCGCGCCCAGCTCGCCGAGCGCGACCTCGATGCGGTGTTCACCGCCGCGATCGCGACGACGCCGTACTCATCGGCCGGGTTCGACTCGGCGCACGACGCTGCGGTCGCCGGCTACCGCGAGGCGTGGGGAGAGGTGCTCGACCGGGGCATCCCGGTGGTCACGGTCGTCGACAACCCGGTGTGGGAGACCGATCCGAACAAGTGCCTGCGCACGCGCGACGCGTCGGAGTGCGACGGTCCGCGCTCGGCACTCCTCGTCGAGGACGACCCGCTGAGGGAGGCCGCAACCGACGTCGCGGGTGTCTCGCTGCTGGACTTCACCGAGGTGTTCTGCGGCCCCGACGTCTGCAGCCCCGTCGTGGGCGGCGCGAACGTCTATCGCGACCAGGACCACCTCACGGTGACCTTCGCCGACACGCTCGCCCCCTGGTACACCGAGGCGATCCGGAGCGCGCTGAACTCGTCGACCGCGGACTAACCCCGGTCGGGTGGGCGCCTGGCTCTCGCTATCGTCGAAGCATGACCATCGCCGACGATGCATCCGTTCTGTCCGTCTCCGGGTCGACCCCCGACCTGCATCCGACCGCCTTCGTCGCCTCCGGCGCGCGGGTCATCGGCGCCGTGACCCTCGGCGAGGGCGCGAGCGTCTGGTACAACGCGGTGCTGCGAGCTGACGGCGACACGATCACCATCGGCGCGAACACCAACCTGCAGGACAACGTGTCGGTCCACGTCGACCGCGGCTCGCCCGTCGTGATCGGCGAGAACGTGTCGGTGGGCCACAACGCCGTCGTGCACGGATGCACCGTCGGCGACGGCGCCCTCATCGGCATGGGCAGCGTCGTCCTCTCGAACTCGGTCATCGGCGAGGGGTCTCTCGTCGCTGCCGGCGCGGTCGTGCTCGAGGGCACGGTCGTGCCTCCCGGATCACTCGTCGCGGGTGTCCCCGCGAAGGTGCGTCGTGAGCTCACGGATGAGGAGCGTGAAGGCATCCGCAACAACGCAGCCGGCTACCTGCGCCTGCGCGACGCGCACGAGTCCGCGAGCGTGGCAGGAGGCTGACATGCGAATCGAGTCGCTCCAGCCGGGCGAGATCTTCGTCTTCGGCTCCAACGCGCACGGCGCGCACGCAGGGGGAGCGGCGCGGTTCGCGCACGAGCGCTTCGGCGCGGTGTGGGGGCAGGCCGAGGGGCTTCAAGGGCAGTCGTACGCGATCGACACGATGTCGGGCCTCGACGTGTTCGAGGAGCAGGCGGCGCGGTTCGTCGCGTTCGCCGGCGAGCATCCCGAACTGCGATTCCTCGTGACCGAGGTCGGATGCGGCATCGCCGGCTACACGCCCGCGCAGGTGGCGCCGTTCTTCCGCGGCGCACCGGATAATGTCGTGCTGCCCGAGTCGTTCGTGAAGGCGCTCCATCAGGATTGAGTCGGAGCGGGACCCCCGAAGCTGGTCGGTTCCGACGGCACCCACGCGAAAGCCCTGAGGGCCGCCATCGGGCGGCCCTCAGGGCTTTGGAGGGGATGACGGGAATCGAACCCGCGTAGCCAGTTTGGAAGACTGGGGCTCTACCATTGAGCTACATCCCCGTGCGCCCGCTGACGGGCACCGACCAATCGTAATACACAGGCGGACCTCGCTCATTCCACCGCCAGCCTCCGCGCGGATCCACGGGAGGAGACAGCGATGTCCGACGAAGGAAGGGCTGTCGTCGAGGCTCTCATCGCGACGCTCAACGCAGGCGATGTCCCGGGCATGGACGACGTGTTCCATGAGGATGCCGTGATGGAGTGGCCGCAGTCGGGGGAGCGCATCGTCGGCGGAGACAACCGACGCGCGGTCTACGGTGCATTCCCGCAGCTGCCGAAGATCACGCCGCGCCGGATCACCGGCGAGGGCGACCTGTGGGTCGCCGAGGCCGACCTCGACTACGGCGACGGCGACCCGTACCAGACGGTGTTCATCTTCGAGCTGCGCGACGGGCGCATCGCGAAGGAGACCGCGTACTGGACGAAGCCGTTCCCCGCGCCGGATTGGCGCGCCCGATGGGTCGAGCGGACGCGGTAGCGCGGCATCCGACATATCGGCGTCACCACGTCGGCTAGACTTACCGGGGCCGAAATCGGCGCACTCGTGTGCGCACCCGCCCGGGGCGTAGCTCAGCTTGGTAGAGCGCCCGCTTTGGGAGCGGGAGGCCGCAGGTTCAAATCCTGTCGCCCCGACGTCACGGCCCCCGAGACCCAGACTTCAGCCGCCGCGCCGTGCGCGGACCACACGAGGAGAACGAACAGGCATGGTCACGAGCACCGTCGAGAAGCTCAGCCCGACGCGGGTGAAGCTCCGCATCACGGTCACCCCCGAAGAGCTCAAGCCGAGCATCGCTCACGCGTACGAGCACATCGCACAGGACGTGCAGATCCCCGGCTTCCGCAAGGGCAAGGTGCCCGCCCCCATCATCGACCAGCGCATCGGCCGTGCCGCCGTCCTCGAGCACGCCGTGAGCGAGGGTCTCGACAAGTTCTACCGTGACGCGGTCGCCGAACAGGGCGTGCGCGTGCTCGGTCGTCCCAGCGCCGACATCGTCGAGTGGCCGAACGAGAAGGACTTCTCGGGCGACCTGCTCGTCGACGTCGAGGTCGACGTCCGCCCCGACTTCGAGCTCCCCGAGCTCGAGGGCACCACGATCGAGGTCGACGCCGCCGAGGTCGACGAGGCCGCGATCGACGAGGAGCTCGACCGCCTGCGTGCGCGCTTCGGCACGCTCGTGACGGTCGACCGTCCCGCCGCCACGGGCGACTTCGTCGAGCTCGACCTCGTCGCGACGATCGACGGCACCGAGATCGACCGCGCCGACGGCGTGTCGTACGAGGTCGGTTCGGGTGAGCTGCTCGAGGGCATCGACGAGGCCGTCGAGTCGCTCACCGCCGGCGAGGAGACGACGTTCCGCTCGAAGCTCATCGGAGGCGACCACGCCGGCGAGGAGGCCGAGGTCACGGTCACGGTCAAGAGCGTCAAGGAGCGCGAGCTGCCCGAGGCCGACGACGACTTCGCGCAGATCGCGAGCGAGTTCGACACGATCGCCGAGCTGCGTGACAGCCTCAAGGAGCGCGTGAGCCAGCAGTCCGCGTTCACGCAGGGCTCGCAGGCTCGCGACAAGCTCGTCGAGCGTCTGCTCGAGCAGGTCGACATCCCCGTCCCGGCGCAGCTCGTCGAGGACGAGGTCCACAACCACCTCGAGGCCGAGGGTCGTCTCGAAGACGACGTGCACCGCGCCGAGGTGACCGAGGCGAGCGAGAAGCAGTTCAAGACGCAGATGCTGCTCGACGCGATCGCCGAGAAGTTCAACGTGCAGGTGTCGCAGGACGAGCTCACGCAGTACCTCATCCAGTCGTCCGCGCAGTACGGCATGTCGCCGCAGGACTTCGTCAACGCGCTGCAGCAGAACAACCAGCTGCCCGCGATCGTCGGCGAGGTCGCGCGCAACAAGGCCCTCGCGGTCGCGCTCGGCAAGGTCACCGTCGTCGACACGACCGGCGCTCCGGTCGACCTGACCGGTTTCGTCGCCACCGAAGACGAGGCTGAGGCCGAGGAAGAGGTCGTCGAAGAGGCCGAGGAGATCGCGGATGCCGCGGCCGAGGCCGACGCCGTCATCGAGACCGAGGAGGCCGAGGCCGCCGAGAAGCCGGCGAAGAAGGCTGCGGCCAAGAAGGCGCCCGCCAAGAAGAAGGCCGCGGCCGACAAGGAGTGATCGCCGCACGGCGATGTGAAACGGGGGACGGGTGCTGCGGCATCCGTCCCCCGTTCGTCTTTCGAGAGGAACCATCATGACCGACACGTGGGACGACCGCGTCGCCGCGGTGTGGGCCGACGAGACCCTTTCCGACGAGGAGGTCGTCGAGCGCATCGACGCGCTGGCCGCGGAGCGCCCCGACGGCGACGCCCGGGCCCTCTTCGAGCGTGCCGGTGCACGCGACTCGGCAGGACTCGAGGCCGAGGCCGAGCCGCTGTACCGCGCGGCGCTCGAGGCGGGACTCGACGACGAGCACCGCCCTCAGGCGGTCATCCAGCTCGCGAGCACGCTGCGCAACCTCGGCAGGACCGACGAGGCGATCCGGATGCTCCGCGCCGAGCTCGACCGCGAGCCGCCTTCGCCCCTTCGAGACGAGGCCGCCGCGTTCCTCGCGCTGGCGCTCGTGTCTGTAGGACGCGACCGGGAGGCGGCATCCGTCGCGCTGCGCGCACTCGCTCCGCATCTGTCGCGGTACCGGCGATCCGTTCTCGCCTACGTCGACGAGCTGGGGGCGGACGCGCCCTGATCTGCCCACGGCGAACACGGGCGGGTCGCACGCGACGCGCCGGTAGATTCGATGCCACGAACGGAATCAGGAGCACACATGGCCGCTGAACCCCTTGTCGCGACGAGTGTCTTCGACAGGCTGCTGAAGGACCGCATCATCTGGCTCGGCTCGGAGGTGCGTGACGACAACGCGAACGAGATCTGCGCGAAGATCCTCCTCCTCGCGGCCGAGGACTCGCAGAAGGACATCTACCTCTACATCAACTCGCCCGGTGGCTCGATCACGGCCGGCATGGCGATCTACGACACGATGCAGTTCGTCCCGAACGACATCGTGACCGTGGGCATCGGCATGGCGGCATCGATGGGCCAGCTGCTTCTCACGAGCGGCACGAAGGGCAAGCGCTACATCACCCCGAACGCGCGCGTGCTGCTGCACCAGCCGCACGGCGGCTTCGGCGGAACCGCGAGCGACATCCAGACGCAGGCGCAGCTCATCCTCGACATGAAGCGTCGTCTCGCCGAGATCACCGCCGCGCAGACCGGCAAGACCGTCGAGCAGATCAACGCCGACGGCGACCGCGACCGCTGGTTCTCGGCCGAGGAAGCGCTCGAGTACGGCTTCGTCGACCACATCCGCGAGCACGCCGTGGACGTGTCCGGCGGCGGCGGAACCGCGAACTGACGGCACCGAGGGCGAAAGAGAGAGACATCGCAATGCACACCCCCACCTTCGGCGCCGGCCTTCCGCAGGGCCTGCAGGTCCCGAACAGCCGCTACATCCTGCCGCAGTTCGAGGAGCGCACCGCCTACGGCTACAAGCGCCAGGACCCGTACAACAAGCTGTTCGAGGACCGCGTGATCTTCCTCGGCGTGCAGGTCGACGACGCGTCGGCCGACGACGTGATGGCGCAGCTGCTCGTTCTCGAGTCGCAGGACCCCGACCGCGACATCATCATGTACATCAACTCGCCGGGCGGCTCGTTCACGGCGATGACGGCGATCTACGACACGATGCAATACATCGCGCCGCAGATCCAGACCGTCGTCCTCGGTCAGGCCGCGTCCGCGGCGGCCGTGCTGCTCGCCGCCGGCACGCCGGGCAAGCGCCTCGCGCTGCCGAACTCGCGCATCCTCATCCACCAGCCCGCGATGGGCGAGGCCGGCCACGGGCAGGCCTCCGACATCGAGATCCAGGCGGCCGAGATCATGCGCATGCGCACGTGGCTCGAGGAGACGCTCGCGAAGCACTCCAACCGCTCGGTCGAGCAGATAAACAAGGACATCGACCGCGACAAGATCCTGTCGGCCGAGGACGCCGTCGACTACGGCCTCGTCGACCAGGTGCTCACGTCGCGCAAGCGGGCGCAGCCCGCGCTCACGAAGTAGGCGAAGCCTCCGCGGATGCCTCGCCCGCGCCCCGTCGCCCGAAAGGGTGGCGGGGCGCGGGAGTTCTCGTGACGGTCCGGGGGCGGCGGAGGCTTTCGCTCTCAGCGGACGAGCGGATCGCAGCACCCGGATTCCGCGTCGCAATCCATCCGCTTGTCGCCGTCACCCGTTAGGCTCGAACACGTCCACGGGAATGCACCCGCCGGCCCACGAGGAGGAGCCTGATGGCACGCATCGGTGAGAGCGCCGACCTGTTCAAGTGCTCCTTCTGCGGAAAGAGCCAGAAGCAGGTGCAGCAGCTCATCGCGGGACCCGGTGTCTACATCTGCGACGAGTGCGTCGAACTGTGCAACGAGATCATCGAAGAGCGCATGGCCGAGTCCGGTCAGGGCGCGGTCGCGGACTTCGACCTCCCCAAGCCCCGTGAGATCTACGCGTTCCTCGAGGAGTACGTCGTCGGGCAGGAAGACGCGAAGCGCGCGCTGTCGGTCGCCGTCTACAACCACTACAAGCGCATCCGTGCGCACGGCACGCTCCAGCCGGCCGAGCAGCGCGCCGACGAGGTCGAGATCGCGAAGAGCAACATCCTGCTCATCGGCCCGACCGGATGCGGCAAGACCTACCTCGCTCAGACGCTCGCGAAGCGCCTCAACGTGCCGTTTGCCGTCGCCGACGCCACCGCGCTGACCGAGGCCGGCTATGTCGGCGAAGACGTCGAGAACATCCTGCTGAAGCTCATCCAGGCGGCCGACTTCGACACGAAGCGCGCCGAGACCGGGATCATCTACATCGACGAGGTCGACAAGATCGCTCGCAAGGCCGAGAACCCGTCGATCACACGCGACGTTTCGGGCGAGGGCGTGCAGCAGGCGCTCCTGAAGATCCTCGAGGGCACGGTCGCGTCGGTGCCGCCCCAGGGCGGCCGCAAGCACCCGCACCAGGAGTTCATCCAGATCGACACGACGAACGTGCTGTTCATCGTCGCGGGTGCGTTCGCGGGGCTCGAAGACATCATCTCGTCGCGCGTCGGCAAGCACGGCATCGGATTCGGCGCCGAGCTGCACAACAAGGGCGAAGACCTCAACCTCTACAGCGAGGTTCGTCCCGAAGACCTCCACAAGTACGGTCTGATTCCCGAGTTCATCGGCCGCCTTCCGGTGGTGGCATCCGTGTCGCCGCTCGACCGGCAGGCGCTCATGGAGATCCTGACCGAGCCGAAGAACGCGCTCGTCAAGCAGTACCAGCGCATGTTCGAGCTCGACGGCGTGACGCTCGAGTTCGAGACCGAGGCCCTCGAGGCGATCGCCGACCTCGCGGTCGAGCGCAAGACCGGCGCGCGCGGTCTGCGTGCGATCCTCGAAGACGTGCTCGGCCCGATCATGTTCGAGATCCCCTCGACCGACGACGTCGACAAGGTCGTCATCACGCGTGGCTCGGTCGAGCAGGGCGCCCCGCCGACGCTCGTGCTGCGTCAGGCGCGCAAGAGCGCCTGACGCCCGGCCGGGTGGTCGCCGACGGTGTCGGTGGCACTCCGTAGCGTGGACGGATGCAGACACCCCAGCCGTTCCGCATCGCCGTCGCCGACGAAGTCCTCGAAGATCTGCGCGATCGCCTCTCGCGGTTCCGCGCGTTGCCCGACTCGCCGCGCCGCGCCCAAGCGGGCATGACCGCGGACTACCTCGCGGACCTCGTGGCCTCGTGGATCGCGTTCGACTGGCGAGCGCGCGAGGAATGGCTCAACCGGCACGCGCAGTTCCTCGTCGACATCGGCGACGCCACGATCCACTTCGCACATCTGCGGTCGGATCGCGACGAGGCGCCGGCGCTCCTCGTCATGCACGGGTGGCCGCATACGTTCGCACTTCAGCTCGACTTCGCCGACCTGCTGCGCGACTTCCATGTGGTCGTGCCGAGCTTTCCGGGGTTCGCGTTCTCCTCGCCGTACCGTGACGGCCCGATCACCGAGAAGCGCCTCGCCGACACGATGCACACGCTCATGACCGACGTGCTCGGGTACGACCGCTACCTCACCTACGGTGAGGACGTGTCGGCGAACGTCAACGACCTCATCGCGGCGACGCATCCCGAGGCGGTGCAGGGAATCATCGTGACGCACTCGCACTTCCCCTCGCGCGACGAGCGCGCGACACTCACAGCGCCGGAGGAGCGTGCGTTCTTCGCGCGGCTCGACGCGGCGCACGGCACGGAGGGCGCGTACGGGCACGTTCAGGCGACGCGCCCCGACACGCTGGCCGTGGGCCTCAACGACTCGCCCGCGGGCCTTCTCGCGTGGCTGGCCGAGAAGCTCGTCGAGTGGAGCGACACGCCGACGGAGCGACCGGCCGAGGTCGAGCGGCGCATCTCACGCGACCGCATCCTCAGCGAGGCGATGATCTACTGGGTCACGCAGAGCATCGGCACGTCGTTCCGCCCATATTATGAGGGCGCCGACCAGCCCGACGCGATGCCGCCCGTCGAGGTGCCGGCGACGGTGCACATCCAGCGGCACGAGGGTGACTACCCGGAGTCCCTCGCACGCCGCTACTACCGTGACCTGCGCACGTTCGAGCGGCTCGCCGAGGGCGGGCACTTCGCCGTGGCCGAGGTGCCCGAGGTGATGGCCGATCGCACGAGGGCGTTCGCCGTCGAACTCGGTCTGCTCGCGGACGCTGCCGTGGCGGAGCGCTGACGCGGGCTCAGTCCGCCGTGACGACGCCGTCGTGGATCGACACGAGTCGATCGGCGTGAGCCGCGATGCGGGGGTCGTGCGTCGACACGATCGCGGTGATGCCGCGTTCGTGCACCATCGCCGCGATGAGCCCCATCATCGCCTCGGCGTTGAGGCTGTCGAGTTGACCGGTGGGCTCGTCGGCGATGAGCAGTCGCGGGCTCGTCGCCAATGCGCGGGCGATGCCGAGGCGCTGCTGCTGCCCTCCCGAGAGCTCCGGAGGGCGCTGCTCGGCGTGCGCGGATAGGCCGACGGCGTCGAGTAGCTCGCTTACGCGTCGTTCACGCTCCGGGCGGCGCACGCCGGCGAGTCTCAGGGGCAGGTCGACGTTCTCGCGTGCCGACAGCACAGGGAGGAGAGCGAACGTCTGGAAGACGAATCCGAGGTCGTGTCGCCGGAGTCGGACGAGTTGCTGCTCGTCGGCACCCGTGACCTCGCGGTCGCCGATCCAGATGCGGCCGGAGTTGGGGGTGTCGAGCGACCCGATGAGGTTCAGCAGGGTCGTCTTGCCGGAACCGGAGGGCCCGCGCAGCACGACGACCTCGCCCGCACGGAGCGTCAGCGACGCCTCCCGCACCGCATGGACCCTGCCCGCACCGCGGCCGTACGTCTTCGTGAGCTGCTCGCACCGGACGATGACATCGGCGGTCATCGCTGCTCCTCGCGGGTGTCACCGGTCTCTGCATCCGGCGGCACCGTCGGGTGGACCGCGACGTGGTCCGTCTCGAGCTCGAGGCGTACGAGATCGCGCATGTCGAGCGCGCGCAGGTAGTCGGCCGGAAGCTGGAGTCTTCCGACACGATCGAGCACCGCGTACTCCTGCGCGTGCACCCGTTCCTGGCCGTGCTCGTCGATCGCCTGACGGCGGTGCACTTCGGTGGAGAGCCGTCCGTCGCGGATCTGCACCGTGCGGCGGACCTGCGCCGACACGCCTTCGTCGTGCGTCACGATGAGGATCGTCGTGGCGAGCTGTTCATTGACGTCGCGGAGCGACGAGAACACGAGCTGCGAGTTCGCCTCGTCGAGCTCGCCGGTCGGTTCATCCGCGAACAGCACTTCCGGTTCGTTCGCGAGCGCGACCGCGATCGCCACGCGCTGCTGCTCGCCGCCCGACATCTCGGGCGGTCGGCGGTCGCGCAGTCGACCGATCCCCATCAGATCGAGGAGCGCACCTGCGCGCTCCTTCCGAGTGCTGCGCGGCGTGTGGCCGATCGCGAGGGCCATCGCGATGTTCTCGCCCGCGGTGAGGTACGGGACGAGGTTCCTCGCCGCCTGCTGCCACACGAAGCCGACCGTGTGCCGACGGTACTCCGTGCGCTCCCGGGTCGACATCGTCAGGAGATCGTGCCCCGCGACATGCGCGGACCCGGCCGTCGGCTTGTCGTGCCCCGACAGGATCCCGAGGAGCGTGGACTTGCCCGAGCCGGATGCGCCGACGATCGCGGTGAGCTCGCCGCGCTCCACCGTCAGCGTGAGTCCCTGCAGCGCCTGGACCTCGACGCCCTCGGTGCTGTAGATGCGCACGAGGTCGAGGCAGCGGATGTGGGCGGTCATCTCTCTCCCATCTTGAGCGTCGTGGCGACGGATGCGCGTCGTCCGACGACGAACGCCACCGCGCCCGCCGCGAGCGCGAACAGCAGCACGGCTCCCAGAGCGAACGCGATCGAGGCGGGATCGATCGTCGGTGGAGGCGACACGATGCCTCCGACGAACGGCCGCAAGTCGATGAGCCGTGCGAGCACGGTGGGGAGCGCGAAGCCGACCACCGTGCCCACCAGCACGGAGGCGGCGACCGGCGGAGCGAGCTCCCACAGCAGCACGCCGCGCTGCTGACGCGCATCGGCGCCGAGGATCCGCAGGACCGCCACCGTGCGTCCGCGGCTGGCCGAGGCGGCGACCGTGGCGAGTGCGACCCCGATGAGCGTGAGCACCAGCGCAGCCCCGGACACCCACGGGAGGGCCGTCTCCACGCCGCGCGTGAGCGGTGAGGATCGCGCTTCGTCAACCAGAATGTCCGCCGAGAGCACAGAGACCGTGCCGAGCCGGTCATCGGGCTGCGCGGCCGCCACCGCCTCCTCGATCGCAGCGGCGACGGTCGTGGCATCCGCGTCTTCGCTGAGCCCCACGAGAATCCGCTCGGTGTCGAGGTCGGCGCGACCGACGTCGGCGGCGAACCGGGCATCGATGAGCGCCCACGCGCGAGCGCCGCCGGGCAGCGCCTCCGGCGGCAGCTGATCGATCGCCTCGACCTCGGCGCTTCCGATGCGAGGATCGGCGCCCGCCCGCGCGAGGGCGCCGCTCGAGACGACGACGGGCACCGCGCCGTCGCGCAGAGCGTCGATCGCGGGGATGTCGGGGCGCACGCGGTGCAGCGCAGCGGTGTCGGCCGCGACGAGTGTGACGGTCGCGGTGCCGGCTTCGCCCAGCACGCGCACGCCGGTCACAGGCGCGAGCGCCACCACGTCGTCGACACCGTCGATCTCTGCGATCCCCGCGATCACGTCCTGTCCGAGCTCCGCGGCCGAGACCTGCACGTCGGCGCCCACGCGGTCGCGCGTCCCCGACACGATCGCCTCGCGCAGCGTCGAGCCGAGCACCGCCGAGAACACCACGACCGACACCCCGAGCAGCAGCGCGAACGATGCCGCGAACCCGAACACGGGGGAGCGGACCGCGCGGGCGGAGCCGAGGAGTGCGATCGCGCCGTCCCGGCCGCGGCGACTGGCCAGCACGAGACGCAGCGGGATCGGATACAGCCGCAGCGCACCGATGCACAACGCCGCCGCGATGAGGAGCGGTGCGAGCAGGATCAACGGGTCGACGCCTCCCGCGTCGGTCGGGGGGTCGATGCCGCGACGAGCGAGGAGGGCGATCGACACCACGGCGAGGCCCACCACCCCGAGTTCCGCGATCGTGCGCGTGCGGCGGTCGCCTGCCCGCGCGTCCTCTCGCTCCGCGCGGAAGGGACGCGGTCCCGAGAGCAGCGCGAACAGCAACGGCACGGCGAGGCCGACCGCGATGGGCAGCGCCCACGCATCCGCCCCGACCGGCTCGGGGATCGCCGCCGCAGCCGCCGCGATCCCCAGTGCGGTGGCGGGCACAGCGATGGCGAGCCCCTCGAGCGCCATCGCGGCGCGCACCTCCGGTCCGCTCGCGCCGCGGGCGCGCGCGAGCGCGAGAACCGGACGGCGTCGGTCGACGATCGATCCGACTCCGAGGGCGAAGACGGCGAGCAGGACCCCGAGGAGTCCGGATGCTCCGAGCGCCAGCAGTCCCGCGACCGTGGCCGTGCGGCCCATCGCCTCGTCGAGCTCGTCGGCGAGCGCCGTGCCGAACGCGAGGTGTCCGCCGTAGGGGAGGGCGATGTCGGCGGCGACCGCGGCGCGCAGCTGCGCCGCGACCGTCGCTGCGTTCGCGGCGGTGAGCGGCGACCCGTCGAGCGGGATCCATGCGACGAGCGACCCGTCGGGGACGCTGGTCGTGAGCCCGCCGAGGGAGCCGGGGTCGACGAACACCGACGCGCGCACGGTCGGCGTCGACCCGGGCTCGCGTTCGACGAGCGGGGCCGCCAGGTCTGAGAACTGCGCCCAATAGGCATCCGCCTCGTCGATCGGCTCGTAGAGCCCCGCGACCCGCAGCTCGAGGAGGCCGTACTCGAGGAGATCGCCCACCGTGAGGCCAGACTCGGAGGCGGTGGCCGTCGAGACCGCGATGTCGATCGGCGGCTGATCGGATGCCTCGTTCTCATCGCCCGCCCACGGCGCAGGGGCGTCGCCCGACACGATGCGAACCTGTTCGAGCCAGAGCGGATCCGTCGCCAAGCGCACGATGAATCGGGTGCCGGGTTCGCCGTCCATCCGCAGCGCATCCGCCGACGGAGTGCTCGCGACCCAGTGCGGATCACCGGCCATCGACGCCACGGGTTCGGGCAGATCGTCCAGGAAGAGCCCGATGGCGCCGTCGGTCGGTGCGACGAGCCGCGGAGCGGGGGTGCCCGCCAATCCGACGGGCAGCCCGAGCCGACCGACGCCGCGCAGGTCGCGCACGATCGGCGGGGTCGCGGCAACGGTCCGCCGCACCTCCTCGGTGCCGAGCTGTGCCACGGCCCGCGGCGCGGCGGAGACCGCGAAGACCGACACCGCCACGAGAGCTGCCATGAGCAGCGACGCCACCAGTCCGCGCCGCGCGTGCCGCAGGAGCAGGCCGATCGTGCTGTACCGGGACGGCGCGCTCATCGCAGGCCCTCCGCTCCTCGGACGGTGCGCGCGTCGCGTGCGACGGTCGCCGAGATCCACATGACGGATGCCGCGCACACGAGCACGAGGGCCACAAGGGCGATCGCGAGCCCCGTCAGGTCGATCCGCAGCGGCGTGCCGAGGCCGAGGTCGACGCCCGGGATGGCGGCACTGGCGAGCTGGGGAACGGTCAGTGCGCCGACCGCCAGCCCGGCCACGAGTCCGATCACGATGGCGCACGCGAGCACCGCGGTCCACTCGTCGCGCCGGCTCGACGCCTGCGCCCGCGCGCGGAGGCCGAGGGCGCGCAGGAGCCCGATCTCGGGCATCCGCGTGCGGTGCTCGGCGCTGGCAACGGCGGCGAGGGTGACGAGGGCGAGCAGGCAGCACAGGGCGGCGGCTGCCCACACCGCGAGGGCGGCGGAGCCGACGACGGCGCGCTCGGCCGAGTCGTCGGCGTAGCTCAGGCCGGTGTTGGGCGGCAGCGCGCGGCGGACGTCGGCGGCGGCATCCGCCCCGCCTTGCTGGATCCACAGGGCGTTCGGCGCACGGGGGAACTCGGTCGTGAGCACGGCGTCGACCTGCAGCACCGCGAGGTCGATGAGGACGGCAGCCTCGTCGCCGGCCGACGGGACGGCCGGAACGATAGCGACGACCTCGCCGTCGATGCGCGCGTATGACCGCTCGACCGCGAACGAGAACGTGTCGCCCACAGCGAGGTCGTAGCGATCCGCGAGCGCCCGTGTGACCGCGATCGGCGGGCGGTACAGTCCCGCGTCGAGCTCCGTGTCGGGCATCAGGCGTACGTTCATGACGCCGGGTGCGGCTCCGAACCCTCCCTCCGCGAGGGGGAGAGGCGCGACGATCACCATCTCGCCACCTCGCGGCGACCATTGCCGTTCCGTGAAGGCGGAGAGCGGCTGTCCGCCCGAGTCCGCCCACCGGGTGGGGACGAAGCGAGCCCCCTCGGACGTGATCGCGTCGTCCGCGAGGTCGACGTCGAACGCGAGGACCTGACCGCGACCGTCGCGCGCTGACGGCGGCACGGACGACGTGATCGTCAGCGTTCGTCCGGCCGCGGGATCGCCGGTGCCCGACACGTCGGCTGTCACGCGCGTGAGCCCCCCGGCGCTGTCGAGCACGAGCATCGTGACGACGGGATCGACCGCGAGGTCCCGCGTGGAGGCTTCGAGCACGACGGCGTCCGCCCCCTCCGGGATCAGGACGCCCGGAGCCTCGACGGGCAGCGCCGCGGCGAGCGCGTCGGCGTCGATCGCGTCCTTCACCGGTGCGACGAGCGTGGGGAGGGCCACGGGCGGTGCCGCGACCAGGGCGGCGGACCCGTCGCGAACCTGCAGCCGCGCCCGTTGGACGGGGAAGACGTCGGCGATGGACGGCTCTCCGTCGAGTGCCTCGAGCTGCGGCGGCTGGAACCCGCCTCCGGCCGCGGTCGCGAGGATGTCGGCGCCGGACCGGAAGGCGCTCACACGCGCGAAGCCCTCAGCCCAGGTCTCCTGGTACGCGGCGGCCGCGACGAGCGAACCCGTCGCGACTCCGAGCACGACGATCGAGGCGGTGAGGCGCGGGAGGCGCCTCGCCACGTTGTGCGCCGCGAGCATGCGCGGCGCCCCCGATCGGCGCGACAACCGCTCGAACAGCCGCATGACCGCGGGCAGGACGGTGAGCCCGATGAACACGATCGCGACGAGGGCGAGCGCGGGCGCGAAGGCCGTGACGGGGTCGACGGATGCCTCGCCGTCCGCCTGCACCGTGATCGGAGACCCGTACAGCCGCAGCTGCCACACCGCGATCGCCGCCGCGACGGTGAGGAGCACCGCCGCGGCGGGGGCGACCAGGCGGCTCACTCGCCCTGCACTGCTCTCCTCCGCGCTGCCGTGCGGGCGCGACGCACGCGCTGCTCCGATGCCGAAGCCCGCCGCCGCGACGAACGCGAGTGCCGCGACCGTCGCCGACACGGTGACGAGAGGCATCGTCCAGCCGCGCCCCGCGGCCGCCGAGATGGCGACAGCGACGCCCGCGCCGAGGATCCCGCCGAGCAGGGCGGCACCCGCGGCGAGCATGGCCGCCTCGAGCGCGTTCGCCGTCGCGGTGCGACCGCGCGACCACAGGAGTGCGAGCTCGGGTGCGCGGCTCGCGCCGGCGAGGCGTGCGAGCTCGGCGAGGGTCACGGCGGCGGCCGTCGCGACGAGCAGCAGCACGACGGGGGCGATCGCCTGCATGCCCTGCACCTGGGCCCGCAGTTCGGCGGCGGTGTCGGTGAAACCACCCGTCGTCGAGAGGGCGGCGGGGTCGATGCCCTCGGCACGCAGCGCGGAGCGCAGGCGCGGCCATCCCTCCTTCACGGAGGTGAGGTCGGATGCCGTGACCCTCGTCGCATCGGGGGCAGCGGTCCAGTGCACGCGCGCCGACTCCCACGTGCGCTCGTCGGTCTCGCCGAGCACGACCGGGGCGACCGCACGTCCGCGCCCGGCCGTGATCCGCTCGTCTCCGAGCCACCGCGGGTCCAGTGCATCGGTGACCCGCCAGGTGCCGGTGAGCCGCATCGGGATGCCGGCGACGACCACGGCGTCGCCGTCCTCGAGGCCGAGAGCGGCCGCGGCATCCGCCTGCATCGTCAGCTCCTCGGCACCCGTCGCCCACCGTCCGTCGACGATGTCGGTGTGGCGCTCGAGGTCGTCGGCCATGAGCACGAGCGCCTCGAGCTGCTCGAGCAGCCCGGGCACCTCGACGACGGCCTCGGCCACAGTCGAGCGACTGACCTCGACAGGTGCCGACACGTCGGCGAGCGCGCGAGAGATCGCCGATCGCACAGCGGCGTCCTGCGCCTGCGCGTCGTCCGCGAGGGGAAGGGTCGCCCGCAGGGCCAGGTCGGCCCCGGAACGGGTGGCGAGACCTCGCCGCACGCCGTCGTCGGCTGCGGCGTCGAGCGCGCCGAGGAGCGCGATGACCGTTCCGGTGACCAGCGCCGCGACGACGGCGACGGCCGTGAAGACAGCGCCGTGCGGGCGTGCCCGCCTGAACCACTTCACGGTGCGCCGGCCTCATTCTCTCGGGTGTGCGCTCTGGAGTGTGCCGAGTCTATTGGGGGAACAGGACACGAGGTCGAGCGCGTCGTGCCCCATCCGCCTCGCGGGTCTTCCGGGCGAGCCGGCGCAGACGTACACTCCGGCCAGAAAACACCCGACAGGAGGACGATCATGACGACCACGACCACGGACGAGGCTCGCACGGCTCGCGCCGAGGCGTTCTCCGCCCGTCTGTTCGAATCGCTCGTTCCCGCGATGGAGCTGCTCTGCGTGGAGCTGGGGGTCCGGCGCGGCCTGTACGCGGCCCTTCAGAGACTCGGTTCGGCGACGGTCGGCGAGCTCGCACGCGAGACGGGCATCGTCGAGCGGTACGCCCGCGAGTGGCTCGAGCAGCAGGCTGCCGCCGGCATCCTCGAGGTCGCCGAAGAGGGCGACGCCCAGAGCCGCCGATACACCCTGCCGCCCGCGCACGCCGAGGTGCTGCTCGACAGCGAGAGCCCGTACGCGATGGCGGGCGTCGGATCATTCCTGGTCGGCATGGCGGACGTGTTCGATGCGGTCGTCGACGACTTCGCGAAGGGTGAGGGCGTCGCCTACCACCGGTACGGGGCCGCCGTGCGCGACGCGATCTCATCCCTCAACCGCCCCGGGTTCTCGCTCGCCCTGGGGGAGTGGATGCAGTCGGCGCCCGACCTCGACGACCGGCTCCGCACGACCCCTTCGGTGATCGTCGACGCGGGGTGCGGTACAGGCTGGTCGACGCTCGCTCTCGCGCGCACCTACCCGCTCGCGCACGTGATGGGCATCGATCTCGATGAGGCATCCGTCGAAGAAGCCCGTGCCAACCTGGCCGAGACCGACCTCGCCGACCGTGTCGAGTTCGTGCGCGCCGACGCCGGCGACGCAGAGACCCTGCGCAGCGTCGCGCCGGGACCGATCGCCCTCGGGACGGTGTTCGAGGCGCTGCACGACATGAACGGACCCGTCCGGGCGCTCCGGGCGCTCGGGTCGCTCCTCGAGCCCGGCGGTGCGATCGTCATCGGCGACGAGAAGGTCGCCGACGAGTTCACGCCCGACGGCGACTTCCTCGAGCGCCTCAACTACGGCTTCAGCGTGCTGCACTGCCTCCCGGCGACGATCGCCGAAGGGCAGGACGAGGCGAACGGAACCGTGATGCGGGCGCCGACGGTCGAGCGATGGGCCCGCGAAGCCGGGTTCACTCGGTTCGAGGTGCTCCCGGTCGAGCACGAGCTGTGGAGCTTCTACCGCCTCGGCACCGACTGACCCTCACGGATCAGGCGACGAGCCCGCGCCGTTCGAGCAGCGGCTGGATCTCGGCGTCGCGCCCGCGGAAGTCCCGGTACGCGGCGAGCGGGTCCTTCGAGCCGCCCACGCCGAGGAGCCGCTCCCGGAACCGGTCGCCGTTCTCCCGGCGCAGCCCGCCGTTCTCGCGGAACCACTCGACCGTGTCGGCGTCGAGCACCTCGCTCCAGATGTACGAGTAGTAGCCGGCGCTGTAGCCGCCCGAGAAGACGTGCGCGAAGTACGTCGACGAGTAGCGGGTCGGCACGACCGGGTTGTCGAGTCCGATGTCGGCGAGGGCGGATGCCTCGAACTCCGCCACATCGATGTCGCGAGACGCCTCTTCGCGCGAAAGCGAGTGCCACGCCTGGTCGAGCCAGGCCGCGGCGAGGTACTCGCTGGTGGCGAAGCCCTGGTTGAAGCTCTCCGTCGCGCGCAGCTTCTCGACCACGCCATCCGGCAGTTTCTCACCGGTCTCGACGTGCCGCGCGTACGAGTCGAGGATCTCGGGCCAGTAGATCCACATCTCGTTCACCTGGCTCGGGAACTCGACGAAGTCGCGGAACACGTTCGTGCCGGCGAAGTGCGGGTAGGTCACCGTCGCGAACAGACCGTGCAGCGCGTGGCCGAACTCGTGGAACAGCGTCGTCACCTCGTCGAGCGTGAGCAGCGTCGGCCGGCCCGGTGCAGGCTTGGGCACGTTGAGGTTGTTGACGACGACCGGACTCGTCCCGCGGAGGCGGGACTGCGGCACGATCGAGTTCATCCACGCACCACCGCGCTTCGTGTCGCGTGTGTAGAGGTCGAGGATGTAGAGGCCGAGCGCGGACCCGTCGGCATTGAACACCTCGAACACGCGCGCATCCGGGTGGTACGCCGGCAGGTCGTCCCGCTCGGTGAAAGTGATGCCGTACAGGTCGGTCGCGGCCCGGAACACCCCGTCCTTCAGCACGCGCTCCGCCTCGAACCACGGGCGCAGGGCCGTCGTGTCGAGGTCGTACTGCGCGGCACGCACCTTCTCGGTGTAGAACGCCCAGTCGTGCGCCTCGAGCGGGAACGGCTCGGACTCGGCGTCGATGATCGCCTGCAGCGCTTCGCGCTCGCGCTCCGCGTTGCGCCGCGCCGGAGCGGCGAGCCGGCGCAGCAGCGAGTGCACGGCCTCGGGGGAGCCCGCCGTCTCATCGCTGGTCACGTACGCCGCGTGCGAGGGATAGCCGAGCAGCTCGGCGCGCTCCGCGCGCAGCCGCACGATCTCCAGCAGCACGCCGCGGTTGTCGTGCTCGTTGCCGCGTGACCCGCGGGCACGCGACGCGTCCATGATGCGCTTGCGGCTCTCACGGCGCGTGAGCGTCGAGAGATACGGATGCCCCGTGAACAGCGTCAACGTCACGACGTACTTGCCCTCGAGGCCGCGGTCGGCGGCCGCCTGCGCCGCGGCTGAGAGCTCGCCCTCGGTCAGCCCGTCGAGCTCCGCCGCGTCGTCGAACACGACGGCGAGCTCGTTCGTGTCGGCGAGGAGGTTCTTCTCGAATTGAGTCGTGAGCGTCGAAAGGCGCTGGTTGAGCTCGGTGAGCCGCGCCTTCGCGGTCTCGTCGAGACCTGCGCCGGCATGTGACATCTCGGTGTGGCGGCGTTCGAGGAGGTATCGCTGCTCCTCGTCGAGCTCGAGTTCGTCCGCCTTCTCGTAGAGGGTGCGGATGCGGCTGAAAAGCGCGCTGTCGAGCTGGATCGAGTCCTCGTGGGCGGCCATGAGCGGTGCCAGCGTCTCTTCGATGCGCTGGATCTCGTCGGTCGCGTCGGCGGACGACACCGTGTAGAAGGTGCGGGAGAGGTCGCCGAGCAGCCGGCCGCTCTCCTCGAGCGCCAGGAGCGTGTTCTCGAAGGTCGGCTCCTCCTCGTTCTGCGTGATCCGGGCGACCTCGGCCTTGTGGAGCGCGAAAGCCTCTTCGAACGCGGGGAGATAGTGCTCGGGCTTGATCGAGGGATAGTCGGGGAGTCCGTAGGGAAGCGTGCTGGGGGAGAGCAGTGGGTTCTCGGTCGCCATACGCCCAGCCTAGTGACGGCGCATCCGATGCCGCCATTCCTTTGCAAAAGAGCAATTGCAAAGAAGTGCTTGCAAAGAAGGGTTTGCAAGAGTATCTTTGGAGACATGGACGAGGAGATCCGCGAAGACGGTCGGGACGACGCCGAAAAGGAGTCCGCCGTCTTGGCACACCACCGCGACGACCGCGTGCTCGACACCGGCGCGCTTCGGGCGCTGGCGCATCCGATGCGGGTGCGGATCTACGACATCCTGAGTCAGTACGGTCCGCAGACCGCCAGCTCATTGGCCGAGCGGCTCGGTGAGTCGACGGGATCGACCAGCTACCACCTGCGCGCCCTCGCGAAGCACGATCTGATCGAAGAGGTCGAGGGTCGCGGCAACGCGCGCGAGCGCTGGTGGCAGCGACCCGTCGGCGGTGTGTCGTTCGCGAACCCCGACGCGATGAAGTCGCCGGCCGGACGCGCCGCGACGCAGCTCGTCATGAACGAGTTCTTCCACCTCCGTCAGGAGCAGCTCATGCGCTTCATCCATGGCGGCCTCATGGCGGAAGACCCCGAGTGGCAGGAGTCGAGCATGATCTCCACCGCTCACGCCCGTCTCACGCCCGCGCAGAGCGCGGAGCTGTCGCACAAGATCATGGCCGTGATCGATGAGGCCGTGGAAAAGCACCGCAACCAGACCGGCGACGACGTCCGCCCCGTCACCATCCGTGCCGACGTCTTCCCGCTTCCAGAACTTGGAGAAGAGTCATGACCACCATCTCCGCACCGCGATTCTCACACTCCCGCGTGTCGACGACGCGTTTCGAGCGCACGCTGCTCCGCGTCACGGCCGCCGTCGAGTCCTTCGTCGCGCACCGCCTCGAGCGCCGCGCGATGTCCGCCGCCCGTGCCGCAGCGACGGCGCAGGAGCGCTACGTCGACGCTCGCCGCAGCGCCGAGGCGCTCGGCGCGGCCGGATTGCTCCGCTGATGAGCGACGCCGTCGACACCGCGGAGCCGAAGTCGTCCGAAGGAGCGGCCGAGCGGGGGAGCAGGGCCCCGCTCGGCCGCGACTTCGGCAAGCTGTGGACCGCGGCCGCGTTCAGCAACCTCGCTGACGGCCTCGGTCGCACGGCGGTTCCGCTCATCGCCACGACGCTGACGCGCGATCCGCTCGCGATCTCGGTCATCACCGCGCTCGCCTTCCTGCCCTGGCTCGTCTTCGGTCTTCCGGCCGGCATGATCGTCGACCGCTTCGACCGGCGCATCATCATGGCGGTCGCCAACGGCATCCGCGGAGGCGTCGCCCTGTGGCTCGCCGTCCTCACGGTGACGGGGGCGCTCGACCTGTGGGCCCTGTTCCTCGGCACGCTCGTGTTCGGGCTCGGCGAGACGCTCTTCGACAATGCGACGAACGCGGTGATTCCGGGTGTCGTGACGCGGCCGCAGCTCGACCGCGCGAACGGGCGCATGCAGGCGGCGCAGATCACGATCGACTCGTTCGTGTCGCAGCCGATCGCGGGTCTGCTGTTCGCGGCGTCGCTCGCGCTGCCGCTGTGGGTGGGGTCGGCGGGTTACCTCGTGCCGATCGTGCTCGCCCTCCTGCTCCCGCTCTCGGCCGCGCGTCCGCTGCGCGAGCCGGACGTCGTGTCCGATGCGGATGCCCCCGACGTCGCCGCCGGGGCGGTGGCCGAGCCCGTGGCCGTGCCTCCGTCGCCGTCGAAGGTGTCCGCCCGCGAGGCGATCTCGTACCTGTGGCACCAGCGCTACCTCCGCACGATGGTGGTGTTCACGTCCCTCGTCGGAAGCGCGCTCACGTTCTCGCAGGCCGCGATCATCCTCTACTTCCTCGACGTGATGCACGTCGTGCCCGCCGCGATCGGATTCGTCACGGCGTCGATCGGCGTCGGCGCGCTCCTGGGCTCGCTCGTCGCGTCGCGCCTGGTCGAGCGGTTCGGGCGCGGCCCCGTCATGCTCGCCGCCAACCTCGGCGCGGGAATCGGGCTGCTGCTGACGGGACTCGCTCCCGAAGTCGCGACGGCGTGTGTCGCGTACGCGGTCGGCGCGATGTCGGTCTCGATCTGGAACGTGCCGTGGGGAGCGCTGCGGCAGCAGATCGTGCCTCCGCACCTGTTCGGTCGTGTGCTCGGCATCATCCGGATGCTGACGTGGGGGCTCTTCCCGATCGCGACGATCATCGGCGGGCTCGTGTCCCGCATCGACCTCCGTCTGCCGTTCGTCGTCGGCGGCGGCGTGATCGTGCTCGCCGCGCTCGTCGGCTCTCGCCTGTTGATCGTGGGCACGCGCAAGGCGGGCGCCGAAGCCGGTGTCGAGCACCTCTGACCGCTTGACGAAGGGGGCGGGCCGCATGTGCGGCGCCGCCCCCTTCGCACGTGTCACCCGAATCCGGCCTCCGGGTCGTTCTGCGCGACCGGTTCGCCGTTCTCGTCGAGCGTCACGATGACTCCCGTGTCGAGCTCCGCGATGGGCTTGCCCTCGAGCCACGTCAGCGTCCACCGCGGACGCGGCTGACCGAGCTCGTCACCGGGGATCGACGCGTCGACCGACCGGATGCCGCGCACGAGCGCCTCCGGAACACCCTTCGGCGGTTCGTCGCCCGAGGTCCACCGTGTGCCGAGCTGCATGTCAGGCCTCCTGCGGGACGAGTTCGATGTCGGAGACCGTGACGGCCTCGGCATCCGCGAAGGTGAGCTCGTCGATCCGACCGACGGCCTTGAGGTCGCCTTCGGCGGCCTTCAGCGAGGCGACGGCCGCGGCGGGCGCCGAGATCGTGAGGCGGGCGACGGGCGTCTTCTGCGAGGCCTTCGCCTCGGTCTTCGCGCGACGGATGCCGATGAGCGCCTCGCTCACCGCGGCGAGCACGGCCGGGTCGCCCTCGATGCCGAGCGGCTCGGGCCACGAAGCGGTGTGCACGGAGCCCTCGTTGAACCACGACCACGCCTCTTCTGCCGCGAACGCGAGCACGGGCGCGAGCAGGCGCAGCAACGTCGAGAGCGCGAGGCGCAGCGCGAGCGCGGCCGAGGGCTGGCCGACGTCGGTGCGGTCGTACGCGCGCTCCTTCACGAGCTCGAGGTAGTCGTCGCAGAACGTCCAGAAGAACGCCTCGGTGACTTCGAGCGCACGAGCGTGGTCGTAGGCCTGGAAGGCCTTCGTCGCCTGCCGGATGACGTCGTCGAGCGTTGCGAGCATCGACGCGTCGAGCGCGTGGGTGATCTCGGCGCCCTCGGGCACGGGGAACGACAGCACGAACTTCGCCGCGTTGAGCACCTTGATCGCGAGGCGACGGCCGATCTTCACCTGCGTCGGGTTCTGCGGGTCGAACGCCGCGTCGGCGCCGAGGCGGCTCGAGGCCGCCCAATAGCGGACGGCGTCGGACCCGTGCTGCGCGAGGATGTCGGCGGGCGTGACGACGTTGCCCTTCGACTTCGACATCTTCTTGCGGTCGGGGTCGACGATGAAGCCCGAGATGGCGGCATCCGTCCACGGCGCGCGGCCGTCCTCGAGTGCGCTGCGCAGCATGGTCGAGAACAGCCACGTGCGGATGATGTCCTGACCCTGCGGGCGCACGTCGAACGGTGCGACGAGGTTCCACAGCTCGGGGTCGCGCTCCCAGCCGCCGGCGAGCTGCGGCGTGAGCGACGACGTCGCCCACGTGTCGAAGATGTCGCGCTCGCCGTCGAAGCCTCCCGGCTTGCCGCGCTGGTCTTCGGTGTACCCGGGCGGGACATCGGTGCTCGGGTCCACGGGGAGCTGCGAGGCATCCGGCACGAGCACGCGGTCGTAGTCGCGCTCACCGTTCTCGTCGAGCGCGTACCAGACGGGGATCGGCACGCCGAAGAAGCGCTGCCGCGACACGAGCCAGTCGCCGGTGAGGCCGTTCGTCCAGTTCTCGAAGCGCACCCGCATGAAATCCGGATGCCACGCCATTCCTCGGCCGAGCTCGATGAGCTTGTCGCGCAGCTCTTCGTCGCGCGCGCCGTTGCGGATGTACCACTGGCGCGTCGAGACGATCTCCATCGGGCGATCGCCCTTCTCGTAGAACTTCACGACGTGTGTGAACGGCTTCGGGTCGCCGATGAGCTCGCCGGACTCGCGGAGGAGCTCGACGATGCGCTTCTTGGCGCTGAACACGGTCTTGCCCGAGAGCTCGGCGTACGCGGCGCGGCCGGCGTCCGACGTGATCGCGTCGGGCGGGTCGGCGATGACGCGTCCGTCGAGACCGAGGATCGTGCGGTTCGGCAGGTTCAGCTCACGCCACCACACGATGTCGGTCACGTCGCCGAAGGTGCAGATCATGGCGATGCCGGAGCCCTTGTCGGGCTGGGCGAGCGGATGCGCCAGCACCGGCACCTCGACGTCGAAGAGCGGCGTGCGGACGGTCGTGCCGAACAGCGGCTGGAAGCGCTCGTCGTCGGGATGAGCCACGAGGGCGACGCACGCGGCGAGCAGTTCGGGACGCGTCGTCTCGATGTGCACGTCGCCCTGGCCGTCGGTGCGGTGGAACGCGACGCGGTGGAACGCGGCGGGCTGCTCGCGCTCTTCGAGTTCGGCCTGCGCGATCGCGGTGCGGAAGTCGATGTCCCACATTGTGGGGGCGAGGTCCTGGTATGCCTCGCCGCGCTCGAGGTTGCGCAGGAACGCGAGCTGGCTCGTGCGGATCGTCTCGTCGGAGATCGTGCGGTAAGTCTGGGTCCAGTCGACGCTCAGGCCGAGGTCGCGCCACAGCGCCTCGAAGTGCTTCTCGTCTTCGACGGTGAGCTTCTCGCACAGCTCGATGAAGTTGCGGCGGCTGATCGGAACCTGGTCGGCGGCCTTGCTGCTCTTGTTCTCACCGCCCTCGAACGGCGGCGTGAAGTCGGGGTCGTAGGGCAGCGACGGGTCGCAGCGCACGCCGTAGTAGTTCTGCACGCGGCGCTCGGTGGGCAGGCCGTTGTCGTCCCAGCCCATCGGGTAGAACACGGTCTTGCCGCTCATGCGCTCGAAGCGCACCTTCACGTCGGTGTGCGTGTAGCTGAAGACGTGGCCGATGTGGAGGGTTCCGGATGCCGTCGGCGGGGGAGTGTCGACCGAGTAGATGCCGGCGCGGCCGACCTCGACGGCTCGTGCGCGGTCGAACAGGTAAGTGCCCTGCTCGCGCCACTTCGCGTCCCACTTCTTCTCGAGACCCTCGAGGGCGGGCTTGTCTGGAATCTGGGCGTCGGCCATGGGGTCTCCTAAGGCGATATATGCGGCACTGTGTGAGCGTGCCTGAGTGTGGGAACGGGCCGATTCTACCGGTCGCGCCCGATCGCCGCAGGGAGCGTCAGCAGCCGGGACCGCGAGGGTCTTCCGCGCACGTGCGGTCGACGAGCGCGGTGCGGGCCTCGAGCACCTCGATCAGGTAGGCGCCGGAGTCGGCTGTGACGTAGCCCGACACGGGTCGCCAGACCCCCGACCCGAAGTCGACGGCCGCCGAATACAGCACGCGCGCCGAGACCGCGTACGTGCCGCGTGCGCGGTACGTGTGACTCGTCGCCGTCGGCGTGAACTGCGGCTGACCCGTCGCCGCCCACGCCGCGCCGCCCGTCGCCGTGCGGACGGTCGTGCCGTCGCCGTAGTCGAAGACGTACCCCGCGGGACGGAAGCGGACGGTCACGTCCCAGCCCAGGAGCTCGCCGCTCAGGCGCTGTTCGGATGCCGCGGCCATCACGTTCGCCGGCAGCCCGACGACACCGAACCCGAGCGGCTCGCCGGTGAGCGTCGGGGCTGCGGGACGGAACGACACGAGGTCTTCGATCGTGACGTCGGGGACCGAGACGATCTCGTACGGCATTTCGCGGCAGACCGTGGCGGTGGCGCAGTCGTCGGGTGCAGTGGGGGGAGCGGATTGATCCACAGGCGCTTCCGCCGGGTCGTGCGCGGACGAGCCGCCGCGGTTTGTGGTTCCTGTGATGTCGACCGTCTCGCCGCGGTTCGTCATGTCGCAATTGCCGGTCCAGGCGGCACCATCACACTTGTCGGCCATAGCTGGGATCGAGGCCGTGAGCGCGACGAAAATGCCAACCACCGTGCCGGAGGCCATCAGCCGCCACCCGGTCAGCCGTTGCATTGAGGCTGCCCTTCTCGCCCATCAATGTCTGCGATCAAGAGACCCGTCGGCGACGCTGACCCCGCCGTGAGTACGACCCGCATCGACTGGATATTGCGCCGATCCGGACTAACGACCGATTGTCCGTTCGCGTCGACGACGGCGACATCTGAGACATCGAGGCATACATCGAGCGACGTCCCGCTTTCGGATGTCTCGTGGGGAGCAACGAGGGCAACCCGCGTTTCTCCGGTCACGGTCCACACGTTGGCGTGCATTTCGCTGAATTCTCTGCGCGCCCCCGAGTTCGCCTCGCCGGTCGTCCACGCGAACACCGGCTCGAACGTCGCCGGATCGCTCAGATCCACCTCGTTCAACGCATCGACATACGCCCGGTACGTCTCCTCGGCCGCTGCGAACGCCTCTTCGTCGCTCGCGAACGCCGGCGCCGAAGGCGTCGACGGGTCCGGCGCGGGCTGGCCGCTGCATCCGGTCGCCGACGCGCCGGCCAGCAGGAGGGCGACGAGGCCCGAGACGATCCGTGGCAGCACACGAACACCGTAATCGCGGGTTCCTGCGCCGCCGCTGAGTTGTCCACAGGCGTGCGTGGTGGGGAGGAGCGGTGGACGAGGCATCCGTGCGGTGCCATGCTGACCACCGTGAGATCGGTTCGAGTCTTCTCCGCTCTCGTCGCCGTCAGCGCCGCGCTCGTCCTGAGTGCGTGCAGCCCGGCGATGAACGAGCCTGTGATCGCACCGGTGACGATGAGCGCGAACGATCTGCAGGGGCAGACCGTCGACCTCGTCGTGGGACAGGTGCTCAACATCGACACGGGGTCGCTCCCGGTCGACAGCTACACCGCTGAGATCGACGACGAGTCCGTTGCGACGTTCACGCAGGGACGCGAAGACGACACGGCGACGTTCAACCCGGGCATCAACGCCGTGGGGGTCGGCTCGACCGGCGTTGTGATGACGAACGAGGACGGGGGGATCCAGCCGCTCGAGTTCACCGTGGTCGTGACGGAGCGGACTCCGTAGCAGCGGTCGGCGGCTCGACGAGAGACTCGTGGATGCGCCGCAGGTCTTCGAGCAGCGAGCCGATCAGCACCCAGTGGTCCGCGGACGGCGTCTCGATCGTCAGCGGCGCGGTCAGTGCGGGCTCCTCGTCGACGGTGTCCGCCGCGTCGGGCTGCGGCACGGGTCGCACGTCCGGAGCGGCGGCGGCGCGCTGCGGATCGAGCCGCACGTCGTGGGCGGCTCGCCGCAGCTGGTCGGCGATCGCGTGGACGGCGGGCTCGTCGACGAGTCCAGGGTCGTAGCGGTCCACGACGGCGCGGGTCATCCCGATCACCTGCGTCACGATGGGGGAGTAGCGGTCCACGAGGGCCTGCGAGACGGCGAGGTCCGCGCGGTAACGCCTGGCCCGCGGATTGAGCGTGAGCGAATCGCTCGCCGCTTCGATGTCCGCCTCCGCCTTGCGCACCATCGGCCGCATGAGGCGCGCCTCGAGCATGAGCTCCGTGAGCTGTGCGGGAGTCTGCACCGACGTGAGCGCGCGTGCGAGGCGCTCCAGTGAGTCGGCGACCGCCGCGCCGAGCCCCAGGGCGTCCGCGCGGGCCGGAGCCACCGCGACAGGCGGCACGAGGAGGATGTTCACGACGAAGCCGATCACCGCGCCGATGAGGGTCTCGAGCACGCGGTTCATCGCGTATCCGGGTGTCGCGGTGCCGAGGGCGAGGACGAGGAGGGCGCTGATCGCGACCTGGTTCGTCGTGCCGGACGTCATCCGCAGCGCCCACGCGACGGCGAGCGCGATGACCGTCGCGAGCAGGATGACCCACGACGCCGACCCGAACGCGAGGCCGAGCAGCGACGCGATGACGACGCCGACGATCACGCCGACGCTGCGCTCGATCGCCTTGGTGAACGATTGGTTGAGGCTGGGCTGGACCACCAGCAGGGCCGCGATCGCCGCGAACACAGGCGGCGGGCCGGGCACGAGCAGACCGGCGACGATCCACGCGAGCGCCGTCGCGACGGCGGACTTGGCCACCTGCAGGAGCGGCGCCCGCTTCGTCGCACGGAACGACTGGGTCATGCGCATGTGCCCACGCTACGACCCGTGACGGCTCGCCGTGCGCGGTGCGGCGATGAGTGAGAAGCGGATGCCGCACCCGGCGCGCCGCGGCGCCGACGGCCCCGACCCGATGCGGCGGGTCTAGTCTCGAACGATCGAGGCTCATGGGGAGGTCGAGATGCGCGAGGCCGAGATGCGCAAGCTGCTGGACGAGCTCGCGGCCGACGCGTCCGCGCGCCTGGCGGCCATCGACGCGGATCTCGAGGAGCTGCGCGCCGATCGTCGCGGCGACCAGGCCGACGACGAGCACGACCCGGAGGGCGCCACGCTCTCCGCCGAATGGTCGCGCCTGGCCGGGCTTCGCGACGAGATCGCCCGTGAACAGCACGACATCGACGCGGCGTTCTCCCGGTGGGAGGCGGGCGAGTTCGGCGTGTGCGTGGACTGCGGCAAGCCCATCCCGGTGGGCCGCCTTCGAGCGCGGCCGACCGCGACTCGGTGCGTCGTATGCGCGGAGCGCGCGGGGGGCTGACTTCGTCGTTTCGGCGCGTTCGGCGCCGCATCCGGTCCTTTTTGCGGTAGAACTGCACCGTTACGATCCGGGGGGACCGTCCACATCTCGCCGACCGAAGGGACCCCGTGCCGTGAAGCTTGTGAAGCGAATCGTGATCGGGCTCGTCATCGCGTTCGCCGTGTTCTACCTCGTCACCCGCCCGGAGGACGCCGCGAACGCGGTGCAAGGCGCCGTCGGCGCGGTGTGGGGTGCGGGTGTCGCCGTCACGCAGTTCTTCGTCAGCCTCGCGGGCGGATGAGGTTGTTCGACCCCAAGACGCAGAAACATCTCATCTCGGATCACGGCGAGGTCGTGATCGACGAGGTGAAGAAGCACTGGGCCGCTCTCGTCTCGGCCGCCCTCGAGATGCTGGGCGGCATCGTCGTCATGGCGTTCGTGGTCGTCGTGCCGCCGCAGGTGTGGTGGATCCCGATCTTCGGAGGCGCCGCGATCATCGTCCACGGAGCGTGGCGCATCCTCGACCGGCACGTCGACCGATTCGTCATCACCAACATGCGCGTGTTCCGCGTGCACGGGATCCTCTCGCAGCGCATCGCGACGATGCCCTTGTCGCGAATCCTCGACATCTCGGTGCACAAGCCGCTGATCGGACGGATGCTGGGCTACGGCCACTTCATCTTCGAGTCCGCCGCGCAGGAGCAGGGTCTGCGCGAGATCAAGTACGTGGGCGATCCCGATGGACGCGGTCTCACGATCCAACGTGTCATCCAGCAGGCCGGTCTGCGCGGTCTCGCGGCGGCGCAGCAGGGCGGCGCGCCGACACCCATGCCGGTGCCGAAGCCCGCGGAGCCGACCGTGACCGTCGCGCCGGCCGAGTCGACCGAGACCTCTCCGCCCGCGCAGGACGACAGCTGGCGCAGGATGGGCTGGCTGGAGGCGGCGCAATTGCGCGAGGCGCAGCGCATCGCCGAGCTCCGCGGGGAGGGCGAGGGCCCGTATCCGCCGTTCGACCCCGACCGTACGACGACGGCGCCGATCGACCTCCCTCGCACGGGGGCCTGATCCTCACGGGAACATCACAGCCGCCGACGGCGTTCTGATACCCTGGAGTGTCACACGTGTGGCTCGTTCCGCACGCCCGGACTCCGGTCCACGTGGCACCGCACGACAACAATCCGCTCCGCTCCGGTGTGCTGCGCCTTGCTCATGCGGTCGATTCCGACCGTGAAGACAAGGAAGGCGCGTGCCGGGGCCCGATCAACAACCAACTAGGACAACCCACTACATGACTACCGCAACGACCGCCCCGGCCACCAAGCAGGTCGCGATCAACGACATCGGATCTGCCGAGGACTTCCTGGCCGCGGTCGAAAAGACGATCAAGTCCTTCAACGACGGCGACCTCATCGAAGGCACCGTGGTGAAGGTCGACCGCGACGAGGTCCTCCTCGACGTCGGCTACAAGACCGAGGGCGTCATCCCCTCGCGCGAACTCTCCATCAAGCACGACGTCGACCCCAACGAGGTCGTCAAGGTCGGCGACGAGGTCGAGGCGCTCGTTCTCCAGAAGGAGGACAAGGAAGGCCGCCTCATCCTCTCCAAGAAGCGCGCGCAGTACGAGCGCGCGTGGGGCGACGTGGAGAAGATCAAGGAGAACGACGGTGTGGTCACCGGTCAGGTGATCGAGGTCGTCAAGGGCGGCCTCATCGTCGACATCGGCCTCCGCGGCTTCCTCCCCGCCTCGCTCATCGAGCTGCGTCGCGTCCGCGACCTCACCCCGTACCTCGGGCAGGAGATCGAGGCGAAGATCCTCGAGCTCGACAAGAACCGCAACAACGTCGTTCTGTCGCGTCGTGCCCTTCTCGAGCAGACGCAGTCCGAGTCGCGCACCACGTTCCTCAACAACCTGCACAAGGGCCAGGTCCGCAAGGGCACGGTCTCGTCGATCGTCAACTTCGGTGCGTTCGTCGACCTGGGCGGCGTGGACGGCCTCGTGCACGTCTCCGAGCTCTCGTGGAAGCACATCGAGCACGCATCCGAGGTCGTCGAGGTCGGCCAGGAGGTCACCGTCGAGATCCTCGAGGTGGACCTCGACCGCGAGCGCGTCTCGCTGTCGCTGAAGGCGACGCAGGAGGACCCGTGGCAGGTCTTCGCCCGCACGCACGCGATCGGCCAGGTCGCGCCGGGCAAGGTCACCAAGCTCGTTCCGTTCGGCGCGTTCGTTCGCGTCGCGGACGGCATCGAGGGCCTCGTGCACATCTCGGAGCTGTCGGGCAAGCACGTCGAGCTCGCCGAGCAGGTCGTGTCGGTCGGCGAAGAGGTCTTCGTCAAGATCATCGACATCGATCTCGAGCGTCGCCGCATCTCGCTGTCGCTCAAGCAGGCGAACGACTCGGTCGACCCGTACGGCACCGAGTTCGACCCCGCCCTCTACGGCATGGTCACGGAGTACGACGAGAACGGGGAGTACAAGTACCCCGAGGGCTTCGACCCGGAGACCAACCAGTGGAAGGAAGGCTTCGACGAGCAGCGCGAGAAGTGGGAGCAGGAGTACGCTGCGGCCCACGCGCGCTGGGAGGCCCACAAGGCGCAGGTCGCCAAGGCCCTCGAGGCCGAGGCCGCCGCGAACGACCTGGGCCCGTCGACCTTCGTGTCGGAGAGCGGCCCGCAGGGCACCCTCGCCGACGACGAGGCGCTCGCCGCTCTGCGCGAGAAGCTGTCGGGTCGCTGATAGATCCCACGAAAGGGCCGGAACCTTCGGGTTCCGGCCCTTTCGCTTTCCATGAGGCGGATGCCGCGGCATCCGTCTCATCAAATGCGCGGCCGTACGGCGCACTCGCCCGGTATCCGTTACCGTCACGGTATGGCTGTGGCAGACGACGACGTCGCGCCGCCGGTCGACCTGGTCGACTCGGGCGTGCGACCGTTCAGCGATCGCGGCGCCGACCGCACGCGCGAACGAGCAGCCGTGCTCAACCAGCTGCTGCTTGCGACCGTCGTGTTCATCCTCGCCGTGATCGTCGCCCTCGGACCGTTCGGCGGCGAGATCGCGCTCTTCTTCTTCGGGGTCGTCCTCGTGCTCGTGCTCACGGGTGCGACCTTCCTCATACCGTGGAACCGTCTCGCGCCGGGTTGGGTCGCGATGATCCCGACCCTCGACATGGTCGCCATCATCCTCATCCAGCTGTCGTCGCCGCGGTCACCGCTCGGGCTGCTGTGGATCTTCCCGGTGACGTGGCTCTCGGCGGGTTTCGGTACGCTTGGACTGTGCGGCGCGGTCGCCGGCATCGCGGCGATGCTCGCGATCCTGCTTCCCGTCGGCGGTGAGGACCTCAGCTACGCCACGCTCCTGCTGCCGCTCGTGCTGCTGGCGGTCGCGGCGACGAACTTCCTCACGGCGAGGCGCGCCGACGCGCAGCGCACGCTGCTCGCGAAGCAGGCGCAGCTGCTGCGCCGGGTGCTCGAGCGCACGAGACGCCAGGAGCAGGAGCTCACCGAGGTGCTCGACGCCGTCGACTTCGGCGTCATCCGCATCGGTCCCAACGGCGAGGTCGCCGTGACGAACGAGGCACACGGCCGACTGCAGCTCGCGCTCGGCGCGGGCGATCGCTCCGACCTGTCCGACCCAGGCGACCCCGAGGGGCACGAGGTGCCCGCCTACCTCGACGACGGTGAGACACTGCTGCCGCCGGGCGAGCTGCCCCTCGAGCGCGCGCTGCGCGGCGAGGCGTTCGACGGTCAGGTGGTGTGGTTCGGCGACCCCTCGGGGCCGCGCCGCGCGCTGAACATCACGGCACGCCGGCTCACCGACACGTCGGGGGCGGATGCGGGGGCCGTCGTCATCTCGCGCGACGTCACCGCCGAGCTCACCGCGCTCCGCGCGCGCGACGACCTCGTCGCATCCGTGTCGCACGAGCTGCGGACGCCGCTCACCTCGATCCTCGGCTACCTCGACCTCGCACTCGACGACGAGGAGCTGCCCGAACGCGTGCGCGGCGGACTCGAGATCGCGGAGCGCAACGCCGAGCGGCTGCTCGGGATCGTCGGCGACATCCTCGCCGCGTCGAGCTCGTCGCCCTCGTCGGCCGAGCTCACCGTCTCACCGCGCGAGGTGAGCGCCGACGAGATCGCTCGCGCCGCGGCCGAGGCGATGCTGCCGCGCGCCCAGTCGCGCGCCATCACGATCGACACCGTCGGACTCGAGCCCGCGATGGTGTGGGCCGACCCCATGCGCCTGCGGCAGGTGATCGACAACCTCCTCGCGAATGCCATCACATACAACCGCGACGGCGGCTCCGTCTTCCTCGGCACGACGACAGACGGGACCTCGACGTGGGTGCTGGTGCGCGACACGGGCGTCGGGATCAGCGAGGGCGATCGCGCGCGGCTGTTCCACCGCTACTATCGAGCGTCGGCGCCGCGGGGGACGGGCACCGGCCTCGGGCTCGCCATCTGCCGCGACATCGTGCGCGCGCACGGCGGCGAGATCGGCTTGCACAGCTCACCCGGCGTCGGCTCCACCTTCGTGGTCAAGCTGCCGGCGACCCAGGCGGCGTCCGCGGCCGAGGGTGCATCGAGCGGGAGCGGAAGCACGGAATGAACCTGGACCTGTTCAGCGTGATGGTCATGACGGCGCTCGTGGTCAACACGAGCGGCGTGCTGTTCATCGTCGAGACGATCATCCGGCGCGACGAGGGTGCCGGGCGCATCTGGTCGATCGGCTTCCTCGCGGCGATGCTCACGACGATCGCGTACGTCCTGTGGACCGAGATGCCAGGGGTCTCATGGCCGGTCGCCGTGGGCAACGCCGCGTTCGTCGCGGGGACCGGATGCATGTGGCTCGGCGCACGGGCGTTCAACGGGCGGCGGATGGTCGCCGCATCCGCGATCGTCGTGCTCGCGGTCGCCGGCGCCGCCCTCTCGACCTTCCTCGACCCCGTCGCCGGGGACTGGGCGGGTGCGACGTGGATGTTCCTCGCGCTCGTGGTGTTCGCGGGACTGGGCGCGGCGGAGTGCCTGCGCGGGGCACTGCTCGAGAGCAGGACGGCCTGGGTGCTCGCGACCGTGCTCGCGTTCCAGGCGATCTACTTCATCGCGCGGACGAGCGCATTCCTCGTCGCGGGTCCGGAGAGCGCACTGTTCCAGGGCGTCTTCGGCACCGCGAACACCGCGATGCTCACCGTCGTCCTGACGATCGTGGCCGTCGTGGTCACCTCGGTGCTACGCGCGTCGCGAGCACCCGTGCGCGGGTACGGTCCGGTCGCGCACGGCGAGCGCAGGGACGGGATCGTGCCGCTCCCGGTGTTCGAGCGCGACCTGACGGACGTGTGCAGGCGTGCGGCGTGGCGGAACGACCTCGTGGGGGTCATCGCGATCCGCGTCGAGGACCTCGACCAGATCTCGACGGCGTTCGGCAGCGAGGTCGCCCGAGCGGTGACCGACGCGTGGCGTGCCGGCGTGCGGCGTCACGCCCCGTCGAACGCGATGGTCGGCGAGGACGGCCCCACAGGACTGCTCGTCGCGGTGGTCGCCGATTCGCCCGCGACGGCGCGTCGCAGCGCGGGGGTCATCTACCGGGGACTGTTCGACGACCTGGGCAAGGTCGGCGGGGGAGTGCTGCCCGTCGTCGGTGTGGGCGTGAGCCTGAGCGACACGTCGGGGTACGACACCGAGGCGCTCGTTCGGGTCGCGCGCGAGGCGGCACGGCGGGCTGCGGCGAGCGTCGAGACATCGGTGCTCGTCGGCGACGAGCGCTGACGCCGCGCTGCGGGTCGCGGGCGGTGCGCGTCAGGCCGTGAGGCGGTAGCCCACTCCGCGGACCGTCTCGATCCACTGCGGGTTCGCAGGCGATTCGCCGAGCTTGCGCCTCAGGTTCGCGACGTGGACCTCGATCGCGCGCGCATCGCTGTCGCTCACGTACTCGACCCCGGTGTACCGCTCACCGCGCAGCATGAGCGCGAGATCGCTCTTGCCGCGCACGCGCCGTCCGGCGGCGAGCAGATCGGCGAGGATGTCGAACTCGCTGCGTGTGAGTTCCAGATCCTGGCCGTTGAGCGTCGCGATCCGCATGTCGCGGTTGAGCCGGACGCCCTTGTGCTCGAGCCATGCCGAAGCGGCCGGCGGGTCGGTGCTCGGCTCGGGCCCGGCGGTCGGGGCCGCGTCGAGGCGGTGGCGAGGGCGGCGCAGCATGGCGTCGATGCGCGCACGCAGCTCGCGCGGACGGAACGGCTTGGCGATGTAATCGTCCGCGCCGGCCTCGAGACCCTGGAGCGCGTCGATCTCCTCGGTGCGCGCGCTGAGCATCACGATGTACGTCGAACTGAACGTGCGGATCCGCTTCGCGGTCTCGAATCCGTCCATGCCGGGCATGTTGATGTCGAGCGTCGTCACGAGCGGCTCGTGGTCGCGGACAAGGCGGAGGCCCTCCGCTCCGGTCGCGGCGCCGTGCACGGTGAAGCCCGCGTTGGCGAGGACTGTGCTCAGGAGCGAGCGGATGTCTTCCTCGTCTTCGATCACCACCGCGACGCGCTGCTGATCCATCGAAGCACCCCCGGGCGCGGCCGTTTCCGCCGTCGGATCGTTGACGTCGGTCATGATATCCCAGAACGCCGCCTCGAATCGGCGGTCGCCGGGCATCTCAATCACCGCATGGGGAGGGGCCGTGTGCGTCGACAGAAGAGCGATCGCGTCGACGCTGCGAGACGGGAGGACGGCGAGGGGGAGCCCCCAGTCGCTCCCCGTCGCTCGCCCTGCCGCTGCGAGTGGTGGGCGCCGCGCCCCCCGCGTGCGCCCTCACCACCCGCATCGCCCTCCGGCGCTTCGCATGAGCCCCCGCACCATCGCCGACGCCTTGCATGGGATCAGGACCGACACCGCGTCGCAATTCGGCGGCGGCGGTGCGGCACGAGCAGAGGGCCGCGTGAGTCGAGAGCGCTTGTGACCGGCGCCGCTCGAGCATCTCACGACCTCCCCAGACTCCGCTCGTGCCGAAGTCCGTCTCTCTTTCGGGTACCCCAAAAACTAGTCCGCACGGCTCAAGCGCTCCTCAGGCGTTCCTCAGGAGCGCCCAAAGGTTGCGGGCGCGCCTGGCATGCGCGGGCGTGGCATCCTCGTTGACATGCCGCTCATCGCCCTCACCGGTGGGATCGCCTCGGGCAAGTCCACCATCGCCACCCGTCTCGCCGAGCACGGGGCGGTCGTCGTCGACGCCGACGCGATCGTCCGCGACGTGCAGCAGCCAGGCTCTCCGGTCCTCGACGAGATCGTGCGCGAGTTCGGGGCGGATGTCATCCGCCCGGACGGCTCGCTGGACCGAGCCGGGCTCGGCGCCCGCGTGTTCGGCGACGACGACGCGATCGCATGCCTCAACCGCATCGTGCACCCCGCCGTGCGCACCGAGTCCCAGCGCCGGTTCGACGAAGCGTTCGCCGCCGATCCGGACGCGGTCGTCGTCTACGACGTGCCGCTGCTCGTCGAGGCGCGCGTCGACGACCCATGGGAGCTCATCGTCGTCGCCCACGCGCCGTCGGACGTGCGACTGCGGAGGCTGGTGGAGTTCCGTGGAATGAGTGAGACGGATGCCGCGGCCCGCGTCGCTTCGCAGGTCGACGACAGCGCGCGTCTGGCCGTCGCGGACGTCGTGATCGACACGACAGGGACGATCGACGACACCATCCGCCAGGTCGACGAACTGTGGGCGCGGCTGCCGGACCTCGTCGCGCGGAACGCGCGCGGATCCGGGTAAACGCAGGAAAACAGCGGTTTAAGTCATGAAATCTCTGTTTGGCATGATTAGTCCTCGCGGGTGAGCATGGCTGGGTCGCATCGATTCCAGATGCCCCGACCAAGTCTCGAAGAGGAGGCGTCATGTCCGCCGTCGCCACAGCTCTGCGCCCGCCCGTCCAACTCGGGGAGGAGTACGAGGAGTTCGCCGCCTGGGTGCGCGGCGCTGCCGCCCCGCACGCCGACTCGTACCTGCCCGTCGCCCGCAGCGACCGCTTCCCGTGGGAGCTTGCCCGCGCGCTCGGCGAGCAGGGGCTGCTCGGCCTCGGCACATCGGAGGAGCACGGTGGCATGGGACGGCTCGGAGACGAGTTGACCCGCGTGCACCTCGGCATCGTGCACGAGGAGCTCGCCTACGCGAACTTCTACCTCGCCCAGATCGCCTACACCTCCAACCTCACCGCACCGCTGCTCGAGCGATTCCTCCCCGCGGATCTCGCGGCCGAATGGGTCCCCGGCATCGTCCGCGGCGAGCACATCGTCGCACTCGGACTCACGGAGCCCGGGAGCGGGTCGGATGCGGCGGCCATGCGCATGCGCGCGCGCCGCGTCGACGGCGGGTGGCAGCTCACCGGCGAGAAGACCTCGATCACGTTCGCGCCGCACGCGAAGGGCATGATCACCTTCGCACGCGCTGAGGACTACACAGACGCGGACGGGAACCCCCGCAAGGGCGGCATCACCTGCTTCCTGGTGCCACTCGACTCGCCCGGCGTCGAGATCCAGACGTTTGACGACCCGGGCTGGAAGCCGCTCGGCCGCTCCGCCGTGTTCCTCGACGACGTCTTCGTCCCCGACACCCAGGTGCTCGGCGCGGTCGGCGCGGCGTTCCGGATGGTCATGAGCGAGTTCGACTACACGCGCTCCGTCATCGGATTCATGAGCACCGGCGTCGCACGAAAGGCGCTCGACCTCACGATCCAGCACACGCGCGACCGCCACACCTTCGGCAAGCCGATCGCCGCGTACCAGGGAGTCAGCTTCCCGATCGCAGAGGCCGCGACGAAGCTCGAGGCCGCGCGGTGGCTCACTTATCGCGCGCTGTCGCTCGCCGATGCGGGGGAGCCGTACACGAAGGAAGCCGCGATGGTGAAGTGGTGGACGCTGGACGTCTCGCTGCAGACGATCCACGACTGCATCATCGCGCACGGGCACACGGGGTACTCCGAGGAGATGCCGCTGCAGTCCATGCTGCGCGACGTCTCCGGCCTCGAGATCGGCGAGGGCACTCCGCAGATCCAGAAGCTCATCGTCGCGCGCGCCCTGATCGGGCGGGAGTACACCGGATGAACGGCGCGCTCGCGGGCATCCGCGTCATCGACCTCACGCAGGCGCTCGCCGGCCCGTTCTGCACCTCGCTGCTGGCCGACTACGGCGCCGACGTCATCAAGGTCGAACCGCCGCGCGGGGACATGCTGCGCCGCACCGGCCCGTTCGCCCCGGACGACGAGACGCACGACCACGGGAACGTCTTCCAGAACGCCAATCGGAACAAGCGCTCGATCGTGCTCGACCTCAAGTCCGACGAAGGCAGGGGGGTGCTGCTGACGCTGGTGCGCGAGGCTGACGCCCTGGTCGAGAACTTCAGCGCCGGCGTCATGGATCGACTCGGGCTCGGGTACGAGGTTCTCGCCGAGATCAACCCGCGTCTCGTGTACACGTCGATCCGCGGCTTCGGCGACCGCCGCGGCGGGGAGAGCCCGTACGCGCACTGGCCGGCGTTCGATGTCGTCGCGCAGGCGATGGGCGGGATCATGAGCATCACCGGCCCCGACGGCGGGCCTCCCGTGCGTGTCGGCTCCGGCATCGGAGACAGCGTCCCCGCGTTGTTCGCAGCCCTCGGGACCGTCACCGCCCTGTTCGAGGCGCAGCGCTCGGGGCGTGGGCAATACGTCGACACGGCCATGGTCGACAGCGTCCTCGCCGTCTCCGAGATCGCGGTCAACGTCTACGCGGCGACGGGGGTGTCGCCGCATCCGATGGGAAACCAGTTGCAGGGATTCGCCCCGTTCAACACCGTCCGCGCCAAGGACGGCGAGGTCGCGCTGGGCGCCCCGCACAACGCCCAGTGGGCCAAGCTCTGCGCCCTCATGGGACGCCCCGAGCTCATCGACGATGAACGGTTCTCCTCCGACAACGCGCGCTGGGTCAATCGCGACGAGGTGTACGAGATCGTCGGCGAATGGACCGGCCGGCACACGGTCGCCGAGCTCATCGAGATCCTCGGCGGGAAGGTCCCGCTCGGTCCGGTGCTCGACGCCGAGGCGATCTTCGCCGATCCGCACTTCGAAGTCCGCGGGATGCTGCCCGTGGTGGAGAACCCGCGCACGGGACGACCCACGCGCATCACGGGGCCCGTCGCGAAGCTCACCCGCACCCCCGCCACCATCCGGCGCCGCGCTCCGCTCCTCGGGGAGCACACCGTCGAGGTGCTCCGCGAAGCCGGCGTCGGCGACGACGCCATCGACGCCCTCGCCGCCACCGGCGTGATCGGCGAACTGCCCGCGGCGCTCAGCGCCTGACCCCCAGACATCTCATCGGCCGAAGGAGGCCCACCATGAAGATCACCGACGTCGAACTGATCCCCGTCTCGACTCCGCTCGTGAAGGCGTTCCATATGCCCGGGACCGAGATCACCCACATCCACAGCATCGTCCTGCGCATCACGACCGACACCGGCCACGTCGGCATCGGCGACAGCGGCGACACCTCGACGTGGTACCGCGGCGAGACGCCCGACTCGATCGCCGCCATGATCGAGCAGCACATCGCGCCGCGCTTCCTCATCGGCCAGAACCCGCTGGCGATCGAGAAGATCGTCGGGCAGATGGACACGTTCGTCCGCGACAACAACCAGGCCAAGGCCCTCGTCGACTTCGCGCTGCACGACCTCAAAGGAAAGGTCGCGGGGCTGCCCGTCTACGAGCTCCTCGGCGGCAAGACCACCGACGGGTCGAAACAGGGCTGGGTCGCCGGCGCCGGGTCCGCCGAGGACCTCGTCGCCCAGGCGCAGGCGGCGATCGCCGCGGGCTTCTCGCTCATCAAGACCAAGAGCGGCGGTGACGTGGACGAGGACGTCCGCAACGTCGCCGCCGTGCGCGAGGCGATCGGCGACGACATGCGCCTCGTGATCGACATCAACGGATTCTGGAACTACGACCAGGCGCTGCACACGATCCGCCGCATGGACCCGTACAACCTGTACTGCGTCGAGCAGCCGCTGCCGCATTGGGACATCGAGGGGCTGGCACGCCTGCGCGAACGCGTCGGGACGCCGATCTTCGCCGACGAGTCCGCTCAGGAGCTGCACCACCTCAAGGAGATCATCGACCGGCGCGCCGCCGACGGCCTGTTCATCAAGCTCCAGAAGGCCGGCGGCCTGGTCAAGGCGCAGCGCTGGCTCACCCTCGCGCGTCTGGCCGATCTGCCGGTGATGAGCGGATGCATGATCGGGTCCGGCCTCGAGGCGAGCCCCTCGGCGCACCTCATGATGTCGAACCAGTGGGCCTCGCAGTTCACGCACGAGAACCTCGGCCCGCTCATCATCAACAACCAGTTCGAGAACGCGGAGCAGCGGATCACGCAGGACATCGCGCGCCAGGTGCCGGTGTTCCGCGACGGCGTCCTCTACGCGAACGAGGGACCGGGCTACGGCATCGATCTGAACGAGGAGTTCATCGTCGCCAACCGCACGCCCGGCCGCGAGATCCGCCACGTGCGCGACGAGTCCCGACTGGTGCTCGTCTGATGACCGCGCCGAACCGCGTCGGGCCCCTGGCGGGACTGCGGGTCATCGAGTTGGGCGGGATCGGCCCCGTCCCGTTCGCGGGGATGTTCCTCGCCGATCAGGGTGCGAGTGTGCTGCGCATCGATCGCGCGCGGGGCGCCTTCGAGATGCCGATCGACCCGACGCTCGACACACTCCATCGCGGCAAGGACCGGATCACCGTCGACCTCAAGTCGTCGACGGGCGTGGCGGCGATCCTGCGGCTGGCCGAAGAGGCGGACGTCCTCCTCGACTCCTACCGCCCAGGCGTCCTCGAGCGACTGGGGCTCGGTCCCGACGTGCTCCACGACCGGAATCCGCGCCTCGTCGTCGGCCGTATGACGGGGTGGGGCCAGACGGGACCCCTCGCACAGCGTGCCGGGCACGACCCGACCTACATCGCCCGCACCGGCGCGCTCCACGCGATCGGCGAACGGGACGGTCGTCCGCACCTGCCGTTGAGCCTCGTGGGCGACTTCGGCGGGGGAGCCATGTACCTCGTCGCGGGCGTCCTCGCGGCGCTCTGGGACGTGCAGCGCTCCGGCGAGGGGCAGGTCGTGGACGCCGCGATCGTCGACGGCGTCTCCCACCTCATGGCATCCCCGTACTCGCTCCTCGCGGGCGGGGCGTGGCGCGATGAGCGCGGCAGCAACCTCATCGACGGCGGAGCGCCGTTCGTCGACGTGTATGAGACCGCCGACGGTCGCCACGTCGCCGTCGCCGCGCTCGAACCGCCGTTCTTCGCACAGCTCGTCGCCGGTGTCGGGCTGGACGCCGAGTGGCGCGACGCCCAGTGGGACCGCCGTCGCTGGCCGGAGCTGCGCGAGGTGCTCGCGGAGCGCTTCCGCACGCGCACCCGCGACGAGTGGGCCGCGGTCTTCGACGACACCGACGCGTGCGTCGCGCCGGTGCTCGCGATGACGGAGGCGCCGG
>Ga0180220_1000149_pt1 | contig 111603 bp, 105 predicted proteins | sample eDN5th37CBELigBY_FD_151335 | JGI IMG/M metagenome (GOLD analysis project Ga0180220, IMG submission 151335) | Enriched backyard soil microbial communities from Emeryville, California, USA - eDNA 5th pass 37_C BE-Lig BY (version 2) (version 2) | ecosystem: Environmental > Terrestrial > Soil >...
CCGCGCCGCGCGGGCCGCGAGCCGGGCGCCCACGTAGATGCCGAGGGCCGAGAGGATGCCGAAGGCGTGGAGCTCGAGGGCCCCCAGCTTCAGCGGGGGGATCTGGACGTAGGGGATCATCGGCGGGCCAACCTTCTCGGGTGAGGCGCCATTCCCTTCGGGGCGTTCGCTCCCGCCCCGGGTGGCGTGGGGACGAGTCCTGCACGGTGGCGCCCGATCGAGGGCCGGCGCGCTCGGATGGTGGGCAGGGAGGGACTCGAACCCTCACGCTTTTCAGCACTGGATCCTAAGTCCAGCGCGTCTACCAGTTCCGCCACCTGCCCCGAACCGAGAGGATGCCGCCATAGAACGGGCGGCGCCGCAGGTCAAAGGAACTCGCACCCTGGAAAGGGAAAGCCCCCCTGGCGTCCGCCGGGAGGGCTCTCGATCATCGTGGTGAGCGCGGAAGGAATCGAACCTTCAACCTATGGATTAAGAGTCCATTGCTCTGCCAATTGAGCTACGCGCCCCCAAGGGTTTCGCGGCCTTTTCGACCGGCGCCGCCGTGAGGCGAGCGGCGTTCTAGACGATGCGGCGTGAAGCTGTCAAACGATTCTTCCCGGATCTTCCCGGATCGTCTCGAGGCTTCCCGGGGCCGGCACGCGCGGGAAACAAGAATGGGGTGAGAGATGGGGCTCGAACCCACAACCCCCGGAGTCACAGTCCAGTGCTCTACCAATTGAGCTACTCCCACCACAATCCGACTTCGTACTTCCCTACTTTCTGGCGCGCCAGGAAGGAATCGAACCCTCGACCTACGGCTTAGAAGGCCGCTGCTCTATCCAACTGAGCTACTGGCGCTCGAGCTTCCCAGTCCGACCACTGGTCGGGGCGAGAGGATTCGAACCTCCGACTCCCTGCGCCCAAGGCAGGTGCGCTACCAGGCTGCGCTACGCCCCGTGAAAATCGCGAGGGGTGTAGCGCATGCCGCGATCCATGGCAAGCGGGTTTGCGCGATCCAGCGCCTCCAGCACCGGCCGCAGCGCGCGCATCGCCGCGCCGCGGTGGCTTTGCGCCCGCTTCTCCTCGGGGCCGAGCTCCGCCGCCGTCTTTCCCAGCCGGGGCAGGAGGAAGAGCGGGTCGTAGCCGAAGCCCCCGCTCCCCCGGGGCGAGAAGGCGATGCGGCCGTCCCACCGCCCCGACGCGACCTCCGTCCTGCCGTCGGGCCACGCCAGGCAGACCACGCAGACGTACCATGCGCCGCGGCGCGCGGCGGGGACGCCCGACAGCTCGCGCAGGAGCTTCTCGTTGTTGCGCGCGTCCCGGTCGGGGACGGGCTCCTCGCCCGAGTACCGCGCGCTGTGGACGCCGGGGGCGCCGCCCAGCGCCTCCACGCAGATGCCCGAGTCGTCGGCGATCGCCGGCAGGCCCGAGGCGCGGGCGAACGCCAGCGCCTTCTTGCAGGCGTTGCCCTCGAAGGTCGGCGCGTCCTCGACCACCTCGGGGAACGCCATCCCCAGATCGGTGGGGGACACGATCTTCAGCGGGAGGTCGGCGGCGAGCTCCCGCAGCTCCGCGAGCTTCTTCGCGTTGGACGAGGCCAGGAGCACCTTCAAGCGAGGGCCCTCCGCTGGGCCTCGACGAGCCGTGCGATCCCCTCCATCCCCACGTCGACGAGCTCGTCGAGGGTGGCCCGCGGGAAGGATCGCCGCTCCGCCGTGCCCTGGATCTCGACCAGGTCGCCGCCGGCGGTCGCCACCACGTTCATGTCCACGTCGGCGGAGGAGTCCTCGTCGTAGTCCAGGTCGAGGAGGGGGACGCCGTCCACCACGCCGACGGAGACCGCCGCCACCTGCCCGACCAGCGGATCCTTCTTGATCCGGCCGCTCTCGCGGAGCTTGCGCACCGCCAGGGCCAGCGCCACGTACGCGCCGGTGATCGAGGCGGTGCGCGTGCCGCCGTCCGCCTGGATCACGTCGCAGTCGACCGCGAGGGTGATGGTGCCGAGGCGCTCCGGATCCACGCACGAACGCAGGGCCCTGCCGATGAGGCGCTGGATCTCCAGGGTGCGGCCGCTCTGCTTGCCCCGGGCCGCCTCCCGCGCGCTGCGGGTGTGGGTGGAGCGCGGCAGCATCCCGTACTCCGCGGTGACCCAGCCGCTTCCCTTGCCCAGGAGGTGCGGCGGGACCTTCTCCTCGAGGGACGCGGTGACGATCACCCTCGTGTCGCCGAAGGCCACCAGCGCCGATCCTTCCGGGTGGCGCAGGTAGTGGGGGACGATCTCCACGGGCCGCAGCTCCCTGGGCCCTCTTCCGTTCTTGCGCATTCGACGTCCTCTCGCGTTTGGCGCGGGGCAACCTACCGGACGAGGGCGGCGATTGAAAACGCCTTCTCCCGGGAGCTCGTCGATCCATCGGGCCGGAGGAAGGCCCGCCACCGGCCGGGGAGGCCCGCCGGCGCCCGGACCTCAGCGCGCCAGGCGGGCGGCCTGCCTCGGCTCGCGCTCGATCACGTCCCTGCCGAACGCCTCGATCCCCTCCGCGATCCCCGCGGCGATGCGCCGCTGGTGCGCGGGATCCGCGAGGCGCCGGGCCTCCTCCGGATGGGAGACGTAGCCGACCTCGACCAGCACCGCGGGCATCCCGGCGCCCTGCAGGACCACGAACGGGGCCTGCTTGAGCCCGCGGTCGCGCGCGCCGATCGCCCGGACCAGCGTCGACTGGATGGCGAAGGCGAGGCGCGACGAGTGGACGTGGGCCTCGGTCCGGGCGAGGTCGGCCAGGATCGCGCCCAGGGGGTCGTCCTCCCCTGCGGCGAGCTCGACGTCGTCCTCGTTCTCGGCCCGGGCCAGGGCGGCGGCGCCGGCGTCCGAGGCGTCCGCCGAGAGGAAGTAGGTCTCCACGCCCTGGGCCCGCGTCGCCGGCGCGCCGGCGGGGACGGCGTTGAGGTGCACGCTCACGAAGACGTCCGCGCCCAGCTCGTTGGCGAGGCGGATCCGCGGCACCAGGCCCAGGGTGCGATCGGCCTCGCGGGTGAGGACGACCCGATGCCCCATCGCCTCCAGTTCGTCGCGGAGCGCGAGCGAGATGGCGAGGGCGGCGTCCTTCTCCTGCAGGCGGTTGGGTCCGACGGCGCCGCGCTTCTCCCCCCCGTGCCCGGGATCGATCACCACCAGAAGCCCGGCGGGGGTCGGTGCCTCCGCCGACGCGCTGGCGAGGATCGGTTCCGGCTCCGCCTCCGGCGTGGGGGCGGGGCTCGCCACCTCCGCGACGACGGGCTCGATCGGCGCGGGCGCCCTCGGCCCGGCGCAGGCGCAAACGAGCGCCGCGGCAAGGATCGTGTGGACCTGCAGGACGGCGGCGATCCGGCGACCGCCCGTGCTCACGGCGCGCCCCACGGCCGCCCGCTCAGCGTCCCTCCGCGCGGAGGTAGCCGCGGGAGAGGAGGCTCGCGAGGCGGGTGGCCGTGTCCAGGTCGCTCGCGAAGGAGCGATCGAGGATCGTGCCGAGCTCGCCGTGCTCGAGGGCGAGCTGGAGCACGTCCAGCTCGTCGCCGCCGAGATCCCGCAGCGGCGCCCCGAGCGGCAGGACGAGCTCGATGCGCGCGCCAGGCGCCGGGAGCTCGGGCTCCAGGCGCCGCAGCTCGTCGAGCTGGCGCGAGCCCTCCATGAGCAGCGAGGTGGTGCTCTCCTCCAGCTCCACGTCGAAGGAGCCCTCGTCGCCGGGCTTGAACTCGAAGGTCCCCGACGACCAGCCGATGAGGCGGAAGATCGACTTGAGCGGACCGAGGTCGAGGTCGCCGCCGATGGTCGCGTACACGACCTGCCCCTTGCGCAGGTGGATCTTCCCCTCCCGATCCCCGTCGAGCAGGAGGAGCACGCCCGTCTTCTTCGAGGCCTGGAAGAGCTGGAGGATGTCCGGGATCGACACCTCCTCGATGCGCCCGCTCATGGCGCCGCCGCCCGCCTTGGGCTTGGCCGCGGCCACCTCCTCGAGGCGGTTCTTGATCTCGAGGCTGCCCATCCGGGCCGTCGCCGCCTGCACGGTGATCACCTTGAAGATCGACGTGCCGATCAGGAAGCGGTCGCCCTCCTTGATGTACGAGTCCTGGATGCGCTCGCCGTTGACGAAGGTCCCGTTGGTGGAGCCGAGATCCTGGAGGCGCAGCCCCTGCTCGTCGTGGATGAGGCGCGCGTGCTTGCGGCTCACCATCTCCTCGATGAGGACGAGGTCCAGCTCGGTGGAGCGCCCGATGAGCACTTCCTTACCAGGCGTGAGAGGGAACTCCCCTCCCTGGTACTTGCCCGAGATGAACTTGAGCGCGTACGCCCGATCTCCGGTGTTCAAGTCTCTCCCTCGCGCGGACTTTCGAGACGCGAACAGTACCCCGTCCCGGCGGGGTATCGCAACGCTTCGACCTTTCTCGGCAAATGCCGGACGGCGCCCCCGCGCCGCGGGGAGCGGGTGCGGCCGCCCGCCCGGCGCCAGGCGCGTCGCGGCGGCTCGCGCCTCAGGGGAGCCCGCTCGAGAAGAGCCACGCCTCCCCGCTGCGGCCGAGCTGGAGCCGCCTCTGCTTCCCGTCCGCCGCCGCCTCGCCGACCACGGCCTCGTCCCCCTCCACGCGGATGAACCAGCCCGCGACCTCGCGCTCGGCCGCCGCGCGCAGCCCGTCGGGATCGAGCCGAGTCTCGTCCCGGGCGAGGGAAGCGAGGGCCGCCGCGTCCCCCGCGGCGAGGGCCGCGCGCCTGGCGAGGAGGGCCTCCACCACCGCGGCGAGGCGGGGCGCCAGCGGCCCGTCGATCCGGCACGAACCGGCGCAGCGGACGCGGAACCGCTCGTTCCCCACGTAGGAGATCGGCACGCCGTCGATCCGACCGGTGAGGGAGAGCTGGGCGAAGGCGTCGAAGGCGCGCCGCGTCCCCGGGCCGACGTCGACCGCCACCGCCTCCAGGTGGCCCGCGGGGATCTCGAGGGTCCTGCCGTCGGCGAGGGGGATCGCCAGCCCGGCGTCCGCCACCTCGGCGATCGCGGCCCGGGCCCTGTCGGCGGAGCTCGCCAGGGAGGAGCAGGCCGCGGCGAAAAGCGCCAGCGAGAGCGCGAGGAGCCGCCGGCTCAAGGCGCGGGCCGCTCCAGGGACTCGAGCATCGCGCGGGCGTCCCGCGCCTCCTCCTCCGCCGGGTTCCTCGCGAGGAAGGCAGCGAGGATCGAGGCCGCCCGCTCCGTCTCCCCCTGCTCGGAGAGCGCCCGGGCCAGGCCGAGCGTGGCCTCGCCCTCGTAGCGCGAGCCGGGGAAGTCGTGGAGCACCCGCTCGAAGCGCCACGCGGCGCCGGTCCACCGCTCCCGATGCGCGTAGAACTTCCCCACCTCGAGCTCGTGCCGCGCCAGCAGCCCCACCACCTCGGCGAGCGCCTCCTTCGCCTGGGGCGCGTGCTCGCTGTTCGGGTACCGGGAGAGGAAGTCCGACAGGGCGGTCCTGGCGGCGCGCACCTCGGTCTGATCCCGCTCGGCGGGCGACGGGAAGATGAAGAAGTCGGAGGGGATCGCCTTGTAGTGCGACATGCCGATGCGGAACCACGCCCAGTCGAGCTGCTCGTGGGTGGGGTGGAACTTCACGAAGGCCTGGTACGAGTCGATCGCCTCGAGCCACCGGCCCCTGCCGAAGTCGGCGTCGGCGATGCGCAGCTCGGCCAGCGCGGCGTACGACGAGTAGGGGTACTTGGTGCGCACCTGCTCGAAGCCCAGGATCGCCTGCTCGTAGTTCTGATCCTCGAGATCCTCGAGCGCGATCTCGTAGGCCTCCTGCGCGCTCTCGGCGTAGGTGGCCTCCCCCACCCGCTTGGCGGCGCAGCCCGCGGTGGAGACGATCAGCGAGGCGACGGCGATGGCGCAGGATCCCTTGCGGAGCATGCCGTCCCCTACACCGGGGCCGAGGCGGCGGTCAATCCGGGTCGGTCGCGCCCCGGCCGTCCCCTGCGAAGGCGGCGCGAATGGCGGACGGCGAGAAGCCCCGGCCCGCGAGCCAGCGCAGGAGCCGCTCCCGTTCCTTCCGCTCCAGATCGCCCGGCGGGCGCCCCGCGAGCCGGCGGGCGAGGGCCTGCCTCGCGAGCGCCCCCTCGCGCTCGAAGGCCTCGGCGACCCCCGCCTCGATCCGATGCGGCGGCACCCCCGCGAGCGCCAGCTTCGACCGTGCCGCGAGGGGCCCGAAGCCCCGGGCGGCCAGCCCCCGCGCCCGCGCCCGGGCGAAGGCGTCGTCGTCCAGGTACCGCAGCTCCTGGAGCCTGGCGACGACCCGATCGACCACCGCCTCGTCGGCGCCCTCCTGCAGGAGCTTGCGGCGGATCTCCGCCTCGCTGCGGGCGCGGCGGGCGAGCTGCTCGTAGGCCCGGCGCAGGGCGTCATCGTACGACGTGCCGAGCGGTGGGCGCCGCCTCTCAGAACCTCTCGATCTGGAAGTCATCGTCGTCCGACGGCGCGGCCGGGACGGGAGGGGGCGAAGGCGGCGCGGCGGCGGGCGCCGGCTGCTTGAGGGGCGAGATCGACGCCAGGCGCGCCGCGCCGGCCGGCGGCGGGCCGCGCGGGGTGAGGGGCGCGGGCTTGGAGGCCTTCTCGGCGCTCTCCCGGCGCACGTCCTCGAAGGAGTCCCACTTGGAGTCGGAGGTGGAGGCGATGCCCGAGAGGCGCAGGGCGAAGTCGTCCGGGTTCGAGGCCTGCCGGAGCGCCTCCTCGTGGGTGATGTGTCCGGCCCGCAGGAGCGCCATCAGCGACTGGTCGAAGGTCTGGGTGCCGTAGGTGTCGTGCCCCTGGGCGATGGCGTCGGCGATCTCCTTGGTGCGATCCTTGTCCTCGATGAGCTCGCGGACGCGGGAGGTACAGATCATCACCTCCACCGCCGCGACCCGCCCCTTGCCGTCGGCGCGGGGCACGAGGCGCTGCGAGATCACCGCCCGAAGCACGGAGGCGAGCTGCAGCCGGATCTGCTTCTGCTGGTGGGGCGGAAAGACGGAGATGATGCGGTTGATGGTCTCGGTGGCGTCGACCGTGTGCAGCGTCGACATCACGAGGTGGCCCGTCTCGGCGGCGGTGAGGGCGGTCTCGATCGTCTCGAGATCCCGCATCTCGCCCACGAGGACCACGTCGGGATCCTGGCGCAGGGCGCTCTTGAGCGCCTGGCTGAAGGAGACCGTGTCGACGCCGACCTCGCGCTGGTTGATGATCGAGTTCTTGTCGCGGAGCAGGAACTCGATCGGATCCTCGATCGTCATGATGTGATCGGACTCGACCGTGTTGATGTGGTCGATCATGGCGGCGAGGGTGGTCGACTTGCCGGAGCCGGTGGTGCCGGTGACGAGGATGAGCCCGCGGGGCTCCAGCGCGATCTTCTCCAGGACCTTCGGCAGCATGAGCTGCTCGATGGACTGGATCCGGAAGGGGATCACGCGGAAGACCACGCCCACCGTCCCCCGCTGCTGGAAGACGTTGACGCGGAAGCGGCCCAGGCCGGGGACGCCGTAGGCGAGGTCGCACTCGTTGGAGGCCTTGAACCGCTCCCGCTGGAACTCGTTCATGATCCCGAAGGCCATCCGCGCGATCTCCTCGGGCGGGAGCCGCCGCGCGTCGCTCAGGGGGAGCAGCGAGCCGTCGACCCGGAAGATGGGGGGGAGGCCCGCCTTCAGGTGGATGTCGGAGGCGCCTCCGCGCAGCGCCAGGGTGAGAATCTCGTTGAGCTCCATCGGCAGCGGCTCCATCCCCCGACGGCGTGCGGACCCTCCGCGCCCCTGCCCCGGGGCACGATCACCCGAACGGAGGGCTCGTGATCGTGGAGCACCTTATCACCCGGACGCGGCGAATGAAGAAATCGGCCGCCCGAAACGACGAGAGGCCGCCGACCCGAGGTGGGTGCGGCAGCCTCTCGACTCCGGCCCTGCGGGGCGGATCCCTCAGCGCTTCGAGAACTGGAAGCGCTTGCGGGCGCCGGGCTGGCCGTACTTCTTGCGCTCGACCGCGCGGGAGTCGCGGGTGATGAACCCGGCCTTCTTCAGCACCGGGCGCAGCTCCGGCTCCATCTTCGAGAGGGCGCGGGCGAGGCCGTGGCGGATCGCGCCGGCCTGACCGGTGAGGCCGCCGCCGCAGACGTTCACGGAGACGTCCACCTTGCCCTTGCGGTCGACCACCTCGAGGGCCTGCATCAGCACCATCTTCGAGGTCTCGCGCCCGAAGTACTGGTCGAGGGACCGGTCGTTGATGGTGATGTTGCCCTCGCCGGGCCAAATCCACACGCGGGCCACCGCTTCCTTGCGGCGCCCCGTCGCGTACGTCTTCTGCGCGTTTGCCATGGGGAGTTCCTCGAACCTCAAGCCTGGATGTCGAGGGCCTGCGGCTGCTGCGCCTCGTGGGGATGCGCGTCGCCGGGATAGACCTTCAACTTGGTGAACATCTGACGGCCGAGCGCGTTGCGGGGGAGCATGCGGCGGACGGCGTTCTTGACCAGATCCTCGGGGCGCCGCTCGCGGAGCTCCTTCGCGGTGGCGACCTTCAGCGAGCCGGGCTTCCCCTGGAGACCGATCCGGTAGTACTTCTTCCGCTCCTCCTTGCGGCCGGTGAGCTTGACCTTCGCGGCGTTGACGACGATGACGAAGTCGCCGGTGTCCATGGAGGGCGTGTAGAGGGGCGTGTGCTTGCCCTTGAGGATCGAGGCGACCTGGCTCGACATCCGGCCGAGGACCTTGTCGCTGGCATCCACCACGTACCACTTCCGGCGGATCTCGCCCTTCCGGGCGCTGTGCGTGCTCATCCGATTTGCTCCAAGCTGCTCGAGATCGTGTCTCGGGCGCCGAAATCTCCGGCAGTCCCCCGGCGCCCATGTCTCGCACGGGATGCAGGGAAAGCGGGCTTACTAGAGCAACGTCCAGGGGAAGTCAAGCGCGCGAGCGGCCCGCGCGGACACTTTCTCCCCACCCGTTTTCCCGCTCGAAACCCGCGGCGCCGAGGGGTCCATCCACGCGCTCTCGCGGGTTGCCCGATCCGAGTCGGCGACCGTACACTCGCCGCCAATTTCTGCCCCGAGATCCGCCGCTTGCGCATCCTCTTCCTCACGACCGAGCTGCCATGGCCCCTGGACGGAGGCGGGAAGCTCCGGACCTTCGAGACGCTCGCCTGCCTCTCCCGCTTCGCCGAGGTCCGCGTCGTCTCCATGAGCGAGGCCCCCGCCAGCGAGGCGGATCGGTCGGCGCTCGAGGCCGCGCTCCCCGGCGTCGCGATTCTCCCGCCGATCCCCCACCCGATCCGGATCCGGCGGCGGCCCCTGGACCTGGCGAGGGCGGGCGCGAATCGCCTCCTCCACATGGAGCCCTACCTCGCCGCCAAGTTCCGCAGCCGCGCGTACCAGCGCCTGGCGCTGGAGGAGGGGAGGACGTTTCGACCGGACGTGGTGTGGTGCGACCACCTCAACGTCTGGCCGACGGCGGTGCGGGCCCGCGCCGGAGCGGCGTTGGTCCTGGACGAGCACAACGTGGAGTCGGATCTGTTCCGGCTCGCCGCCGGCGCCGGATCCTTTCCGCTGCGGTTGGTGTCCAGGGTGGAGGGGCGGGCGGCGCTGTCGTTCGAGCGGAGCGCGGTGGCGAGGGCGGATCGCGTGGTGGCGATCTCCGGCGACGACGCCAGGCGGCTGCGCGATCTCGGCGGCGCCGACCGCGTGGTGGTGCGGCTCCCCTCGATGGGTGAGCTCCCCGCCGCGCCGCCTCCGCCACCCCCGCCGACGGACGCGATCGGGTTCTTGGGGACGCTGTCCTGGCCCCCGAACGCGGAGGCCGTCGCCTTTCTGGCGCGGGAGGTCGCCCCCGCCCTCGCCGCCCGAGGGGCGAAGGTGCGGATCGAGGTCGGCGGCAGGGGCCTCCCCTCCGGAGTCGCCGCGCTGGCCAGATGCGCCGGCCTCACCCTCCGCGGCTTCGTCGACGACGCGGAGGCGTGGCTCCGCGGGTTGGGCACGGCGATCGTACCCCTTCGCTCCGGAAGCGGGATCGCCATGAAGCTCCTCGACGCGATGCGCGCCGGCGTCCCCGTGGTGGCGACGTCGGCGGGTGCCAGGGGCCTCGCGGTGCGGGACGGTGAGGAGCTTCTTCTCGCGGACGATCCCGCGGCCCTCACCGACGCGATCGTCCGCATCACCCGCGACGAGGGCCTGCGCCGGCGCCTCGCGCACGGCGCCTACGCACACCTGGTGCGCGCCCACGGCCGCGATGCCGCCGCCGCCGACTACGAGGCGATCGCCCGGGGGGCGATCCGCCGCCGGGCGATCGACGGAGATCGACGTGACACCTGACCGCTCGCTTCCCTTCCGCCGCGTGGCGTTCGTCATGCACTCGGGCTGGCATTTCCTTTACCAGCGCCCGCACCACTTCGCCGCTCGGTACAAGGCGGCCGGGGTCGAGACGGTCGTCTTCGAGATCTCGGGGGTCCGCTCTCAGCTCGCGACCCTCCTCTCCACCGAGATCTCGCGGGAGCAGCGCGACGCCGTGCACCACGTGTGGTCGTCGATCTACCCGTACAACGCCGCCCAGCGCTTCTCCGCGGTCGAAGCGATCTTCCGGCCCGCGGTGGAGTCGTCGTTCGACCGGTTCGCCGAGCGCTGGCTCGACGAGGGCACGTTGCTCTGGCTCCAGGGCGTGAACCTGGTGCTTCCCCCCGAGCTCCTCCTCCGCTCGCGCCGCCTCGCCGCGGTCGCCGACGTCTTCGACGACTTCGCCGGGTTCTTCGAGGGCAACCCGCGGATGCAGGCGCGCCTCCTCGCGGCGGAGGAGACGACCGCCCGAGGGGTCGACCTGCTCCTCACGAGCGCCGCGCGCCTCGAGGATCGCCTCGCCGCCTGGAACCCGAACACCGTCCTGGTGCGCAACGGCGTCTCCGGCCGCTTCGTGGAGGCGGGCGAGGCGGCCCTCGCCCGGGGGCGGCGCGGCGAAGGCGGGACGGTCGTCGCCTACCAGGGGGCCTTCGCGGAGTGGTTCGACTTCGACCTCCTCGAAGCGGTGATCGACCGGCTCCCGGAGGCGGAGTTCCGCCTCATGGGCCGGGTCTACCCCGGCGTGGGCGCGCGGATGGAGCGCCTCGCCGCCCGGCCCAATGTGCGCATGCTGGGCGTGCTCGCCCACGAGGACCTGCCCGCCGAGCTCGCCGCCGCCGACGTCGGGATCATCCCCTTCCGCATCAACGACCTCACCCTCGCGACCGATCCGATCAAGCTCTACGAGTACCTGGGAGCGGGCCTGCCGGTGGTGAGCACCCCGATGCCGGAGGTGGTCGCGAGAGAGGCGGAAGGGCGGGTGCGTACGGCCGCGGACGCGGATCGCTTCGCCGAGGCGATCCGCGCCCTCGCCGCGGCGAGGTGGGAACCCTCGGCCGCGCGGGCGCGGATCGGGCTGGCCCGGGAGAACACCTGGGACCGCCGCTTCGACCAGGTGAACGAGGCGATCGCCGCGCGCCTGGAGGCGACGCGCGGCGGCGATCGCGGGGGGCCGGCGCGCCAGGCAGCGGGATGAGGCGAAGCGCCCCGGGAAACGAGCGCGCGCTCGGGCCCGGGCGTGCTCTTCGCCGCCACCCTCGAGGGCGCCCTACCCGGCCTCCAGCTTCGCCAGTAGCTCCTCGAAGAAGGTCTCGCTGCGCCGCTCCGACTCCTCGGTGGGCTGGGAGATGTCGGTCGCCTCGAAGGCGTGCTCCGGCAGGTCGGCGAGGAAGCGCGACGGCGTGCGCGGCAGCGGCCTGCCGCGGGAGAGCCGGGTGGCGCTGCGGGTGAGGTAGAGCCGCTCCCGCGCCCGGGTGATCCCCACGTACGCGAGGCGGCGCTCCTCGGCGAGATCCTGCGGGGCGCCCTGGATCCCCTTGTGCGGCAGGAGGTCCTCCTCGAGGCCCACCAGGAACACCACGGGGAACTCCAGCCCCTTCGCCGCGTGCAGGGTCATGAGCACCGCCCGATCGCCCGCGGGGCCCTCCGGCTCGTCGTCGCGGCGATCGAGGGTGAGCTGGGCGAGGTACTGCCCCAGGCTGCCCTTCTTCCCCTCGCGGACCTCGAAGCGCTCCAGGGAGATCAGCGTCTCGTCGACGAGCGCGATCCGGCGGGCGGCCGCCTCCGCCGAGGTCATCTGCGCCGAGATGGCGCCGCGCAGATCGATCTCGTCGATCAGATCGTGGGCGATCCGGGAGGCGGCCTCGCCGGCCGCGAGCCGCGCGGCGTAGCGATCCACCAGCTCCACGAAGGCCCCCACCCGCTGCGCGGCGGGGCGGACCTCCTCCCACGCGCCCGCGGCGGCCTTGCGCATCGCCGCGAGCAGCGGCAGCGCCTCCACCGTGGCCCGGTGGCGGATCTTCTCCATGGTGGCGTCGCCGATGCCGCGGGACGGAAAGTTCACGATCCGCAGGAGCGAGACCTCGTCGCCGCCGTTCACGAAGAGGCGCAGGTACGCCAGCAGATCCTTCACCTCCCGCCGGTCGAAGAACTCCGTGCCGCCCACCACGTCGTACGGCACCCCCTCCGCCCGCATCGCCTCCTCGAGGACCCGGGACTGGAGGTTGGTGCGGTAGAGGATGGCGTGATCCCCCGCGCGCCGCCCGGAGGCGATCGAGGCGCGGAGCTCGGCGACGACGAAGCGCGCCTCCGCCTCGTCGTCGGGGCAGGCGACCACCCGCACCTTCTCCCCGGGGCCGCGATCGGAGAAGAGGGCCTTCGCCTTCCGATCCTCGTTCTTCGCGATCACGGCGTTGGCGCAGTCGAGGATGCAGCCGAAGGAGCGGTAGTTCTGCTCGAGGCGGACCTCCCTCGCCCCCGGGAAGTGCCGGTGGAAGCGGAGGATGTTCTCCACCTCCGCGCCGCGCCAGCCGTAGATCGCCTGGTCGTCGTCCCCCACCGCGCACACGTTCGCCCGCGGCAGCGAGAGGAGCTTCAGGAGCTCGAGCTGGGCCCGGTTGGTGTCCTGGTACTCGTCGACGAGGAAGTAGCGGAGCCGCTCCTGGTAGCGCCGCCGCAGCGCCTCGCTCTCCCGGAGGAGGCGGACCGGCAGGCCGATGAGGTCGTCGAAGTCCACCATCGCCATGGCGCGCAGGGCCCGCTCGTAGCGGGGATACACCTCCTCCGCCACCAGCTCGTACTCCTCGCCGTGGAGGGTGGGTCTTCCCTCGCGGCGGATCGGCTCGCCGGGCCCGATCCCCTCCCCCTTCGCCAGCGAGATCAGGCCCAGCACCCGGCGGTGATCGAAGCTGCGGTCGTCGATCTTCACCTCCCGCATGGCGCGCTTGACCAGCGCCGCCTGATCCCCGGCGTCGGCGATGGTGAACTGCCGGGGGTAGCCGAGGCGGGCGTGCTCGGCGCGGAGCATCTGCAGGCCGAAGGCGTGGAAGGTGCCCACAGTGAGCTCCTTCGCCCGGCGGGCGGAGACGAGCTTCCCCACCCGCTCCCGCATTTCGCTCGCCGCCTTTTTGGTGAAGGTCATGGCGAGGATCGCCGACGCGGGGACGCTTTGCTGCACCATGTGCGCGATTCGGTGGACGATCACCCGGGTCTTTCCGGAGCCCGCCCCGGCGAGGACGAGGAGCGGGCCCTCCGTGGTCACCACCGCTTCGCGCTGGGGCGGGTTGAGCGCGCCGAGATCGAGCATGGGGCGGCGGGATACCAGACCCCGCTCCGCGATTGAAGCGTGCCCGTTGATCAATCCGGCGGGTTGGTGCCATGAGATCGACATGCGACCCTCCTCCACCCTCGCGCCGAAGGCGCTCTGGATCCTCGTCGCCACGGCGGCCCTGCAGGGCTGCGGCGGCGGGGGCGCGGATCTGGTCGAGGTGCCCACCGTCGCCGCGATCCTCGTCGAGCCGTCGTCCCTGGATCTCGAGCTCGGCGAGGAGCGCCGGCTCGACGCGCTGCCTGTGAGCCGCGACGGGGCCCGGATGCGGGATCTGCCGGTTTCCTTCCGCTCGGACGATTCGGCGATCGCGAAGGTCGACGCGGACGGCAAGGTCACGGGGCTGGCCCCCGGCGCCACCGTCGTCCGGCTCGAGTGCGAGGGGACGAGGGCGGAGGTACCGGTGCGGGTGTGGGCGCCGGTCCACTCCGTCCGCGTGGAGCCGCAGGACGCCTCGCCGGTGGTGGGGGAGGAGGTCACCCTCGTCGCCACCGCCTACGACGAGTTCGGTCTCGAGGTGCCGGGGCGGTACTTCGCCTGGTCCTCCAGCCGGCCCGAGGTCGCGGTCGTCGACGACGGGGGAAAGGTGCTCGCCGTGCGCGCGGGATCGACGGAGATCGTCGCCGCCGCGGGCGGGGTCCAGGGCAGCGCCACCGTGGTGGTGCGGGCGGCGGTCGACCGGGTGGTGATCGATCCACCCGAGGACTACGTCCGCCTGGGCAACACCACCCGCTTCCAGGCCACGGTCTGGGACTCCCGGGGGCGCAGGCTCGACGATCGCGCCATCACCTGGTCGTCGACGGATCCCTCCATCGCCACCGTGGACGAGAGCGGCGTCGCCAGGGGGCTCCAGATCGGCCACGTGGAGATCGTCGCGACCGCCGACGGCGTCTCGGGCCGGGCACCTCTCGAGGTCAAGGACGTGGCCGTGGTGCGGGTGGAGATCCTCCCGGCCTCGCCCCGGCTCCTCGTCGGCGACACCCTGCAGTTCGAGGCGATCGCCTACGACAAGGACGACAACGTCCTCGTGGGGCGACCGACCTCCTGGCGCATCGTGGAGGTCGAGCGGTTCGCGGCGATCGATCCGGCCTCCGGCGTGGTGAGGGCCCTACGCCCGGGTGTGGTCACCGTCGAGGTCCTGGTGGACGGGGTGCCGGCGAGGACCGACCTCCACGTGCGGCTGCGTCTGGTGGACGTGACGGCGGGCGAGGGGCACACCTGCGGCCTGAGCCCGATCGGCCAGGCCTGGTGCTGGGGGAGCAACGAGGACAGCCAGCTCGGCCAATACCCGCGGGGTCCCAACGACACCTCCTACCACGCCCTCCCCGTGGAGACCGAGGAGCTCTTCTCGTCGATCTCCGCCGGGGCCGGGCACACCTGCGCGGTGGCCCTCGACGGGACCGGCTGGTGCTGGGGACGAAACGAACGGGGGCAGCTCGGCAACAACTCCACCGAGCCGTCGCCGTGGCCGGTGCGGGTGGGCGCGGGCCTACGCTTCCGCACGATCGAGGCGGGGAACCAGACCACCTGCGGCATCGCGGTGGACGGCCGGCTGTGGTGCTGGGGCCGGGGAACGGAGTGGCAGCTCGGCAACGAGTGGCCGGAGGACCGCCACGTGCCGGTCCCGTCCGCACGCGGCCTGCTCTTCGAACGGTTCGGCCTCGCCGCCACCCAGGTCTGTGCGGTGACGGCGGACGGCGACGGCTACTGCTGGGGACGGAACGTGAAGGGCCTCGGCCAGGCGGGCGTCCAGAAGTGGCCCGTCCCCCTGGCGCTCGACGCCGACCTCGATCTGGTGCGGATCGGCGTGGGCGAGGTCCACGCCTGCGGCCTCACCCGGGACGGCGCCGCGTGGTGTTGGGGCGATCGCGACACCGGGAGCCTGGGGGACGGCTACGACGCGCCCCTCGGCAACTTCCCCCCTCCGTTCGGCCACTTCTCGCACGTCCCTGTGCCGGTGCTGGGCGGGCACCAGTTCGTGGATCTGGTGGTCGGCGGGCGGGAGTCCTGCGGGATCGAGGAGGACGGCGCGATCTGGTGTTGGGGCTTCAACCTGGCCGGCGCGCACCCCATCTACCGGGAGCCCGTCCGCTTCCAGACCGACCTCGTCTTCCGCAAGATCGCGATGGGCCTCACCCACACCTGCGGGGTCACCGACGAAGACGTCGTCTACTGCTGGGGCGTCAACACGTCGGGCGAGGTCGGGCAGCCGGTCGGCTCGGGGAACACCTACTCCGTCCCCCTTCGCCTCTACCCCGAGGACGTACCGTGATCTTCGTCTGCACCCCTTCGATGGCCGCGCCGGAGGCCCTGCCTTGAAGTCGATTCGACGCGCCTGCACCCTCTCCTTCGCCCTGGTCGCCTGGTGCGCCGCCTGCAGCGACGATCCCCCCGCTCCCGAGGTCGCCTACGTCCAGATCGATCCGGAGGAGGTCGAGATCGAGGTCGGCCAGTCGATGACGCTGGCCGCCACCGCCTTCGACGAGACGGGAAAGAAGATGGAGGCCGGGGCGGCGGCCTGGTCCTCCTCCGATCCCGCCGTCGCGGCGGTGAGCGAGGGCGGGGAGGTGGTCGGCGTCGCCCCGGGGGACGCCGTCGTCTCCGCGTCGATCGGCGGCAAGTCCGGCCGCACCGCCGTGAAGGTGCTCCCGCCCGGGGTGGCGCGGGTGGACATCGCCCCTGCCGCGGCCCGGATCCGCCCCGACGAGACGGTGCAGCTCTCGGCCACCGCGTTCTCCGCCTGGGAGGCGAAGGTCGAGGGGCGCGAGGTGACGTGGAGCTCGGCGGATCCCGACGTCGCGTCGGTGAGCGAGGGCGGCCTCGTCCGGGGCCGCGAGCCCGGGATGGCGACGATCCTCGCGATCGTCGACGACGTGGCGGGATCGGTGGTGGTCGAGGTGATCCCCCACGTCTCGGTCGTGCGGGTGGAGCCGATCGACCTCGTCCTCTTCGAGGGGGAGAGCGGCACGCTCGAAGCGGTGGTCCTGGGAACCAACGGCGCCACCCTCGAGGATCGGGAGGTCGCGTGGAGCTCCACGGCCCCGGAGGTGGCCACCGTGGACGAGGCCGGGGTGGTGCAGGCGCTGCGCCCGGGGAAGGCGACCATCTACGCCGAGGTCGAGGAGGTGGTGAACCTGGCGACGGTCGAGGTGCGGCCGCTCCCCGCCACCCTGCGGATCGAGCCGCCCTCCCTGCTCCTCCAGGTCGACACCACCTGGGGCCTGTCGGCGCTCGTCACCGACACCCTCGGCGTGGAGCGCACGGCGGAGGGCTGCACCTGGCGCTCCCTCGACCCCGAGGTGCTCCGGGTGGGAGGAGGTGGGGCGGTGCACGCGGTCGCGCGAGGGCTCACCCACGTCGAGGCCACCTGCGAGGGGCTGCAGGCCTCCATCCAGGCCGAGATCCTCCCCCGCGCCGAGCTCGAGATCGACGGGCCGGATCGCGTCGTGGTGGGCGAGAGCATCCAGCTCCAGGTGCTCGCGGGCGATCGGGAGCCGCGGGGCGAGGCGCGGATGGTGGCCGGCTCGGAGGAGGTGGCGGAGCTGGATTCGGACGGGCTCCTCCACGGGCTCGCCCCCGGCCGAGCGTGGGTCTTCGCCGAGGCGGAGGGGCGCACGGTGGGCCGCGAGCTCCTCTCCGTGCTCCGGTTCGACGAGCTGCGGAGCGGCCCCTGGCACACCTGCGGGCGCGCCACCACCGGCGAGTTCCATTGCTGGGGGAACACCCGGCTGCACCTCCCCGGCGAGGTCGCCGCGTGGCCCACGCCGATCCCCCATCCGATCCGGCCGTTCGCCGGCGATCCGTTCACGGATCTGGCCCTCGGCGAGGTCCTCAGCTACGGCCTCCGGGACGAACGCAGGTTCCCGTGGGGCTGCGACGACTGGACCTGCGAGTTCGCGGAGATGGGGAGCGTGGTCGGCGGCCCCACCGCCTCGCCTCCCCGGGTGTCGGCTGGGTACGCGCTGCGCACCGTGCAGCCCGGAGGCGTGTTCAGGTTCTCCCACTTCGCCTGCGGCCTGCAGGTCGACGGACGGGTCGAGTGCTGGGGAGAGGCGATCCCGCCGTCCAGCAACCCCTTCGCCATCCAGTTCGACGAGGCGGCCTTCGAGGGAGACTTCGCCAACACGGCGCAGACCTTCGTCGAGGTGGGGGTCGGGTTGACGAGCGTCTGCGCCCTCACCGAGGACGGCGAGGTCTGGTGCTGGGGCTCCGGCGGGATCGACGCGGCGGACGGGCTCTCCTTCGAGGAGGGCACGGGCTCGCCCCTGCCGGCGCCCCTCCCCGGCGCGCCCGCGCTCGCCTCGCTCTCGGTGGGCAAGTACCACGCCTGCGGCGTCACCCCCGCCGGCTCGGCGTGGTGCTGGGGACACAGCCGCGAAGGCGCCCTCGGCGCCGGCTCCCTCGGCTCGAGCGAGGCGCCGGTCGAGGTCGCCGGAGGCCACGTCTTCCGGCACGTCTCGGCGAGCATCGAGCACACCTGCGGCCTCACCGTCGACGACGAGATCCTCTGCTGGGGGCGCGGGGAGGCGGAGCCGGTCCAGGTGCCCCTCGCCGGCCCCTTCCTCCAGGTGGTGGCCGGCGCCAGGCACGCCTGCGCCCTGCGCACCGACGGCGTCGCCCTCTGCTGGGGCGACGCCTCGCTCTCCCAGACGGCGGACGACGCCGCCTCGATCCACGACGGATCGCCGCGGCCCATCTACCCGGAGAATCGTTAGCCCCCTCGACGACGGGAGCGGGTCTCGGTGGGCGGATCCGCTCCAAACGCTCGGAACCGCAATCTTTCTGCTTCGCCGGTCCCGGCCCGCGACGCACGATTCTTGGTGACACGCTCGGAAACCGTGGGCTAGGCTCCGCCCACCCGACTCGGAGTTCCACATCGAACGGCCGGATTCTTCATCGATTGGGGGCGAGAACTCCATTCGGGGCTCGGATGGCCGTACCATCGGGTCCGGGACCAAAGGAGTCCCGAGACTCCCAAAGGTGGCAGGAGAGGACGAATGACGACCAAATGGAGTCTGCTGGCCTACGTGGCCTTGATTGCCCTCGCAACCGGTTGCGCCGGCCCGCGCTATGTCGCCGCCTCGACCGGTTCCAAGGGACAGGTGAAGTTTCTCTGGACCGACGGAAGCGACCAGGGCGTGGTCAAGTGCGAGGTCGCCGACAACGGCGATCTCAACCAGTGTCGGAACATGAACCTGGTGTTGGAGGACTGATCGATGCGCGCGTTCCATTCAAAGATGTTGGGGCTCCTCGCCCTCGTGGTGCTGACGCTCACGGTCGGCTGCACGAAGCGCACGATCCTCCGCTTCGAGGATCACCCGATCCAGAACCAGACCTACGTCGAGACGCTTCGGCATTCGAACTACCTGGTCAGCAGCACGATGGCCCACGAGTTCTGGCTCTGCCGCGACGACGCCACGGAGCTCGTGTGCAAGCCCACCTGCGACGGCGACACCGACCTCGCCTGCCCCGCGGTCGGCGGCAGCATCTCCATCACCTCGAACTTCCGCTGAATCAGGAGAAATCCATGAACAAGGCGAGATTCTTCTTCCTCGTTGGCGCCCTCGCGCTCCTGGCGTCGGGCTGCGCCTCGAAGCACATCCTGGTCGGTCAGACCTTCATCGGCGAGGACCGCTCCATCAAGATGATGATGACGGCCCCGATGGGCTCGGACGACGATCGCATGGTCCACCAGCTCATGCGGATCTGCACCCTGAACGACGGAAGCGAGACGAACTGCAAGGACACGGTCGTCCTGGAGAACGTCCGCCCCGGCTCGCTCTACTGACGCTCGGAGGAACCACATGAAGACTCTTCTCATCACCGCTCTTCTCGGCGTCACCGTGCTCGCCTCCGGCTGCACCTCGACCCGGCGCTCGATCACGCACGTCCGCACCGAGAGCGACAAGGCCTACATCGCGTACGCCGAATGGGATCAGGGCCTCGGCACCTGGATCTCCGGCACCAACGATCGCTCCAAGGTGAAGCGCTGCTCGATCAACCCGGACAACTCGCTCTCCTGCGAGGAGGCCGAGGAGCTCAACGCCCTCCTGAACCCGTGATTCGTCCGGGATCCCCTGTCGGCGCCGCGACCTCGGGCCCGGCGCCGGCGGGGGGTGCCCGGCGGACGGCTCGCCGCGGGCTTCACGCGGCGGGCCGAGCGCGCCCCCGTTCCCCGCGGGGGCGATTTCGTGGTACCTCGCCGACGATGAGCGAAGCGGATGGGCGCGCGGTCGCCGAGGCCTTTCTCGAGCACCCGGAGCACGAGCTGTACGACGAGGCGACGCCCGGCGAGCTCCAGGGCCTCGAGCGCCTGGTGGGGGTGACCCTGCCGCCTTCGCTCCGCGCCTTCCTCCTGGTGGGATCGGGGGGCGTGCTGGCGACCGGCGCGCTGCTCCTGGGAACGAAGGATCCCGAGCAGCTCGGCGCCACCCTGCAGAGCGTGACCACGGACCTGCGGCGGGAGGGCCTGCCCGCCCACCTCCTCCCCATCGTGGACGGCGACCGCTTCTACTGCCTCGACCTCTCCCGCCGAGACGCCGAGGGCGAGTGCCCGGTGGTGGAGGTCGACCCGGAGCGCTTCGCGCCGATCGCAACCCTGGGGACGTTCGCGGCCTTCGCCCGGGAGATCCTCCTCCCCTCCTGACGCCGACCGGCCGGATGCCTCCTTTTTGCCCGGCGCGCCCCACCGCCCCACCTTTGGATCTCGACGTGCGCCGACCGCCGCTGCGACGCGAGGGGGACGTGACGAATCCGATCAAGGGGGAGCGGCCGAGCCCGGTGCCCTTCGAGCCGCCCAGGCCGATCACCCAGGGCACCCCCACGATCGACCACCGCTCCGCCGTCGAGCGGGGTGCGCACCTGCTCGCCCTCTCGACCCTCAAGAACGCGGAGATCCCCTACGTGGTGGCGGGCGCCTACGCGCTCCACGTCTACACCGGCGTCTACCGGGAGACGAAGGACCTCGACATCTTCCTCCGCCAGCAGGACGTCGAGCGGGCGATGGAGGTGCTGGCGGGGGTCGGCTTCAAGACCTCGATGCTGGATCCGGTGTGGATCGCCAAGGCGTACGCCACCGACGACTATTTCGCGGACCTGATCTTCAACTCGGGCAACGGCGTGGCCCGGGTGGACGACCTGTGGATCTCCCGCGGCAAGCGGGCGGTGATCCACGGGCTGCCGATCCTGGTGGCGGCGCCGGAGGAGATCATCTGGTCCAAGGCCTTCGTCTGCGAGCGGGAGCGGTTCGACGGCGCCGACGTGAACCACGTGATCCTCTCCTGCGGCGAGACCATGGACTGGCGCCACCTGCTGCGCCGCTTCGAGCCCTACTGGCAAGTGCTGTTCGCCCACCTGGTCATGTACCGCTACGCCTACCCGGGCCTGCGCCACCGCGTGCCGCGCTGGATCTGGGAGGAGCTCCTCGGCCGCGCACGGCGGGAGGACGACGAGCCGGGGAAGGAGGCGCTGTGCCGGGGCCTGCTCCTGTCGCGGACCCAGTACCGGGTGGACCTGGAGCAGTGGCGTTTCCAGGACGCCCGCAGGTTGGAGGTGGAGGCCTTCGGTGGGACGGGACCAGGAGATTCGGCTCGCGGCGGTCGGTGACCTGCACTGCCGCACCGGCGGGCACGGGCACTTCCGCAAGCTCGTCGACGACACGAACGCCGCCGAGGTGGACGCGCTCGTCCTCTGCGGCGACCTCACCGACCACGGCCAGCCGGACGAGGCCAAGGCGCTGCTGGACGAGCTCTCCCGCGTCCGCGCGCCGATCGTGGGGGTGCTCGGCAACCACGACCTCGAGGCGGGGAAGGGGGAGGAGGTCTGCGCGATCCTGCACGAGGGCGGCATCCACGTCCTCGACGGAGACCACTGGGAGCCCAAGGGCCGCGCGGTGGGCTTCGCCGGCACAAAGGGCTTCGCCGGCGGCTTCGGCCGGGCGTCCCTCCAGGGCTTCGGCGAGGAGGTGATCAAGGCCCTCGTCTACGAGACCGTCCGCGAGGCGCTGAAGCTGGAGTCCGCGCTGCTGCGGGTGGACGCGCCGGTGAAGGTGGCCATCACCCACTACGCGCCCGTGCGCGACACGTGCCTGGGCGAGAACCCGGAGATCATGCCCTTCCTGGGAAGCTCTCGCCTCGCCGACTCGATCGACCTCCAGGGGGCCGCCGTGATCCTCCACGGGCACGCCCACTATGGCTCGGAGGAGGGGCGGACCCTCACCGGGATCCCGGTCTACAACGTGGCGTCGCCCGTGCTCCGCAAGGCCGATCCCACGCGGCGGATGCGGATCGTGGCGCTGGAGCGGGCCCCCGCCCCCGCGCCCGCCCCCGAGTCGGGGCAGCCCGCGGCGGAGTGAGGCCGCAGGATCCCGCGATCGGACCCGGCGGGAGGCGGCAGCGGGCCCGCGATCCGTTTTTTTCACAAGCCCTCCCATGGACTCTTGCGGCATTCTCCCTACCCTTCTGTCTGAATCGCCGCGCGTCCGCCGGCGAGGAGAGCGAGCAGGAGCGAGAGCATGCAGACGGTGCCCATGCGTCGCCGCCACCCTCGGGTCCCCGCCGGCTTCCTCGTGAAGCTGAGGGTCGGCGATCGCACCCTCGTGCAGAAGGCGCGGGATCTCTCCATGACCGGGATGCTGGTGGACTGCGACGTCACCTCCATCGGCGACCGCGTGCAGGTGGAGCTCGATCTGCCGAACGAGGAGCGCCCCGTGTCGATCGCCGGGCAGGTGCTGCGGGCGAGCCGCCCCTACGGCACCCGCGCGATCCACTTCATGGACTTCGGCTGGGACGACATGTTCGCGCTGGCGCGCTTCCTCGCCCCCCGACTCCCCTAGCGCGCCTCCCCCATCGGCGCTCCCGTCGCCGCGGCGCGGCTCACATCAGCCCGGCGGACTTCAGGATCAGCCGCTTGAGGAAGGAGATCCCCAGGATCACCACCATCGGCGACAGGTCCAGCCCGCCGAAGGTCATCACCCCCGACAGCGGCTTCATCAGCGGATCGGTGAGGGTCCCGAGCAGGCGGACGAGCGGATTCGACGGATCCCGCACCACCCAGGACAGGAGCACCCGGGCGATCACGATCCAGTAGACCAGGGTGAGGAACCCGCTCAACATCAGGGCGGTCTGCGTCGACATCGTTCTCCCTCTCGAATCGGCCGCCGGCCGTTCCCGGCACAACGCCTCCCGCCCGGCGTTCATGCCCCGGGCAGCCGTCGTTGACGGCGCTGTGCCGCTCGGCTATCGCAAGCTTCCTACAGGAAATCCACCCACTTCGCAGGCTCTCCATGTCGACCCAGCAGCCGCCCCACCGGGGCTCCGAGATCCGCTCGGCCTTCCTCTCGTTCTTCGAGGAGCGGGGGCACCGCGTCGTGCGCAGCTCGTCCCTCGTCCCCGCCAACGACCCCACCCTCCTCTTCACCAACGCCGGGATGGTGCAGTTCAAGGAGATCTTCACGGGGCGGGAGAAACGCGACTACAGCCGGGCGGCCACCGCGCAGAAGTGCGTCCGGGCCGGCGGCAAGCACAACGACCTCGAGAACGTGGGGTACACCGCCCGCCACCACACCTTCTTCGAGATGCTGGGGAACTTCTCCTTCGGCGACTACTTCAAGCGCGACGCCATCGCCTTCGCCTGGGAGTTCGTCACCGGCGTCCTCTCCATCCCCGCCGAGCGCCTGGCCGTCACCGTCTTCGAGGGCACCGACGAGATCCCCGCGGACGACGAGGCGGCCGACCTCTGGCGGGACGTCGCCGGCGTGGCGCCCGAGCGGGTCCTGCGCCTCGGCGCCGCCGACAACTTCTGGATGATGGGCGAGACGGGCCCGTGCGGCCCGTGCTCCGAGATCCACTTCCACCAGGGCGACGACCTCCCGTGCGCCGAGGAGGCCGCGGGCCGCCCTTGCCGCGGGGTGGCCTGCGACTGCGACCGGTGGATGGAGATCTGGAACCTCGTCTTCATGCAGTTCGAGCGATCCGCGGAGGGCGCGCTCACCCCCCTGCCCCACCCGTCCATCGACACCGGCGCGGGCCTCGAGCGCCTCGCCGCCGTGGTGCAAGGCAAGCGCTCCAACTACGACACCGACCTCCTCCAGGCGATCATCGCCGCGGTGGGGGCGGTGGCCGGCAGGCCCTGGGCCGACGCCTCCGAGGAGGAGCGGACCTCCATGCGGGTGATCGCGGATCACGCCAGGGCCACCGCCTTCCTGGTGGGCGACGGGGTGCTCCCCTCCAACGAGGGGCGCGGCTACGTCCTGCGGCGGATCATGCGCCGCGCGATTCGGCACGGCACCCTGCTCCATCTGGATCGCCCATTCCTCTTCGAGATCTGCCGGGCGGTGATCGCCGAGATGGGCGATGCCTTCCCGGAGCTACGCGAGAACGAGAAGCTGATCCTCGAGGTGGCGCGCAACGAGGAGGAGGCGTTCCGCCGCACCCTGAGCAGGGGCCTCGGCCTCATCGGAGAGGAGATCGAGCGTCGCAAGGACGGCGACAGGCTCCTCCCCGGCGACGTGGTGTTCAAGCTCTACGACACCTACGGGTTCCCGGTGGACCTCACCCGGATCATCGCCCGGGAGCGCGGCTTCGTCATCGACGAGGCGGGCTTCGAGAAGCTCCTCGAGGAGCAGCGGGAGCGCTCCGCCTTCGCCGGCTCGGGCGAGGCGGCGGTGGGCGCGGTGCACCTGCAGCTCGCGAGCGAGCTGGGCGACACCGAGTTCGTGGGCTACGACACCCTCGAGGCCCGCGGGGAGGTGCTGGCGATCCTGCGCGGCGGCGCCCGGGTCGACTCGGCGGAGGCAGGCGACGAGGTGGAGATCGTCCTCGATCGCACCCCCTTCTACGGCGAGAGCGGCGGCCAGGTCGGCGACGTGGGCGCCCTCAGCGGCCCGGGGATCGACGGATCCCGCGGCGAGCTGCGCATCGAGATCCGAGACGCCCAGAAGCCCGCCGGCAACCTGATCGTGCACAAGGGGAAGGTGGTCTCCGGCATCGTCCGCGTGGGCGAGCCGGTGGACGCGGTGGTGGACGGCGCCTCCCGCAGGGCCACCATGGCGAACCACAGCGCCACCCACCTCCTCCACCGGGTGCTCAAGGACGTCCTCGGCGAGCACGTGAAGCAGGCGGGCTCGGTGGTGGCGCCCGACCATCTCCGCTTCGACTACACGCACTTCCAGGCGCCGACGCCGGAGGAGCTCGAGGAGGTGGAGCGCCGCGTGAACGGGATGATCCGCGACGACGCGGCCACCACCACCCAGATCCTCCCCCTGGAGGAGGCCCGCACCACCGGGGCGGTGGCCCTCTTCGGCGAGAAGTACGGCGAGGTCGTCCGGGTGATCCAGGTGCACCCCGCCTCCCGCGAGCTCTGCGGCGGCACCCACACCCGTCGCACCGGCGAGATCGGCTTCTTCAAGATCGTGAGCGAGGCCTCGATCGCCGCCGGCGTCCGCCGCATCGTCGCCCTGACCGGCGCCGGCGCCGTGGACTGGGTGCAGCAGCGGGAGCGCGACACCCGGGCCGCGGCCCAGGCCCTGCGCGCGGCCCCCGGCGAGCTCGCCGCCAAGATCGACGGGCTGCAGAGGCGCCTGCGAGAGTTCGAAAAGGAGCTGGACGCCTCGCGCAAGCAGCTCGCCACCGCCCGGTCGGGCGACCTCCTCTCCCGGGCCCGGGAGGTCCGGGGGGTGAAGGTCCTCGCCACCCGGGCGGAGGGAGACGCCCCCGCGCTGCGCGAGCTCGCCGACAAGCTGCGCGACAAGATCGGCTCCGGCGTCGTCGCCCTCGGCGGCGCGTCCGACGGGAAGGCGGTGCTCCTGGTGGCCGCCACCCCCGACGTCGTCGCCAAGGGGATCAAGGCGGGGGATCTCGTCCGGGAGATGGCCAAGGAGGTGGGCGGAAGGGGAGGCGGGAAGCCGGACCTCGCCCAGGCGGGAGGCCCGGACGCCTCCGGCCTCGATCGCGCCCTCGAGCGGATCTTCGAGCTGATCCCGTAACGAGGGCGCGAGCTCCCCGCGGCCGGCGCGCGACGGCCGCGGGGAGGCAGCCGTCACTTCGCGCGAGGGGAAACGTGGATGTCCGACGTCCTGGAGAACGTGTACGGCTCGCTGCTCGTGGTCCGGCCCCCGGTCCCGGCGACCCTCAACAAGGGGGGCGCCAACTACAAGAGCGAGGTCACCCACCTCACCTACCTGCCCCGCGCGGCCTACGACGAGTGGCTCGCGATCTGCGAGGGGATCCTCGCCTTCGGCGGCGACGCGATCTTCGACTTCGAGGAGGAGGACGAGCGCCTCCTCGACCGCGGCGACCTGCGGGTGGAGGCCGACGGCACCCTCCGCGACGGCAAGGGCGAGGCGCTGGGCATCGTGGACGACGTCCTCACCGGCCGCGTCTTCGCCGCCAACGGCCCCTGGGTGACGGTCCGGGACGGGAAGCTGCGGGCGGTGCTCCCCAACATGCTCACCCACCGCGTCGAGGAGCTCCCCTACTACCGCCGCCTGCTGGAGCGGATCGCCGGGGAGGGCGGCTACCAGCTCGAGGTGGTCGAGAACCCGCACCGCTGGGAGGGGATGGCGGACGTCGCCGTGGTCGGCAATCGGGCGGTGCTCACCTACACGGTGAAGGGGCACTACGACGCGGCGTCCGGCCCCAAGACCATGCGCTCCACCCGGGAGGGCCTGGACTTCGCCGCGGACTTCGCCGGCGTCCCAGCCTCGGCGCGGGTCTACGCCGAGCTCGTCTACCCCCACTTCCACGGCGACACCGTGCACTTCGGCGCGAGGCCGAAGGGGGGCGGCGCCCGTCTCGTCCAGTACCCGGGCGGCCTCTGGGGCGACGGCGCCGCGGTCGTCGCCGAGGCCCTGGGAGAGGGCGCGATCGTGCCGATCACCCGGGACGACGCGGTGGAGCAGTACGCGGGAAATTCACGACAGGTGGAGGGCGGCGTCCTAGTCCCGGGCGGCGTCAGCGACGACTTCGTGAAGGCCCTCGAGGGCCTGGGCCTCCCCTCCCGGCGCATCGCGCTCTACGAGCTCTTCGGCAAGGCGGGGGGCGGACCGGCCTGCGCCACTCTCTACCTGCCCAAGAACCTCGCCCTCCCCGAGGGCTCGAGGCTGCGCTACTCGATGCGCCGCGAGGAGGCCCGCGCCCGCCGCGAGCGCCTGCCGGAGAAGCTCGAGGTCGATCCCGGCTTCTTCGCCGGCCGCGTCCGGGGCTGAGGGGCGCGCCTGCACGGGTGCTCGCGCGGCCGGGAGGCAGCCCGGCCGAAGGGACGATCGCGGGCGGCATGCCGGGCGGGCGCGCCGATCAGGCGCCCAGGGCCGTGGCCTCGACGAGCTTCTCGGGAGAGCGGCCCAGATCGCCGTGCCACCGCTCCCGCCAGTGGTCGGCGGGGGTGCGCCCCTCCTCCAGCCAGACCTCTAGGGGCTGCAGCACCACCCGCTCGTCCGGCGCGTCGCCGTGGGGGCAGCCCTGCGCCTTCAGCCCGGCGGCGGCGATGGCGTAGAGCTCCCGGGCCAGGTCCAGCACCTTCCCCTTCCCGCAGGTCGCCCGCAGCCCCTGCCGCGCCACGTCCCTCTGCAGCGCGACGCGATCGGCGAAGCGCATCCCCGCGAGGAGCCGGTCGGCGGCGTCGAGGGCGTCGTCGTCGTAGAGGATCCCCTTCCACAGCGCGGGGAGGGCGGCGCTCATCTCCAGATCGCAGACGTCCGCGCCCCGCACCTCGATCACCGACTTCACCCGGACCTCCGGGAAGAGCGTGGTGAGGTGATCCTCGAAGTCCCCCAGGGTGGCGAAGTTGCCGTCGAGGCCCTCGGCCATGTAGCGGCGGAAGGTGAGGTGGTGGGCGGGGAGGTAGCGCCCCTGGCGGCGCACGAAGAACATGGGCACGTCGAGCGCGTACTCCACCCAGCGCCGGTAGCCGAAGTCCTCGTCGAACACGAAGGGGAGCAGCCCGCAGCGATCCGGATCGACGTGGTTCCACACCTCGTAGCGGAACGAGGCGAAGCCGGAGTCCTCCCCGTTCACCAGGAACGAGTTGGCGAACATGGCGCTCACCAGCGGCGAGACCGACATCGCCGCACGCACCTTGCGGACCATGTCCTCCTCGGAGGCGAAGTCGTAGTTCGCTTGCACGGTGGCGGTCATGGTCATCATGTCGAGGGCGTGCCGGCCCCGGGAGGGCAGGTAGGCCCTCATCACCCCGTAGCGCGCCTTGGGCATCCACCGGGCGTCGGCGGGGGTGCCGAAGGGCCGGTAGCCCACCGTGAGCCAGCGGATCCCCAGCTCGTTGCCGATGGCCCGCATCTGCGCCGCGTGGTGGAGGATCTCCTCGCGGGAGGCGTGCGAGCAGGGGAAGGGCCTCCCGGAGAGCTCGAACTGGCCGCCGGGCTCGAGGGTGAGGGTCGCGCCCGGCCTGCGGGCGGCGACGATGGCGCCGTCCTCCGCGTAGGGCTCGTAGCCGAACCGGGAGAACCGCTCCAGGACCTCGCGGATGCTCCGAGGGCCCTCGAAGGGGACCGGCTCCAGGCCCATCATCCCCACGAGCTCGTGCTCCATCCCCACCTTCCAGTCCGATCGCGGACGCTCGGCGCGGCGGAGGAGGGAGACGAGCTCGTCGATCGAGGCGACGGGAGGCGAGGATTCTCTGTCGATATCCAGGGACATGAGGACGGCGGAACCTAAAGAATGCTGGGTTCCCACGCAATGGGAATGGCGCTTCGATGCGGGAGCCGCCCGGAGGTCGCGCCAAGGAGGAGGAGATCCCGGTATACGAGAGGCAGGCAACCTACGGAGGCCACGTGGATCAGCTCTTCCTCATGGATCCCGTCGAGCAGGCGGATCCGACCAAGGACACCACCTGGGCCCTGATGCGCGCCGCCTGCGCCAGGGGCCACCGGATCCACCACGCCAGCGCGGACGACCTCTCCCTCCGCGGCGGTACCCCGTGGGTGAAGGCCCGCCCCGTCGCGATCCCCGCCGAGGGCGGCGCCTTCACCTGGCTGGGCGAGGCGGAGCTTCGGGAGGTCGCCTCCTTCCGCGTCGCCTGGGTCCGGACCGATCCGCCCTTCGACGAGGCCTACCTCGAGGCCACCTGGATCCTCGATCGGGTGGATGGAGGCCGCTGCCTCGTCGTCAACGACCCGACCGGGGTGCGCCGGGCCAACGAGAAGCTCTACGCCCTCAACTTCCCGGAGCTCTGCCCCCCCACCCTCGTCTCCTCCGACCGGGAGCTCCTCCGCCGCTTCGTGGAGGAGCACGGCGAGGTGGTCTTCAAGCCCATCGCCGGGCACGCGGGCAGCGGAATCCTCTTCGCCCAGGCGGGCATGCGGGGGCTGGGCGCCCTCATCGAGGTCGCCACCGCCGGCGGCGCCCGCACCGAGGTCCAGCGCTACCTCCCCGAGGCGGCGAAGGGGGACAAGCGCATCCTGCTCCTCGACGGCGAGCCCCTGGGCGCCGTCCTCCGCGTGCACGGGCCCGGCGAGGAGCGCAACAACCTCCACCTCGGCGGCTCTGCGCGGAAGGCGACCCTGGACGACGACGACCTGGCGATCGTGCGCACCATCGCGCCCCGGCTCCGCAGCGACGGCCTCCACTTCGTGGGGATCGACGTGATCGGCGGCAGGCTCACCGAGGTGAACGTCACCTCTCCCACCGGGATCCAGGAGATCGAGGCCTTCGACGGCCCCGGCGCGTCCGAGCGGGTGATCCGCTGGGCCGAGGCGCGGGCGGCGAGCTGACGCCCGGGCGTGGGCGGGCCCGTGCACCGGCGATGGCTGGAGGTGGCGGACGCGGGACGACGCCCTGGGGGTGCCGGGAGGATCGGGATCGTTTTCCGGGCGCCCGGTGTTACGAGCCCCGGCCGAGCCCTCGGGGATCGCCTCCTTTGCGCCTCCCCTCCGGTTCGCGCCGGAAAAACCGCAGCCGCAGCCGCGTCTCGCAGCTTGAGAGCATCCGGCCGGCTGCCTATGATCCGAGCCACGGCTCTCGCCAGGAGACGGCGAGGGCCCGCTCTTTTCCTTCGGCAGTCTTCGGGAGCACTCGATGATCCGATTCGCCGCGCGCGCGGCCGTCCTCCTCGCCCTCGCGGGGGCCTGGGGCCTCGTCGGCGGGGACCGCATGGTCGCTCCCCTCCTGCCGCAGGCCCGGGCGGAGCCCGTCCCCCAGGCGTCGTCGACGGAGGAGCTCCCCGACCTCGCGTCGCTGAAGGTCTTCAACCGGGTCGTCCTCCAGGTGAAGGAGAACTACTTCGACCCGGGCCGGATCCAGCCGCGGCAGATGCTGGTCGACAGCCTCGACTACGTGGAGAAGCAGATCCCGGAGGTGATGGTCGACGGCGACGCCAAGGCCGGCGAGGTGAAGGTGACGGTCGGCGGGACGACCCAGACCTTCGGCATCGGGGACGTCGACTCGATCTTCAAGATGAGCCTGCGCCTCGGCCAGATCATGGGCTTCGTGCAGAAGAACCTCGATCCCGGCCACACCGCGGAGGAGCTGCGCAACATCGAATACGCCCTCGTGAACGGCATGCTCTCCTCCCTCGATCCCCACTCGGTCCTCCTCAAGCCCGAGTACTTCCGGGAGATGAAGCTCTCCACCAAGGGCGAGTTCGGCGGCCTGGGCTTCATCATCGGCATGACCGACGGCGAGCTCACGGTGATGAAGGTGCTCAAGGGCACCAAGGACCAGCCGACGCCGGCCTACAAGTTCGGGATCAAGCCGAAGGACAAGATCCTCCAGATCGCCGGCGAGTCCACGGTGAACATGGACGTCACCGAGGCGGCCGAGCGCCTGCGCGGGCGGCCTGGCTCCAAGGTGCGGGTGCTCCTCATGCGCAAGGGCTGGGCGGAGCCCAAGGCCATGGACATCCCCCGGGCCAAGATCGAGATCGAGTCGGTGGTGTCCAAGCTCCTCTCGGACAAGGTCGGCTACGTCCGCCTCAAGAACTTCCAGGGCAACACCTCGCGGGATCTCCAGGCGGCGATCCGCGACATGAAGGCCGAGGCGGGCGGCAAGCTCGCCGGCCTCGTCATCGACCTTCGCGGCAACCCGGGCGGCCTCCTCGAGCAGGCGATCCAGGTCTCCGACACCTTCGTGGGCTCGGGGGCCCTCGTGACCACCGTGGGCATGAGCAACAAGCTGCGCGAGGTGAAGAAGGCGACCGAGGGCAACCCCGACCTCGAGAAGAACCTGCCGCTCGCGGTCCTCGTCAACGGCGGCTCCGCCTCCGCCAGCGAGATCGTCGCCGGCGCGCTGAAGAACCTCGACCGCGCCGTGGTGATCGGCCGCACCACCTTCGGCAAGGGATCGGTGCAGGTGCTCTACGACTTCCCCGACCAGTCGGCGCTGAAGCTGACCATCGCCCAGTACCTCACCCCGGGCGACGTCTCCATCCAGGAGACGGGCATCACGCCGGACATCGAGCTGGTGGCCTCCCGGGTGACCAAGGACGCGGTGAACGCCTTCGCGCCGGTGAAGACCATGCGGGAGCAGGATCTCGACCGGCACCTCGCGAACCCCGCGGACCTCTTCGCCAAGGACCCCCTCGAGCGCCCGGAGGCGAAGAAGAACGACCCCGAGCAGAAGCCGCTCTTCTCCATGCGCTACCTGCGGGACGAGCCCGTGACCAAGGACGGCGAGGCCGGGCTGGAGGACGAGGACGCCGAGGAGGAGGAGCTCTCGGACGACTTCGTCGAGGACTACCAGATCCGCTTCGCCCGCGACCTCCTGCTCGCCACCCCCTACGGCTCCCGCCCCCAGATGCTCGCCAAGATCGGATCGTTCGTGTCGAGCCGCTCCGCGCAGGAGGAGGCGCGCATCGACGAGGCCATCGCGGCGCTGGGGATCGACTGGTCCAAGGGGAGCACCGTGGTGGCCGCGGCGCCGACTGTGTCTGCGACCTTCACGCCCGGCTCGGGCGCCCCGATCCGCGCCGGAGAGAAGGTCGAGCTCAAGCTCGAGGTCGTCAACACCGGCACCGCCCCCATCCACCGGCTCAGCGCCTGGACGCAGTCGGACTCCAACCCCCTCCTCGATCGCCGCGAGTTCCTCCTGGGGAGCCTCGCCCCCGGCGAGAAGCGGAGCTGGACGGTCCCCGTCGAGATCCCCAAGGACCTCGCGTCCCGCCGGGATCCGGTGACGATCAAGCTGCAGGACGCGGCCGGGAACCACTACGACGAGCTCCACCACGAGATCAACGTGGCGGAGGTGCCCAAGCCCCGCTTCTCCTACTCCTGGCAGATCCTCTCCCGCTCGGGCCCGAGCGACGGGATCCCGCATCCGGGCGAGAAGCTCACCCTGCGCATGGACGTGAAGAACGTCGGCGCGGGCGCCAGCACCGAGACGACCTACGCGTCGATCAAGAACAAGGGCAACGAGAAGATCTTCATCGAGAAGGGGCGCCACAAGATCGGCGAGCTCCAGCCCGGCGAGGTCGCCGAGGCCGTCTTCGAGCTGGAGCTCAAGGCCGGCTACGCGGAGCCGACCATGCCCCTCCAGCTCCTGGTCTTCGACGAGAAGCTGGACGAGATCGTCCTGGAGAAGCTGGAGATCCCGGTGTCGACGGAGCCCCTCGCCGCCGCCCCGGCGAAGAGCGTGGCTCGGTTCCAGACCGACCTGCCGATCCGCGCCGCCGCCAGGGACGACGCGCCGATCCTCGCGACCGCCGGCAATGGCGCCGCGCTCCCGGTGGACGGGCGCCTCGGCGGCTGGCTGCGGGTCGAGTGGCGCTCGGGCCGCACCGGCTTCGTGAAGGCCGGCGAGGGCGTCTCGGTCGGCGCCAAGGGCAAGCCGTCGTTCACGGCGGTCGCCCAGGGCTTCCCCCGCACCCCACCCGACATCGCCTTCGACGTCGACACCTCCGCCGGCGGGATCGCTTCGTCGGGGGATCACTACTCCCTGCAGGGGACCGTCACCCACGAGGATCTCCGGGACGTCTACGTCTTCGTGAACGACCAGAAGGTCTTCTTCGCCCCGGGCAGGAAGGGCGGCGAGCCGCTGCGCTTCTCGGCCGACTTCCCGCTGAAGGAGGGCGCGAACCACGTGGTGGTGGTCGCCCGGGACGGGAACGACGTCACCAGCCGCCGCGCGGTCTCGGTGCTGCGCCGAAAGCCCGAGCTCGCACAGAAGGTGGAGGAGCCGGCGAAGGCGGACGCGGCGAAGGCCGCGCCCGCGAAGTAGCCGGTCCATCGCCGGCCCCCTCCGCTGCGAGTCGCCGTCTGTAGGTGCCCTCCATACGCCGGGTCAATCGACGAGTGAGCGTCCCGGGCCGAGTTGTGAGAAGATCCCGCCGTGCCGTCTCGCCTGATCGCCGTCGCCGCCGCGTTCGTCGCAGTCGCCGTGGCGCTGATCGCCTACAAGGTGGTCGCGCTGGGCTACGAGCTCGACCCCAAACCGGCCCCGGATCGCTGGTCCATCCAGATGGAGGCGAAGCTCGTCGGCCCCGACGAGAAGTCGCGGGTCACCTTCTTCCTGCCGGCGGACGGCCCCTCCCAGCGGATCTACGACGAGCGGGTCTCCGCCGAGGGCATGCGCTTCTACATCCGCCCGCGGGACGGGAACCGCGTCGCCGTGGTGGTGGGCAAGCCCGACGAGGGCTCGCGCCTCACCTACCGCTTCTCGATGCAGACCCTGCCGGTGCAGCGGGCGGAGCTGCCGCGCTCGCTGCCGGCCCTCGGGAGCGCAGAGGCCAGGCAGCTCGCCGAGCTCCTCGCCCCCGAGGAGGCGATCCAGAGTGACGCCGAGGCGATCCAGCGCCTCCTCCGCGAGCTGGCCATCGACAAGGAGGATCGGGCCGAGGCGCTGCGAAGGATCCACGCCTTCATGGTCGAGGACGTGGAGACCACCGACGGCCACGACGGCGCCCAGGACGCCCTCGCCGTCCTCGAGCGCGAGCGCGGGGGCATCCACGGGAAGGCCCGCGCCGAGGTGGCGCTGCTCCGCGCCGTGGGCATCCCGGCCCAGGTGGTGGCGGGCGTGCCCCTCGCCGAGCGCGGCGTATCGGACGTCGTCTACTGGGTCGAGGCCCGGCTCGACGGCCGCTTCTGGCCCCTCGATCCCACTCGCCCCCTCGACATGCCCTGGGAGGAGCGCCTCGTGCTCCACGTGGGCGACGGGATCGCCATCGATCCGGTCGGCGTGGAGAAGGCCTCGCTGCAGGTGTCGATGCTCCGGGAGCGGGAGGCGCAGTTCCAGATCTACCAGCGCCGCATCCAGAACTCGGATCGGCTCCTCGACAAGCTCTCGCTCTACTCCCTCCCGGTGAAGACGAGGGTCCTCTTCCAGGTGCTCCTGCTGGTGCCGCTGGGCGCGCTGGTGGTGGCAGTGTTCCGCAACCTGATCGGCGTCCCCACCTTCGGCACCTTCATGCCCATCCTCGTCTCCCTCGCCTTCCGCGAGTCGGGCGTCGTCTGGGGCCTCCTCCTCTTCTGCGGCGTCGTCGCCGTCGGCTGGGTGGGCCGGTACCTCCTCGATCGCGCCAAGCTGCTGATGGTGCCCCGGCTCTCCTTCCTGCTCACCCTGGTGATCCTGATCATCGCGGGGATGATGGTGCTGGCCGAGCACCTGGGGAGCGACAAGGCCTTCTCGATCGCGCTCTTCCCCATCGTGATCATCACCATGACGATCGAGCGGCTCTCCATCGCCATCGTCGAGGAGGGGCCGCGCAACGCGGCGAAGCTGGTGGTGGGCACCTTCGTGGTCGCGCTCTTCGGCTACTGGGTCATCGCCAGCGACACCCTCCAGCACTTCGTCTTCACCTTCCCGGAGGTGCACCTGGTCACCCTGGCGGTGCTGCTCCTTCTCGGCCGGTACACCGGCTACCGCCTCAGCGAGTGGGCGCGCTTCCGGGCGTTCCGCCGAGGGAGCCTCCAGCCGTGAGCCCCGCGGGCCGCGCGATCCTCCGCTCCCTCACCGCCGGCGCCCGGGAGCTCTTCGGGGCCCCCGCGGAGCTGCGGGCCCGCAAGGTGCTCGGGATCAACGCCCGCAACGCCCGGTTCATCACGCCGCACAACCCGAGGCGCTTCTTCCCCCTGGTCGACGACAAGCTCAGGTCCAAGGCGCTCTGCCAGGAGCACGGCATCCCCTCCCCCGAGCTCTTCGGCGTGGTGGACGCCCACGGCGACCTGCGCTCGCTGCGCCGGATCCTGGAGCCCTACCGGGAGTTCGTGATCAAGCCGGTGCGCGGCGCCATGGGCAACGGCGTCCTCGTGGTGGTGGACCGAGACGGCGACGCCTGGGTGAAGTCCTCCGGCGCGCGCGTCGACGAGGCGGCGATGCGCCACTACGTGAGCGGCATCCTGTCGGGGCTCTACTCGCTGGCCGGCAACACCGACCGTGCTATGATCGAGTACAGGGTCGAGCTCCACCCGACCTTCCGGGCGATCTCGTACGGGGGCGTCCCCGACGTCCGGGTGATCGTGTTCAAGGGCGTGCCGACGCTGGCGATGCTCCGCCTCCCCACCCGGCGCAGCGACGGACGCGCCAACCTCCACCAGGGCGCGATCGCCGCGGGGATCGACCTCGCCACCGGCCGCACCCACCACGCGGTGCAGTCCAACCGCCTGGTGGAGGTCCACCCGGACACCGGCGGCCGCGTGGTCGGCATCCAGATCCCCGCCTGGGAGGAGATCCTGCGCATCGCGGCCCGGAGCGCGGAGATGACCGGCCTCGGCTACCTTGGCGTCGACGTGGTCCTCGACGCCCGGCTCGGCCCGCTCCTCCTCGAGCTCAACGCGAGGCCGGGCCTCGCCATCCAGATCTCCAACCTCCAGGGGCTCCTCGGCCCGCTGGAGATGCTGGAGCGGGTGGAGACCGGCAGGCTCGACACCGAGGCGCGGATCGAGCTCGCCAAGCGAATCGCCGCGGAGCTGCACCCCGCGCCCCCGCCTTCCCCCGTCCCTTCCCCCGCGATGGAGCGCGCTGGATGACCGCCCCCCGCCTCAGCGCGATCCTGGTCTGCGTCGTCCCCGCGGCCCTCGCCACGATCGGCCTCGTGGGCGCCGTCTCCGCCGGCGACGAGACCGGGCCCGCGCCGCGGAAGGCGGACGCCCAGGCCGTGCCCTCGATCGAGCGCACGGTGCGGCTGACCGTTCGGGTCGAGGGCAACGGCGGCGACGCCTACGTCGAGCTCCCCCTCGCCCAGTCGGACGAGCACCAGACGATCACGGACGAGACCCTCGTCACCCGGGGCTTCCAGGTGGAGGAGGTGATGCGCGACGGCAACCGCCTCGCCATCCTCACCTTCCCCAAGCTCGAGGGCCCTCGGAGGATCACCTACCAGTTCACCGCGAGGATCCGATCCACCAAGGTCGACGTCCCGGCGACGCCGGTCTCGGTCGGCGATCCCCCCGAGGAGGATCGCGCCTGGCTGCGCCCCACCCGCCACCTCCAATCCACCTCGCCGATCATCCGGGAGAAGCTCATCGGCTTCGCGAGGCCGCGGATGGAGGCGGGGGAGAACGACGCCATCCGCCTCGCCTGGGACCTGGCGCGGACCGCCTACGAGCGCCGGAAGGACGGGAGCCGCACGGTGCTCAAGGCCACCCGCACCGGCCACGCTTCGGACAGGGGGATCGATCGCCTCTTCGCCACCTTCCTGCGCACCAGCGGCGTCCCGTCGCGGCCCGTGTTCGGCGTGGACGTCGGCAAGCGCAAGGGCGGCCGGCTCACCACCTGGGTCGAGGCGAAGGCCGGCGGGGCCTGGGTCCCCATGTCCGCGCCCCGCAACCTGTGGGGCAGGTTGCCGAACCGCTACGTGAAGCTCGCCCACGGCGATCGGCCGTTCATCGTTCGGGAGGGCGTGGAGTCGGTGCGCTTCCGCTGGAAGATCTCCCGACCCGTCCACACCGCGGAGGAGGTGCAGTGAGTCTCCGAATCTCGGCGCGGCCGCTCGTGGGGGGCGCGGCGCGCGCGCTCGCCCTGGTCCTCCTCCTCACGGCGGGCCCGGCCCGCGCCGCCCTCGAAGCGGACGTGGTGCTCGTCTACGGATCGTCCTGGAGGCAGGTGCTGCCGGCCTACGCCGCCGCGGCGAAGGCGCCCGAGGCGGGCTCCCCGGCGGTGGCGCGCCTTCCCCCGGTGATCCTCTGGACCACCGGAGAGGAGAGGTGGACCGAGGACGTGCTCCGCCGCCTCGAGCCGAAGAAGGTGGTCTCCCTAGGACCGCCCGGGGCCTCCGGAGCCCGCCTCGAGATCCCCGGCGAGGTCCGCCACATCGAGGCCACCGACGAGCGCATGGGATCCGTCCTCGCAAACGCGGCCTTCGACGAGGGCGACGCCCCGCCGGCGGTCTACGTCGCAGGCGGGAGCGGCCTCGGGCCGGCCCTCGCCGCGGCCGCGCTGGCGGCGGCGGATCGGGCGCCGCTCCTCCTCGCCGGCGCGCGCCTCCACGTCACCGTGCGGGAGGCGGGGGCCCTCGCCCGCAAGCTCGGCGCCAAGGAGATCGTGGTGGTGGGCGAAGGCGACGCGACGGCGCTCGCCGCGGCGGGAGGAAGGCGGGTCAAGGTGCTCTCCGGTGACGAGGCCCTCGCCGCCTACGCCGCCCGCGCCCGCTCCCGGCACCTCGTCCTGGCCTCGCCCGCCGACGCGACCGGCCCCTTCTCGCCGCCCAAGCTCTCCCTCCTCTCCGTGCCCTACGCCCTGGGCAAGGGCGCCGCCCTCTCCTGGGTCGACGGCAGCTCGCCCGAGGAGGTGGCGGCCGCCCTGGAGTCGCGGGGCGAGGGTCCCTACGACTTCGTGACGATCATCGGCGACCACCTCGCCGTCCCCATGCGGCACGTCGAGGACATCGATCAAGTCGCGGCGGGCAAGGCCGATCCCCGCATCCACAAGGTTCCGCCCTTCGTCGATCCCGATGGCGCGGCGTCCGACCGGGCCGTGGGCAGGCTGGCCGCGCTGGACGCGTACGACCTCTCCCGCTGGGTGGCGCGGCTCCTCCACGACGTCTCCGACAGGCAGGACGGCAAGGGGGCCCTCGTCCTCGCCAACGCCGACCACAAGTTCATCCTCGGCGAGGCGATCAGCCGCACCACCTCCGCGGAGCTCGCCAACGCCGGGGTGCGGGTGGAGTCGTTCTACCGCGAGGAGATCACGCCAGAGCTGATCCGGAAGGAGCTGCCGGGGCACGGCCTCGTGCTCTGGGAGGGGCATCCCCGCGATCTCACCCTCGACGACGACGCGCTCCCCGCCCCCGAGTCGTCGCTGCCGCCGGCCACGTTCTTCCTCCAAGGCTGCTACACCCTCGACCGCTCCGATCCCTACCTGCTGATCGAGAGGGGCGCGACGAGCGTCATCGGCACCTACATGGCCGTGTACTCGGCGAGCGGATCCGGATTCGCCCGGGCGTTCCTCAGCTCGCAGCTCCACGAGGGCGAGACGGCGGGGGAGGCGCTCGCCAGCGCCCGCAACTACCTGCTCGCCATCGTCGAGCTGAAGAAGCGCCGCGGGCACAAGGACTGGCGCAAGACCCTGCGGGCCGCGCTCTCCTTCGACCTCTGGGGCGATCCCACGGCGCCGCTCTCGGTGCGCGCCCGCAGGCCTCGCAAGGCCGCGGTGACCGCGAGCCTGCGGGGCGATCGGATCTCGATGCGGATCCCCGCGAGCCGCCTGCCGCGGGTCGAGGCCGGCCCCTACAACGCCGAGATCCGCCCGGGGGCGCAGCTCTCGGCGCTGTACGACGTGGACGAGTCGAAGCCGGGGCGCCGCTTGGTGGAACTCTTCTTCGCCAAGGTGAAGCTGCCGCCGGAGCTGGGCGACGACCCGCAGATCACGGCGCCGTACGACGAATCGACCTACGCGTGGGTGTGGGCGCCGCGGACCCGAAAGCTCTCGCTGCTCGTCCACGAGGCGGCGGTGCCAAAGGGTGCGGGCCGCCGCGACGTCACCCTTCGCTTCCAGGTGCACCCCGGCGGGAAGGTCTCCAAGTAGGAGCCGGCTTCGAGAGCGAGGGCGAGAGCCCGCTCAGGCCGACACGGCCGCCGACGGCGCGGTGCTCTGATCGTCGTCCTCGGTGACGCCGTCGAGGAGGGCGCGCAGCGGCCCGGCGCCGCCCACCCGCGCCTTCCGGTAGATCTGCTTCCGCCTGCCCCGGATGGTCTCGGGCGACACCCCCAGCCGCGACGCCGCCTCCTTGCAAGAGAGGCCCAGCATCAGGTGCTGCAGCTCCGCGCGCTCCGCGGGCGAAAGGCGCCACCGCCTCCCCAACTCGTCGAGGCGGGCGCCCCGCGCCACGTCCGCCGGCCGGGTCGCCTGCAGGAGCTGCAGCTCGCCGGGGAGCGACGTGACGTCGAGATCCGCGCCTGGGCCGGTGGTCCGGGCGGCCTCCTCCAGCCGCGCCGCCGCGGCGGGGGCGCCGCCGTGGGCGAACGCGCGGCCGAGCCTCGCGCCCCCCTCCAGGCCGAGGGCGCGCCACAGCGGGCCGGCCGCCCACATCAGCTTGCCCGCGTGGAGCAGGCCGAGCGGCACCCCGGTGCGACCGGCGACGGCCTCGAGGGCAGCGACGATGACGGGATCCCGCGGCTCCGGCCTCGCCGCTGCCGCGGTCATGGCCCGCCGCTCCGCGTCGCCGAAGTCGGCGTCGCGGCGGGCGGCGAACACCAGCGTCCTCGGGCGTCCGCCCTCGGCCCGGAGGATCACCAGCACGCTGCGCGCCTGCCCCAAGATCGCCGCGTCGCCGCGGCCGCCGGTGATCTCCGAGAGGGATCCCGCCCAGCCGTCTCCCCTGGGCTTCGGGGCCGCGGCGGCGACCGCCGCCGCCACCCGGATCGCCGTGCGCCACGCCGCCTCGTCGGCGATCCCCTTGCCGAAGACCGACGCCGGACCGATGAACGGCGAGTCGAGATCGGCGGCGACCACCACGTCGCAGGCCGCCGCCGACGCCACCCGCTCGGCCACCGCCCGGGGCGACGACGGCCCGGACTCCAAGGCGGTCGAGATCGCGATGTTCTGCGCCTCGAACTCGACCTCGGTGGATGCCGACGACGACTCGCGTTCGGCGTTGGGACGGAGAATCTCCTCCATTTCCAGCCCTCCGGGCATGTGCGTACCCCAAGGCTCCTGCCGGCCGGCACCGCCCTCTGCGGCTTCTCATCCCGATCAGGAGACGAGAAGCTAGATGCTTCGCCAGGACCGGGTGAGCAAGGGCACCCTGGGGGGAAAGGCCCGTTCGGCCGAGGCGATCCTTTCACCACCGGACATCGTGGAAGGGACCCCCTCCTTCCAGGGGCTTACGATATTCAGAATTGAACGGGGGCGCCTCTGCCCCTCGTTGGGGAGGCGACACGATGACGCGCCGCGCTCACCAGGAGGTGGGCGAGTCGCTGGCGGGGAAGGACTCGCGGGAGGCCTCGTCCACCGTGTCGCCCCGCCCCGCCTTCGAGCGCCAGATCTCCCGGGCCGTCCCCTTCTCGGGGAGTCCGGCGAAGAGATCGATCATCGCGTCGATGAACGCGGGCAGGTCGTCGGGCTTTCGGCTCGAGACGATCCGATCGTCCACGTGCACCTGGGCGTCGATCCAATGGGCGCCGCCGTTCTCGAGGTCCACCCGGAGGCTCGGCCACGAGGTCAGCGTGCGGCCGGCCACGACCCTCGCGTCGAGGAGGATCCAGGGGCCGTGGCAGATCACCGCGATGGGCTTGCCCGCCTCGTGGATCTCGCGGACGAAGCGCACCGCCTCCGGGACGGTGCGGAGCGCGTCGGCGTTGTGCGCGCCGCCGGGGAGGAAGAGCGCGTCGTAGTCCGACGCGCTCACCTCGGCGAAGGTGTGGTCGACGTCGATCATCTCGGACTTTTCGTGGTGCCGGAAGGCCTGGATCCGATCCGGTCGATCCGAGATGACGTCCACGGTGGCGCCGAAGCCGGCGAGGGCGGCGACCGGCTCCTCGAGCTCGATCCCCTCGACCCCATCGGTGGCCAGACAGGCCACCCGCACGCCGTCCAGAAGCCTCGCCATCGCCCACCCCTCGCGCGTTCGTGAAACGGGCTACTTGTTCTCGCTCTCGCCCCGCTTGCCGGCCTTGATCAGCTCGCGGACCTTCTGGCCTCCCTTGCGCCCGATCTGGGAGAAGAAGCCGGGTCCACGCTCCTGGAGAACCGTCTCGCCGCCCTTCCGGCCGGCCTCCTGGACGGTCATGCCACCGCGGCCGCTCTCGGGGAGATTCGGGTCTTTGCGTTCCGCCATGATGACGCCCTCCTGTTGGATTCGTGTCCGCCCGATGGGGTGGGCACGTCGAATTCGGAACACTTCGAAGCTGCCCACGATCCGGCGCATGTGCACCCCTCGCTCGCGCCACCACCACCCGCCACCTGTACAGGTGCCGTCGAAACGGAGGCACGAAAGAGGGCGGAAGCTTGCGGGGGCCCGCCCGGCTCGTGGTAAGCCCACCGTCTCCCTGGAGTCATTTCCTTGAAGCTCTTCGGAATCGGCGATCTCCACCTCCCGTCCGCCCGCGGGAAGGACATGGAGCCTTTCGGTTGGACGGGGCATCCGGGCCCCCTGGCGGCGGCGTGGGACGAGTCCGTCGGCGAGGAGGATCTCGTCCTCCTGGTGGGCGATCTCTCCTGGGCCACCCGCCCCGCCGAGGCCCGCGCCGACCTCGAGTGGATCGACGAGAGGCCGGGGAAGAAGGTGCTGCTCAAGGGGAACCACGACTTCTGGTGGCCCGACAGCCGCACCAAGCTCGGGGAGCTGCTGGCGCCGCATCCCTCGATCGTCGGCTTCCTGCACAACGGGAGCGCCGTGCGCGTCGGCCCCTACGTGATCGCCGGGGCGCGGGGCTGGAGCGTGCCCGAGACCCCGCAGATCCCGGACGGCGGCGGCGAGATGGGCCTCGAGCGCTACCAGCCCCACCTGGTGGAGCGCGACCTGGGCCGGCTCCGCGCCAGCGTAGCCGCCGCGGCCTCGCTGGCCGAGGGCGACGACGCGATCCGCGTCGCGTGCATGCACTTTCCCCCGGTCTACGCCGGCCCTCGCCCGACCCGCTTCACCGAGGTGATCGAATCGTTCCGCCCCGAGGTCTGCGTGTACGGGCACCTCCACGGCCCGGGGATCGCGGCGGGGTTCGTCGGCACCCACGGGGGCGTCCGGTACGTCCTCGCCTCCTGCGACGCCGCCGGCTTCGCGCCGCTGCGCCTGCTGTGATTCACGCGGCCGCGACCGCCGCGACCGACGCAGGGGCGGCGACGATGCGCCTTCAGCCGCCCTCCAAGATCCGGAGGGTCTCGGCGGGGCGGTTGGTGATGACGCCGTCCACGCCCCACGAGCGCAGCCGCCGGATCTCCTCCGGATCGTCGACCGTCCACACGTTCACCAGGAGTCCGCGGCGATGCCACGCTCGCACGTCCTCGGCGCGCACCATGGCCGCGTCCGGGTGGAGGGCGTGGGTCGCGCACAGCCTCCCCCAGAACGCCGCCCAGGCTCGCTGCCCGGTTCCGCCCCGCTCCCACAGCCACGCGGTGGGGATGCGGGGGGCGACCTTGCGCAGGGTGAGGAGCGCGAGCGGATGGAACGAGCTGACCAGCACCCGGCCCTCGAGCGGGAGCCGGGGGATGGCGCTGGCGAGGGCGCGCGCCAGGGGCTCGGCGTCGTGGTGGCGATCGACCTTGATCTCGAGGTTCCACACCATCCCCGGGCCGCCGCACTCCACCGCCTCCTCCAGGGTGGGGACCGTCGCGGCCGCGCCGGGGAAGCGCTCGGCGAGGATCGGGATCGCCCGCAGCTCCCGCAGCGGCAGCTCGGCCACGGCGCTCGGCACCCCCGCGAGGCGATCGAGGCGGGCGTCGTGGCAGACCACCAGCTCCCCCGATCCGCAGAACCGCACGTCGCACTCGATGCCGTCCGCGCCGTCGGCGGCGGCGCGCTCGAACGCCGGGCAGGTGTTCTCCGGCCGGGCGGCGCTCGCCCCGCGGTGGGCGTAGACCAGGGGGCGGTCCTCCCTGCGAAAGCGCGAGTCGTGGTAGCCTGCCCTCATGTCGTTGCCCGATCCCGCCCAGTCCGCGATCATCCTCTTCGTCGTCTTCCTGATCTTCGGCGCGGCGAAGATCCCCGCCCTCGGCGAGGCCATCGGCGTCCGCCTCTCCCGTCGCGCCGCCCGGCGCAACCGGGATTAATCCTCGACGACGGCCGCGTCCGGAACGAGGGGGAGGGGCTCCTCGCGCAAGGTGATCCGGAAGCCCGCCCCGCCGCCGGCCGCCTTCGCGCCCGGAAAGGCGACCACGAAGGGCATCCCGTCTCGGGCGCCTCCCCGCGCCAGCTCCCGCGAGAGCCGCACCCAGCTCGCCTCGTCCGCCACCGCCGCGAGCGCCTCGGGCGACGGCAGCGCCCCCGCCCAACCCTCGCTGCGGGAGACCACGCCGCCCTTCGCGTCGAGGAGCTCGCCCGTGATCCGGATCCCCACGCCCTCGCCTCCCCGAGCCCGGCCCTCGACCGTCCCCACCAGGTAGGTGAGGCGGCCTCCGTCCGCCGCGGGATAGAGGCCCGCGGTGACGTCGCGCGAGCGCAGCGGGGCGCCGCCGGACCCGGGCAGCAGCTCGTCCCACGGCCCGGTGGGATCGCGGTGGAGCCCGACGAGCACACCGTAGATCAACGCCCCCACCACGAGCACGCTCCAGATCGCCTTCGACACCGGCCCCTCGACCGGCGCCTTGCGCGCGGCCGAGGCGAGGTGGAGGCGGGAGGCGGTCCGCTGCCGCGGGACCGCAGCCGGAGCGGGCACGGGCGAGGCCGCCGGGCTCGCCTCGTCCGGAAGCGCGACGGCGCCGGTCACGAAGGAGGGCTCCTTGACCTCCTCCTCCGGGATCCCGGCGAGGTCGCCGAACGAGAGCTCCTCTGGCAGGGGCGGCGCCTCGAGCGAGGCGAAGGGATCGTCTTCCTCTCCGGGCGGCGGGGGCGGTGGCGGGGGCGCCTCCGCGGTGGGCAGCGCGCCCCAGGGGGAGTCCTCGTCCGGGAAGGCCGCAGGCGGGAGAGGAGGTGGCGCCGGGGGCGTGTCGGGTGGAGGCGGTGGCGGCAGGTCGCCCGCCGCTCGACCCGTTTCGTGGCCCACCGCGTGGTTCGCGGCATGCCCGGCCGCACCTGCCGGATGGCCCGCTGCGTGGTCCGCCGCCCCATGGCCGGCCGCGGCGTCCGCCGCGGCTGTGGGTGCGCCGCCGGCGTCGAAGTCCGGGGGGAGATCCACCTCCGGATCCGGCACGGGCTGGGGCGGCGGCAGCGAATGGCGCGGCGCGGTCGGCGCGACCACCACGCCGTCGCCCTCCCTGCGAAGCACCAGGATCGACGAGCAACCCGCGCATCTGGCGCGGATGCCGGTGGCGGGCACCTTCTCGGGGGCGATGCGGAAGCGGCCGCCGCAGTTGTCGCAGGTCACGAACACTTCTTCGGATCCCTCGCGCGAAACCGCGCCATCGTCCGTTTTTCCACCTCTCACCGCAACAAAACCGCGCCCACCCCGTCGATTGACAAGGGGAGATGCCCCGCCGATGATTCCGACACGGCGCGTCGACCGCGTCGGCGAGGATCGTCTTGGCTGAAAACGAAATCATGAACGACGGCGCCGCAGACGGGCGCGCGCCGAAGATCATCAAGCGCTATTCGAACCGGAAGCTCTACGACACGGTGGAGAGCCGATACGTCACCCTCGACGAGATCGCCGACATGGTGAAGGCGGGGGCCGAGGTCCAGATCATCGACAACCGGACCAAGGACGATCTCACCTCGATCACCCTCGCGCAGATCGTCCTGGAGGAGGAGAAGAAGTCCTCCCGCCTGCCGCGCACGCTCTTCCGCGACATGATCCGCAGCGGCGGAGGGAAGCTCTCGCTCTTCGCCGGCGAGGTGAACACCCGGGTCCTGGCCATCCGGGCCGGCGCGGAGCAGACCATGGCGCGGGTGCTGGGTCGGGAGGGAGAGGGCTCCGCGAAGGAGTTCGTGCGCAGCTCCCGCCAGGCCTTCGAGGAGTGGCAGCGCCACCTCGACGAGAAGCTGCACCGGGCGGTGAAGACCGTCGTGGGTCTCCCCACCCTGCACCGCGAGGTGCAGGCCCTCCGCGACAAGCTCGCGGAGCTGGAGAAAAAGTTGGAGGACAACGCAGAATGACCCAGCATCGAACGCATCAGGTTTGCTGCTGATCGGACCGGCCGGGAACAAGGGAGGCGCCGGCGGGTTGTCGAAGTGGGAGGGCATGAAAGCCCCCCGTAAGAAGGAGGACGTGATGCAGTTCGTGGTGCATGGACACCATCTCGATCTGACGGAATCCCTCAAGGAGCGCTGCCGCCTCCACATCTACGAGCGAGCGGAGAAGCTCGTGGACGACAGCGCCGCCCGCATGGAGATCGTGCTGTCGGATCACTTCGGGAGCCGAAAGGGCAAGGCCGACAAGTCGTGCTCCATCGACCTCCGCGTTCCCGGCATGCCCGCCATCCACGTGACCGAGCTGCGGCCGAACATGTACGAGGCCATCGACCTCGCCGCCGATCGGCTGGTCGAGGCGCTCCGCCGCAGCGTGGAGAAGCGCGAGAACTTCAACCGCCGGGAGAGCATCAAGAACCTGGCGGTCGTCGCCGAACCCGACGCGGCGGGCGAGGCGCTCGCCGAGTAGGCCGGGCGCTCGCCGAGCGATCCTCCGAGCCACCTTCGGGCCCCGCCTCGGCGGGGCCTTTTTCGTGCGCGGGCGCGAGCGATCCGCCGTCCGCTGCGCGGGGCGCCGCGCCTCCCCACATTCCAATGGTGGCGTCGAATCCCCAAGGGAGGCGGTCTGCATGGACGTGGAGGTCAAGGCGTTTGGCGGCCTCGAGCTCACCGACGATCTCGCCGACTTCTGCCGGGCGAAGATCGTGGAGCCGATCCGGAGGATCTTCGATCGGGAGGGCCCCACCCTCGAGATCGAGCTCTCCGATCTCTATGGTCCGAAGGGCGGAGTCGACAAGCGGTGCCGCATCACCTACACGATGCCGCATACCCGCACAATCACCGTGACCGAGGTGGCGGACGACATCTACAAGGCGGTGGACGGCGCGTCGCAGCGGTTTCGGCGGCTGGTGGCGCGGTACAAGGCCCGGAAGCTGGTGAAGACGCGCTACCCCACCAAGTACTTCGTCGCCGCCATCGAGAACCGGATGCAGCCGGCGCCGACCTTCACGCCGGCGGACATCACCATCGAGGAGGACTCGCTCGCCGCGGCGGAGCGGCGCCGGCGGGAGAGGCGCCTCGAGGAGGAGGCGCGCCGGGCGGAGGAGCTTCGGAAGGCCGAGGCGGAAGAGGCGCAGGAGGGCGCCGGCCCACCCGGCACCTGAAGACCCACCGCCATCCTGCTTCTCTGACGACCCACCGCCATCCTGCTTCCCGCCCACGCGCATGGGCCTCGCCCGCCGCCACCCGCGGTTGGATGCCGGTCCGCGGGATCTACCTCCCGCCCACGCGGGCGTGGACCTCGTCCAGGAGCGCAAGGAGCCTCGCGCTCGGCCGCGGCCCCGCCGGCCTCTCCCCCCTCGGCACGCCGCGGATCAGCGACTCCGGCAGGGACCGCAGCGACGCCGCCGCCCGCTCCCGGGCGACCGCGATCGGCTCCGGGGGACCCACCCGGCGGCCCCCCCGCATCACCGGGACGAGGAGCGCCGAGCTCCCCGGCGGCGGGGGCTCGTCGGCGAGGGAGAGCTGATCCCACTCGAGGATCCCGTCGTCGTCCAGGCGGCGGTGGACCTGCTTGGCCCCCGGCCACATCACCTTCCCCCGGGAGAACTTGGCGGTGGGCAGGAGCTCGCCGTCCTTCTCGATGGCCACGACCTTGTACACGACGCCGAGGGCCGGGGCGTCGGTCGACGCGGTGAGCTTCGTCCCCACGCCGAAGACGTCGATGGGCGCGCCTCCCTCCCGCAGCGACGCGATCGAGCCCTCGTCCAGATCGCCGGAGGCGACGATCTTCGTGTCCTCCATCCCGCCCTCGTCGAGCATCCGGCGGACCTCGCGGGCGAGCGCGCCCAGATCCCCCGAGTCCAGCCGCACCCCGGCGAGGCCCGGCCCGCCGGCTCGGATCGCGCGCGCCGCTCCCTCGAGGGTGTCGTAGGTGTCGATGAGCAGGGTCGACGTGGTGGGAAACGCGTCCACGTAGCTGCGGAAGGCGTCGAGCTCGGTGTCGTGGACCATGGTGAACATGTGGGAGGCCGTGCCGAAGGCCGGGATCCCCCAGCGCCTGGCCGCCTCCAGGTTCGAGGTCCCGGCGCAGCCCGCGATCCACGCGGCCCGCGCGGCGTCGATCGCCGCCTCCGGATGGGCCCGCCTGGCGCCGAACTCGACCACCGCCACGCCGTCTGCGGCGTCCACCACCCGCGCCGCCTTGGAGGCGACGGTGGTGGAGTGGCCGATGAGGGAGAGCAGCACCGTCTCCACGACCTGCGCCTCGACGAGCGGCGCCTCCACCCGCAGGAGCGGCTCGCCCTCCAGCGCGATCGTCCCCTCGGGCATCGCCCACACGTCGCCCCGAAAGCGCAGGGCCTCCAGGAACGGGCGAAAGGTCGGATCCAGGAACGCGGTCTCCAGCGCCGGCAGCGACGCCAGGAAGTCGAGGTCGTCCTCGCCGAACCGGAAGGACTCCAGCGCCCGCAGGGCCAGCTCGAGCCCGGCGACCAGCAGGTAGCTGCGCCGCCGCGGGAGCTTGCGCACGAAGATCTCGCAGACCGCCCGCCTGTCGGCGATCCCCTCCCGGTGGTAGGCCGCCGCCATCGTCAGCTCGTAGAGATCCGTCCGCAGCGCCTCGCCCATACCCGAAGCTATAATCGGATCCGCGAGGCGCGCGCCGCCCAGGGAGGGCGCGATCGCCCGAGGCTCAGGAGACCTGGCGGGACGACGCCTCGGCGCCGCCGCCGCGGACCAGGATCTCCCGCGCGATCTCCTCCAGGAGGGCCGCGCCCCGGGAGCTGGGGGCGTGCTCCCAGATCGTGCGCCCGTGGCTCTGCGCCTCGTCGATCTGCACGTTCCAGCCGAGCACCGTGCGGCAGAGCCGGTCGGGGAAGATCTCCTCCAGCTTCGCCAGGATCGCGTCGGCGAGCGCCGTCTTCCGATACAGCACCGGGACCACCAGGCTGATCCGCAGCTCGGCGTGCCCCATCTCCTTGCGCACCGACTCCACCGTCGCCTGCACCTCGGCGCAGCCGTCCAGGGCGAGGTAGGTCATCGCCACCGGCACCACCACCTCGCTCGCGGCGAGGAGCACGTTGCGGGTCACCAGCCCCATCGACGGCGGGGCGTCGAAGACCACGTAGTCGTAGCCCGCCAGATCGCGCAGCTTTCCGAGGAGGCGGCGCTCGCGATCCGCGGCGGCCGCCACCTCCAGGGGGAACCTGGCCAGGTCCTTGTTGCCCGGGAGGAGGTCGAGGCCGGGGATCGCCGTGGGGACGAGCACGTCGTTCACCTGGACCCGCGGATCGATGAGCAGATCGGCGAGGGTGGTCTCGAGGGAGCGCACGTCGATCCCCAGGCTCTTCCCCGCGTGACCCTGGGTGTCGAGGTCGCAGAGGAGCACCCTCGCCCCGCGAGCGGAGGCGAGCCAGGCGGAGGTGTTGACGGCGAGGGTGGTCTTGCAGGTCCCGCCCTTCTCGTTGATGAACGCGATCCGCCTCATCTGCGCTGCCCCCGCGGGTTCGGGTCTACTCCGGCTCGCCGCCCGCGCGCTTGGCGGGCTTTCGGGCGGCGGGCTTCTTCTTCGGGGCCTCCGGCTTCGCGGTCCTCGCCTTCGTGGCCTTGGCGGGCGCCTCGAGCCGGCTCAGCTTCTCGTCCAGCTCGGCGAGGACCCGCTCCATGCGATCGAGGCGCCTCCCCAGCTCCTCCACGTCCGCCGTCGAAGGGAGGTTCATGGTGGCGAGGGCGCTGCGCAGGCTCTTGTCGAGGGATCCCTTTGCGGCGAGCGACCCGGCCACCACCCCCTGCACCGCGCCCACGAAGCGCTCGTTCGCCAGGAGCTGGCCGACGACGCGATCGATCTGCGCCTCGCCCACCTCCATCACCCGCTTCACCAGGGCCTTCGATCGGCTCGCCACGGCTCGCCTCCTCCCGCGTCCGGCGCCCACGCCGCCGGGGATCGGGAACATCTCCTCCGGCCCCCTGCCTGTCAACCGCCGTCCGGTTTGACCGCACCCCGGGCGACGACTACGTTCCGCGCCATGTCGCTCCTCGACCGCCGCCTCCTCGTCACCGCCGGGAAGGGCGGCGTGGGCCGGTCCACGATCTCCGCGGCGCTCGCCGTCGCCGCCGCCGGCCGCGGCAAGCGGGTGCTCGTGTGCGAGGTCAACACCAAGGAGCAGATCGCCGGCCTCCTGGGAGCCCCGGACACCGGCGGCGCCATCGGCCGGGTGGCCGATGGCGTGGATGCGGTGGTCGTGCGTCCCGACGAGGCCATGCGCGAGTACGGCTTGATGAAGCTGCGGTTCCGCGTCGTCTACGACGCGGTGTTCGAGAACCCCTTCGTCTCGCGCTTCCTCCAGTTCATCCCGTCGCTCCCCGAGCTGGTGATGCTGGGGAAGGTCCTCTTCCACGTGAGGGAGGGGAGGTGGGACCTGGTGATCCTGGACGCGCCCGCCACCGGCCACGGGATCACCTTCCTCGGGGTCCCCCAGGCGCTGCTCGACACCATCCCCCCGGGCGCCATGCGCGCCGAGGCGGAGTGGATGCGAGACCTCCTCCGGGATCCCGACGCCACCGCCGTGAACCTCGTGTGCATTCCGGAGGAGCTTCCGGTGAACGAGACCCTCGAGCTGGCGGCGGCGGTGCGGGAGCGGCTGGGGATGTCGCTCGGCCACGCCTATCTCAACCGGTTCGTCGCCCCCCGCTTCACCGCCGCCGAGCGGGAGACGTTCCGGGCGCCGGCAGGCGACGCGATCCTCGAGGCCGCCTTCCGCGCGGCGACCGCCCAGTCCATCCGCGCCGAGATGTCCGCCCGCCACCGCCTTCGCCTCGAGGACGAGCTGGCGGCGCCCGTCACCCCCCTCCCCCTCCTCCACCCCGCCGGGGCGTTCGACCGCGCCTGCATCGACGAGCTGGCCCGGCACGTGGTCCCGACATGACCCGCCGCTCGCCTCCCCTCGACCTCGAGCGCGCCCTCCGCGACCGCCGGGTGATCGTCTGCGTGGGCGCCGGCGGCGTGGGCAAGACCACCGTGGCCGCCACCCTCGCCCTCCGCGCGGCCGCGGAAGGTCGCCGGGCGATGGTCCTCACCATCGATCCGGCGAGGCGCCTGGCGAACGCCCTCGGCCTCGAGCGCCTCGGCAACGTGGAGACGGAGGTGGATCTGGCCCGCCTCCGGGGCGCCGGCGTCGAACCGCAGGGCCGGCTCTTCGCGACGATGCTGGACCTCCAGCGCTCGTGGGACGACTTCATCGCCCGCCACGTCCTCCCCGGGCAGCGGGAGGCGCTCCTGCGCAACCGCTTCTACCAGACCCTCTCGTCGGCGCTCGCCGGCTCCCAGGAGTACATCGCCACCGAGAGGCTGTACGAGGTCCATTCACGCGGGGACTACGACCTCCTCGTCCTCGACACGCCCCCGACCTCCCACGCCCTCGACTTCCTGGACGCGCCCCGGCGCATCCTCGACTTCCTCGATCAGGGATCCTTCCGCGCCGTCACCGGGCCGGCCCTCGCCGCCGGGCGCCTCGGCCTCAAGCTGATGACCCTGGGCGGCAGCGTGGTGGGCAAGGCCCTCTCCAGGCTCACCGGCACCGAGACCCTGGAGGAGCTCACCGCCTTCATGCTCGAGATCCAGGGGACGTACGGTGTCTTCAAGGATCGGGCCGCCAAGGTGAAGGCGCTCTTCGCCTCGGACGACGCCGCCTTCGTCCTCGTCACCAGCGCCCACGGGGCGAACGTCGACGAGACCATCTTCTTCCACGAGCGCCTGGCGGCCGAGCGGATCCCCGTGGCCGGCGTCGTCGCCAACCGGGTGCACCCGGACTTCCTCGAGGGCGCCCCCGTCCCCGACTCCGCCGCGCTCGCCGCGGCCCTCGCCGCCGCCGGGCTCGACGACCCCGGGCAGCCGCCCCTGTCGGAGCGGCTGGTGCAGACGCTCGCGGAGGCCCGCGCCATCGCGGACGCCGATCGCCGCAGCCTCGAGCGCCTGGCCTCGGCCACCCGGCCGACCCCTTTGCACCGGGTGCCGCGCTTCGACTCCGACCTGTATGATCTGCCGGGCCTGTGGGAGTTGAGCCGGCACCTGTTCCAAAGGGGTTGATCATGGCGCGGGCGGCGCACGTCTTCGAGCTGCACACCAAGGGGAAGGAGGAGTTCGTCGACCTCACCGCCCGGATCCGGGCGCTGGTCGATCACAGCGGCGTCCGGGACGGGACGGTGGTGGTGTACTGCCCCCACTCCACCGCCGGCCTCACCATCCAGGAGAACACCGATCCGGCGCTGAAGCGCGACATCCTCGCCGCGCTGGAGTCGATGGTGCCCGCCGCCCGCCCCTGGGGGCATTCGGAGGGGAACGCCCCGGCCCACGTGAAGGCGGCCCTCCTCGGGACCAGTTGCACCCTGGTCGTCGACGGGGGCAGGCTCCTGCTCGGCCGGTGGCAGGGCATCTATTTCGTGGAGTTCGACGGCCCGCGGGACAGGATGGTCCAGGTGAAGATCCTCCCGGCGTGAGCCCGTCGCCTCCGACCCGCGGCGGCGACCCGCTCCGATCGCTCCTCGTTCCTCGGCTCCCACCCCATGCTCGCATCGTGATCCGCTCCTCTCGCACCGACCTCCGCCCCCAGCCGACGAAGGGATCCGCCCCGCCCCGGCGAACGCCGGCGCCGGCGCCCCTCCGCCTGCTCGCCGTCTGCCTCGCCTTCGCCGTCGTCTCCGGCTGCGCCCGGATCGACGCCTCCCGGCGGGCGGACGATCCCTTCGAGGGGATCGAGGCGGAGGTGGCGTCCTTCAACGCCGAGGAGCTCTTCGCCTGCGGGAGCGCGGCCTTCCAGGCGGAGGACTTCCACCGGGCCGCGGTCTGCTTCTCCCGCCTCGCCGATCGCTTCCCCGACAGCCCCCGGGCCGCCGACGCCGGCTTCAACGCGGGCGCCGCCTACGAGCGCCTGGGCGCGTACCAGCTCGCGCTCGATCGCTTCCGCCCCCTGCTGCGCACGCCTCCACCGGCCCACGACCTCGAGGTGACCTGGCGGGTGGCGACCTGCCTCTACCACCTGGGCGAATACGACGAGGCGATCGCCCTCCTCGAGCCGATCGCCGAGCGCCGGGACGTCGCCGCCGTCGACCGGATCCGCGCTCGCACCCACGCCGGCGTCTGCAAGGTCGAGAAGGGCGAGTACGGCGCCGCCGAGGCGGACCTGCGCAAGGCCCTCGCCCTCTACCGGTCGAGCGCGGCGGAGGAGCGGATCGAGAGCTACTTCCCCAGCCAGGCCCAGTTCTTCCTCGGGGAGATCTACCGGATCCACTTCTCCGAGGCGCCCCTCGACGCGGTGGACGACACGGACGCCATGCGCGATCAGCTCGAGCACAAGGCCCAGCTCCTCCTCTCCGCGCAGGGGCACTACCTGCGCACGCTGCGCCTGCGCAACCCGCACTGGTCCACCGCCGCGGGGCAGCGGGTGGGGGGGCTCTACGAGGATCTCTACGATCAGATGATGGAGGCGCCGGTCCCCTCCGGCCTCGACGCCGAGCAGGCCGATCTCTACCGGGCCATGCTCCGCCGCAAGGTGCGGGTGCTCGTGCAGAAGGCCATCTCGATCTACGAGCGCACCCTCTCCGCCGCGGAGAGGACCGGGGTCTCCTCCGCCTTCATCGATCAGACCCGGGACAGCCTGGAGCGGATGAAGCAGGTGCTCCTCTCGGACGCCGCCCGCGACGAGGCCGACGGCGTCGAGGACGATCCGGACCTCGGCCCGTCCTCCGGCGAGGACGGCGCCTCCCCCGACCTGGTGCGCGCCGGCGCACCGTTGACGGGGCCGTCCGCCGCTCCATAGAACGGGCCGATGGGATTCATGGCCCTCGACCTGGGCGACAAGACCATCGGCGTGGCCACCTCGAACGAGCTGGGCTGGACCACGCCCGTGGAGACCATCCGCCGAAAGGGCATCGAGGCGGACCTCGCGGCCCTCGCCAGGCTCGTCGAAGAGCACGAGCCGGAGCGGATCGTGGTCGGCCTGCCCCTGAACATGGACGACTCCGAAGGTCCCCGCGCGGCGAGATCCCGCAAGTTCGCCGCCGTGCTCCGAGAGCGCTTCGGCCTGCCGGTCGCGCTCCAGGACGAGCGCCTCTCCACCTTCGAGGCCGAGCAGCGCCTCGCAGAGGCCGGCGTCCCCGCGATCAAGCGCAAGGCGATCGTGGACATGGTCGCGGCACAGGTGATCCTCGAGGCTTACCTCGCCGCCGGCGCCCCGCCGCCCGACGCGGCCTGATCCTCCTCCGCGGAGCCCGGCGCGGGAGGCTCGTCGCGAGGGCGCCGCACGCCCTCCCCGCCTTCCCTGCCGCCGGCGCCCCGCCGCGAAGCGCTCCGGGATGCCCGGCGGGGCTCTCTTCACGAGGTGCGATGCGCCTCCCGTCCGCTCGCCTCCGCCGGCCCCGCGACCCCCTGCATCGCTTTCGCTCTCTTCATTTCGACACAAATCAGTAGAATGTATGGTTTGCACTCCCAGGAGGCGAGATGAGCGCTTGGCGTTTGGCAGTGGTGGTGGTCGCGCTGCTCGGGATGTCGTTCGGCTGCGGTGACGACGAGGAGAAGCCGGAGGTCGTGGGTGCCGGCGGGACCGGCGGCGTCGCGGGCGCCGGAGGCGGCGGTGCAGGCGGCGACGGCGGCGCGGGCGGAGCGGGCGGCACCGGAGGGAGCGAACCCCGCTGCGGCGACGGGAACGTGGACCCCGGCGAGGCCTGCGACGACGGCAACGAGACCGACGGCGACGGCTGCTCCTCCCAGTGCGAGTGGGAGGGGAGCTGCGAGAACCCCGTCGACTGGGCGAAGGTGAGCGCGCCGGTCGAGAACTTCCCCGGCTTCTTCTCCACCGGTCAGCTCGAGTTCCACGGGCAGAACGTGACCGGCGCCGGCAGGTGCGGCGGAGGCGGAGACAAGGTCGTCTATCGCTGGGTGGCTCCCTCGACCGGCAGACTGGCCTTCTTCGTCAACGCAAACGGCCCCGGCTCGCTCTCCGCTCGCGGCTACGTGCGTCGCGCCTGCGACGATCCGGGTTCCGAGCTGTATCGGAGCTGCACCATCCCCGGCACGCAGACCGAGATGGACGTGGAGGAAGGCGAAGAGCTCTTTCTCGTCTTCGCCGCCAGCGACGCAGGCGCAGGCCTGACCTACCTGCTGGCCACCGGCGTCTTTCCCTACGTTCCCGAGGGGGAGGCCTGCGGCCCCGCCTCCGGAAAGCAGGATTCCCACGAGTGGCAGTGCGCCCCCGGCTTCACGTGCCACGACGTCGCCACCCCTGAGATCTGCACGGCGAACGAGCCCCCGGAGCTCGTCTCCGTCGAGGCCTTCCGCGGCGGCGACTCGGGCCAGGACGTCTTCGTCCTCTTCGAGGCGAACGATCCCAACGGGGACTACTGGTTCCTCGAGGCCGACGTGTACGACGCGGAGGGCGAACCCATCGTCGTCAGCCCGAACCCCGGCTTCTTCGACCGGAACCCCAACCAGCTCAACCTCCCCATCTCCCGGGGGATCGATCCGCCGACGGTCGGCTTCCGCTCCTTCGCGACCCTGGAGGGAGCCTTCATCCGGAACTTCCCTGAGCTCCACCGGATGGACTTCCGCCTTCGGGATCTCGGCAACCTCCTCTCCAACTCGCTCAGCGCCACGGTGCTCCCGCAGCCGGTCGTCTCCGTCGGCGAGCCCTGCGATCCGAACGGCGCCGCCAATCGCTGCGACGGCGACGACCTGATCTGCAGGGGCTCCGGCGACTCGGGCCCCGTCTGCGAGTCGCTCGAGCCGGATCGGGCGGCGGCCTGCGCGGCCGCCGACGAGATCGGCGTGGGCCTGACCAGCGTGTCGTGGCGGGCACCCGATTCGTTCGACCTCGCCTGGGTCCTGCCCCCCGACTGCCTCCAGGCCGGCTTCACCCGGCGCCGCGACAGGCCCGAGATGCCCTTCCGCCTCCACCTCGAAGAGAAGCGCACGAACGTGGTGATCCAGGTCGAGGACGCCCGAGGGGGGTTCGCCGCCTTCGGGGTCGCGGTGGCCCTCCACGAGGGCTGCGGGCTGCAGGGGCCTCCGCTGGCTTGCGTCGAGAACGTCGACACGATCGAGGCGGGGCGGCTGGAGTTCGACGAGCTCGAGGCCGGCGACTACCTCATCGTGGTGAGCATGCCGACCACCCGCGCCGTCCTGGACTTCCACCTCATCGTCGAGGCGGATCCCCTCGAGGTTCCGTGAGCGCGGTGGAGGGGCGCAGCCGGCCCTCCAGGCCCGGCGAGACGTGCAGCGTCCCCTCGGCGTCGACCACCGCCACCTCGCATCCCTGCGAGGTGGCGTAGGAGATCCCCCGCTCCGGACCGAAGATGAACACGGGCTTCGTCACCACCTCCGCGGTGGTGGCGTCCGGGCACAGCGCCGTCACGCTCCGGGACGCGGTCGCCGGCCGCCCCGTGGTGGGATCGATGAGGTGGTGGTAGCGCACGCCACCCTTCTCGAAGTACCGCTCGTAGTCGCCGCTGGTGGAGAACGCGGCGTTCTCCAGCTCCACCACCGCGAGGACCGAGCCGGGGCGCCGGGGGTGCCGGATCCCCACGGTCCAGGGGCGCTCGCCCCGGCGCCCCGCGGCGTAGAGATCGCCGCCGAGCCGGATGGTGAAGTCCGAGAGGCCGGCGCCCCGCGCGAGGGCCGCCAGCCGATCGACGGCCCATCCCTTCGCGATCCCGCCCAGGCCCAGCGCCATCCCCTCCTCCTGGAGGAAGAGCGTGCCGGCCTCGTCGTCGACGACCACCTTGCGCCAGTCGACCCTCGCGCGGGCCCGCTCGATCGCCTCGTCGCCCGGGACCACGCCGTCCATCGCGTCGCCGAACCTCCACACGCCGCGCATCCCCGCCCAGGTGGGGTCGAAGGCGCCGCCCGAGCGGGCTGCTGCCTCGAGGGCCCGGGAGACGATGGCCCGGAGCTCCCCGCTCACGGCGACCGGCCCCACCCCCGCGGCGGCGTTGACCCTCGAGATCTCGGAGTCCGAGCGCCACTCGCTCATCACCGCGTCGATTCGGCGCAGCTCCGCGAGGGCCGCCCGGGCGACGCCGGCGGCCAGCTCCCCGTCGGAGGTGCGCAGCTCGAGCTTGCAGCGGGTCCCCATGATCGGGAAGGAGGCGAGGAAGAGATCCCCCTTGCGGATCACCTCAGGGCCGCCGCCGTCCGCCTCGGCGGGCTGCCCCGGAGGCAGCTCGAGCCGAGGCCCCGCAGCGGTCGACGTGCAAGCGGAGGCGACCAGGGTTACGCAGAACAGCAAGGCGCTACGCACGCGCGGGCGCTCCTTTTTCGAGGGTACCGGCTTGGTACCGCCTCGCCCGCCGGGATGGCAAGAGCCGGCGCCCTTCGGGGGCCATCGTGCGCCGCCGGCCGGCAGGTCGTAAGCTTGGACGACGAGGCGCCCGCCGAGCGCCGGGGAAGCGAGGGAAATAGTCGGTCAGGGGATCCAGTTCCCCCGTCAGGACCGTACCGGCGATCGCGCCAAGTCGGAGCCGCCGCCAGAAGTTTTCGCCACTTTCGACGAGCAGGAGCAAGGTCCCCATGAAGGAAGCCCACGAGATGGAGAGCCTGGTCGCCCGCATCGCCGCGATGCAGGACCAGCAGAGCTACCGGGAGCAGCACTGGGAGGGGACCTTCGAGGACTACCTCCAGATCGTCCGTCAGAACCCCAAGGTCACGCGCACGGCCTACCAGCGGCTGTACGACATGATCCTCTCCCACGGGAAGACGGAGTACATCGACAACAAGAAGAAGCTGATCCGGTACCACTTCTTCCACGACGAGAAGTTCGAGGGCCGCGACGCCATCTACGGCCTCGACGTGCCGCTGATGAAGCTCGTCAACGTCTTCAAGTCGGCAGCCGAGCGCTACGGCACCGAGAAGCGCGTGATCCTCCTCCACGGCCCGGTGGGCTCCTCGAAGTCCACCATCGCCCGGCTGCTGAAGAAGGGGATGGAGCAGTACTCCCGCACGCCGGAGGGCGCCATCTACACGTTCAGCTGGATGCTGGACAAGCGGCGCTCGGACGGCTCGGTCGAGCGCGAGGTGATGCCCTGCCCCATGCACGAGGAGCCGCTGCACCTCATCCCCTCGGAGTGGCGGCCCCAGGTCTACGCCGAGCTCGTCGGCCCCAACGCCAACTTCCAGATCCCCGACACGGGCGAGCTCTGCCCGGCGTGCCGCTTCGTCTTCAAGGAGCTGATGACGGAGTACAAGGGCGACTGGAAGGAGGTGATCCGCCACGTGAAGGTGCGCCGGCTGATCCTCTCCGAGAAGGATCGGGTGGGCATCGGCACCTTCCAGCCGAAGGACGAGAAGAACCAGGACTCCACCGAGCTCACCGGCGACATCAACTACCGCAAGATCGCCGAGTACGGCTCCGACTCGGATCCGCGCGCCTTCAACTTCGACGGCGAGTTCAACATCGCCAACCGCGGGATCATCGAGTTCGTCGAGGTGCTGAAGCTGGACGTCGCCTTCCTCTACGATCTGCTGGGCGCTTCGCAGGAGCACAAGATCAAGCCCAAGAAGTTCCCGCAGACCGACATCGACGAGGTGATCATCGGTCACACCAACGAGCCCGAGTACCGAAAGCTCCAGAACAACGAGTTCATGGAGGCGCTGCGGGACCGCACGGTGAAGATCGACATCCCGTACATCACGAAGCTCTCGGAAGAGATCAAGATCTACGAGAAGGACTACAACCAGAAGAAGATCCGCGGGAAGCACATCGCCCCCCACTCCCTGGAGATGGCGGCGATGTGGGCGGTGCTCACCCGGCTCGAGGAGCCCAAGAAGCACAACCTCACCCCGCTGCAGAAGCTCAAGCTCTACAACGGCAAGTCGCTGCCGAACTACACCGAGGACAACATCAAGGAGCTGCGCAAGGAGGCGCTGCGCGAGGGCATGGACGGCATCTCGCCCCGCTACGTGCAGGACAAGATCTCCAACGCGCTGGTCTCCGACAAGGGCGAGGGCTGCCTCAACCCGTTCATGGTCCTGAACGAGCTCGAGGCCGGGCTCCGCACGCACTCGCTGATCTCCTCCGAGGAGGTCCGCAAGCGCTACCGCGAGATGCTGGCGACGGTGAAGCAGGAATACGAGGACATCGTCAAGAACGAGGTCCAGCGCGCGATCTCGGCCGACGAGGACTCGATCAAGAAGCTGTGCTCCAACTACATCGACAACATCAAGGCCTACACCCAGAAGGAGAAGGTCAAGAACAAGTACACCTCGCAGTACGAGGAGCCGGACGAGCGGCTGATGCGGGCGATCGAGGAGAAGATCGACATCCCCGAGGCCCGCAAGGACGACTTCCGCCGCGAGATCATGAACTACATCGGCGCCCTGGCGATCGAGGGGAAGACCTTCGACTACCGGACCAACGAGCGGCTCCACAAGGCCCTCGAGCTCAAGCTCTTCGAGGACCAGAAGGACACCATCAAGCTCAAGAACCTGGTCTCCTCGGTGGTGGACAAGGACACCCAGGAGAAGATCGACGTGGTGAAGGATCGGATGATCCGGAACTACGGCTACTGCGAGGTCTGCTCCACGGACGTGCTCAACTTCGTCGCGTCGATCTTCGCGCGCGGCGACGCAAAGGACTAGGGCCCTGTCTCTCAAGATCAAACAGGACCACGCTCGCTTCAAGGCGATCGTCCGCGGGAAGATCAAGCAGAACCTGCGGAAGTTCATCCAGAAGGGCGAGATGATCGGGAAGCAGGGGAAGGATCTGATCACCATTCCCCTGCCCACCATCGAGATCCCCAGGTTCCGCTTCGGCCCCAAGCAGCAGGGCGGCGTCGGCCAGGGCGACGGAGAGGTGGGGCAGAGCCTCGGCCCCGGGCAGGAGCAGCCGGGCGAGGGCGAGGGGCGCGCGGGCCAGGGCGAGGGGCACCACCTCATGGAGGTGGACGTCACCTTCGACGAGCTCGCGGAGATCCTCGGCGAGGAGCTGCAGCTCCCCAAGATCGAGCCCAAGGGGACCGATCGGATCATCACCGAGAAGACCCGCTACACCGGGATCAACACCATCGGCCCCGAGTCGCTCCGCCACTTCAAGCGCACCTACAAGCAGGCGCTGCGGCGGCAGATCGCCTCCGGCACCTACGATCCCGAGCGCCCGGTGATCGTCCCCTACCGCGAGGATCGCCGGTACCGCTCCTGGAAGGTGACGCCGCAGCCCGAGGCCGCCGCCCTGATCATCTACATCATGGACGTCTCCGGCTCGATGGGCGACGAGCAGAAGGAGATCGTGCGCATCGAGTCCTTCTGGCTCGACACCTGGCTGCGCCACCACTACAAGGGCCTCACCGCTCGTTACATCATCCACGACGCGGTGGCCCGCGAGGTGGATCGGGAGACCTTCTTCCACACCCGCGAGTCGGGCGGGACCATGATCTCCTCGGCGTACAAGCTCGCCGCCGAGATGATCGAGAGGGATCACCCCTCCACCACCTGGAACACCTACCTGTTCCACTTCTCCGACGGCGACAACTGGAGTGCCGACGACACGCGCTTCTGCATCGAGCTGGTGAAGGAGCGCATCCTCCCCCACGTGAACCTCTTCGCCTACGGCCAGGTGGAGAGCCCCTACGGATCCGGCCAGTTCATCCGCGATCTGCGCGAGACCTTCGAAGGCGACGACCGGGTGGCGCTCTCCGAGATCGCCGACAAGGAAGCGATCTACGGCTCGATCAAGGACTTCCTCGGAAAGGGGAAGTGAGTACCGAATGGCACCCTTCCGAAATCGCTCCCTCCCCCCACGGCTCAGGGATCTCGAGCAGGAGATCAAGGGGTACGCCAAGGAGTTCGGCCTCGACTTCTACGAGGTGATCTTCGAGCTCCTCACCTACGACGAGGTGAACATGGTGGCCGCCTACGGCGGCTACCCGAACCGCTATCCCCACTGGCGGTTCGGCATGGACTACGAGCAGCTCTCGAAGGGCTACGAGTACGGCCTCTCCAAGATCTACGAGCTGGTGATCAACAACGATCCCACCTACGCGTACCTGCTCGAGTCCAACCCCGAGGTGGACCAGAAGCTGGTGATGGCCCACGTGTACGGGCACGGCGACTTCTTCAAGAACAACTTCTCCTTCCAGCACACCAACCGGAAGATGATGGACGAGATGGCGAACCACGCCACCCGCGTGCGCCGCCTCATCGACCGCCTCGGCGTCGAGAAGGTCGAGGACTTCATCGACCGCTGCCTCTCGCTCGAGAACCTCATCGACTACCACTCGCCCTACATCAAGCGCGCGCCCGCCAGCAGCGACGAGGAGGAGGCGCCGCAGCAGATCCGGGGCCTGCGCAACGAGCGGGAGTACATGGGCGGGTACATCAACCCGCAGCCCTACCTGGACGAGCTGCAGCGGAAGGCAGAGGAGGAGCGGGCCCAGAAGAAGCGCTTCCCCGAGCGGCCGCAGCGCGACGTGCTCCTCTTCCTGCTCGACCACGCGCCCTTGGAACCGTGGGAGCAGGACATCCTCGCGATCATCCGCGAGGAGGCCTACTACTTCGCACCGCAGGGCATGACCAAGATCATGAACGAGGGCTGGGCCAGCTACTGGCACTCCACGATCATGACCACCCGCGCCCTGCGCGACTCCGAGGTCATCGACTACGCCGACCACCACGCCGGCACCGTCTCCATGCGGCCGGGCTCACTGAACCCGTACAAGATCGGCATCGAGCTCTTTCGAGACATCGAGCACCGCTGGAACACCGGTCGGTTCGGGAAGGAGTGGGAGGAGTGCGACTCGCTCCCCGAGCGGCAGAGCTGGGACAAGCAGCTCGGCCTCGGTCGCCAGAAGATCTTCGAGGTGCGCAAGCACTACAACGACGTCACCTTCATCGACGAGTTCCTCACCCCCGAGTTCTGCATCGAGCAGAAGCTCTTCGTCTACGACTACAACGACAAGCGGCAGACCTGGGAGATCGCCAGCCGGCAGTTCAAGGCGGTGAAGGAGAAGCTCCTCCAGCGCCTCACCAACTTCGGCAACCCGATCATCGAGGTGGTCGACGCGAACTTCGAGAACCGCGCCGAGCTCCTCCTCGTGCACAAGCACGACGGCGTGGACCTCAAGGTGGACGACGCCCGCCACTCCCTCCAGTGCCTGCAGTCCTTGTGGCGGCGGCCGGTGAACCTCTACACCCGCCTCGACGGCAAGAGCCTGATCCTGCGCTTCGACGGCCAGGATCACTCCGACCAGAAGGCGGAGCTCTGATCCCGCCGCGGCGGGCGAGGCGCGGGCCTCGCCCCTCGGCGGCCCGAGCACCGGGGCGTGCCGATGGTTGGGTCGAATCACCTCGCTTCGGCCGCGCGCCGAGCTCGCTTCAGGGCGGCGCGCCCTGATCCAGCCAGCGCCTGAGCATCGCCCTGCCGTTGGGGCCGACGCCGTCGCCCCACCTGGCGGCGGGGGGCATCTCGCCGTCCCCCACCTCGTCGACGATGTCATCCGCCATCTCGAAGGCGCCCTTCAACCCGTCGCGGTCGTCGTCGCGGCCCCGCCGCCTGCGCGCGCTTCGCACCCGGGCGCCCTCGTCGTCGAAGGAGTACACGTCGAGGCGGAAGTCGCTCGGCGCGCCCCGGTTCGGCGGGCTGCCATGGCAGAGGTTGCAGTGGTCGTCGAGCAGCGGCTTCACGTGCTCGGCGAAGGTAGGATTCTCGGGCACCTCCTCGATGTCCGGGACCGAGAAGTCGCAGGCCGCCGCCAGGGCGAGCGACGCCGCGGCGAGCACGGTCCTCCCCCTGCGCCCCAAAGGCGCGCACCGCGCGGGGCGCAGCGAAGCCGCGGCCGCCGGGCGCGTCACGGCTCGCGCTCCAGGGCGAGCTTGCCCCGGATCTCCAGGGCGTCCTCCACCTTGATCATCATCAGGCTGGGCCGCTCCACCTGGTGGGCCTCCAGGCTCTCCGGAAAGCTGAAGGTGGCCTCGGCACGATCCGGGCTCCTGTAGTCGAGGGTCACCTCGATGTCGCGGGGGACGGTCACGCCCTTCAGCTCCACCTGGGCCTTCAGCGGGACCTTCACCACGCCCGGCGTCGCCGGGGGCTTGAAGCCGGGCGCCACCCCCTTCACCACCACCAGCGGGTGGTTCGCGGCGTCGATCGCCTCGAGGGCGTGGGCGTCGCGGTTCCCGTTCCCCGACTTGAAGGAGGCGACCTTCGCCCGGGCCATCACCTTCAACCCAGACTCGTCGATCACCAGCGCCACCTCCGGCTCCTCCGTGGCCCCGACCACCCGGTGGAGCTTGTGGACGAGGACGTACTCGATCCTCCCCTTCCCCGCCCACCGCGCGGGCTGGACCTTCGCCGCCTCCTGCGCCTGACCGGCCTCCTCCGCGCCGGCGGAGGCGAAGGCGGAGCAGGCGACGAGGGCGACGAGAGCGACGAGAGCGGACTTCCTCCACGGGATGCCGTCCATGGTCTCCTCCGAGCTTCGACGTTCAGAAGATCCAGACGCCGGTCGCGATGGCCATCAGGCCCACGGTCGAGTACCCGACCGCCTGGTGGATCCGGGCGTACCTCTTCAGGTTCCGGGCGTTCCCCGCGTCTGCCGATCGCGCCGTGGCGAAGCCGAGTCCCACCTGCGCGAGCATCCCCGCCGAGGCGCCGATCACCGCGATCTTGTGGGCGGTGGCGGTGTCGAACCCCGGATCCTTCTCGAAGGGCACCGGCGCGAAGACGCTGAGGGTCGCGGTGGCGATGAAGGCGCCGGCGCTCGCGTAGGTCGACACGCGGTGCGCCATCAGGTAGTCGCCCGTCCCCCCGCCCCCTCCGTAGACGTCGTCGTAGTTGAGCTGCCCCAGGACCGCCGAGGTGGTCATCAGGGCGAGGGTCGAAAGCCCCAGGATCTGGTGGGACTGCAGCATCGTCCGCCTCGTCTCGATGCGGTCCGCCAGCGCCGGATCGCTCGCCGCCTCCTTCTGCGCCGCCGTGTCTCCGAAGAGGTCGAAATCCATCGAGTCTCCGGTCCCGGCGGGCTCCCCGGCCCAGACGAGGCGGAGCTGCAGGGGGGCGAGGTCCCGCTCGGCGGGAGCGGCGCCGGCGATCGCGGGCGCCAAGGCGAGGCAGGCGGCGGCGCGGAGGGCAAGGGGCTGCATGGACAGTCATCCTTCGAGCGCGTGGCCCTCCGGGGGGCGGGAGGCCACCCGGTCGGCGAGGAGAGGGACGGGACGCCTGCGCCGGCATTCACTCGCCCGGGACGATCTTGGCGGGGAACCTTCACGGGAGCGAGCCCGGACAGGCGCCGGGCCCCGCGGCCTCCCCGCGAGATGTCCGATGGCGAATTGAATTCGGCCCGGCCGCGGGTTAAGCGAGGCGAGATGGCGCGCACCCTCGTCTACATCGGCCTCGGCCTCGTTATCCTGGGCCTCCTCTGGCCGCTCGTCTCCCGGCTGGGCCTGGGCCGGTTGCCCGGCGACATCGTGGTCGAGCGAGGGAACTTCCGCTTCTACGCACCCCTGGCAACCAGCCTCCTGATCAGCCTGCTGCTCACGGCGATCCTCTGGCTCTTTCGCCGCTGATGGGCGCCTCCGCCCGACCGGCGGCGATCAGAGCACGCGCAGGAAGGCGACCACGTCCCGCTTCTCGTCGGCGGTGAGGCGCGATTCGAGCACCAGGTTGAAGAACTCCACCGCGTCCTCGAGGGTGAGCAACCTTCCGTCGTGCAGGTAGGGCGGCGACTCCTTGATGCCGCGCAAGGGGAAGGTCTTGATGGGACCGTCGGCCGCCATGACCCTGCCGTTCACGAGCTTCATCTCGTAGAACCGCTCGACCTGCAGGTCGTGCATGAGGTTGTCGGTGTAGAACGGCGGCGGGTGGCAGACGGCGCACTGGGCCTTCCCGTGGAAGAGCTCCTCCCCGCGCAGCTCGGCGGCGGTGGCCTTCGACGGATCGAGGCGCCCATCGGCGACGCGGAGCTTGGGCGCCGGCGGGAAGTCGAGCAGCTCCTGGAACTCGGACATGTCCTGCACCTGGCTGCCGCGCTCGAGGATGTTGATGCCCTTCTTCGTCCCCACCACCGGATCGCCGTCGAAGTAGGCGCCGCGCTGCTCGAACTCGGTGAAGTCCTCCACCGTCTTCAGCGCCCGCTGCGATCCAAAGAGGCGCTGAATGTTCACGCCGCGCAGGGTGGGCGTGTCGATCCGGTGCCGGAACTCCTGGGGCCGGATGTCGCCCACGAGGTGCGTGGCGCCATTGGTATGGCCGTTGGAATGACAGTCCAAGCAGGCGACCCCGCGGTGCGGGTGATCGCTGCGGCGGTCCTCGGTCTGGTTGAACTGCTGCTGGGGAAACGGCGTCAGCAACAGACGCAGACCCTCGATCTGCTTCGGGTTCAGGATGCCGTTGAAGAGCTCGTAGAAGTTCGCGAGGGTGACCAGCTTGCCCTGGGAGACGTCGCCGAGGTCCTTGCGCGTGGTCAGGAAGATCGGCGGCGGGAACTCCGGCATGAAGTGGTCCGGCAGGTCGAAGTCGAGATCGAAGCGGGTGAGGTCCCGATCCTCCTGCCGCTTCAGCTCGTCGATCACCACCTGGGGGAAGACCATGCCGCCCTCCCGGTGGTTGGGATGGGGAAGCGGCATGAACCCGCCGGGGAAGACGCCCTTCTCGCGGATCTCGTCGGGCGACATGCGCGCGAGCGAGTCCCAGGTGACGCCGCTCGCGAGCTTCGCGCGGGGCCCCTCCTGGATCGGCTTGCCGCGGAACATGGTCACGCCCTTGGCGGGCCGGTTCGAGAGGTCGTAGCGATCGCGGAGGAGCGCGTCGTGCGCCTTCTTCACCTCCGCCTTCTCGGCGACCGCCTTCCTGCGGATCTCGGCGAACGACTCGGTGATGGCGACGGGCGCATAGCTCGTCTCGCCCCTCGGCTGGATGCCCTTGGCGTCCTTCCCGGGCGCCGCGCCGATCACGCCGGCCCAGAGGATCGCCGCCCCGATCCCGGCCAGCCCGAAGGCGAGCCTCTTGCGCATCGATCCCATCGATCCCACGGTCGCCCTCCGAAAGCCGTCGAACCCGTCCCTACAGTGGAGCGTCGGGGACGATGGCTCGCCGGGGGCGCCAGGTGAACGCCTCGTCCGGGGCAGGTCTACCCGCCGAGGCGACGATCGCGGATCCCGAGGAGGCGGGATCGGTGAGGAAGCCGGTCGGGACCGAGCGCTACATCCGCTTCATGCGCAGGTAGCGGCGGGCGCTGGGGAAGAACTGGACGGCGGTGACGATCGCGCCGAGCGAGGCCAGCAGGCCGACGATCTTGCCGCCGACGCTGCGTCGGGCGCGGTGCCTGGGCGAGATGAACCGGGCGTACTCGTGCAGGGGCTTCAACGGGGGGTCCCTCCTCCGGCGCGGACGTCCGCGCCTCGCAGCTCGTCGAGGAGGATCTTGTGCACGAGCGCCGCCGCCGGCTCGATCGCCGCCTCCACGGGAGGGCTGAGGCCCATCCGCTCACCGAGGAAGGCGGGCTGGCAGCCGACGATCCGCACCGGCGGGAGCATCCCTCCCATGGCGCGCACCTGGGTGAAGACCGCGTGCACGTCCATCGAGTGGTTGTCCGCCACCGGCAGAGGCCCGTCGAGGTCGGGCTCGATCACGAAGAGGGTCCCCGGCGCCGCGCCCCGAGAGACGGCGTCGACGATCACCAGGAGCCCTGGAGGCTCCAGCAGATCGAAGGCGAGGTGGACGCCGCGGATGCCGAAGTCCTCGACGCGGACGCCATCGGGCACGTCCTTCGGCTGGAGGTGGCGGACCACCTCGACGCCGAAGCCGTCGTCGCCCAGGAAGACGTTGCCGACGCCGGCGACCAGCGCCCGCGCTCCCATCACGGCGCCGTCGGATCGACGGGCTCCACCTCGTCGACGCCGTAGTAGAGGAAGCGCCCGTACCAGCGGTGGTACTCCGCCGCGGGATCGCCCTCGATGGTGACGCCCAGGAGCGCGCGGCCGTCCACGTCGTGGACCACCTTCTCCACCCGGGCGATCCGGCCCTCGAAGAGGTGATCCTGCGCGTCCGCGCGCCGCACGCCGGGCTTGAGACGCACCCGGTTGCCCGCCACGAATCGGTTCGGACGCGGAGGAGATCCGCTGCCCGCGGGGGCTCCCGCCTCGGGCCCGAAGCCTCCCGGCTGCGCGCGGCCCGACGCATCGGCGTGCGCCACATCGGGTACCGCGGACTTCACGACCGACGCACCTGCGACCGCCGTCGCATCTCTGGCGGCCGCCGCGAGGATCGATCGCCCCCTCTCGGCGTCGCCCACCAGCGCGGCGTTGGGATCGCCGTCCTTCGGCACCATCTCGGCCCGATCGAGGTCCCGGAGCGCGCCGTGGAGCCGGGCCATCACCTCCGGCGACATGCCATCGGTCCGTCGGACGATGGCGGCGACCCGCTCGTCCGTACCCAGGGCCTCGCGCTTCTCGCCGTCCGTGAGGAGCATGGTGCGCAGGGTGAGGAGCTCGTCGATCTCCGTGGCGTCGAAGAGATCGCCCGGACTCTCCGGGGCGATCCGCGGGTGGTCGTAGAGGATGATCGGCGACGCGAGGACGAGGTCGTCCGTCCCAGGAGGCCCGGCGAGCACGGGATAGGCGCGCACGTTGGCGCACGCCGACGCGGCGGCCTCCGCCCAGGCGGGCGGATCGAGGAGGGAGACGAACGAGCCCTCGCACACCTTGAGAAAGAGATGCGTCGACACGCAGGCCGCGCGCATCGCCTCCTCGCGGGGGATCGCCGGCGCCACCCCCTCCGTCTCGTTCTCCACACGAAGCCGCATCCGGACGAGAGGCCTCTCCGCCTCCACCGGCTCCCAGCCGACGCGGATCGTCCCTCGCACGGGATCCCACGTACGGCGCACGCGGCCTGCCACCGCGCCGTCGGCGCCCCGCACCTCGGAGAACGCCTCCCCGCCGGGCGCCTCGAAGGGGATCTCGACGGCCCCCTCCCCTCCCTCCCAACCCTGCGCGACGGCGCAGCGGCCGAGGTCGCAGGTGAAGTCGATCTCGCGGATCTCCCCCTCCTCCCAGGGGAAGAGGCGATCGCCCCCGGCGTCCAGCGACGCCACCTCGTGGAACGCGCCACCCTCCAGGCGCTCCACGATCCGGCGTCGCACGTGGAGGAAGCGGAGGCGGCCCTCGATCACCACCCGACCCGCCGGCGCCACCAGCACCTGCGTCTCCATCCACCACGGATCGGTGCCGGTGGCCTCGCTCCAGCCCCGCGGCGCGAGGATGCCGAAGGACCAGCGAAACCGGTTCTTGGTGGACGACGCCCGGTAGGGATACAGGATGTAGCCCTCCAAGAGGACCGCGTCCGCGACGGCGGCGACGCTCGCAAAGCTCACGCGGCTCCTCCTCCTTCCGGCAGCGGGCGGCTCCTCCGGTGCAGGGCCTCGAAGAACGAGTCCATCCCGGCCCGCACCTCGTCGCCGCCGTCGAAGCCCCTCCAGCCCTGGCGCACGATCCCCACCAAGTCGTAGCAGGCGTCGATCGGCACCAGCATCGCCTCGATCGGGCCGCCCCCCCGCGGGCTGCGCACGAGCAGCGCCTCCACGTCGGGCTCCAGCGCCCGCAGGAGATCGCTCGACGCCAGCAGCTCGTCCATCGCCTCCAGCGGCAGCTCGGACTCGGTGGGGCCGGCGGGGCTCGGGTACGTGATCACCCACCGCGCCGCCGCGCTGCTGAAGAAGGCGAAGCAGAGGCCCACCGGGATCGAGAGCGCCTCCCACCGCTCCCGGTCGAAGGGCTCGGGCGAGGTGCAGACCCGGGTGGGCACCGTGCGGTAGTGGCCCGCCCCCGCCCCCGGCTGCTCGAAGAGCAGCGCGCAGGGGCGGCACGAGCAGCAGATCGTCCGGAGGTCGAGGTCCACCACGTGGCGGTGCCCCGCGTCGAGCTGCGCCGCGCAGAGCTCGCAGCGCTCCCCCGCAGCCCAGGCCGGGCGGTGGGCCCTTCCCACCGCGTACCGCCGCAGGGACCGCAGGTTCACCTTTCCACCTGCTGCAGCACCACCTTCGAGGCGGGGGCGTCCTCGCCCACGATCCGGATCGCCACGATCTCCGGCGCGGCCTCCTCGATCGCGCGCCGCACCGTATGCTCCACCGTCGCCCGAGAAGAGGGGCATCCGCTGCAGGAGCCGAGGAAGCGCAGGGTGGCGACGCCGCTCTCGTCCAGCGCCGCGAGCTCGACGTCGCCGGCGTGGGATCCCAGGGCCGGGCGCACCTGCTCCAGCGCCCGCTCCACCCGGGCGCGGAGCGGATGGGGGTGGAGGCCGTGGAGCAGGAGGAGGCTGGAGAGGAGATCGTCGCCGGCCACCCGCTCGTCGAGGCGCGGGCCGTCCGCTCCCGCGGCGCGGGCGTGCGCCAGCGTCCGGGTGAGGCCGGCGCCGTGCAGGCGGAGGAGCCGCTCCATCAGCTCCTCGATCGCCAGCCAGGTGCTCGGGCCGGCCATCCCCTGCAGGTCCTCGAGGAGCCGGTCGATCCGCGCGGCGTCCTCCCTGGCGTCCGGCACCTCCGCCGCGCTCATCGCGCCCCCTCCATCGTGACCTCGCGCCGTCCCTCGACCAGGCCGGCGAGCCATCCGCACCAGACGTCCATCCCCTCGCCCGTCCGCGCCGAGGTCCGGAAGATCTGCAGGTCGGGGTTCATGCGGCGGGCGTTCGTCATGCAGGCCTCCACGTCGAAGTGCACGTGGGGGAGCAGGTCCGTCTTGTTGAGCACGAAGACGTCCGCCGCGCGAAACACGTGGGGATACTTGAGGGGCTTGTCGTCCCCTTCCGTCACCGAGAGCACGACGACCTTCGCCGCCTCCCCGAGATCGAAGAGCGCGGGGCAGACGAGGTTCCCCACGTTCTCGACGAAGAGGATCGATCCCCGCGCAGGGAAGAGCCGGGCCAGCGCCCCCTCGATCATCGCCGCGTCGAGGTGGCAGCCGGCGCCGGTGTTGATCTGCAGCGCCCGGCACCCCGCCGCCCGGATCCGCCGGGCGTCCGCGTCCGTCTCCTGATCGCCCTCGAGCACCGAGATCTCGACCGCGCCCGCGAGGCGCCGGGCGGTCTCCTCGAGGAGGCTCGTCTTCCCGGTGCCCGGGGCGCCGACGAGGTTGAGGGCCACGATCCCCCGGGCCTCGAGCCAGCCGCGGTTCCGCGCGGCGAGGCGGTCGTTCCTGGCCAGGAGCTCCTGCTCGATCCGCAGCATCCGCGCGCCCGCCGCCAGGCCGCGCGCGTACCCGTGGACGTGACCCGGCTCGTCGCCCTGCACGTGCACGGGCGCATGTCCCGCCTCGCCGCCATGGGCGTGCCCGGGGTCATGCTCCGCTTCGACCGCGTGCACGTGATCGCGTAGGTGTCCCGCCTCGCCCCCGTGCGCGTGCACGTGGACGGGACCCTCCCCCTGACCGTGGACGTGCCCCTCGTCCTCGTGGTGGTGCCCGGCGGCGCCGCATCCGCAAATCGCACACATCTAAATCACCTCCACGCCTTCGAGGCGAAGCTCCCTGCCCGCGATCACCTGGAGCTCGATCGAGCCGCACGCGCAGGGTGGCGGGAGGAGATCGATCTCCTGCTCGGCTCCACAGGCCCTGCACCGCGCCCGCCCCGGAACCTCGCGCACGCACAGCTCCGCGCCCTCGAGCCTCGTGCCCTGGGCGCAGACCTCGAAGCAGAAGCGGAGCGCGTCCGGAACCACCGCCGACAGCCTCCCGATCTCCAGGTGGACGGCGGCGACGCGACCTCTCTCCACCTTCTGCTCGATCGTCGTCACCAGGTCTTCCATGAGGGAGAGCTCGTGCATGGAGAGCAAGGTAGGTAGATCCCCGTCGGGAGCAACCGGGCCGTCGGGACCACCGTTCACGAGCGCGCAATCCCGGCACGCGGCGCCTTGATCCGCCCGGGCCCCTGCCTACCTTCGACCCATGCTCCCGTCGCCACAGCCCCTTCGCCGGCGCGCGATCCGGATCGCCGGGGTCGTGCAGGGCGTGGGGCTGCGGCCCGCGGTGGTACGCCTCGCCCGCGAAATGGGGCTGTCGGGCTTCGTGCTCAACGAGACGGCGTCGGTGCGCATCGAGGTGGAGGGCCCCGCCGATCGGGTGGAGGCCTTCGAGGAGCGGCTGCGACCGTCGCTGCCGGTGCGCGCCCGCGTCGCCTCGGTGGAGGCCCGGGACGCCCCCCTCCGCGGCGACGCGTCGTTCCAGCTCCACGTCGGCGAGCACGCCCTCCCCGCCGAAGGCGACTCGTCGCTGGACGCGATCCCCCCCGACCTCGCGCCCTGCGCCGCGTGCCTCGAGGAGATGGACGATCCGGCGAACCGACGGTACCGCCATCCGTTCATCTCCTGCGTCCACTGCGGGCCCCGCTACACGATCGTCGCCGCGACGCCGTACGATCGGCACCGCACCTCGATGGCGGCGCTGCCCCTTTGCGCGGCGTGCCTGGACGAGTGCTCGGATCCGGGCGACCGGCGCTTCCTCTCCCAGGCGGACTCCTGCCCCTCCTGCGGACCGCGGCTCTCCCTTCGCCGGCGCGGCGCGGCGCCGTCCTTCGACGCCGCGGCGATCGCGGCGGCAGTCGATCTCCTTCGCGCCGGCGGCGTCCTCGCCGTGAAGGGGGCCGGCGGCTTCGCCCTCGCCTGCGACGCGGCGAACGACGCCGCCGTGGCCCTGCTCCGCGCGCGCAAGGGCCGGCCCCACAAGCCCTTCGCGGTGATGGGCCGCTCCCTCGAAGAGGTGGAGGCGATCGTCTCCCTCGGCGATCGAGAGCGCGAGGCGCTCCTCTCCCCGGCGCGGCCCATCGTCCTCGCCCGACGCCGACGGCGCGCCCGCCTCTCGCGGCACGTCGCGCCCTTCCTCGTCGAGGTGGGCGTCTTCCTCCCGCCCACGCCGCTGCAGCGGCTCCTCCTCCAGGACGGTCCCCCGCTGCAGGTGATGACGAGCGGCAACCTCTCGGGCGAGCCGCTGGCGAAGGACGACGACGAGGCGCAGGAGCGGCTCGCCCGGGTCGCCGACGCCTTCCTCGTGCACGACCGCGCGATCGTCGCCAGGGCCGACGACTCGGTGGTGCGGGAGATCGGAGGCGGGATCACCACGCTGCGCCGGGCCCGGGGCTTCGTGCCCGCGGGGATCCCGCTCCCCTTCGAGGCGCCCGCCGCGGTCCTCGCGGTGGGGGCCGGCGAGAAGAACACGGTCTGCCTGGCGGCGGGCGGGCGCGCCTTCCTCTCGCCGCACCTCGGCGAGCTCGACGATCCCCGCGCCTACGCGGCCTTCCAGGAGGCCATCCGCCACCTGCAGCGCCTCCACGGCTGCGCCGCCACCGCCGTCGCCCACGATCTCCACCCGGATTTCCGCTCGACCCGCTGGGCCGCCGAGAGCGGGCTGCCGGCGATCGCCGTGCAGCACCACCACGCCCACGTCGCCGCCTGCATGGTCGAGCACGGGCGGATCGATCCCGTGATCGGCGTGGCCTTCGACGGCACGGGGCTCGGCGAGGACGGTGCGATCCGCGGGGGCGAGTTCCTGGTGGCGGACCTGCGCTCCTTCCGGCGCGTCGGCCAGCTCCGGCCCCTCGCGCTGCCCGGCGGCGAGGCGGCGATCCGCGAGCCCTGGCGCCTGGGGCTCGCCGCCCTCCACGACGCCGGCTGCCCGCTCCCGCGCGGCGAACTCGATCCGCGGAAGGTCCGCGCCGTCCTCCGCCTCCTCGAGGGGAGGCCGCTGCGGGCCACGGGGGCCGGCCGATGGTTCGACGCCGTCGCCGCCATCTGCGGGGTCCGCGCCGAGATTTCCTACGAGGGCCAGGCCGCCCTCGAGCTGGAGGCGGCCGCCCGCGGCGCCTCCACCTGGCCCCCGTTCGACTTCGAGGTCCGCGAGGGCGGAGGCGGCTTCGAGATCGATCTGCGCCCCGCGATCCGGGGGATCGACGCCGTGCTCCGCCGCTTCGGCCCGCGCACGCCCCGGCACTGGGGCGCGGTGCAGTCGGTGGCCGCGCGCTTCCACGGGACCCTCGCCGAGGCGATCCGCGCCGGCTGCAGGCGGGCTCGCAACGAGGGCGCGCCCGGCACGGTGGCGCTCGCGGGGGGCTGCTTCCAGAACGCGCTCCTGGTCCACGAGGCGCGGCGCCGGCTCGAGGCCGACGGCTTCGAGGTGCTCCTGAACCGGCGCGTCCCGCCCAACGACGGAGGGATCGCGCTGGGCCAGGCGGCGATCGCCGCCGCCCGCACCACGCCTGCCACGGGGAGTTGAAGAACATGTGCCTCGCGATCCCGGGCGAGCTGGTCGAGCTCGCCGACAAGGACGGCCTCCGCTTCGGCAAGGTGCGCTTCGGCGGGATCCGCCGGGAGGTCTGCCTCGAGTACCAGCCCGAGGCGAAGGTCGGCGACTTCGTCCTCGTCCACGTGGGCTTCGCCATCTCGACCCTGGATCGGGAGGAGGCGGCGCGCACCCTCGAGGTGCTGCGGCAGATCGGCCAGACATCGGAGCTCGACGAGGAGGAGGCCGCCCGCCTCGGGCTTCCGAGCGGCGCTCCGGAGGAACCCTTCGGCGCAAGGGCCCCTCCTCCGGCGGACGCCCAGGGAGGCGACGGCCGGGATCTCCCCGGCGCCACCGGAACCGACGGAGGCCGGACATGAAGTACCTCGACGAGTTCCGCGATGCTGAGCTGGCGAAGAGCCTCGTCCGCGCGATCGAGCGGACCCTGACCCGGCCGTGGGTGATCATGGAGATCTGCGGCGGGCAGACCCACTCGATCGTCCGCTACGGCATCGATCGGCTCCTACCGAAGGAGATCGAGCTGGTGCACGGACCCGGCTGCCCGGTCTGCGTCACCGCCCTCGAGACCATCGACCGCGCCCATGCGATCGCCTCCCGCCCCGACGTGATCTTCACCTCCTTCGGGGACATGCTCCGGGTCCCCGGATCCCACGGCGATCTGCTCGCGCTCAAGGCCAAGGGCGCCGACGTGCGGGTGGTCTACTCGCCGATGGACTCGCTGCGCCTCGCCAAGGAGAACCCCGATCGCACGGTGGTCTTCTTCGGGATCGGCTTCGAGACCACGGCGCCCGCCAACGCGATGGCGGTGCTGCAAGCGAAGCGCGGCGGCGTGAAGAACTTCGCCATGCTCGCCTCCCACGTGCTCTGCCCGCCGTCCATCGCGTGGATCCTCCAGGCCCGCGAGAACCGGGTGCAGGCGTTCCTCGGCCCGGGCCACGTGTGCACGGTCACCGGGTTCCGGGCGTACGAGGCCCTGGTGGATCGCTACCGGGTCCCCATCGTCATCTCGGGCTTCGAACCCCTCGATCTCCTGCAGGGGATCCTGCTCACCGTGCGCCAGCTCGAGGAGGGCCGCGCCGAGGTGGAGAACGAGTACCGGCGGCTCGTCACCCGGGACGGCAGCCGCGCGGCGCGCGCGGTGGTGAACGAGGTCTTCGAGACGGTGGATCGCAAGTGGCGGGGCGTGGGCTTCATCCCCAAGTCCGGCTACCGGATCCGCCACGAGTTCGCCGAGCACGACGCCGATCGGATCTTCGAGGTGGAGGACATCGCCACCCTCGAGCCACCCGCCTGCATCAGCGGCCTGGTCCTGCGCGGCCTCGAGAAGCCTTCCGACTGCGCCGCCTTCGGCAAGACCTGCACGCCGCAGAACCCACTGGGCGCCACCATGGTCTCGGGCGAGGGCGCCTGCGCCGCCTACTACACCTACGGCCGGCACCTGCCGGAAGGAGCGCTGGCGTCATGAGGGAGTCCATCCTGCGCAAGGTGCGCGAGAGCACCGACCTCGCCCTGCGGTTCTTCGAGCGCGAGGCCGAGGAGCTGGAGCGGTGCGCGATCGCCCTCGCCTCGCGGTTCCGGGAGGGCGGCAGGCTCATCGCCTTCGGCAACGGCGGCTCCGCCTGCGACGCCGCCCACGTGGTGGTGGAGTTCAACCACCCGATCCTGGAGAAGCGGCGCCCCATCCCCGCCCTCTCGCTCGTCTCCAACGTCGCCTGGATGACGGCGATCGGCAACGACACCGACTTCGCCCGGGTGTACCTGGAGCAGCTCGAGGCCCACGCCCGGCCCATGGACGTGCTCCTGGGGATCTCCACCTCCGGCGCCTCCACCAACGTGAACCACGGCCTGCGGAAGGGGCACGAGCTGGGGCTGGTGAACGTCGGCTTCACCGGACGCGACGGCGGGGCCATGGTCGATCTGTGCGATTTCTGCTTCGTCGCCCCCTCGTGGTCGGTCCACCGCATCCAGGAGACCCATACGCTCCTCCTCCACCTGCTCTGGGATCACGTGCAGGTGGCGCTGGGAGAAGAAGATGTCCTCTGAGGGCAGCGCGGCGGTGGAGGCCGGCGGCGAGGCGGAGTCGCCGTTCGGCTCGTGCGCCGCGCCGATCGGGGAGCGGGATCGGATCCTGATCGGGCACGGGAGCGGCGGGAGGCTGACGTCGAAGCTCGTCGAGGAGCTGATCCTCCCCGCCTTCCGCAACCCCGCGCTCGAGCCGCTGGACGATCAGGCGCTGCTCGGCCCGTTCGACGCCGGCACCCTCGCCTTCACCACCGACTCCTACGTGGTGAGCCCGTACTTCTTCCCCGGCGGCGACATCGGCTCCCTGGCGATCCACGGCACCGTGAACGATCTGGCCATGGGCGGCGCCAGGCCTCTGGCGCTGTCGCTCTCCCTGATCCTCGAGGAGGGGCTGCCGCTCGGCGATCTGCGCCGCGTGATCGACTCCGCCCGGGAAGCGGCGGCGGCGGTGGGCGTCGCCATCGTCACCGGCGACACCAAGGTGGTGGGCCGGGGGAGCGGCGACGGGATCTTCGTGAACACCTCGGGCGTCGGCGTGGTGCCCAAGGGGGTGACGCTCGGGTCCTCGCAGATTCGCGCCGGCGATCACATCCTCGTCTCCGGCACCATCGGAGATCACGGGATGGCGATCATGGCCCGGCGGCAGCACCTGGACCTGGAGGGCGAGCTCGTCAGCGATTCGGCGCCGCTCCACGACCTGGCGGCGGCGCTCCTCGCCGCGTGCCCGGACGTACACGCCATGCGCGATCCGACTCGGGGCGGTCTCGCGGCCACGCTGGCGGAGATCGCCGCCCGCCGGCGGCTCGGGGTCGACGCCGACGAGGAGGCGATCCCGGTGCGGGACGCGGTGCGCGGCGCCTGCGAGATCCTCGGCCTCGATCCTCTCCACGTGGCGAACGAGGGGAAGCTGGTCGCCTTCGTCCCCGAGGAGTGCGTGGAGGCGGCCCTGGGGGCGCTGCGAAGCCACCCGCTCGGCAGGGACGCCGCCCGGATCGGGAGGGTGACCGTCGATCACCCGGGGATGGTGGTGCTTCGCACGCCCGTGGGCGGCAGGCGCATCCTCGACCTTCCCTGGGCCGAAGCGCTGCCGCGGATCTGCTGACGAAGGGAGGCGAGAGATGGTCCAGAGCCAGGAGGAGCCGGTCGTCCACGTCCTGTGGATCTCGGAGGGGATGAGCTGCGATGGAGACTCGGTCTCCGTCACCGCGGCGATGAACCCCTCCATCGAGGACGTCCTGCGCGAGCTGGTCCCCGGCCTGCCCAGGGTGAAGCTCCACAACAAGGTCCTCGCCTACGAGAACGGCCAGGAGTTCGTCTCCCACTTCGAGAAGGCCTGGAGGGGGGAGCTCGATCCCTTCGTCTTCGTGGTGGAGGGGTCGATCCCCAACGAGAAGATCAACGGCGACGGCTACTGGACCGCGCTCGGCTTCGACGAGAACGGCGACGCGATCACCCTGAACGACTGGATCGATCGGCTGGCCCCCAAGGCGTGGGCGGTGGTGGCGGCGGGGACCTGCGCCACCTACGGGGGCATCCACGCCATGGCCGGGAACCCCACCGGCTGCATGGGCCTCGCCGACTACCTGGGGTGGGACTTCGTCTCCAAGGGCGGCCTGCCCATCGTCAACGTCCCCGGCTGCCCGGTCCAGCCGGACAACTTCATGGAGACCCTCACCTGGCTGCTCTACCAGGCCGCCGGGAAGAACCCGCCCATCCCCCTGGACGACAAGCTCCGCCCCACCTGGCTCTTCGGAAAGACGGTGCACGAGGGCTGTGACAGGGCCGGCTACTACGAGCAGGCGGACTTCGCCCTCGACTACAACTCGCCCAAGTGCCAGGTGAAAGTCGGCTGCTGGGGACCCGTGGTGAACTGCAACGTCCCCAAGCGCGGCTGGATGAACGGAGTCGGCGGCTGCCCCAACGTGGGCGGCATCTGCATCGGCTGCACGATGCCCGGCTTCCCCGACAAGTTCATGCCGTTCATGGACCAGCCCCCCGGCGCGATGGTGTCGGCCACGACCATCAGCGCCTACGGCCTGATGATCCGCCGCCTGCGGAGCATGACCAACCGCACCCTGAACCTGGAGCCCAGGTGGCACCACAACCGGCCGAAGCTGACCACGGGCTACGCCCCTCGCTGGTCGCCGAGTCAGGAGCAGCCCCAGGGCTGAACGAATCGATCCAAGGAGGCCAGGGCCATGCAGACCACGGAACGCGGGAAGCAGCCGAACCTCGTCGAGATGGCGTGGGATCCGGTGACGAGGATCATCGGCAACCTCGGCATCTACACGAAGATCGACTTCGAGAACCGGGAGGTGGCCGAGTGCAAGAGCACCTCGTCGATCTTCCGGGGCTACAGCGTCTTCATGAAGGGGAAGGATCCGCGGGACGCGGGCTTCATCACCAGCCGCATCTGCGGCATCTGCGGCGACAACCACACCACGTGCGCGAACTACGCCCAGAACATGGCCTTCGGGATCGAGAACCCGCCCCTGGGCGAATGGATGATCAACCTCGGCGAGGCGGCCGAGTACATGTTCGACCACTCGATCTTCCAGGACAACATGGTCTTCGTGGACTTCTGCGAGCGCATGGTCGCGGAGACGAACCCGAAGCTCCTCGCCCGCGCCCAGTCCACCCCCGCGCCCCACGCGAAGGTGCACGGCTTCGACACCATCGCGGACATCATGCGGTCGTACGACCCGTTCACCGGGAAGACGTACCTCGAGGCGCTGCAGATGACCCGCCTCACTCGGGAGATGTTCTGCCTGATGGAGGGGCGACACGTCCACCCGTCCACGGTCTATCCGGGCGGGGTCGGCACGGTGGCCTCCCCGCAGGTCTTCACCGACTACCTGTCGCGGCTGGTGCGCTACCTCGACTTCGCGAAGAAGGTCGTCCGCATGAACGACGACGTCTTCGACTTCTTCTACGAGGCGCTGCCCGGCTACGAGAAGGTGGGCCAGCGGCGGATCCTGCTGGGCTGCTGGGGGGCGTTCCAGGATCCCGACCACTGCGACTACCGCTACGAGAACATGACGAGCTGGGGACGGAAGATGTTCGTCACCCCGGGGATCGTGATCGACGGCGAACTCGTCACCACCGATCTCGTCGAGATCAACCTGGGGATGCGCATCCTCCTGGGGAGCTCGTACTACGACGACTGGGAGGACGAGGAGGTCTTCGTCGCCCGGGATCCGCTGGGCAACCCGGTGCACCGGCGGCATCCGTGGAACCAGACGACCATCCCCAGGCCCCAGAAGCGCAACCTGGAGAAGGGACCGTATAGCTGGGTGATGAGCCCGAGGTGGTACCACGAGAAGACCGGGGAGCACCTGGCCCTCGACACCGGTGGCGGCCCCCTCGCCCGGCTGTGGGTGACGGCGCTCGCGGGGATGGTGAAGACGCCCTTCGTTCGCTCCACGGGGAACGGCGTGCAGATCACCCTCCCCCAATCCGGCACCCTGGGCGAGATGGAGTTCGAGTGGAAGGTGCCCAAGTGGTCCAACACCATCGAGCGGAATCGGGCCCGCGCGTACTTCATCGTCTACTCGGCGGCGATGGCGCTCTACTTCGTGGAGAAGGCGATGGATCGGCTGCGCACCGGCGACGTGCGCACCTACCAGGAGTTCGACCTCCCCGACGAGGCGATCGGCTGCGGCTTCCACGAGGCGGTCCGCGGTGTCCTCTCCCATCACATGGTGATCAAGGACCGCAAGATCGCCAACTACCACCCCTACCCGCCCACCCCCTGGAACGCGAGCCCGCGGGACGCCTTCGGCACGCCGGGCCCCTACGAGGACGCGGTGCAGGGCTGCCCCATCTTCGAAGAGAACGGGCCGGAGAACTTCAAGGGCATCGACATCATGCGCACCGTCCGCAGCTTCGATCCCTGCCTGCCGTGCGGGGTGCACATGTACCTGGGCGAGGGGAAGGTGCTGCGCGAGGTGCACTCGCCCATGGCGGGCCTGGGCGGGGCGTAGCCCGGATCGCGCCGGGCTGATCAATTTGCATCGACGTACCTTTGCGTGGAGGCGAGCGTGAAGAAGAACGACATCGAGACGGGCCGGGCCCAGGCCCGCGTGGTGTGGCCCGCCCACGTGCCCGGCGTCGCACAGGGCGGCAGCAGGGGCAAGCTGGCGAAGTCGGTCGGCCTCTACGTGGAGGGCGACAAGGTGAAGGGAACGGCCCGGCGCTCCACCGGGATCCGTCCGCACGATCGCGACCCGATCGATCCCCGCAGCCCGAACTTCTCGCCTCCCTGACCCCCCGGTCGACCCACCGGCGTCGGTTCGCACCTCGGGGCGGCGGACGCGACGAGCGACGCCGCCCGCCTTCCGCGATCGAAGTGGTCCGGGCCGGCCGCCGCGCCCGTGCCCGGGCGATCAATGCTCCGCCGAGACCGGCTGCACGCGCCGCGCCGTCACCTCGCGCAGGATCGCCCTGCCCGCCGGCGCGATCTCCACCTCGATCGATCCGCCGGGGGCGTCGAACACCAAGGGCGCGGGGCCGCGGGCCAGCACCTCCTCGCCCCGCCGCACCTCGAGGGTGACGCCGTCGCCGGCGGCGTCCACCGCGAGCGCCCACCGTCCGCGGGGCAGGTCGAAGGGCAGCAGGCCGGGGGCGGTGGCGAGGAGCCTTCCGGCGAGCCGCGCCTCCTCGCCCAGCCACACGGCGAGGCTCCCCGGCGTCCCTGCGAACAGCCATCCGGGGAGGATCACGCGGTCGTCGTGCCGGCGGATGCCGATCCTCTCGCTCTCCTTGCGCACGAAGATCCGGGAGTGGACCACGTGCGGCGCCCTCCCGGGGACGGCCTTCCTCCCCTCGAAGGTCACGAGCCGGTAGTCGCGCTGGAAACCCTGCAGCGCGAGGAGCTCGCGGCCGCCGCGGAAGCAGGCGCGGTCGCTCCCCCAGGGGCTGCAGAAGAGGACGAGATCCGGCCGCCGCGAGTGGACGTAGGCGCCGTCGCCGAACTCGTGGGCGAGGTGGCCCGTCCCGGCGTCCGGCGGTGGATGCGTCGCGATCCACCGATCGTTGAGGCCCAGCATGTCGAGGGAGGGCAGGCGCGACCAGTAGGGCAGGCAGCCCGCCGGATCCACGGCCATGAGCGCCTGCCGCTCCTCGAACGCCCGGCGTAGCAAGAGGCCGATCGGCTCGCCGGCCCACTCCCACCTCTCGCTTCGCGCCCGCTCGTTCTCCGGATCCTTCCCCTGCGCCGCGACGAGGAGCGCGAGGCAGACGGCGCCCGCGCACCAGCCGCGGATCGCCCAGCGGCGGGAGCGCGCTGCCGCCCACGCGAGGCCCTCCGCCGCGAGGAAGGCGAGGAGGATCGAGGTCGGCACGGCGTGACGCCTGCCCGGGAAGATGTCGCCGCCGATCACGCTCACGTAGACCGACCAGGCGAGGAGGGGCAGCGCGATCGCGAGGATCCGCCGGCGGCGCCGGGGATCGACCATCGCCTCGGTGGCGAGCAGGCCGAGGATCGTCAGCCCGGAGAGCCAGAAGAAGGCCCACCCCACGTAGGTCGCGCCGTCGATCAGGCGGGTCGAGGTGAAGGCAACCTTCACCCTCGCCGGGTTGGGGATCCAGTCGCCGTAGTAGGCGAGGCGGAAGGCGAGCTGCCCCAGCCAGGCGGCCGCCGGAAGCACGCAGAGCCGGAGAGCGCCTGCGAGCGAGCTCCTCGAGAGCCCCCACGCCACCAGGAGGGCCGCGGCGATCGCCGCGGTGAAGAGCGCGCCGTCGGGCCGGGTGAGGCAGAGGAGCGCGAGGGGGATCGACGCCGGCAGCACCTGCCCGGGCCGGCCCTCCTCGGCCATCGGGAGGACCAGCGCGAGCGTCCAGGCGAGGAGGCCCGCCACCGCGGCCTGCTCGAGGCCCCCCACCACCCAGACCGCCATTGGCCCCGCCGCTGCCAGGGCGAGCCCGCCGACGAGCGCGGGGAGCAGCCAGGCTCGCTCGTCCGAACGAGGTCGATGCGTCCACGCCAGGGCCGCGATCGCGGCGATCATACCCAGCACGCCGAGGAGGCGGACGGCGAGGATCGAGTCGACGCCGACGAGCCTCAGCCCCGCGACCGCGAGGACCCAGAGGAGGTTGGAGTAGCCCTCGACCCGCTCGCCGTCGGTCCAGGTGAGGCCCTTCCCTTCTGCGAGGCGCTCGGCGTAGCGCAGCGAGATCAGCGCGTCGTCCGAGAGGAAGGTGAGGAAGGTCGAGGCGTGCCAGAGCAGGCCCACCGTCGCCGCCGCGGCGACGGCCACGGGGAGCCATCGGGCCTGGCGCCAGCGGATCGGCAGAGGGGGCATCGTCTCGGGGAGTCTACCACTTGCCCAAACACCCTCCCACGCCCTGTGTTCGGCGCCAACGGAAGCGGCCGAATCGCTCTTTCCAAGGTCGGCCTCCCCATGGGAGGATTTCGACGCCCCCGGAGCTCGAAGGAGATCCGATGCTGCCTTCGCTGCCGCTCCACTCGCGCGCGGGGGTCGCCCGCGTGGCCCTCGTGGTCGCGGGCGCCGCCCTGCTGGGGTGGATGTTCGCGGCCCAGGCGTGGGTCGTCGACGACGCCTACATCACGCTCCGGACCGTCGACAACTTCGTGAGCGGGCGCGGCCTCGGCTGGAACCCCGGCGAGCGCGTCCAGGCCTTCACCCACCCGCTGTGGATGTTCTGCCTCTGCGCCCTCTACCTCTTCACCAGGGAGGGCTTTCTCACCGTCCTGGCGCTCTCCTTCGCGATGCTCCTCGCGCTCCTCGGCGTGGTGGCGTGGGGGCTGTACCGGGAGCCGGCGTGGAAGACCCTGCTCTTCCTGGGGATGCTGGTGGCGTCCAAGGCCTTCTTCGACTTCACCTCGAGCGGCCTGGAGAACCCCCTCACCGTCCTGCTCGTCGCGATCTTCGCCTCCAGGTGGCTGGCGCCCCCGCCGGACGACCTCGACGAGCGGCTGAAGCGGTGGCGCTTCCTCCTCTTCGTGGCGGCCCTGGCGTTCTTCAACCGGATCGACACCCTCCTGCTCTACCTCCCGGCGCTCGGGTGGGAGCTCGTCGCCCTGGCGAGGCGCGCCGGGGCGCGGATCGTCCCGCCATTCCTCGCGGCGACCTCGCCGGCCACGGGGTGGCTCGCCTTCTCCCTGATCTACTTCGGCGCGCCCTTCCCCAACACCGCCTACGCCAAGGCCCTGGGCAACGGCGTCGGCGCCGCGGCCGCCTTGCAGGTCGGCGGCGCCTACTTTCGAAACGGCCTGGAGTGGGATCCCGCCACCCAGGCGGTGATGGCCCTCGCGCTCGTCGCGGCGATCGCCTCCCGGAGGCGGGCGCCGACCCTCGCGGCCTGCGGAATGGTCTCGTACCTGCTGTACGTCGCCGCCGTCGGTGCGGCCGGGACGCACATGAGCGGCCGGTTCTTCTCCGGGCCCTACGTGCTGGGCGCCCTGATCCTGCTCGCCACCCTGCGGGGTCGCAGGTCGGCGATCGCCGCCGGCGCGCTGGTGGCCACGCTCGCCCTGCTCGCGCCGGGCGCGCCGCTGCGATCCGCGGGGAGCCGAAACACGCTGCCCCGCGGCGGCCACGGACCGGCGGGAATCATCGACACCCGCTGGATCGTGCACCGGGAGGGGGCGGCCCTCGCGAGGTGGCGAGAGGGGATCGAGTGGCCCAACCACGGCTGGTACGAGGAGGGCCTGCTTTTTCGAGGGTCGCCCCAGACGCTGCGGGTGGGCGGCGCCGCCTCGGGCGCCCCCATCGGCTACTTCGGGTACGCCGCGGGGCCCGACAAGTACATCGTCGACGTCCTCGGCCTCACCGACCCGCTCTTGGCGCGCCTCCCGATGCGCAGGTCCTCGGCGTGGACGGGCGGGCACTTCGTCCGAGACCTCCCCAGGGGCTACGTGGAGTCCCTGCGAAGCGGCGGCAACTCGATCGAGGATCCGGACCTGCGCGCGTACTACGACCGGATCCGGCTGATCACCCGCGGACCGATCTTCTCCCTCGCCCGGCTCCGAGCCATCTACGAGCTGAACACCGGCAGGCTCGATCCGCTGGTGGAGGCCTACGCCTCCCGCGCGGGCCATGGGTGAACGGGTCCCCCCGCGCCTCGGTTCAAGAATCGCCGCCCCGCTGATAAGGTCCCCCTCCACCTGAGAGGGCCCCCTTGCGCCGCGACGATCTCTTCGACTTCCGCCGGGTCTTCCTCCTGCTGATCGCCACCGTCTGCGTGCCGTCGCTGGCCCTCTCCACCTTCGGCATACTCGCGATCAAGGCGGAGCGGGCGGTGGTGGAGAAGCAGCTCGAGGCGGTCTACGGATCGCGCCTCGATCGCCTGGCGGAGGCCCTGGCCCGGCGGGTCGCGCAGCCCGAGGGCGAGGAGGCGCCGGAGGCCGCGGTCCTCGCGGAGCAGGTGCGGCGGCTGGGCGAGCAGATGTTCCCCGGCGAAACGGCCCGCTTCGACCTGGTGAGCCTGGGCGAGCCGGGCGGCCGCGAGGACGTGGTGAAGGCGCTGATGCGCTCGATCACCGATCCGTCGGACAGCGATGGGGAGTGGAGCCCGCCCATCGTGGAGCGGCCCCTGTCGGGCGCACTCGCCGGGAACGCCCTCATCGTCCGCCTCAGCGAGGGGCGCTCCGCGGCGCGCCTCACCCTGGTGAACCGCGTCCTCTACGGCGCCCTGCTCTTCCTCCTCTACGGCGCCATCGCGGTGGGCGTGGTGCTGACCAGCCGGGCGGTGTACCGGGAGGCCCGCCTCTCCCGCCTGAAGAGCGACTTCGTCTCCCACGTGGGGCACGAGCTGCGCACGCCGCTCACCTCGATCCGGATGTTCGTCGAGACCCTGCGGCTGGGCCGGGTCCGCTCCGAGGAGGAGCGGGAGCAATGCCTGGACATGCTGGACAAGGAGGCGGAGCGGCTCTCGGGGCTGGTGGATCGGATCCTCGACTGGGCCCGGATCGAGACGGGCCGCAAGGTCTACCGAAAGATCCCCATCGCCCCCGCCGACCTCGCCCGGGAGGCGGTGGAGATCTTCGACCGCCAGCAGCTCTCCCCGCCCGGCCTCGTCCAGATCGAGGTCCCGGAGGGGCTCCCCCGCATCGAGGTGGATCGGGACGCCGTCGAGGTGATCCTCTTCAACCTCCTGATGAACGCGCACAAGTATACGGGCAAGGAGAAGGAGATCCGCCTGCGGGTGCGGCAGGTGGGCAAGCGCATGCAGTTCGAGGTGGAGGACAACGGGCCGGGGATCCCCAGCTCGGAGCGGAAGCGGATCTTCGAGCACTTCTACCGGGTGGACGACCTGCTCACCCGGCGCACGGAGGGCACCGGCCTCGGACTCGCCATCTCGAAGCGGATCGCCGAGGACCACGGCGGCCGCATCGACGTCGCCGGCGAGGTCGGGAAGGGGAGCCGGTTCGTCCTGGCGCTCCCCGTCGCGGAAGGGAGGACGGCGTGAGGACGGCGAAACTGCTCATCGTCGAGGACGATCCCTCGATCCTCCACGGCCTCCGCCACAACCTCTCCTACGAGGGCTATGAGGTGATGACCGCGCGGGACGGCGAGGAGGGGCTGCGGCTCGCCCTCGAGCACGCCCCCGACGTGGTGATCCTCGACGTCATGCTCCCGGGGATGAACGGCTTCGAGGTGCTCAAGGAGCTGCGGGCTCGATCGAAGGTCGGGGTGGTGATGCTCTCCGCCAAGGGCGCCGAGCACGACAAGGTCCTGGGGCTCGACCTGGGGGCCGACGACTACGTGTCCAAGCCCTTCGGTCTCAAGGAGCTCTTCGCCCGGATCAAGGCGGTGCTGCGCCGCCGGTCCGGGGAGCAGAACCCGCGGGAGATCCGCTTCGGCGACGTGACCATCCACACCGACTCCCAGGTGGTGGAGCGGGACGGCAAGCCCGTGGAGCTGACGCCGCAGGAGTACCGGCTCCTCTCCTACCTGGTGGCCCGCGAGGGCTCGGCCCTCAGCCGCAACACCATCCTCGACGGGGCCTGGGGTGTCGGCTACGACGGTACCTCCCGCACGGTGGACAACTTCGTCCGCAGCCTCCGGGTGAAGCTCGAGGCGGATCCGGAGGCGCCGCGGCACTTCCTCACCGTGCGGGGCTTCGGGTACCGCTTCCAGCGCTGAAGCGGCGCCGCTGGGTAGGCGCCCCGGGCCCTCGCCCGCCGGTTTTCCTCAACGGGCACGGGGGGAAGCTCCCGCCGGGGCGCGCGTCCTGGTATCGTCCGCCCGATGTTTTCCCGCGACCCCGACTCCGCCCCTCTCGCCCGGCGTCTCGCGCCGCTCCTCGCCACGCTCCTCGCCGCCGCGTCGTGCACCCAGGCGCCGCGGGAGGAGGCGACGCCCCCGGCGCCCCCCGAGCCGGAGCCGCCGCCCGCCCTCGTCCCCGAGCGCACCTACGAGGTGCGCTCCGACCGGATCCAACCGAACGACACCATCGTCGGCGCGCTCGCCCGCGTGGGCGTCGACGTCGGCGTGGCCAACGAGGTGGTCCGCTCCCTCGACGGGATCTTCGACTTTCGCAAGGCGCGGGTCGGCGACGAGCTGCGGGTCACAGTCGAGGACGACGTCCTCCAGCTCTTCGAGTACCGGCGCGGCCCGGTGGAGGAGTACCGGGTGTCGCGCGAGGGCGACCGCCTGGTCGGCGCGGCGCGGGAGTTCGTGGTCGAGAAGGAGGAGGTCCGGGTCGAGGGCGTCCTGGAGACCTCGCTCTGGGACGCGATCGCCGGCGCGGGCGCCGATCCCCAGGTGGCGATGGCGCTCGCCGACGTCCTCGCCTGGGACGTCGACTTCTACCTCGACCCCCGCAAGGGCGACTCCTTCCGCTTCGTCATCGAACGCTTCGTGAACGAGGGACGCACGGTGCGCTGGGGCGACATCGTCGCCGCCGAGTACGACGGGCAGCAGGTGGGCAAGAAGCGCGTCTTCCGCTACCCGAACCCCAAGACCGGGGCCCTGGAGTACTACGCGGAGAACGGCGGCGCGGCGCGGCGTGCCTTCCTCAAGTCGCCCCTCAAGTTCGCGTTCATCAGCTCCAGGTTCGGCAGCCGGGTCCACCCGATCCTCAAGTACCGGAAGCAGCACCAGGGCGTGGACTACGCCGCCGGCACCGGCACGCCGGTGTGGGCCGTCGCCGACGGCACCGTCACCCGCGCCGGATGGGATCCCGCCTGCGGCAACATGGTGTCGATCCGCCACGCCAACGGCTTCGACACCGTGTACTGCCACTTCTCGCGGATCGCGAAGGGGGTGCGCAAGGGCGCCCGGGTGGCGCAGAAGGCGGTGATCGGCTACGTGGGCGCGACCGGCCGCGCCACCGGACCGCACCTCCACTATGGCGTGAAGCGGGGCGGCAAGTTCGTCAACCCCCTGCAGCTCAAGTTCCCGCCGTCCGATCCCCTCCCGCCCGACGAGATGCCGAGGTTCGCCGAGGCGATCTCGCCCATGCTCGAGCTCCTCGACGATCCCAAGCTGGCGGCCGCACCGCACGAGATTGGCACCGTCGGCCCCTGAGACCGCCGCTCAGGACCGCGCCGCCGACCACGCGGTCAGGGCGGCCACGAAGGGATCGCGGACCGACGGATCGCAGCGCTCCATCGTCAGCATCGCCTTGGTGGCGAGGGGGTTGGCGCCGCCGGGGTGGTTCTCGCCCTCACCGCAGCGGAGCACCATGTGTGAGAATCCATCCCACGGACGCTCCAATGGGAAGGTGACGTCGATGGGGATGCGGGCGGCGTCGACGAGGGCCGTCGCGTAGGTGTGCACGTCGACGAGCCCGCCGTCGGGGACCGTGGCGGCGACCTCCTCGTCGAAGAGGCGCCTGGCGTCGCCCGGGAGGACCCGCCACACCCGATGCACGATCTCGATCCTCCGGTCGGGGAAGAGATCGCGGCTCACCAGCATCAGCAGGGCGTGCTTGGTGGAGCAGGTGCCCCGCCAGGCCTCCATGGCTCCCTCGGGCGTGCGGCAGGGCGGTCGGCCGTAGGGCATCGACGCGATCGCGTTCACCACGTCGGCGAAGGAAGGATCGTTCGGGAGGCCGGCGCGATCGATGATGCGCCCGGCCCAGGTCCAGCCGGTGGTCGTGGTCATGGCGGCGAGTATCCGCTGAACGGCGACCGCGCCGCTAGCCCGCAATTTCGGCGAGCACCCCGGACCACACCCGATCGCAGCGGGGTGCGTCGAAGCGCCACACCTCTACCGCGGCGGCCCCCAGGCGCTCCGTGAGGCGATCGCGCAGGGCCGCCTTCGCCCGGTGCAACCTCGTCTTGACGTTGTCCTCGGACAAGTCGAGGGCGTGGGCCACCTCCGCGGTGCTGAGGCCCTCCACCTCGCGCAGGACGAAGACGGCCCGGTGGTGGGCCGGAAGTCCGTCGATCAGCTCCTCCAGGATCCTCCCGAGCTGCCTGGAGCCGGTCTCCTTCTCTGGATCTCGTGTCACTCGCATGTTCCACGTCCCCATGGATCCGTCGACGTCCGCCTCCACCAGCTCGACGAGCCGTCCCTGCCTGCGCAGCCGGGCCTTCGCCTCGTGGACCGCGATCCGCACCAGCCAGGTGGAGTACTTGGAGCCGCCCCGGAACTGCGAGAGGTGTTGGAAGGCGGCGACGTGGGCGTGCTGCATCACGTCCTCCGCCTCCGCGTCGTCGCGCAGGATCGAGCGCACCGTCCGGTAGACGACCTGGTTGTGCCGGCGGACGAGGAGCTCGAACGCCGCCACCTCGCCGGAGAGCACCCGCGCGACGATCTCCTCGTCCGTCGCGCGGGAGAACGTTTTCAGCCGACCAGCCGCCTCGATCATGCCGTCCGCCTTTCGCCGAAGGACTCGGCATCCAGTCTACAGAGGATGGGACGGAGGAAACGTGACGACGTCGCGTCACCGAATGGGCCCCTGGGGCCTCCTTGGAGTAGGAGGGCCGCTCCTCGGCCCATGAGGTGACTGGTCATGCAGCTCTTCGGACATCCCCTACACCCAGCCGTCGTGCACTTTCCCATCGCCCTGCTCGGGACGTCGCTCGCCTTCGACCTGGCCGGCATCGTCCGCGGCGAGGAGCTGTGGTGGACGATCGCCTTCTGGAACGTCGCCGTCGGCCTCGCCACGGCGGCGGTGGCGGCGATCACTGGCCTCGCCGACGCCCTCCAGATCGAGGGCGATCCCCCGGCCACCCGCAAGGCCATCCGCCACCTCGTCGCGGTGGTGTCCGCGGTGATCTGCTACGCCGCGTCCCTGGTGGTGCGGGGGGGATCCGCGGCCCCGGAGGGGATCACGATGGGGTGGGTGCTCGCGATCGAGGTGCTGGGCCTCGGCCTGCTCCTCCTCGGCGGGTGGCTGGGCGGGGAGCTGGTGTACGGGACCTCCGAGCCGACCCCCGAGGTGGAGGCCGCGCCCATCGCGGCCGCCGATCCGCCTCGGCACTAGAGGGCGCGCGACGACGAAGGGACCGCGCCCGCCGATCACCGCCGGATCCGGCGCCAGGTCTCGAAGGTCATGGCGTGGGGGTTCCGCTCGTCGGCGGGATGCGCCTCGCTCTCCACCAGCTCCCACCCCGCCGGGTCGAAGGAGAAGAAGGCGTCGGCCTCGAATTCGCCATGCACCCGGGTGAGGTGCAGCTCGTCGCAGCGCGGGAGCGCCTCCTCGTAGAGCCGGGCGCCGCCGATGATCGCCACCTCGGGGGCGGCGGCGACCTCGGGGAGCGAGAGGGCCTCGTCCAGGCTCCGGGCGGAGGCGCAGCCCTCGGGCGTCGGCATGCTGCCCACCACCACGTTGAGCCGGCCGGGGAGCGGCCTTCCGATCGACTCCCAGGTGCGGCGGCCCATCACCACGGGCTTGCCCAGGGTGAGCCGCTTGAAGTGCGCGAGGTCGGCCGGCAGGCGCCAGGGCAGGCGCCCCTCGATCCCGATGGCGCCGTTCTCGGCTGCCGCGACGATGGCCGTGAGCTTCACTTCCCCCTCCTCGGGGCCAGGCGGCGCTAGACGGCGACCGGCGCCGGGATCGCCGGATGGCTCCGGTAGCCCTCCAGGTGGACGTGCTCGAAGCGGAAGTCGTCGATCGAGCGCACGTCGGGATCCAGGAAGAGCTGCGGGGCCTGGAACGGCTCCCGCCGGAGCTGCTCGTCCACCTGGTCCAGGTGGTTGAGGTAGATGTGCGCGTCGCCGAAGGTGTGGACGAACTCCCCCACGTCCAGGTCGCAGACCTGCGCGATCATGTGGGTGAGGAGCGCGTAGGAGGCGATGTTGAACGGCACGCCCAGGAAGAGATCGGCGCTGCGCTGGTAGAGCTGGCAGGAGAGCCTGCCGTCCGCCACCCAGAACTGGAAGAGCACGTGGCAGGGCTCGAGGGCCATCTTCGGCAGCTCCGCCACGTTCCAGGCCGAGACGAGGTGCCGCCGCGAGTAGGGGTTCGAGCGGATGCCCTCGATCACCTTCGCGATCTGATCCACGTGCCCGCCGCCGGGCTCGGGCCACGACCGCCACTGCACGCCGTACACGGGCCCGAGTTCGCCTTCCGGCGAGGCCCACTCGTCCCAGATGCCGACGCCGTGCTCCTTCAGGTACGCGATGTTGCTCTCCCCACGCAGGAACCAGAGCAGCTCGTGGACCACGCCCTTCCAGAAGAGCTTCTTGGTGGTGACGGCGGGGAAGGCGAGGCCCAGGTCGAAGCGGAGCTGGTGGCCGAAGATCCCGAGGGTCCCGGTCCCGGTGCGATCGGCGCGGCGGACGCCCTGCTGCCGGACGAGGCGGAGGAGGTCGAGGTAGTTCTTCATCGCGCCATCCTTGTAGCAAATGCCGTCTCGCCGCTCGCGGACAAAAGCGGCCCGTCGTGGGCGTCGGGGGCCTCACGCGAACCGTTTCGTCGGATCGGCAAGTGCTCAATCATACTGGACTTCTCGCGGCAAACCCCTTGACGGGACGCTGCCGGTATCAGACCATTCGAACATGGCGAAAGACCGCAAGATCTACGTGACCACCCAGGACATGAAGCGCCTCCACGCGCTGCTCGAGGGCACGGCCTCGCAGCGCAACGCGGAGGCGGCCGAGGCCCTGGAGTCCGAGCTCGCGGGCGCCGAGGTGGTCGAGCCGGAGAAGATCCCGGCAGACGTGGTCACCATGAACTCGAAGGTCCGCTTCGCGGACGAGGAGTCCGGCCAGCAGCGGGAGATCACCCTCGTCTACCCGAAGGACGCGGATCCCGCCCAGCAGAAGGTCTCGATCCTCGCGCCGGTGGGCGCCGCGCTCATCGGCCTCTCGGTGGGGCAGTCCGTGGACTGGCCGATGCCGGGTGGCCGCGTGCGCCGCCTCAAGATCGTCGAGGTGCTCTTTCAGCCCGAGGCCGCCGGCCAGTCCGAGCTCTGAGAGGACGCGCGAGGCAGGCCCCCTGCATCCGGTGGAGGCCGCCCCGGCCCCCGAGTGTGCGGGCGTCGGCGAAGGCCTTGGTCCCGGCCGGGTCAGGAGCCGCCGCGCTCGGCCAGGAGCACCTCGCGCAGCGCGAGGGCCATCCTCCGCACCGCGTAGCCCTCGAAGTCGTCGACCGGATCGATGGACGGCGGGAAGACCTCCAGGACGCCGTCGAGGAACTCGAGGGCGCGGTCGCGGTTCGAGGACGCGTCCTGTCCCGCCACCCTCTCGCCCAGGGCGAACGAGCCGTTCACGAGATTCTGCCAGCGGTCGTCCCGCCCCATCGCCACCCCGTCGCGGCGGCGCGCAGGTGGCGCCGCCCTCTGCTGTTGGCGGGCGGCGCGCCTCGAAGGTGCGCGCCGTCCGCCCTCGCGCTTCGGGGGCGCTCGGCCCCCGGAGCCGTCCGGCCTACTTGCCCTGGAGGACGTTGAGCGCCGAGCCCGCCTTGAACCAGCCCACCTGCTCCTCGTTGAGGGTGTGGCGCAGCGGGATGGTCTCGGTGGTGCCGTCGGCGTGGTGCAGCACCGCCTCCACCGTCTTGCCCGGGGCGATCGACATCACGTCCTTCAAGGTGATGCGATCGCCCGCCCTCACCTTGTCGTAGTCGCTCGCCACCTGGAAGGTGAAGGGCAGCACGCCCTGCTTCTTCAGGTTGGTCTCGTGGATGCGGGCGAAGGAGCGCACGATGATCGCGGCGGCGCCGAGGTGGCGCGGGCTCATGGCGGCGTGCTCGCGGGAGCTGCCCTCGCCGTAGTTCTCGTCGCCCACCACCACCCAGCGCTTGCTCCGGGCCTTGTAGTCGCGGGCCACCGCGGGGACCGCGCCCCGCTCGCCGGTGAAGGCGTTGGTGGTACGACCCGCCTCGCCGGTGAAGGCGTCGATCGCGCCGATCAGCATGTTGTCGGAGATCCGGTCGAGGTGACCGCGGAAGCGCAGCCACGGCCCGGCGGGTGAGATGTGATCGGTGGTGGTCTTGCCCTGGGTCTTGATGAGGAGCGGCATCTCGTCGTAGTCGCCCGCCTCCGGCGCCGCGAAGGGGGCGAGGAGTTGGAGGCGCTCGCTCTTCGGATCGACCTTCACCTCGACGGCGGCGCCGTCCCGCGCCGGGGCCTGGTAGCCGCCGAAGGCGCGGACGAAGCCCTTCGACGGCAGGTCGTCCGCCTTCCTCGGCGCCCGCAGCTTCACCCGCTTGTCGCCCTGCACGATCTCGTCCCGGAGGGGATCGAAGTCGAGGCGGCCGGCGAGGCCGAAGGCGAGCACCACCTCGGGCGAGGCGATGAAGGCGAAGGTCTCAGGGTTCGAGTCGTTGCGGGCGCGGAAGTTCCGGTTGAACGAGGTGATGATCGAGTTCTTGGTGCCCTTGGGCACGTCGTCGCGCCTCCACTGGCCGATGCAGGGCCCGCAGGCGTTGGCGAGCACCGTGGCGCCCACCTTCTCGAACGAGGCCATCTGGCCGTCCCGCTCGATGGTCTCGAAGATCTGATCGGAGCCGGGCGACACCATCAGCTTCGAGGCCATCTTCAGCCCGGCCGCGGCGGCCTGCTCGGCGAGGTCGGCGGCCCGGGAGAGATCCTCGTAGGAGGAGTTGGTGCAGGAGCCGATCAGCGCCGACGTGAGGTTGGCGGGGTAGCCCTCGGCGATCACGGCGGCCTTGAGCTCGCTCACCGGCCTGGCGAGGTCGGGGGTGTGGGGTCCGACCACGTGGGGCTCGAGGGTGGAGAGGTCGATCTCGATCACCTCGTCGAAGAACTTCTCTGGCGCCGCCTCCACCTCGTCGTCGGCCACGAGCAGGTCGCGGTTCTCGTTGGCCACGTCCGCCAGGGCCCCGCGCTCGGTGCCGCGCAGGTAGCGCTCCATCGCCGCGTCGTAGGGGAAGATCGACGTGGTGGCGCCGAGCTCCGCGCCCATGTTGGTGATCGTCGCCTTGCCCGTGCAGGAGAGCGCCCGCGCGCCGGGGCCGAAGTACTCGACGATGCGGTTGGTGCCGCCCTTCACGGTGAGGATGCCGAGGAGCTTGAGGATCACGTCCTTCGGCGCCGACCACCCGTCGAGCTCGCCCACCAGCTTGACCCCCACCAGCTTGGGCTGCAGCACCTCCCACGGGAAGCCCGCCATCACGTCCACGGCGTCGGCGCCGCCCACCCCCACCGCCGCCATGCCGAGGCCGCCGGCGTTCGGGGTGTGGGAGTCGGTGCCCACCATGAGGCCGCCGGGGAAGGCGTAGTTCTCGAGCACCACCTGGTGGATGATGCCGGAGCCCGGCTTCCAGAAGCCGATGCCGTACTTGGCGGAGACCTGGGCGAGGAAGTCGTAGACCTCGCGGTTCTCGGTGGAGGCCACGTCGGTGTCGGCCGCCGCGCCGACCCGCGCCTGGATGAGGTGGTCGCAGTGGACGGTGGAAGGGACGGCCACCTCCGGCTTGCCCGCCTGCATGAACTGGAGCAGCGCCATCTGGGCGGTGGCGTCCTGCATGGCCACCCGATCCGGCCGCAGCAGGAGGTAGGCCTTGCCCGCCTCGAGCTCCTGCCCCTTCGAATCGTCCAGGTGCCCGAAGAGGACCTTCTCCGCCAGGGTGAGGGGCCTCTGGAGGCGCTCGCGGACGACGGCGAGGTTCTTGCGCGTGCGCGCGTACACGGCGCGGACCAGCTCCGGGGTGCTCTCGATCACGGGCATGTGCTTCTCGTTCCTTTCGGCTTGCTCGGGCCGGGCTCGAAGGAGCGCGGCGGGATCTCGTCAGGCGACGGCTTCCCAGGTGTCCCCTGCCGGACGGACCCTTCCCCGCTTCTGCAGCTCGAGGAGGGAGGCGAGGGCGCTCCGGGCGGCGACGGGGTGGAGGAAGCGCGGAGTGTCCGAATAGACCCTTTTCACCACGTCGGCAAGCGGGAGCGGACCGGCCACCAGGGCGGCCTCGATCGCCCGCATCCGCGCCTCGCGATGGGAGAGGTACCGGTCCAGGAGCGACGGTCCGTCGGGGATCGGGAAGCCGTGGGCGGGGTAGAGGGTCCGCGCCGGGAGGTCCCTCAGCCGGCGCAGCGACTCCAGGTACACCCCCATGTCACCCTCGGGCGGATCGATGACGATGGTGGAGCCCTGGGCCACCAGATCTCCGACGAAGGCGGCGCCGCTCCCCTCCTCCAAGAACGCCAGGTGCCCGGCGGCGTGCCCCTCGGTGAGGAGGCAGCGCAGGGTCATCCTGCGCGGCCCATGGAGCGAGATGGTGAGTCCATCGGCCAGCCGGCCAATGGCGCCCGGCACCCGCGCGGCGGTGGAGGCGCTGGCCCAGATCGGCGCGCCGATCCGCCTGGAGAGATCCAGCGCGCCGCCCACGTGATCGCCGTGGTGGTGGGTGAGGAGGATGCACTTGATGGTGCGCCCCTCGTCCTGGAGCTCCCGGAGCCGATCGTGGAACCACGCCTGCTCGTCGGGGTACGGCGAGCCGGGATCGATCACGGCCACCTCGCCCGTGCCCACCACGTAGGCGTTGGTGTGGCGGGCGGGCGGGAGGGTCGGCGTGCGCAGCGGGTAGTAGAGGACGCCGCGCTGGAACTCGATGCGGCTCACCACGTGGCGCTCGCACATGAAGGGCGGCCTGCGCAGCCGCGGCAGGGCCGCCTCCGGCGCGAAGCCCGCCAGGGTGGCGTGGGCGTGGTGGTTCGGCGGGTGGAGGAGCGCCGTGCCGGCCTCCCACCGGGCGAGGGCGTCGCGGGGGCGGATCCAGCCGCCGTCCGAGAGCTCGCCCGGGATCACCTCGGCCACCTGCTCCTCCGGGGCGACGGCGAGGAAGAAGCGGGTGTCGAAGCGGATGGGCGAGAAGTCGGGGGTCAGCCAGCGGCCAGCCGGGGTGAGCGCGGCCGCGTCCAGCGTCAGCCCCTCCCGGGAGAGGAGCGCGGCGAAGGAGGCGCCGCCCAGGAGCTCCTCGCGCAGCCGGCGCAGGGTCGCGGGGTCGAGGCGCGACGCGCCCCTCGCGAAGAGGATCCCGGCCTCCTCGAAGGTCTCCCGGATCGCGGCGACGTAGAGGCCGACCTCGTCCTCCGGGCAGCCCTCGATCGGCGTGGCCGGGTCGGCGGCGTCCACCTTGCCGCCGGGGAAGGCGTAGTAGCCGCCGGAGAAGCTCACCTTCTCCCCCCGGCGCACCCAGAAGACCTCCTGATCCTCGAGGCGGGCGCCGCGGACCACGATCACGGCGGCGGCGTCGCGGACGCGGGCCGGAGGCGGCGTGTACTCGATCGACGGGATGTGCTCGCTCATCGCGCCGGCGAGCCTAGCCCTTCGCGCCTCCGGTCGCACGCGCCGCGCGGCTTCTCCTTGGATCGGGACGGCGGGGAGCACGCCACGGGCGCAAGGGGCCCGCCCACCCGGCGAGCCCCGACCTCGGGATGGCCCCCGTCAAAGTCGCTTGTACAGCGTGATCAGGTCGTCGCCCGGCTTGTAGAAGTCGCGCAGCCTCGCGACCTCCGGGTAGCCGTGGCGGTCGTAGAAGGCGCGGGTCGAGACGTACTCCCCGCCGGAGGAGGTCTCGATGCGCACCTGCCGGCCGCCGCGGCGCCGCGCCGCCTCCTCCATGGCGAGGAGGAGGCGGGAGCCGGCGCCCCTGCCGCGGAGCCTGGGGCTCGACACGATCCAGTAGAGGTCCCAGGTCGCCAGGGTCATGGGCGTGGGGCCGAAGCAGACGTAGCCGGCGAGGGCGCCGGCCTCCTCGGCGACGAGGAGCTCGTAGTCGGCGCGCTCGCCGGGCGAGGCGGAGACGGCGAGCTCGGCGAGCTCGCGCGCGACCTCCTTCTCGTCGGGCGTGAAGTTCTCGATCGAGTCGATGAGGTGGCGCAGCGCCAGGAGATCAGCGGGCGTGCCGGGGCGGACGTGCATGGTGCCTCGCCAGGGCGGCGTCGACGATCCGCCCGATCATGGCAGGGTGGGACAGGCCGGCGGCCGCCGCCGCGCCGGCGAAGCCGGCGTCGGGGGCGAGGCCGCAGTTGGCGTTGACGTCGACGACCCAAGGCCGCCCGTCGGCGTCCACCCGCAGGTCGACGCGGCCGTAGTCGCGCAGCCCGAGGGCCCGGAACGCCGCCAGGGCCACCTGCTCGATGCGCGCTCGCAAGGCGGGATCGTCGATGCGCGCCGGGCCCGACGGCGTCTGGCGCCAGTCCTCGGAGCCCTCGATCCACTTGGCGTCGTAGGTGACGATCCGCGGGCGGCCTTCGGGCACCGCCGAGAAGTCGATCTCGGTGAAGAGGAGCAGCCCATCGCCCAGGAAGGCCGCGTAGATCTCGCGGCCGTCGACGTAGCGCTCGACCAGCGCCTCCTGACCGAGCCCCTCGAGCACGGCGAGGACCTGGCGCCGCAGCGAGGGGCGATCGCGGACGACGCTGGCCCGGGTGATCCCCACCGACGCGTCCTCCCGGGCCTGCTTCACGATGGCGGGAAACCCGACGGCGTCGAGCGCCACCGCGGCGGCCGTCCCCTCCAGCTCCTCGATCGCCGCGATGCACACCCCTGGCGGTACCGGGACGCCGCTTCCCCGCAGCGCCGCCCCCGCCAGCGGCTTGTGCAGCGCGAGGGCGAGGGTGGCGGCGCCGCTGCCGGTGTAGGCCAGGCCCAGCGCGTCGAGGATCGCCGGGACCGCCGCCTCCCCCCGCGAGTCGCCGGCCAGGGACTCGCAGAGGTTGAAGACCAGATCCGGCGGATCGGCCCGGAGGCGATCCACGAAGGAGCAGGAGTCGCCTCGGCACGGGAGGATCTCCACGCGGGCGCCCGGACGGCGGCGGAGGGCTTTGGCGACGGCCTCGGCGACTTTGGCGATCTCCGCGCAGGCTTCGACGCCGCGGGCGCCCGGCGCGTCGAAGTCGTGGTTGAGGAGGACGGAGATCTTCATCCGCGGTGCCGTGGGCCGGAGCATGCCACGGCGGCACAAAGAGTTGAACGGCGTCCATCCGCCTGCCAAGGTGGCCCCGTGACGCGGATCCGCGACCCCATACACGGCTCGATCGCCCTCGACGCCCGGGAGCTGGCGGTGGTCGACTCGCCCTTCTTCCAGCGGCTGCGCTCGATCCGCCAGACCGGCTTCGCCGACCTCGCCTTCCCGGGGGCGACCCATTCGCGGTACGTCCACGCCCTCGGCGCCTGCCACCTGTCGGGCCGCATCTTCGAGCGGATCGCGACGCGCCTCCCGGGCCTGCCCACGGCGGAGCGCGAACGCCTCCGGGCGGGGCTGCGTCTGGCGGTGCTGCTCCACGACCTGGGGCACGCGCCGTTCTCGCACTCGTCCGAGTCGATCATGCCGCCGCGGGCCAGCCTGCGGCTCCCGTCCTGGCTCGGGAGCGGCTCCACCACCGCCCAGGCGAACCACGAGGACTACACCCTCAAGCTCGTCCTCGACTCCGACCTCGCCGACGTGCTGCGGCGGGCGTACGGGCCCCTGGGGCTGCCCCCCGAGGCGATCGCCGGCCTCATCGGCGGCGTGCGGCCGCCCGGCGGTCCCTACTTCGTCGTGGACGGCGTCGACGTCGCGCCGCTCCTGCGCCAGGTGATCTCGAGCGAGCTGGACGCCGACCGGATGGACTACCTCCTCCGCGACTCGTTCTTCACCGGCGTCAAGTACGGCAACTACGACATCGACTGGCTGATCGGGAACCTGGACGTGCACGTGCACGACGGGATCGCCGAGCTCGCGGTGGGCAGCCGGGCGATCTTCGCCTTCGAGGACTTCCTCCTCTCGCGCTACCACATGTTTCTCTCGGTGTATTACCACCGGACGCCGATCTGCTTCGACCGGATGCTCCGCCTCTACTACCGGGAGGCGCCGGGCGAATACGAGATCCCCTCGACGCCGACGGCCTACCTCGCCTGCGACGACGTGCAGCTCATGTCGGCGCTGCGGGCTTCCAGCAACCGCTGGGCCCAGCGGATCGCCAGGCGGCAGCCGTTTCGCCTCCTGCTCGAGGTGAACCCCTACGACACCGGGATCGACACGGTGGAGGTGGTGGAGCGGCTGGAGGCCGGGGGCGTGGACCACTTCGCCACCGAGTCCCTGGGCATGGTCTCCAAGTACTTCGGCACCGGCGAGGTGGGATCGACCATCTGGGTCCACGTCAGCGACCAGCGCCGCTTCGTCCCCCTGGAGCAGTACACCCCGCTCTTCCGCCGCTACGAGGAGCAGGTGCGGATCGACCGGGTCTACGTCGATCCGGCGCGGATCGACGAGGCCCGGCGGGTCGCCGGGCTCTCCCACCCGGGCTGACGCGAGCGGCTCACGCGGCGTGCGGCGCCTCCCTCCGCCCCTCGCCCTCGGCGGCGGCCTGCACCTTCGTCGTCCGCAGCGTGAGGTAGCCGATCGCCCCGGCGATGATCGAGGCGGTGAGGATCCCGACCTTCGCCTGGGTGTGGATGGGGGATCCCTCCTGGAACGCCAGGCCGGCCACGAAGAGGGACATGGTGAAGCCGATGCCGCCGAGGAGCCCGGCGCCGACCAGGTGCCGACGGGTGACGCCGGTGGGGAGCCGGGTGATCCGCAGGCGGAGGGCCAGCCACGTCGCCCCGACGATGCCGATCGGCTTGCCCACCACGAGACCGAGGATCACGCCGAGGGCCGCGTGCTCGAGGAGCAGCGCGGGAGACGCCCCAACCAGCGTGACGCCCGCGTTCGCGAGGGCGAAGAGGGGGATCACGAAGTAGCTCACGTAGGGGTTGATGGCGTGCTCCAGGACCTGCAGCGGGGAGTCGAGGCGGGCCGCCATGGCGCGGAGCGCGGCGACGGCCGCCTCGTCGTCGTCGCCGGGGCCCTCTTTGCGCGCGATGGCGACCAGGCGCTCGGCGTCGTCGAGCAGCTCCTCCCGCCTGCTCGATCCCCTGGCGGGGAGGCAGAACCCCACGATCACGCCGGCGATGGTGGCGTGGATGCCGCTGGCGAAGAGCGCCAGCCAGAGCGGGAGGCCGACGAGGACGTAGAGGCCCGGCCGGCGCACGCCCGCCGCGTTGAAGGCCGCCAGCACCAGGGTGAACGCCGCCGCCGCGCCCAGCGCCGGCCACGAGATCGTCGACGAGTAGAAGATGGCGATGACGAGGATGGCGCCGAGGTCGTCGATGATCGCGAGGCCGGCGAGGAACGCGAAGAGGCCGATGGGGACCCGCTTGCCCAGGAGGCGGAGGACCCCCAGCGCGAAGGCGATGTCCGTCGCCATGGGGATGCCCCACCCCGGCGCCGCCTCGCCGCCGCTGGCGACCGCGAGGTAGAGGGCGGCGGGGATCAGCATCCCCCCCACGGCCGCCAGCACCGGGAGCAGGGCCTTCGACGGCGTGTCGAGCTCGCCCGAGACGAGCTCCCGCTTGATCTCCATCCCGACGAGCAGGAAGAAGAACGCCATCGCCAGGTCGTTGATCCAGTGGAGGAGGCTCTCGCGGATCTCCCAGGGGCCGACCGCCACCGCGATCGGCGTCTCCCAGAGCCGGACGTACCCGTCTCGCGCCGCCGAGTTCGCCCAGATCAGGGCGACGGCGGACGCCAGGATGAGGAGGACGCTACCGAACGTCTCGTGGCGGACGAAGGAGACGAGCGGCCGAAAGAGGTCCAGGTTCAGGGTCGAGGATCGTTCGTGGCGCGGTCGCGTCATGGCGGTTCTCTTGTCAAACGCGCGCCCTCATCGCAATAGAAACCGGACTCGCGCCGGAGGCCCGGCCGCCCGTTCGCTCGGCGATCACCCGGTGCGATCCACGGGATCACACGGAGTGCGAAGCGATCGATCGACTCGTCGAGTTATTCACAGAGTGCGATCGATCGTTCACTTGCGCGCCGGATCCGGGGAGCCGAGTCTTCCCTCCCATGCGCCCGATCCTCGATCCCATCGCCCTCTTCCCGAAGAAGACCGGCCACGATCGCTCCTTCCGCGTGGTCCAGGGCGACAGCCTCAAGCTCCTCGAGGATCTGCCCGACGCCTGCATCGACCTCGTCTTCGCCGACCCGCCCTACCACCTCTCCAACGGCGGCTTCACCTGCAAGGGGGGCAAGCGAGCGAGCGTCGACAAGGGTGCGTGGGACGCCTCGCGGGGGCTCGCCGCCGATCACGCCTTCCAGAAGGCGTGGCTCGCCTCGGTCCAGCGGGTGCTCAAGCCGTCGGGGACCCTGTGGGTCTCCGGCACCCAGCACGTGATCTTCTCCATCGGCTTCGCGCTCCAGGAGCTGGGCTACCACCTGCTCAACACCGTCACCTGGTTCAAGCCGAACGCCGCCCCGAACCTCGCCTGCCGCACCCTCACCCACTCGACGGAGCTGGTGATCTGGGCGGCGCCCAGGCGGCACAAGCAGCTCCTCCACACCTTCAACTACCAGGACATGAAGGCGGAGAACGGCGGCAAGCAGATGCGCGACGTGTGGCAGATCCCGGAGGCCGGCGGACCGCAGGTGCTCTGGACGCTGCCGGCGCCCGGCAAGTCGGAGAAGGTGCACGGGAACCACCCCACCCAGAAGCCGCTGGCGCTGCTGGAGCGGGTGATCCGCTGCGCGTCCTCGCCGGGGGACGTGGTCCTCGATCCCTTCGGCGGCTCCGGCACCACCGGCGTCGCCGCGGTCGGGCTGGACCGCCGGTACCTCGGCTTCGAGCGGGAGGCGGCGTACGTGGAACTCTCCCGCCGGCGGATCCTCGCCGCCGTGGAGGGCCTCGAGGAGCGGCGGGCCTCGGTCGGCTGAAGCGCGCGCGGCCGGGGGGCGAGGGCCTCGCGGGTCCCGCGGGGGCGGACCTCGGAGAAAGTGCCGGTGCGCGCCGAGCGCCCGGCCGCTATGCTCCCCCCGCGCCCAACCGACGAGAGGCGACCATGACCTTCCACATCTATACGAAGACGGGCGACAAGGGGCAGACCGGGCTCTTCGGCGGCGGGCGCGTCCGCAAGGACGATCCGCGGGTCGAGGCCTACGGCGCGGTCGACGAGCTGAACGCCGCCATGGGCGCCGCCGAGGCAGCGATCGGCGACCCCGAGATCAAGGCGTGGATCCGGAAGATCCAGGACGAGCTCTTCGTGGTGGGCTCCGAGCTCGCCACCCCGGATCCCGAGGCGGTGAAGCGGCAGGTGATCCCGGTCGGCGCCGAGCAGGTGGCGGCGATGGAGAAGATCATCGACGCCGTGGACGAGCAGGTGCCGCCGCTGCGCCAGTTCATTCTCCCCGGCGGACATCCGGGCTCCGCCCACCTGCACCTCGCCCGCACCATCTGCCGCCGGGCGGAGCGGCGCGTCCTCTCGTTCTCGGATCACGCCGAGGTGCGCCCAGAGGTGATCGCCTATCTCAACCGCCTCTCCGACCTGCTCTTCATGCTCGCCCGGCTGGTGAACCACCGGGAGGGGGTGGCGGAGCCGGTGTGGAACGCGCCGCTCAAGGACGGGTAGGCGGGCCGAGTGCGCGCCCTCCCGGGTTGCGGCGGGGCGGCGCCGCGAGCATTCTCCCCCCGCCATGTTGACCGCAGAGGAGAGGGGCGCGCTGGTGCGCAGGCTGGCGCGCGAGGTCGGCTTCGATCTCGTCGGCATCGCCGAGGCGCGGGCGCTGGATCCCGCCCCCTTCGAGCGCTTCTTCGCGAACGGGTGGCACGCGGACATGGAGTGGATGCGGGACGAGCGCCGGCTCGATCCCCGGCTGCTCCTCCCCGGCGCCAAGTGCGTGGCGATGTTCGCGCTGAACTACTTCGATCCGCGGGCGCCCGGCGGCGGGACCGCCCGCTACTCCCGGGGCAAGGACTACCACTCGATCCTCCGCCGGAAGCTGCGCAAGCTGCGCAAGGCCCTCGCCGCCGCGGATCCCGGGGTGGGTACCTACGGCGGCGTGGACTGGGGTCCGATCGCGGAGAAGCCCTGGGCCCAGGAGGTGGGGCTCGGCTGGATCGGGAAGAACGGATGCCTGATCACCCGCAGCCACGGGAGCTGGGTGGTGCTGGCGTCGCTGGTGATCGACCGCCCCTGCACGCCATACGACGAGCGCCACGTCGACTTCTGCGGATCGTGCACCGCCTGCCTCCACGCCTGCCCCACCGACGCGTTCCGGGGGCCCTACGTGGTGGACGCGCGGGCCTGCCTCTCGTACCAGACCATCGAGAACCGCGGGGCGGTCCCCGACGGGATCAAGCCGAACACCGACGGCTGGCTCTTCGGCTGCGATCGATGCCAGGAGGTCTGCCCCTGGAACCACCGCTTCGCCGTGCCCACCGCCGAGCCGGGCTTCGCGCCCCGCGAGCGCGGGCTCTGGGACGTGCCCCTCGAGGCGCTGATCCGCATGGATCACCTGGAGTGGGAGGCCCGCGCCCGCGGCACCGCCCTCGCCCGGCCCAAGCACTTCGGCACCGTGCGAAACGCCCTCCTCGCCGCCGGCCGCTCGGGCGATCCCGCCCTCCTCGAGGCCTGCGCGGGCCGGCTCGACGATCCGCACGAGGGGGTCCGGGACGCGGCGGCGTGGGCGGTGCGCCGGCTCGGAGGCGATCCCGAGGAGCTGCGGCGCCGCGCCGCGCCCCTGCCCCCCTGCGGCGCCGGCCTCGCTCCCGACTTCCACGGGGACGACGGAAGGAGGCGGTGAAGGCGGGGGCGTACTGCGTGGACAAGAGATCCGCCGCGAGGGTATGGATCGGGGATCTGCGCTCATGTCGACGCAGCCCAAACCCGGAGTGATCATGCGCAAGTCCTTCCAGCTCCCGCTCCTCGCAGCGATTTCCCTGGTGGCGATCCTCGCCGTGGCCGCCTGTGGCGACGACGGCAACGGCGACGGCGGCGGCGGCTCCGGAGGGGCGGGCGGCTCGGGCGGGACCCAGCTCCCCACGCCGAGCTGCGACGAGCTCTGCGACCACATCACCGACGACTGCAGCCTGGTCTTCACGGGCGCGGATCCGGACGATCCCAAGCCCAAGTGCCTGGAGGTCTGCGGCAACTGGCGCCAGCCTCGGATCCTGCGCTGCATGATCGCCGTCGAGTGCGTCGCCGGCCAGGACAACGCCGCGAAGATCAACGCCTGCCAGAGCTACGCCCCCTGCGACACGGCGTGCGACCACCTGTACGACGACTGCGAAATGCCGATTCAGAACCAGGACGGCGAGGACCTGACCAAGGAGGAGTGCAAGCAGGCCTGCCCGTTCCAGGAGTGGAGCGACGCGGCGATCGACTGCCTCGGCACGGCGGAGTGCACGGTCAACGCGGTCAACTCCTGCTTCGCGCTCTGAGGACCGACTCCGGTCGCCCCCTCGGCAGAGGGGGCGGCTGGCGCCCGGGCCACCGACGCTCTATCGTTCCATCGGCCGCTCTCGTGACGGGCGGCCGTGGGGGCACCCATGAGGGCGCTTACGCTTCCGCTCGCGATCTCCGCCGCCGCGCTCCTCTCGCTTTCGGCGGTGGCCTGCGGCGGTGACGAACCGTCCAGCTCCGGCGGCGGGCTCTCCAACGGCGGAGATGGAGGCTCGGGCGGCAGCGGGGGAGCCGGCGGCACCGGGGGCGGCGGGGGCGCCGTCGTCCCGCCTGCCTGCACCTCCGCCAATCTCGGGGACCCGGCTTGCGTCTCCTGCGTGGGGATGGCGATGGCCACCTGCCCCAACCTGGCGATGCAGTGCTTCTCCGACGGCGCGCTCTTCACCTGCATGGAGACCGCGGGCTGCCTCGACCAGCTCCCCCCCGACATGGGATGCGTGCTGTCGAACTGCGGCCAGGAGATGCTGGCGGTCAACTCCTGCCTCGCCGCCTGCCCCGCGTACGTGGCCTGCTTCCGGTAGGCGGCGGACCTCCCCACCTCCCATCCGAAGGCTGACAGGACGTCAGGCCCGTGCGGTGGTCCGCGCAGGGGGGCGCGGTTACCATGCCGAGGATGCTCCGCCCCACCCTCGCCATCGACGCCATGGGCGGCGACCTCGCCCCGGACGAGATCGTCCGCGGCGCCGCCCGCCTCACCCTGGAGACCGATCTGGACGTCGTCCTCGTGGGCGACGAGCCGCGGCTCTCGGCCCTCCTGGCCCGCAGCCGCCACAACCCCGAGCGGCTCGCGGTGCACCACGCCGCCCAGTCGATCGGCATGGGGGAGGATCCGCGGCAGGTGCTCGCCCTCCGGCCGGACGCGTCGATCCTGGTGGCGGCGCGGCTCTTGGCCCAAGGGCGGGCGGACGCCCTGATCACGGCGGGGAACACCGGGGCGTGCGTGCTCGCCTGCTCGTCGGAGCTGCGCCTCCTGCCCGGCGTGCGCCGGGCGGCGCTGGCGGCAGTCTTCCCCACCGAGCGGCGCCGCGGCGCCAAGGAGGATCCCTTCTCCCTGATCCTCGACGTGGGCGCGAGCCTCGACGCGGAGGCGGAGGACCTCGTCTCCTTCGCGCGGATGGGCGCCGCCTACGCCCGCGCGATCTCCCGCAACCCGGCGCCGCGGGTGGCGCTGCTCTCCACCGGCGCCGAGCCCACCAAGGGCCCTCCGGCCGTGGTGGAGGCGAACCGCCTCCTCCTGGACGTGCCGGGGATCGAGTTCATCGGCAACATCGAGGGCCTCGACATCCCCCGCGGCGCGGCGGACGTGGTGGTGACGAGCGGCTTCGTGGGCAACGTGGTGCTGAAGCTGCTCGAGGGCCTCTCGGAGACGGTCCTCGAGGTGGCACGGTACGCGTACAAGGAGCGGCTCATGTGGCGGGCGGGTCTGACCATGCTCTCCGGCGGGATCCGGCACCTCAAGCGGATCACCGACTGGGAACAATACGGCGGCGCGCCGATCCTCGGGTTCGACAGGGTGGTGATCAAGGCGCACGGCCGCTCGCGGGAACAGGCGATCGTCAACGCCGGGAAGGTGGCGGCCAAGACGGTCGCCGCCGGAGTGATCGACGCGATCGCGTCCCGATCGGCGCCGGAGGCGCCCCGCCTCGCGGAGGGGTGACGTGGACCAGGCGAGCCGGGTGTACCGATGGGATCTCGACAAGACCTATCTGCGCACCGACTTCGACAGCCTGCGCGGCCTCCTCCGCGCGGCCCTGGAGAAGGCGTCGGCGAAGGTGAACGTCGCCGGGAGCGCCGCGCTCCTCCGGGAGCTCCAGGCGGTGGAGGGCGCGCGGATCTGCGTCGTCAGCGGATCGCCGCGGCAGATGCGCCGCACCCTCGAGGAGAAGCTGCGCCTCGACGGCGTCGAGTTCGACGAGCTGGTCCTCAAGCCCAACGTGGAGAACCTCATCCGCGGCCGCTTCCGGGCGGTGCGCGATCAGGTGGGCTACAAGCTGCCGGCGCTCCTGGACGGCCGCATGCGGGTCCCCTCCTTCGCCCAGGAGACCCTCTTCGGCGACGACGCGGAGGCGGACGCCTTCGTGTACTCGCTCTACGCCGATCTGATCGCCGGCAAGGTCCCGGTGAGCACCCTCGCGGAGATCCTCGAGCACTGCGGCCTTTACGACGACGACCAGGCGCGGATCCTGGACCTGGCGGTGCGCGTCCCCCGCGGCGCGCCCGCGGTGGGCCGGATCTTCATCCACCTGGACGCCTACACCCCGCCGGCGCGGTTCGCGCCCTACGGCGTGCGGGTGGTGCCCATCTACAACTACTTCCAGGCGGCGGTCCTACTCTTCTCCGACGGGCACTTCGGCCCGGCCTCGGTGGCGCGGATCGCGGCGGAGCTCTCCCAGGGCTACGGGTATTCGCTCCTCTCCCTCGCCAACTCGTTCCAGGATCTGGTGCGGCGGGGCTTCGCCGGCGAGAAGGCCATCACCGCGCTGCGCCTCGCCTTCGAGGCGCCCGACGCGATGATCGAGGCCCTCAAGCCTGCGGGCGGGGTCATCGAGACGTTCCTGCAGCGGATCTCGATGGTCGCGGGAACCCGGAGACCGAAGGCGGCGGACGCCGCCATCGACTACCTCGGCATCGTCCGCGCCGAGGGGCCGCCCCGCAAGTGGCGCGCGGGCGGGCGCCGGCGAAAGATCGCCGGCGGTCCCTTCTGATCGACCGCGGCGCGCGAAGAATCCTCGGCCGCCACGCGAACTCTCGGCCGGCGCCGCGACACCTTCCTCTTCGCGTCTCCCCCGCGGGTCGTGTGCCGGCGTGGGCCCCCTCCCTAGGTTTTCTGTCGGGAGGGGGACATGCGATCGACGGCCTTGGCGTGCGCGCTCGCCGTCCTGGCGGCCCACGCCGCCCGGGCGCAGGAGGAGGGAGGATCGCCTGCGGAAGAACCCGTATCCGGCTCCATCACCAGCCGTGAGGCCGCCACCGAGATCCTGCCGGAGCCGCCCCCCGTCGGCCGGACCATCCGGACGCCCCACGGCTGGTGGCGAATCGAGTCGGGGGAGGCGGAGCCGGGCGCGACGGGATCGTTCACGGCGATGAGGGTGCCGGCCCCCGCCCCGCCGGCGGCCCCCGAGGCGAGGGCGCCCGCCGAGGCCCCTCCCCCGGCCCCCGCGCCCGAGGCCCCGCCGGCGCCCTACCCCGGTTCGGCGGCCGAGGGGCAGCGCTGCTTCGACGAGAAGGAGGCCTATTCCCGGGAGCTCTTCCGCATCGCGGGGATCTGGCACTTCGATCGGCCCCTCGAGCTCGTCGAGGGACTGGAGGCGACGCCGGGGCTCTCGCTGTCGCCGTGGGTGCGGTTCAACGTCTTCGGCCTCGCGACGGGCGGCCCCCTGGTGAGCGCGGTGGGCGTGGATCCCGTGCGGCCCGTCGGCTGGGACGAGGGCCTGCGCTGGGCCGCCGAGGATCTGATCGACTGCATCCGCCGGGGATGGTCGAACGCGGCCCCTCCCTTCTTCGAGCACTGAGGGCGCGTGGAACCCCGGGCGCGCTTCGGATAAGGTGCCGGCCCTCCTCGGTTGAACCGGCATGTCCCTGCTCCACGTCGACGACGTCAGCCTGTCCTTCGCGGACGATCCGATCCTCGCCGGGATCTCCCTGCGGATCGACGAGCGCACCCGCCTGGGCCTGGTGGGCCGAAACGGCGCGGGCAAGTCGACGCTCCTGCGCCTCCTCGCCGGCGAGCTGCAGCCGGACGCCGGACGGATCCTGCGGCGCCGCGATCTGTCGATCGGCTGGCTGAAGCAGATCGACGACTCGAAGCCGAGCACCGTGCTGGAGAGCGCGCTGGAGCCCTACCGCGACCTGGCGGAGCTGGAGGCGGAGCTGCGCCGCCTGGAGCCAAAGCTCGGGTCGGGCGATCCGGCCCTCCTCGAGCGCTACGGGCAGCTTCACGAGCGGTGGGAGCGGCGCGGCGCGTACGTCGCCGAGGCCCGGGGCAAGAAGGTCCTCTCCGGTCTCGGCTTCTCCCAGGCGGCGTTCGACCAGTCGATCTCGCGCCTCTCCGGCGGCGAGCGCACCCGCCTCGCCCTCGCCCGGCTCCTCCTCGAGGCGCCCGATCTCATGCTCCTCGACGAGCCCACCAACCACCTGGATCTCGGCGCCACCGAGTTCCTCGAGGAGCTGGTGGGCGGCTACGCGGGCGCGGTGGTGGTGTCGTCCCACGATCGCGCCTTCCTCGACGCGACGGTCTCCGTCGTCGGCGAGATCGCCATGGCGCGGCTGGTCTTCTACACCGGCAACTACAGCTCGTTCCTCGCCCAGCGCGAGCTCGCCCGCGAGCAGCAGGCCGAGGCCTTCGAGCGGCAGCAGGCCTTCATCGCCAAGACGGAGGACTTCATCCGCCGCAACATCGCCGGGCAGGCCACCAAGCAGGCCCAGGCGCGGCGGAAGATGCTGGAGAAGCTCGATCGGGTGGACGCCGTGCGCACCGATGGCACGGCGAGGATCGCGCTGGGCGTGTCCGGGCGATCGGAGCTGGAGGTCCTCGCCGCCGACGGGCTCCGCCTGCAGGTGGGGGAGCGCACCCTCCTCGACGACGCGACGTTCACCGTGAGCCGCGGCGACCGGGTGGGGATCGTGGGGCCAAACGGCGCGGGGAAGACCACGCTGCTGCGCGCGCTCCTGGGCAAGCACGCCCCCGCCGCCGGCTTCGTCCGCGTGGGCGGCAAGGTGTCGGTGGGCTACTACGATCAGGAGCTCTCCGCCGTGGACGGCCGCAACACCGTCCTGGAGGAGCTGTCGAAGGCGCGGCCTTCGCTCCCCGAGGGATCCCTGCGCTCCCACGCGGGCCGGTTCCTCTTCTCGGGGGACGACGCGAAGCGCCCGATCTCCACCATGTCGGGTGGCGAGCGGGCCCGCGCCGCGCTGGCGAAGCTCACCCTCTCCGGCTTCAACCTGCTGGTGCTCGACGAGCCCACCAACCACCTGGACGCCGAGGCCCGCGAGGCCCTGGAGAGCGCCCTCGACGACTACGAGGGCACCTTCGTCTGCGTGTCCCACGATCGCTGGTTCCTGGAGCGGAGCTGCGATCGCATCCTCTGGCTCGACACGGACCCGGAGGGCGGCCCCGCCCGCCTCGAGATCCACGAGGGCACCTTCCTCGAGGCCCGCGCCCGCCGGGAGGCGGCGCGTGCCGCCCAGGCCGCGCCCCACGCCGCGATCACCGAGAGCGACGCCCGCACCGAACACGAGCGCCGCAAGGCGGAGGCCAACGCCCGCAAGGCCGCCGCGCGCCGCATCGGCGTCATAGACGAGGAGCTGCAGAAGCTCCAGCTCGAGGCGGACGCGCTCGATCGCCAGCTGAACGATCCCGCCCTCGCCGCCGACTACGTGCGGCTCGGCGAGCTGCAGGCCGCCAAGGACGCCGCCGAGGAGCGCATGCTCGAGCTCATGCAGGAGCGCGAGGATCTCTCCCGGCTCTGCGCGTAGCGTCGGGGCTGGCTGCTCGCCCTCGCGAGAGGTGGCACCACCCTATTCGAATGGCATCCCGATTTCGTCGAAGCGATCGAGGCTGTAGCGATAAATCCGGTCGTTCGACTGCATGTCATCGTCTTCCGCCAGGCGATGCAGGAAGTACAGGAATCGGTCGTCCACGAGGGGCCCTTCGTAGCTGAAGACGCGGTTCGTCGGCTTGTAGAAGATCCGCATCTTCCAGTCGGAGAGGCGCACGAGCACGACGCTGGAGCGCTGGCTGGACGGCTCGAATTCCCACGGCCGGCCTGCGTTGGCAGCCGCGTAGTCGCCCCAGGTCGAGACGCGCCCGAAGACCATGGGCTCCCCGATGACCGGCCCATCGACGACCTCGCCCCCAGATAACGGCATCCAAAAGAACCGCCGATCGGCGAGGAAGTCGTCGCACCCGACCCCGCTCGTCCCGCGGAACCCCACGATCCGATCGGCGCCGGGGCCGAGCGCGCAGACGTTCCCGTCGACGAGGCCGACCGTGCGCGCGTCCGTGCTGCCGGGCGTCCAGGCCCGCAGCCGCGAGCGAGCCGGCTCGTCCGCCAAAAGCTCGGACCAAACGGCCACCCCATTGTCGGCTCCGAGCGCGACCGCACCTTGGGTCGGAATCGCCAAGATGTCGCTCTTCCCCCGCTCCTGGACCACCTCGACCTGGTCCCTCAACGGACACACCTCGATCCGGCTCGGCGGGCTCGAGCCGATGGCGTCGGGGGGCAAGCACCATCCCCGATAGGTCGCGATCGGTCCCATCGAGCCCTTGAAATCCCAGGACCGCTGGCGGGCGTCGAAGCCGATGTCGACAGACAACTCGACGCCCCCGAAACTCTCACCCGCGATAAAATCGAAGGCAGAGTACGCGCCCCCAACGGAGACGGACTCCTTTTCACTCGCGGGCCTGTATCGCCATCGCACCGCTCCCACCGTCTGCCCGCCCCCCAGCCCGACGATCCGGCGCATCTTCCAGGATTCGCCCCGGGAGCGCTCGACGCGAACGCCTTGGGTCATGGAAACGAAGGCCTCCGGCTTCCCGTCTGGGCCCGCCTCGGTCCCAAGCGTTGCGTAGTAGGCTTTCAGCCCGTCGGGCAGGGCGAGCGATGCCGACTCACAGCCTGCTCCGCAGGGCTCCCACCGTAGAACTGGGAGCTGACTGGCCTTGGCCTGGCCCGCCTCGTCGATCCGGGTGCGGGCTCCCTCCAACTCGACCTCCCGCCAGCCGGTGGGCTCTGCGAGCCACCGCTCCAGCTCGAAGCCACCTGCACCTCCTCCTCCCGCCCCACCGAGGCCCCCTCCCGACCCGCCGTCGGCGTGCGATCCTCCTTCACCACCCCGCCCCGCGGCAGGGCGGCCGGACGTACAGCTCGCGGTCACCACCAACAGCAACACGCCGATCCACCCGCCCCTCCGCCGAAACGGCCTCCGTCGGGGCGCTTCGAGGGATCGCTCGATGCGAATGGTCATAGCTCCGAACATGGCTGCCCTCCCATGAAGGACGCTGCCTCTGGCCGCAAGAGCGACAGCTCGCCCTCGCGCAGCAATGGGACCGTCACGTCACCGCTCAGCAAGGCGTCGGCGAGCTGACCGGCATCAGTACGACTCCCCGCGAAGATCAGCGCGCCGTCCTCCCCCACTTCATAGCGCCAGAGCGTGACGTGTGATCCGTTCCCGCCGGCCAAGAGCACCGCTCCGGACGAGCCCACGGCCAACGAGGTCGACTCGAGGGCCCCGGAGTGTGGGACCGTGAGGAGCGTCCTTCGCTCGCCGCGCTGGAGATCGTGCAACGTCAGGGAGACGACCGAGCGCTCACTCTCCACCTGGAGGACATAGAGGCGGTTCCTCGAGGCGTCGAGCGCGAGGCCGAGCACCGGTCCAACGTGCTCCAGCATGGTCCCCGCGACGAACTCCGACTGCCCGGTGCTCACGTCGTAGCGCAGGACGGCGTCGCCCTGCGATTCGTCGGCGACGTAGACGGCCCGCTGGCTGATGGAGAAGGCCACCCGCCCGCCGGCCGAGACCGATATCCCACGAGCATCGAGGGGCCCTAGCAAGGGCTCCTCCAGAAAATCGAGCAGCCCCTCGCGAACGCCGACGAGGACGGGCGCGAGCACCATAGACCCCTCGCGCGGGACGAGCACTGCCTGAACCTCGAGGCCGGTGGACTCGACGAGGGCGACAGGCTCGGAGAACGAGGCCCAAGCCCACGCCCCGCTGGCCATCGCTTCCCTCAGCCGCGGCGACACGAGGTCGGCGACATCTTTCGGGAGCTCGTCTCGCCCAAGCCAGGCGTCGAATGAAGTGATCGGCCCGACGGGGAATGGGAACCTCGCGATCGTCCGGACGTCCCAGGGCGGATTCCAGTACTTCTCCCAGGGACGCACCCAGCCGAAGCAGTTCGACAGCAGGCAGGCCTGGTGGACGAAGCTCCGATCCTTGTAGTAGCCCACCGGCGTATTCACCAGGTCGACGACGATGCGGAGCTGCTTCCCTTGATCCCTCGGGCTCGCGTAGACCGCGGCATCCCGCCACTTCACGACCGACGCGACCAAGCCGTGCGTCGTGACCTGGTTCCTGCTCTCGATCTTCTCCTCCCCTTGCGCATCAACGTCTTTGTGCAGCCGCCAGATCACGCCGCTGCCGTCTGCATACTCTCCCGCGGCGAACCGAAGAGGGAACCCTGCAGGCGGAAGGTCGGGACCTTGGGCATCCAAGGTCAACGTCATCCGCTTCCACTTACCGTCGGACATGAGCTCGGCCTGGCTCGGCCGGCACATCTGCTCGATGCAGCCTTCCCGTGAGCGCTCGACGCCATCTTCGGCCCAGCACGAACAGTGCCGAAAGGTGACGTTCTCCGTGAAGTCGCCCGCCAGGAGCGTCGAGTCCTTCCCCAGCCACGACCTCGTATCGAAGACTTGGAGTTCGGCCCCCTCCTCCAGGTCCTGCTTCGGCGTAACGCGAACACCTTCGATCGTCTTGAACGTTGGCACCTGCTGCGAGAAGCGGACGACGGGGACCGGATCGCACACGTCTCCCAGCCGAGCGCTCCCAGACTCCTCCTCAATGTGGGAGTTCAGGTTCCCCTGGTCTGGGTCGGTGACGAGCAGGCACACGTCGCAGATATCAGGGATCCCGTCTCGGTCGAAGTCCGCCAGCTCGCTGCACCAGCCGAGCAAGGGCTTTCCGTCCTCGTCAAAGTCCGACAAGCACTTCCCCGCCCTCGCGTCCTCGCAGGTCGTAGAGCCGAACTCGCACCTCATGAAGTGCTGCGCGGTCTTGGGCCGACACCGATTGCAACCATCTCCCACCGTTCCGTCATTCGAGATCTCGTTCCGATCGAAGCGGGTGTTCGAGCTGCAGGGATCGCAAACATCCCCGACACCGTCCCCATCGAAGTCGAGTTGCTGGGCATTCGTGCAGGATCTGCCATCCCCGAGCGCCGCACAGGCGCTCGGCGGACAGTTGTCGCATACGTCTCCGATTCCATCGCCATCTCCATCCAATTGGTCCCCATTGGCGCATTCTTCAGGATTGAGTCCGCGGCGAACGCAGAGAGCCGGTGGGCAGTTGTCGAGTTCGTCGAGTACTCCGTCCTGGTCGACATCGGGACCCAGGTTCTTGACGAGCCAGTCGGGTATGGTTGTGTTTTCCACGGTATACCCACTAGAAGTTGGAGTCCACTCGCCCGACAGTTCATCCCCTGTGCCATCATCATCAGCATCGTAGAAAATTCGAGCTGCGATGCCGACGACCCAAAGTTTCCCAGTGAGGCTGTCCTTGAAGAAAATCGGTCCGCCGGAGTCGCCATGATTGATTGCGGCATCTTCTGTGGATTCATGAACGACGCTATCAATGAGCAGCGGATAGTAAAATGGGTATACGCCATGTGCGTAACCCAGCCTTCTAGTGCCTACTCCATTGCTCGATTGGGATGCACATCCACCAGTGGAAACCAAGCAATTGGTGTTTCGACCATATCCGACTATCAGCGCCCAGGACGGAAAGCGAGCGGGCTTACTACCCTGTGCTTCTCTGAAGTTTCCAAGGAACAATGGCGCGTGATTCGCAACAACGGAGGTTGGAACCGTTCGGTTGAGCCGCGAAATGGAAATGTCGAATATGTCGCTACTGGAATATTTGGGGTGCAATATCGTGGATGTGACAGAAAAGAAGTTGTTCGGATCTTGAGCGAACGACGCAGATGTCAGCTGGCCGCAGTGGGCTGCTGAGATCAGGGTGTCCGGACCTACGAGCACTGCGCTGCAAATTACTGACCTCCCGTCAGCAGTCTCTCCATGGACCATGGCCACTGTACCAGCGATGCTTTCGGTGGTGAGGTCTGATGCGTCGTGAGATGTAGCGTCGCTATATTGCCCGAAAATGGGGCTCTCCTGATGCTTTCGTGGGTCGGCCAGGAAGGGAGATCGTAGCGGACGCCACGTGAATCCCGCAGGATTGGGCTTGTCTAGGGTCCAACCAAGCGGTGAAGCAACGTGGCGTCCGTCAACAGC
>Ga0180220_1000150_pt1 | contig 111362 bp, 102 predicted proteins | sample eDN5th37CBELigBY_FD_151335 | JGI IMG/M metagenome (GOLD analysis project Ga0180220, IMG submission 151335) | Enriched backyard soil microbial communities from Emeryville, California, USA - eDNA 5th pass 37_C BE-Lig BY (version 2) (version 2) | ecosystem: Environmental > Terrestrial > Soil >...
AAAAGGCCGTCCGAAGGTCGAACGGCCCAAGTCTAGGGAGGAAACGCCCAAGTGGGCTAACGGTAGTCTGGATCGACCAGCGCCACCGCGCTATCGAGATATGAGCCGCTTCGCGCCCTCCATCAACCGACGAGGGCGCATTAGTCGCGCATTGACGGTAATATGTCTCTGACCCGCAACACTTATGGACGCTTTTGTCACAACGCTAAGCAACTGCACTATAGAGTGCGTAGTTTCCTCACGAATACGTGTATTCGCCGTGACTAAATCCCCCTCGCAGCACCGTGGAATACTGTGACAAACCTGCCGCCTCCGCCGTTGCGCGATCTCGTTGATTTCGCCCATAGTCTTGCCGACGCCTCGGGCGCGGCAATCCGCCCCTATTTCCGCGCCGCGATCGACGTGGCCGACAAGGGCGCCGATGGCTTCTTCGATCCGGTGACAGCCGCCGACGAGGCCGCCGAGCGGGTCATCGCCGCGGCCGTCGCGGAGCGCTGGCCCGATCACGGATTCGTTGGCGAGGAGCACGGGACCCGCCAGCCCCACGCGCGGCTCAAGTGGGTCGTCGACCCCATCGACGGTACGCGCGCATTCATCATGGGCTGGCCCATGTGGGGCACGTTGATCGGCCTCCTGGACGGCAGCACGCCCCTGCTGGGGATGATGGACCAGCCGTTCACCCGCGAGCGCTTCTGGTCGGACGGGAAGGCCGCCTACCTGCGGACGCGCGACGGCGAAAAAGCCATCCGCACGCGCCGGTGCCCCGACCTCGGCCAGGCGATCCTCTCAACGACGCACCCCGAGCTCTTCGCCCCCGGCGAAGAGGCCGACGGCTTTGCGGCGCTCCGCTCCCGCGTGCGCATGACCCGCTACGGAGGCGACTGCTACGGCTATTGTCTGCTGGCGGCCGGCTTCGTCGACGTGATCGCCGAAGCGGGCCTCAAGCCCTACGATATCGTGGCGCTGATCCCGATCATCGAGCGCGCCGGGGGCCGCATCACCACCTGGGACGGCAAACCGGCAACCGAGGGCGGCCGCATCCTGGCGGCGGGCGACCCGGAGTTGCACGCCAAGGCGCTCGAGGTTCTCGCGGGCTGAGGCGAGGCCGCTCTCCCGAACGGCGGCGATGCTCTTCCCCGCTCAGGCGACTTTCGCATCGACGCCGAGATAGGCATCGAACGCCGCCCAGAAGCGCATGCGCACCTCGTCCGTTTCCTGCAGGATCTCGTGCTGCGAGCCCGGCATCAGGATGCAGGAGGAAAGCTTCGCGCGCACCGCGAAATCCTCCACCGCCCGCGTGGAGACGACACGATCGTTGCTGGCGGCAAACATCAGCAGCGGCACGTTGATGCGGGCGGCGAAGTCCGGCCCCGCCAGCATGCGGCACGAGCGCAGAGCGCTACGCAGCCAGCCGATGGTCGGCGATCCGAGGCCGAGGTTCGGCGCCAGCTCCAGCACCGCACGCGTCCGCGCCCACCGCTCCTGATCCGATGTCAGCACGTTTCCTTCGAAGGCGCGGACGGAATAGATCTCGTCGCTGCCGCCGACGACGTAGGACGTCGACATGCCGAGCAGCGAGCCGATCTCCGCATAGGCGCGCGCCCGTGCCGTCGTCGTCCCCAGCGTCTCCTCGGCGATGGCGACCATCGGCGCCGTCAGCACGATGCGCTCGAACCAGAGCCCCGGCATCGTCGCATTGCGCAACAGGATGCTGCCACCCATCGAGTGGCCGAGGCCGATGAACGGCGGCGGACAATCGGGAAGCACGATGTCCTTCATGAAACGAACGAGGTCGCGGTCGTATTCCCAGAACCCGCGTACATATCCCTTGCGCGGATCCGCCAGCATGCGCTGCGAGCCGCCCTGCCCGCGCCAGTCCATGGTTGCAACAGCAAAGCCGCGTCGCCTCAGGTCGGCGATGACCTCGAAATATTTTTCGATGAACTCGGCACGGCCGGGAAACAGGCAGACGGTTCCGCGGCGCGGCAGGCGCGTCGCATCCCATCGCGCATAGCGCAGCTCTGCACCGTCATAGCCCTTGAAGGCGCCGACGGTCCCGCCGCTTGGAACCGGATTCTTGGCCAGTGCTACCAGCTCCATCGCGCCCCCTTAGGCGTTGCCCGACTCTAATTCAGCGGCGGAGCATACAGGCCATGAAAGGTGGCGGGAACTTCGTCGCACGCGGCGCACACGCCGCAGCCCGATCCTGGCTGCGCATGGAATGGCGGACGGACGGGCAGCTAGCCAGCCCGTCCGCCGCTCCCACCAATTAAAATGTGTCCCGCTTTAATACGGCGCCCAGTGACGGCGCGGCGCCCCCCATGCGTAGGGTCCCGGACCACGCCGGTAGATCGGTCTTGCATCGACGACCTCGCCGCTGCAGCGGTCGATCGTCAGATCGAACATGCGCCCGTCCGGGCGGCGCGCCTTCACGAGCACGACGTCCTCACGCGGCTCCACGGCATGGAAGCCGCGCCAGCCGGCGTCGCGCAGCCGGTCGCGCGCAACTTCGCGCGGAATGCACCGGTCCCGGTAGCGCACCGGATACGGCGGCTCGAAATCTTCCGGCGCGTCGGCATAGCGATAGCGATCATCGGGCGGGCCTTCGCCGTAGGTATCGTAGGGCGGCTCATAAAGATCGGCGGCGACAGCCGGCAATGAGAAGGCGGCGAGGGAAACGGCAAGCGCAGAAGCCGCGGCGAGACGGACGTACGCTGGCATGGGGAACTCCTTGAGACCGGGGGATGCAAAGACGTAGCTGGCAACGCGGGAAGAAGGGTGATGGTCCCCAGATGAACCGCTCCTGAAGGAGCGCTCACTTTCCATTACACCGGTGAGACTTAGCTGACGCATCCGCGGATGCCGGCGTGGCGTGGCCCGTTTGCAGCACATCACTGACGTCTCTTTCGGCGCCGGTGAAAAAAGCGCCGCCGGGAGGCTTGAACCGCCTTTCCGCCCACCTAGATAAAAATGCGCACGCCCATTCGGGGTGCACCAACCAGCACGACGCCTGGCCGTTCCGGCAGGCGGATACATGTCGCTCAACCTATGGAGGATATGTCATGCGACAGTTTGATTTTGCCCCCCTCTATCGCTCGACGGTCGGCTTTGACCGTCTCGCCCAGCTGCTCGACAGCGTCGGCGGTTTCGAGGCGGACGGCTATCCGCCCTACAACATCGAGCGTCTCGGCGACAACGACTACCGCATCACCATGGCAGTCGCCGGTTTCAACAAAGATGAATTCAAGATTGAGGTCAAAGAGCAGACCTTGATCGTATCCGGCGACAAGAAGCCCGACGATAAGGAGCGCGTGTTCCTGCATCGGGGCATCGCGGCCCGCTCGTTCGAGCGCCGCTTCCAGCTCGCCGACCACGTCGAGGTGAAGGGCGCCGATTTCAGCGACGGCCTCCTGCACATCGACCTTGAGCGTAATCTGCCTGAGCGCATGAAGCCCCGCACCATCGCGATCGGCTCCGGCACCAAGCAGATCGAAGCGACTGCCACTGTGTAAACTTCGCGTCTAACTCTCCCTCCTCGCTCACTTCAGCGGCCGCAGCACCATCTGCGGCCGTTTTTTTTCGGCCAGTTGCCTATTTTCCGGGCAATGAGCATCACACATGTGCGTTGGTGCTTGTGCACCGCGCGGAAATCTGCCAATGTCGCATGAAAGGTCAGCAATCCTGTCCTTTCTGGTTTTCCGGTCTGCAGCACTTTGTCGGCCGGATACGCGCCTTCCCTTGGGGGACGAGCGAGGTAGTTTCGAAAATGCGGCCCACTGTCGAGTCCGCAAAATTGCTTCGATTTAAACGGCCGCTGCTCACGAGCAAGCCGCCGGATCAGCTCGATTCGATCTGACGCTGAACTGTCGCCGTAGCGATTGCCGCTGCCCGCGACGCCGATATTCCGTCCCCGAATCGAGCAGTGAACTTACTGCCGCGCCCACGAGAGGTCGCAGTAATGACGAAGAACCGACACGACAGCCGTATTGTCTCTTTTTCCGGCGCACCGTTCTCCGAGAACGGCATGCCGAAGGCGCAAGGGCTCTATGACCCCGCGAACGAGCGCGACGCGTGCGGCGTCGGCTTCATCGCCGACCTCAACGGGCGCAAGTCCCACCGGATCGTTTCCGACGCTCTGAAAATCCTCGCCAACCTCGAGCACCGCGGCGCCGTTGGCGCCGATCCGCTCGCAGGCGATGGGGCCGGCATCCTCGTCCAGATCCCGCACGACTTTTTAAAAGAAGAGTGCGGCGCTCTCGGCTTCACGCTGCCGCCGCCGGGTCGCTACGCCGTCGGCTACATCTTCATGCCGCGCGATGCACGCTTGCGCGCCCATTGCGAGCGCGTCTGGACGCGCATCGTCAAGGAGGAAGGCCTCGAGCTGCTCGGCTGGCGCTCGGTGCCCGTCGACAATTCCTCGCTGTCGGAGATGGTGAAGAAAACCGAGCCCGTGCACCGTCAGGTGTTCATCGGCTGTCCGCCATCCATCACCGACCAGGACGAGTTCGAGCGCCGCCTCTACCTCGTGCGCAAGATCGTCTCGAACTCGATCCAGGACGCCTACAAGAACCGCGACATCGGCCATTACACCGTGTCGCTGTCCTCGCGCACGCTGGTCTACAAGGGCATGTTCCTGTCGTACCAGGTGAAGGCCTACTACGCCGATCTTTCCGACCCGCGCTTCGTCTCCGCGATGGCGCTGGTGCATCAGCGCTTCTCGACCAACACGTTTCCCTCCTGGAAGCTTGCGCACCCTTATCGCATGGTCGCGCACAACGGCGAGATCAACACCCTGCGCGGCAACGTCAACTGGATGGCCGCGCGCCAGGCCTCCGTGTCGTCGCCCCTCTACGGCGACGACATCTCCAAGCTCTGGCCCATCTCCTACGAAGGCCAGTCCGACACCGCCTGCTTCGACAACGCGCTCGAGTTCCTCGTCATGGGCGGCTACTCGCTCACGCACGCGGCGATGATGCTCATTCCCGAAGCATGGGCGGGCAATCCGCTGATGGACCGCGAGCGCCGCGCCTTCTACGAATACCACGCCTGCCTCATGGAGCCGTGGGACGGCCCTGCCGCCATGTGCTTCTCCGACGGACGCCAGATCGGCGCCACGCTCGACCGCAACGGCCTGCGCCCCGCACGCTACTTCGTCACCAGGGACGGCCTCGTCGTGATGGCGTCGGAATCCGGCGTGCTGCCGATGCCGGAAGAGTCCATCGTGCAGAAGTGGCGCCTGCAGCCGGGCAAGATGCTGCTCATCGACCTGGAAAAGGGCTGCATTGTCTCCGACGAGGAATTGAAGGCGGAGATCGCCGCTTCGAATCCCTACGAGACCTGGCTGAAGCGCACGCAGATTCTTGTTTCCGACCTGCCGCTGCCGAAGACGCGCGCGCCGGTGACGAAGCCGAACGTCTCCCTGCTCGATCTGCAGCAGGCGTTCGGCTACACGCAGGAAAGCATCAAGGTTCTGATGATGCCGATGGCGCAGAGCGGCCAGGAGGCCATCGGCTCCATGGGCACCGACACGCCGATCTCGGCGCTGTCCTCGAAGTCGAAGCTGCTGCACACCTACTTCAAGCAGAACTTCGCGCAGGTGACGAACCCGCCGATCGACTCGATCCGCGAGGAGCTCGTCATGAGCCTCGTGTCGTTCATCGGCCCGCGCCCCAACCTGCTCGACCTCGAAGGCACCTCGCGCCAGAAGCGGCTCGAGGTCTATCAGCCGATCCTCACCAACGAGGACCTGGAGCGCATTCGTCAGATCGGCGAGGTGAAGGACAATGAGTTCTCCTCCATCACGCTCGACATCACCTATCCCGTGGAGCAGGGCGCGGCAGGCATGGCGCCCGCCCTCGACTGCGTGTGCGCCGAGGCCGAGGAAGCCGTCCGCTCGAAGGAATACAACATCATCATCCTGTCCGACCGCGCCGTCGGGCCGGACCGCGTGCCGATCCCCTCGCTGCTGGCGACGTCGGCGGTGCACCATCACCTGATCAAGCAGGGCCTGCGCACGTCCGTCGGTCTCGTCGTCGAGACGGGCGAAGCCAATGAGGTGCATCAGTTCTGCACGCTCGCCGGCTACGGCGCCGAGGCGATCAACCCCTATCTCGCCTTCGAGACGCTGGAACAGATTCTGCCCGAGCTTCGCGAGGAGGGCGTGAGCGCCGACGAGGTCAAGAAGCGCTACATCAAGGCCATCGGCAAAGCCATCCTCAAGGTGATGGCGAAGATGGGTATCTCCACCTACCAGTCGTACTGCGGCGCGCAGATCTTCGACGCGGTGGGCCTGCGCTCGTCCTTCGTGAACAAGTATTTCACCGGCACGCACACGCAGATCGAGGGCGTCGGACTGCGCGAGATCGCGCAGGAGACGGTCGATCGCCATGCCGCGGCGTTCGGCAACATCCCGGTGCTCGACAACGCGCTCGACGTGGGCGGCGAATATGCCTTCCGCGTGCGCGGCGAGGCGCACGTCTGGCGCGCATCCGTCGTCGCCGACCTGCAGCACGCGGTGCGCGGCAACATTCCCGACAAGTACCGCTCGTTCGCTAAGCAGATCAACGACCAGTCCGAGCAGCTCATGACCATGCGGGGCATGTTCCGCATCCGCTCGGCCGAAGCGCTCGGGCGCACGCCCGTGCCGCTGGAGGAGGTCGAACCCGCCGCCGCGATCGTGAAGCGCTTCGCAACCGGTGCGATGAGCTACGGCTCCATCAGCCGCGAGGCGCACACGACGCTCGCCATCGCCATGAACCGCATCGGCGGCAAGTCGAACACCGGCGAAGGCGGCGAAGAGGTCGATCGCTTCAAGCCGCTGCCGAACGGCGACTCCATGCGTTCCGCGATCAAGCAAGTCGCCTCCGGCCGCTTCGGCGTGACGACCGAATACCTCGTCAATTCCGACATGGTGCAGATCAAGATGGCCCAGGGCGCCAAGCCCGGCGAAGGCGGCCAGCTTCCGGGCCATAAGGTCGACAGCGTGATCGCCAAGGTGCGCCATTCGACGCCCGGCGTCGGGCTCATCTCCCCGCCACCGCACCACGACATCTACTCCATCGAGGATCTGGCGCAGCTCATCTTCGACCTGAAGAACGTCAACCCCGAGGGCATGGTGTCGGTGAAGCTCGTCTCCGAGGTGGGCGTCGGCACCGTGGCGACGGGCGTTGCCAAGGCACGCGCCGACCATGTGACGATCTCCGGCTTCGAAGGCGGCACGGGCGCTTCTCCGCTCACGTCCATCAAGCACGCCGGCTCGCCCTGGGAGATCGGCCTTGCCGAAACCCATCAGACGCTGGTGCTGAACCGGCTGCGCGGCCGCATCGCCGTGCAGGTCGATGGCGGCGTACGCACCGGCCGCGACGTCGTCGTCGGCGCACTGCTCGGCGCGGACGAGTTCGGCTTCTCGACGGCCCCGCTCATTGCCGCCGGCTGCATCATGATGCGCAAGTGTCACCTCAACACCTGTCCCGTCGGCGTCGCGACGCAAGATCCCGTGCTGCGCGCCAAGTTCCAGGGCAAGCCCGAGCACGTCATCAACTACTTCTTCTTCGTCGCCGAGGAAGTGCGCGAGTACATGGCGGCCCTCGGCTTCCGCACCTTCGATGAGATGATCGGCAAGACCGAGATCCTCGATAAGGATCGCGCCATCGAGCACTGGAAGGCGAAGGGTCTCGACTTCTCGAAGATCTTCTATCGGCCGCGCATGCCGGAGGACGTCTCGATCTATCACACCGAGCGCCAGAACCACGGCCTCGACAAGGTGCTCGACCGCAAGCTCATCGAGCTGTGCCGTCCCGCCCTTGAAACGAAGCGGCCGGTCAAGCACGAGCTTGCGATCAAGAACACCGACCGCAGCACCGGCGCGATGCTGTCGGGCGAGGTGGCGCGGCGCTACGGCCACGCAGGTCTGCCGGAGGATACGATCTGGCTGACGCTCTCGGGTACTGCCGGACAGAGCTTCGGCGCCTGGGTTGCCCGCGGCGTGACGCTCGACCTCGTCGGCGAGGGCAACGACTACGTCGGCAAGGGCCTCTCCGGCGGCAAGCTCATCGTGCGGCCCAATCCCGCTTCCGGCATCAAGCCGGAGGAGAGCATCATCGTCGGCAACACGGTGCTGTACGGCGCCATCACCGGCGAGTGCTACTTCCGCGGCATCGCGGGCGAGCGCTTCGCGGTACGCAACTCCGGCGCCTCGGCGGTCGTCGAAGGCACGGGCGACCACGGCTGCGAATACATGACCGGCGGTGTCGTCGTGGTGCTCGGCCCCACGGGCCGCAACTTCGCGGCCGGCATGTCGGGCGGCATCGCCTACGTGCTCGATGAAACCGGCGACTTCGACACCAAGTGCAACATGGCGATGGTGGAGCTGGAGCCGGTGGAGGCCGAGGAAGAGGTCATGGAGCGCCTCATGGGCCAGCAGGGCGATCTGGAAAGCCACGGTCTCGTGGAGGTCATGCGCGACATGACCCGGCACGATGCCGAGCGCCTCCACGCGCTCATCGCGCGCCACGCCCGCTACACCAACTCGGCGAAAGCGAAGGCCATTCTAGCGGATTGGCGCAACGCATTGCCGAAGTTCCGCAAGGTCATGCCGGTCGAGTACCGCAAGGCGCTCACCGCAATGGCCAAGGCACAGGCAGCCGACAGGGACGGCCTCGAGAAGATCGAGATCGGCCTCAAGGTCAAAGCCTGAGCCAACGGGAAGCAACAGACACGCAGCGATACTGCCTGAGCGACGAGCTCGGCACCGCGCATAGGGAGCGGACATGGGAAAGGTAACAGGCTTCCTCGAGTTTGAACGGGCCGAGCGCAAATATGCGCCGGTTGCCGAGCGGCTGAAGCATTGGCGCGAGTTCGTCGTGCCGCTGGGCGATGAGGCAACGCGAACGCAGGCCGCGCGCTGCATGGACTGCGGCGTGCCCTATTGTCATACGGGCTGCCCGGTCAACAACCAGATCCCCGACTGGAACGACCTCGTCTTCCACGGCGACTGGAAGCTGGCCGCGCAGAACCTGCACTCGACCAACAACTTCCCCGAGGTGACCGGGCGCATCTGCCCCGCGCCCTGCGAAGCGGCATGCACGCTCAACATCGACGACGTGCCGGTGGCGATCAAAACCATCGAGTGCGCCATCGCCGACCGCGGCTTCGAGGAGGGCTGGATCGTCCCGCAGCCTCCCGTGCGCCGCACCGGCAAGCGCGTCGCCATCGTCGGATCGGGTCCCGCAGGCCTCGCCGCCGCACAGCAGCTCGCGCGCGCCGGCCATGAGGTGCACGTCTACGAAAAGCACGCCAAGCCCGGCGGCCTGCTGCGCTACGGCATTCCCGACTTCAAGATGGAGAAGGACATCATCGACCGCCGCGTGCGGCAGATGGAGGCCGAGGGCGTCACGTTCCATTGCAACGTGCACGTCGGCAAGACCGTCTCCACCTCGGAGCTGGAGGAAACCCACGACGCACTGCTGCTCGCCGGCGGCTCGGAACGCCCGTTCGATTTCTTCGTCAACACGCCCGGGCGCGATCTCGACGGACTGCACTTCGCGATGGATTTTCTGCCGCAGCAGAACCGCCGCGTCTCCGGCGAGGTGCCTCCGGCCATCACCGACGCGAAGCACATCCTCGCGACGGACAAGCACGTCATCGTCATCGGTGGCGGCGATACCGGCTCGGATTGCATCGGCACGTCGCTGCGCCAGGGCGCGAAGTCCGTCACCCAGCTCGAGATCATGCCGATGCCTCCGGTGAAGGAGGACAAGACGCTGTCGTGGCCCAACTGGCCATTGAAGCTGCGCGTCTCCAGCAGCCAGGCGGAGGGAGCCAAGGTCGAATACTCCGTTTCGACGACCGGCTTCTCGGGCGAAGGCGGCAAGGTGAAGAAGCTGCACTACGTGCAGGTGGACGCGAAGCTGCAGCCCATCCCCGGCACCGAGGCCGAGCTGCCCGCAGACCTCGTGCTGTTCGCGATGGGCTTCTCCGGGCCAATCGAGGAGGACGTCGTCAGCGACCTTGCCCTTCCCCTCGCCGCCCGCGGCCGCTTCAAGGGCATCGAGGCGAACGAGCGCGACTACCGTGTGCCCGGCCAGAGGAAGGTCTTCGCCGCCGGCGACATCCGCCGCGGGCAATCGCTCGTGGTCTGGGCGATTCGCGAGGGCCGCCAGGCTGCGCAATCGATCGACACGTTCCTGATGGGCAAGAGCGCGCTGCCGCGCTGAGCACGTCCTTCGGGGCGTTCATCACAGGCTTCGACGCCGCGGCTGCTCGCCTTCGGGCAGCTCGGCGGTCGTTCCAACACGGGGTGTTGCTCCCTGACGGCAGACTGCGCCCCTTTCCCAATTCTGGCCAAGTATCTCGGCTAATTTGGAAAGTCGCCAACGTCAGGGGGGACCATCTCTATGAAAACGCTTGGTAGACTCGCACTCGTTCCCGTCGCGGTCATTGCCGCGGCGTCTGCCGCCCATGCCGCGAGCCGGGCGACACACACGGCCGTGGGTGCTGTGACAGGCGGGCTTATCGCTGGTCCTGTCGGCTTCGTCGGGGGCGGCGTGCTCGGCTACGTCGGCGGCCGCAAGATCAGTTGCGATTTGGGCATCGAGCGCTGCCGTCGCTATTATAAGCGCCATCACCACCGCCGCAGGCGCTGACAGGCGCGAACAGACGTCCAACGCGACGGCGCGGATGCCGAAACCCGATACGCGCCGCACAGCATGATAGGCGAAGCTTGCGATGCTCGGGGCGCAAGGCGCCCCGCGAAAGCGCTCCGATCGCCTGAGCGCCGACCGCCGAAGGCGTCAAGCGGCAGCGCCAAAGATGGGCGCGGCCATCGGCTCGCGCGACGCCATCCGCCCAGCCAGCGCCGTTAAATCCAACTCACCTCAAGCATGGCGAGCAAAGCGCGCCATGCTCAGGCGCCAAGGGCGCCCGGCGCAAGCGCCGGCTATCGGCTTGCGCGGCCCTATCCGCACGGCAAGCTTCCCACCACTCGTGTCAGCAAGAAAACTAGCGACGCTTCGCGCTGCCCGTCGAGCCGTCGCCCGGCACGACCGCCATCGGTGGCGGCTCGCTGCCCCCGCCCGCAGCGGTGGCGGTGGCCGCCAACTGCGGACGCGGCCAAGTGAAGTCGTCGGCGCGGCCGGGCTTCGGCACCAGGCGCTCGCCCTTCTCAAGGACGCGGAAGTAAGGGCTCTGCGTCGGCGACATGCGCCGGCGGCTGCCATCGAGCCCGCGCGGGGGAACGATGGAGCTCATCACCGTGAGCCCGCCGGGAATCTGATCGACGAGCACATCGCCCATCTGCGCTTCCTTGTCGTTGCTCTGCTTGCGCGTCACGAGCGCAACGACGGCGGCCGAGATTGCGGGCCGAACGATATCCACCGTAACCACCTGCTCCGTCCCCTCGGGGCCGGGCACACGAATATCGACCTTCGATGTCTCGAGCTTCTGATCGCGCACCCCGCCGGAACTAGCCGCATTCACCGGCGCGACACCGCCGCCTTTGGCGGCCTTCGCCTGCGCTTCGGCACGCGCCGTCTCCTCGCGGAGACGCACCTTGTCCGGGTTGACGCGCGATTGCTCCGCGGCGTCACCGGCGAGAGGAATGGAACGCTCGGCGCGTGCTTGTGCGATGTCGCGCTTCAGTTCGCGCTCGACGAAGTGAGCGAGCTTCAGATAGCCCGCCTGCGTGAAGTGAATGCCGTCCCTGTCGCGCAGGCGCCGGCTCTTGCCCGTGACGTCCGGGCCCCAGTCGCTATAGCCGCCGCTTTCGTCGACGAAGTTTGCAAAGGCATCGATGTAGCGGACACCGTTGAGGTAGGCGCGCTCGCGGATGACGTCGTTGATCCTCTGCGCGCGCTCGTTGTCCTGCCACCGGCGCATGTTCGGCAGGCCGACCCAATAGACGGCGCGGTTGTTCTTCTTGAGCAGCTTCATCAGCCGGTCGACGCGCGCGCCGTACTCGCTCCGCCACTGCTCGTTGTTTTCCGATGAGCGCTGTCGATTGAGGCTGTAGCGATCCTGCGCCCCCACCATGACGATCGCGATGTGGCTCGGATCGTTCGCGAAAGTCTGCTCCAGCGCGGCGAGCTCGCCCGGCGTGCTGTTGCGCATCAGCCCGACGACCTCATAGCGCTTGCGCGACATCGCAACGCCCGGACCGGCGTTGAAAGCGTCGGTGAGCCCGCCGAGGAGTCCTTCGGCCAGCCAGTCGCCGACAACCTGAACCTGATAGACGTCGTTGCTGGGAAAGGGCGTGATGAAGCTGCCGCCGAGACCCTGGTCCTGCGCGGATGCGGGTATCGCGCGCACCGTGAGGAGCGCACAGAGCAGGAGGGCGAAGAGGGCGCGAGTCACGTCGGTCGTTCCCTGCGCTAAGCCGGTCGCGCCGAATCCCCGGCGACGCAGCAGCATTTTCGCCACTGCGTCGCCTAAGGACAAGGCAGAAACGTGACCGGAAAGGCGGGGAGGGCCATTCCGCGCTGCCAGCCGTTAGGCTGCGCGCTTGGACCGCTTCGCGCCCTTCAAACGCACAGGCGCAGCCTTGGGGCTGGCCGCCTGCCACTTCAGGTCTGGAAGCTCCGCGCCGCGATGGTGAGTCTTCACCGAGATTTCGCGGACACTGAACGCTTCACGCAGGATCTCGATGCACTTCTCCGGATGCGCATCCCCGCACATGAAGACGTCGAGAGCCGCATAATCGGCCTCGGGCCAGCTGTGGATGGAGATGTGGCTCTCCGCAAGAACTGCAACGCCCGACACGCCACCATTGGGCGTGAAGTGGTGCAAGTGAGTGTGCAGCAGAGTTGCCCCGGCCGCCTCGACGCAACGCTTCAGCGTGTGCTCGATGTGCTCGAGATCATCGAGACGGCGAGCCCCGAACAGGTCCACCAGAAGGTGGGTACCCGCGCAGCGCTTCCCGTTACGCTCGATGAAGTAGTCCTTCCTGTCTTCGTGCGCTACAGGCGCAGCTACACGACGATCTTCCTCTTGGGCGGTGCTTGAACGAGTCAAGTCCATCCCCAATTGGAAGAGGGTGTCATTAAAGGCCATATGACCCTCCCCAACCAGCAGATAGAGGTGACCCGCCCGCTCCTTACCTTTGGGGTTTCTGGAAAACCTTGACCTTAAGGGCAGGTGGACGAACGGAGAGGGGTCATATGAGGCACCCCCCCCCCCTGCGCAAGGGAAATTTTGACTTCGGGCGAAAAATTTCACCCCGCCGCGAAAGCGCGCGCCGCCGAGCGGCCCCGAGAGCCGCCCGCGACGGGCTTTCCAGCGAAACGGAGCGGCAAGTCCTCCTCGGCGCTACTCCTTGCCGAAGAAGTTATCGAGCAGCTTCTCCGCCTTCGACGGACCACCGCCTTCGCCTTTGCCGAAGAGGTCCTTGACGATCTCGCCGGCCTTCTTGCCCTTGAGCTGCTTGCCAATCTCCTTCACTGCATCGACCGTGCCCTGACTGTTGAGCGCGCCGGCGATGTCGGGCGCGAACTCCGGCTGCTGCCAAGGCCCGGTGATGTGCACCGGAACTTCGATGCCGACGGCGTTCTTCTCGCCCTGGTCGCCCTCCAGGTTGGCGAGGAGCTTCGGGCGCACCGTGTAATCGAGCGTCCGCTGCGGCAGGTTCACCGTGCCCGCGCCCGTCGCATGCAGGTAACGGCTGTCGAGCTGCAGGTCGCTGTTGGTGGCCATGCCGCCGGCGATGGTGAAGGTGCCCGTGAGAGAGCGGAAATCCGTGCGCTTCGAAGGATCCCGCGCGAGCCGCGGCAGGCTGCCTTCGGAAAGCTCGCGCATCGCCGCGCCGAGATCGAACCCTCTGACGTCTCCGTTTTTCAGCGCCACCTGCGCACCGCCGTCCAGCGAGCGCACGATATCGGCCTCGCTGGCGCCCTGCCCCGTCACCTTCCACGCGACGTCCGCCTGGCCGTCGAGCCAATCGACCTGCGCCGCATCGCGCAGAATGGGGTCCGCCGCGACCGAAGCGAGCGAGAATTCCGACGTGATCGCCGGAACGTTTCCGCTCGCATCGAGCACGACCGTGCCCTGCCCCGTGCCGCCGTAGAGATGCAGATCGGACAGCGTCACGCGGGCGACGAGATCCTGCACCGCAAGCACCACCTTCGCCGAATCGATGCGCGTCTGCTTGTACGTGACGTTCGTGAGCGTCAGCCGCGCATCGGCGTCGGCGAGGCCCAGCGCCTTGATGTCGATGGGCTCGGTGCTCCAGCCGGCGCGCCGCGTATAGCCCTTCACCCGCGGGCCGGGACGGCCAAGCAGATCATCGATCGAGTTGGGCTCTGCGCCCTGCCGGTGTGTCGCACCCTCGTCCGGCGCCGGATCGAGGCTGAGCGGCGTGGGTGCGGGCGTTGCCGGGCGGCCAGCACGCAAATTCGCTCCCAGGGGAAGGGCGGCGATATCGAGCCCGGAGACGGCGAGCTCCGCGGCAACGTGCGGTCGCTCGCCGGCGCGTTCGGTGAACCCAACCGTGCCGGTGGCGGCGGCCGGGCCCGCCTTGAGGTCGATGGCGGAGAGAATGACGCCCGCCGGCGAAGCGTTCAGATGAGCGGTGAACGCCACCTCGCCCGCACCGGCATCCGGCGAGACATCGTTGCCCCACCAGTGTGCGAGGGCCGACAGCGACGGCGCGTTGGCGGTGAGCGTGCCGACGCCTTCATGCGCACCGACCGTGCCGTCGTAGCTGAAAGTCAGCGGCATGCCGGACACGGTGAGCGCCAGCCGCGCACTGCGCTGCGCGGCGAGGTCCGCCGGCGTCGTCAGCGTGCTCTTGAACTGGAACGTCTCGCCCTCGGAAACGAGCGTACCCGTTCCCGTGAGCGGCCGGTCGACGGCGGGCAGCGAGAACTGCGCGTTGAGGCCATCGAAGCGGCCCCACGCGCCGTTGCGCTCGTCGGTGTAGCGGAGCGCGCCATTGCGAATGAGGATGTTGTCGAGCGACAGCACTGGCGCCCCGTTCGGGGCCGCCGCAGCGGGACTGACGAGCAGGCCCGCAAGACCATGGCCGGGCATCGCCTCGGCAAAGCGCAGGCGTGCCGGCCCCGGAGTGCGCGGGTAGACGTCAAATGGATCGGTTCCAGCCGGTTCGGCGGCGGCGGTATCCCAGCTTCTGCGGCCGCTCGCATCGACGCGCAGCGAGAACACCGGATCGTTCAGCTCGACGCGATCGACGACAATCTGGCGCCGCAGCAGCGGCATGAGCTGCACGCCGACATTGAAGCTCGTCATGCGCACGAGCGGCTCGCCATCCATGCCAGGAGGCGCCGACAGGCTCACGTCCTCGAGCTTCAGGCCGAGCGAGGGCAGCAGCGTGAACGAGGTGCCGCCGCCGATGGTGAGGTCCCTGCCAGTTTCGCGCTTCACCCCGGCGATGATCTCCCGGCGGATGAAGTCGGTCGGCGGCGACATGAAAAAGAACGTCGCCGCACCGACGCCGAGCACCAGCAAGGCGATGCCGCAATAGGTGAGGATCGTGCCGAGCGCGGAGCGCCGGCGACGCCGCGGCGGCTCGGTCGGTCGGCGCTCGCCGGCGAACCCGTGGGGCAGGTTGGTCCCGTACCCCCGCTGTTCGCCGGGATACATCGGCGGCTGTTGATAGGGCGAGCCTCTGCCGGGAGGCCTCGTGTTCGTCATATACGCCTCGAATGGCTCATCTTCGCCGCGGGGGGCCATCTTGCACTGCCGCACCCCGAAACACACTGCAACCCGCGCAAAACGGCCATTTTTTGGTGCGCTGCGGCGTCCCGCGGGTTAACACGTTAACTTAAGGTTGCGGCCGGCAGGCGACAACTGGCGGCGAGAAGTGTCTGAAAGGAAACAGTACGGCGTGAAAAAGCTTATATTATTTGCCGTGGCTCCAATACCAGCGTGCTAGCGTTGATGGATGAGTCCCCGTTAGGGCAAGGCGGTATCACTCACTCGCTGCAACGCAGCAGAAGGCATGGCGATGCACTATTATGCCTACGAAATGGCCCACGCTGTTCTCTCTCCGCTCCGTTTTGGGGTTAACGGCCTGCGAAGCGTGCTCGACTGGCCGTTCAACCCCATCGCCGCCACGCCCTATGGCCGCCACCTGGCCGCCGCCTGCGAGCTGTTCGAGAATGTGACCCGCCGCTACGGCAAGCCCAGCTTCGGCCTTTCGAAAACCCAGGTCGGCGGCGTCGAGGTTTCGGTGCGCGAGCACATCGTCGCGTCGACGCCCTTCTGCAATCTCCTCCATTTTCAGCGCGACGAGACCGCGCTGACCGGCCGTCGCTACGATCCGAAGGTGCTGATCGTCGCCCCGATGTCGGGCCACTACGCAACGCTCCTGCGCGGCACCGTGCGGGCGATGCTGCCCGAGCACGAGGTCTACATCACCGATTGGGTGGACGCGCGCGACATCCCGCTCGCGATGGGCCCCTTCGATCTCGACAGCTTCATCGACCACGTCGCCGAGTTCGTCCGCATCCTCGGCCCCGATACGCACGTCATGGGCGTGTGCCAGCCGGCCGTGCCGGTGCTCGCGGCGGTGGCGCACATGGCGGCCATCGACGATCCCTGCCAGCCCGCATCCATGATCCTGCTGGGCGGCCCGATCGACACGCGCCGCAATCCGACGGCGGTAAACAAGCTCGCCGAAGGCCGCCCCATCGAGTGGTTCGAGCAGAACGTGATCTCCACCGTGCCCTTCCCGCACGCGGGCTTCATGCGCCCCGTTTACCCGGGCTTCATGCAGCTCACCGGCTTCATGACCATGAACCTCGAGCGCCACATGACCGCGCACGTCGATCTGTTCAAAAATCTCGTCCAGGGCGACTGCGACAGCGTCAAGCAGCACCAGACCTTCTATGACGAGTATCTCGCCGTGATGGATCTGACGGCGGAGTTCTATCTGCAGACCGTGGAGACGGTGTTCCAGAAGCACGCGCTGCCAAAGGGCACGATGATGCACCACGGTGAGCGCGTCGATTGCAGCGAGATTCGCGACACCGCGCTGATGACCATCGAGGGCGAGCGCGACGACATCACCGGCCTCGGCCAGACGGAAGCCGCGCACGACCTGTGCACGAACATTCCTGCCGATCAGAAGATGCATTACGTGCAGGAGGGCGTCGGCCACTACGGCGTCTTCAACGGCACCCGCTGGCGCACCGAGATTCAGCCGCGCATTCGCGAATTCATTCGCACGGTGGAATACGAGCGCGGGGCGACGCCGACCGACCGCATCGCACGCCGCGTGCATCACCCCTCGGTCGCGGTGTCGCCGGTCTGAGCGGAGCGCGTCCGTTCGCGTCCGGAACGTTACCCGGCTTAAAAGCACCCTTCTTCCACGCCCATCACCCTGGCGTTTGCAAAGTCTTGCGCGCAAACTCGGCCCAGGCTCGAAGAGGACACGAAGCCGAGTGATGTTGCGAGGACTGATGTTACGACGAGTATTGATCGCCGCCGCCCTGTCGGCGCCGTTTGGCCTTCCCGCCCATGCCGAAGTCTGGATGGTGAAATCCTCCCATGCCCTCGGGTGCCGGGATCGCGAGACGCTCGTCGCGCTTCGCGCCGACCCGCAAGCACGCAAAATCGACGATGCGGCGCCCGAAGGGTGCACCGTCCTTTATTCCGGCGAGCGCTTGCTGGAAGAGCCGGCGCCGGCATCCGGCTTCAACGAGTATCTGAAGGTGGAGCGCGAGGACGGCTCGGTGCTGTTCGTGCACAACACGGCGGTTGCCCCGGACCCGGGCATTGGAAGCGTCGACAGCAGCCGCTGACGCCCGTCCACGTCCCCTGCGATCCATTGCAGCGCTTCCCGACGCGACCGTTGCGCCGATTGGTTGCAGTCGAGCGATCCCCTTAGCGGCGATTTAGTCTCCGTACGGCATTCTGGCGCTCTACAGAATCGCGCCATAGCGGAACGCCATGCAGAGCCATCGCCCAATTGCGTTCTCCGCCATTGTCCTCGGCTTCGCCTTCGCCGCGGGTGCAGGACCTGCCGCCGCGGCCGATGGAGATCTCGAAATCTCCTTCAACGACCACTGCCGTGAATGCCATTCGTTTCTAAAGGACGACAACCGCGTCGGCCCCTCGCTTTACGGTGTCGTCGGGCGCAAGGCCGGTACGGAGCCAGGGTTCAGCTACACGGAGTCGCTGAAGGATTCCGGCGTCACCTGGGACCCGGCGACGCTCGACAAATGGATCACCGATCCCGGCTCGGTGGTGCCCGGCAACGGGATGAGCCCGCCCTTTAGCGGCATACAGGATCCGGCCATCCGCAAACGCATCATAGCGTTTCTCGAAACCCTCGCGCCAAAAACAAACGGCGGCCCCAAAGGGCCGCCGTCTGCTCCGTCGAAAGACGGGAAATCGACAGTTAGATGATGTCGATCTCGGCAGGCATGTAGGAAGTGACCTCGAGGCCAACTTCCTGCTCGCGTACTGCCGGCTTGGTCCAAACCTTCATGGTTCTTTCCTCCTCTAGCGGCCGAACGACTATTCGTCCGACCTATGCTGATTATGTAAGCGGTCGCCACGATAAGCGCCAATCGCAATTACTTGATCGGAATATAAGCGCGGCTGATAGGGTTATAGTGCTCAGTAACAGTTCGCGGTTGCGCACCCGGCAAAACAGCGGAGTTCGCGTGGCTTACGATTCCAGCAGCGCGCCACCGCCCAACCCGGGAAGCTTTCTCACGTTTGAGTGACCGCCCGTCGCGCACGCAAAAGCGCCAATGACCCGTCGCAGAACAACGCTTCGCGCCGACCTCCACGTGGCCGCGAGCCGCCGAGCGTCCGCGCACTTCAATGCGCAGCTTCCCAGTTCTCCGCGGCCTTGGCGTCGACGTGAATGGGCACGGCCAGCTTGACCACCGGCAGCGCCGCGCTCTCCATCACCCGCTTCACCGTGGCAAGCGTCGCGTGCACCTCCGCCTCGCCCACCTCGAACACGAGTTCGTCATGCACCTGCAGCAGCATCTTGGCTGTCTGCAATCCCGCGGCCTCCAGCGCCCCCGGCATGCGCACCATCGCGCGGCGGATGATGTCGGCCGCCGAGCCCTGGATCGGCGCGTTGATGGCCGCCCGCTCCAGGAACCCGCGCATCGATGGATTCTTGGTGTTGATCTCCGGATAGTGAATGCGCCGGCCGAAGATCGTCTCCACGTAGCCGCGCTCGCGCGCGATGCGCTTCGTCTCGTCCATGTAAGCGCGGATGCCGGGAAAGCGCTGGAAGTAGGTCGCGATGTAGGCTGCGGCCTCCTCGCGCGCGATTCCGAGCTGGTTCGCAAGGCCGAACGCCGAGATGCCGTAGATGATGCCGAAGTTGATCGCCTTCGCGCGCCGGCGCACCTCGCTCGGCATGCCTGCGATCGGCACGCCAAACATCTCCGACGCCGTCATGGCGTGAATGTCGAGACCGTCGTCGAATGCCTTCCGCAGCTGCGGAATGTCGGCGATGTGGGCAAGCACGCGCAATTCGATCTGGCTGTAGTCCGCCGAGATGAGTTGCTTGCCGGGCTCGGCGATGAACGCGGTGCGAATCTCGCGCCCTTCCTTGGTGCGAATCGGAATGTTCTGCAGGTTGGGCTCCGAGGACGCGAGCCGCCCCGTCGTCGTCGCACCGAGCGAATAGCACGTGTGAATGCGCCCGGTGGTGCCATGCACATAGCCCGGCAGCGCATCGGTGTAGGTGGAGCGCAGCTTCGTGAGCTGGCGCCACTCGAGCATCGTGTTGATCAGCCGGCGCGCATCCTCCGGCAGATCCTCGTTCGCCGCGAGATCGTCGAGCAGCCCTGCGCGCGTCTCCCACTGTCCGCTCTTGGTGCGCTTGCCCCCGGGAAGCTGCAGCCGGTCGAACAGCAATTCGCCAAGCTGGCGCGGGGAGCCGAGGTTGAACTTGTGGCCGACGAGGCCGTTCACCTCCTCCTCCAGTCGCGCGATGCCCTGCGCGAAGGTCGAGGAAAGACGCGACAGGATCGCGCCATCCACGCGGATACCCGCGCGCTCCATCTCCGCGATGACCGGCACCAGCGGACGTTCGAGCGTTTCATAGACCGTCGCCACGCGCTCCGCCGCGAGCCGCGGCTTCAGGATCAGCCACAGGCGCAGCGTGACGTCCGCGTCCTCGGCGGCATACTCCGTTGCCTTGTCGAGTGGTGCCTGCGCGAACGTACGTTCCGATTTCTTCTTCCCCGGCAGCGTCGCCACCACCTGGTCGAACGTCATGCACGCATGACCCAGATGGCGCATGGCGAGATCGTCCATGCCATGGGTGGCCTTGCCCGCGTCGAGCGCGTACGACATCAGCATCGTGTCATCGACTGGCGTCACCGCGATGCCGTGCTGGGCGAGCACGTTGAGGTCGTACTTGATGTTCTGCCCGATCTTGACGATCGAGGGCTCCTCCAGCAGCGGCTTCAGCAGCGCCAGCGCCTCGACCGACGGGATCTGCACGACGCCATCGTGGCTGCCGAAATCAAAGCTGTCCGCGCTGGTGCGATGGGCGAGCGGCACATAGCAGGCTTCGCCCGGCGCGACGGCCATCGAGAAGCCGACGAGCTCGGCCTGCATCGGATCGAGCGATGTGGTCTCGGTATCGAACGCGACCCGGCCCGCGTCGTAGGCGCGTCCGATCCACGCCTCGAGATCCTCGCGCGTGGTGACCGTTGCGTACTTCGAGCGGTCGAAGGGCACCTTCGCGGCTGCCGCCGCCTCCAACGCACCCGCAGCGGGAGATTCGGCGACAGCCGGCGTCTCCGCCGTGGCGCCTTCGATGGCACCGGCAGTCGCCGCACCGCGCTTCTTCGTCGGCACGGTGCTCCCCACCGATACCGCGACCGGAGCCGGCGGCTCGGTGCCCAGTGCCTCTGCGATACGCCGCGTCAGCGTGTTGAATTCCATCTCGCGCAGGAAGCCGAGCAAAGCCGCCGGATCGGGATCGCGCACACCCAGCGCCTCCGCTGCGATGAGCCCGGGCACGTCTTGCTTGAGACGCACCAACTCGCGCGAGATCCGCGCCTGATCGGCAAACTCGATCAGCTTGTCGCGGCGCTTGGGCTGCTTGATCTCGCTGGCACGGGCCAGAAGCGTATCGAGGTCGCCATATTCCTTGATGAGATCGGCCGCCGTTTTGATGCCGATGCCGGGAACTCCGGGCACGTTGTCCGTGGAATCGCCCGCAAGCGACTGCACGTCCACCACCAGCTCCGGCGGCACGCCGAACTTCTCGATCACCTCGTCGCGCCCGAGCTTCTTGTTCTTCATGGCGTCGAACATCACGACGCCCGGCTGCACGAGCTGCATCAGGTCCTTGTCGGACGAGACGACCGTCACATCGCCGCCCGCCACCACGATATCGCGCACGTACGTCGCGATGAGATCGTCCGCCTCGTAGCCCTCCTGCTCGAGGCACGCGATATTGAACGCGCGCACCGCGTCGCGGATGAGCGGGAACTGCGGGATCAGCTCGTCCGGCGGCGGCGGCCGGTTCGCCTTGTAGGCGGCAAAGATCTCGTTGCGGTAGTTTTCGCGCGAGGCATCGAACACCACCGCGATATGGGTGGGCGCTTCGGACGCCTTGGATTCCCGCAAGAGCTTCCACAGCATGGCGCAGAAGCCGTGCACCGCCCCGACGGGAAGCCCATCGGACGGGCGCGTCAGCGGCGGCAGCGCGTGAAAAGCGCGAAAGATGTAGCCCGACCCATCGACGAGGTAGACATGGCTACCCTTGATGATGGGCGTCGGCTCTCCAGCCGGCACGCTGGAGGTGCCGGTTTTTTTGGCTTTGTTGTTCGTTTCGCTCATGGATTTCGGTTAAGGGGACCCGGCCTGTGCGCCGGACTATAGGCCCTCGGCCCAGTGGGGTCAGCACATCCTGGCAGAGATATGGGGACGGCGGGCTGCCTGTGCACGGGGCAGAAATGCCGCCCACGGGGCAAGGCCGGGCAGCGGGCTCGGAACGCAAAGCGCGAATGTCGCGGTCCGCGAGTATTTGCCGGCCGCAGGCGAATGCGCTATCAAACCGGGCGCAAGCACCCGTAGCTCAGCTGGATAGAGTGTCGCCCTCCGAAGGCAGGCGTAAGTCAAGCGCGTTGTGGGTGAAGGTCGAAAAAGACGAGGGAAACCAAGCGATTGGCGAAACTCGAAGGAAGCAGAGAAACTGCTTCCGTGGTCACGGAAGCGCCGCGGAAGCAAACTGAAGGAAGCTATAGAGTACGAACGACCACAATCGGCAGTGCCTCGGGCCCGCACCGTTTGCGATCGTTTGAAAGTTGGAATCGAGATTGACCCTGGTCGACCTCGGGCACTATCTGAAGATAAATGCACCCATAGCTCAGCTGGATAGAGCGCTACCCTCCGAAGGTAGAGGCCTCAGGTTCGAATCCTGATGGGTGCGCCACTCCCCTCTTGGGGGTAGCTCAGGGTCGAGCGGTTGCTCCCCCACCAAACCGGCTTTGCTTCTAGCGTTGTGCGCGCGTTCTCCGGTGAGTGCGATAGTTCATCCTCTTGCACCCTTTCCGTAACATCGATGAGAAGCCTCTCTCTCGACACTCAGCCCGTGACGGAAATCCTTCCGGACTCTCACTCTCAGAGGCGTTGAGGGGTCCTCCCGAAGAAGGGTCGGCTTGGCCGCAGGGGAAGGCTTTCCCCTCCCGCGCCTCTCGCACCATTTTCGCGGTGCGAAATCATTCAGGAATGGTCAGCAATCCTTTGACGGCAAACAGCTCGACCGTACGCATTAGTATGGCGCTCGCATGAGTGAAGTTTCCGAGCTGATCCTTGAAATAATAGCTCCATTTCTCACCATGGAAGAGGTTGTTCCGCAGGCGGTAGACGATGATGAGCAAGGCCAGAAGGGTCTCTGCGGAGCCTGTTTGGGCCTCACTTAAAACAGCCTCGACCTCAGCGCGCCCGCCGTTCGGGCCCGGGTGGAAGCGTAACGCCTGGAAGCGATGGTTGAAGCCACCACTGTCGCGGTAACGCGCGGTGAAGAATGCAAGAGCCTCCTGAAAGGGCGCAACATCCAAGCCATCTCCATGGTTCGCGGCCTGGGTGACGCGCGCACGGAAGTCACGAATGCTGGCATTGTTTGCCATCACTCGCGCTTCGAAGAAGCTCCAGAGCAGGGAAAATTCGTGAATGGCTTGGCGCTCTTCGGGCGTCAAATGAGCATAGCCTTCGGTATTGGCGTTGAGCCATGCTTCAATAGATGACACCGACCCTCCTTCCGGCACTCGTTTCGAAACCTACACCTAATTGCAGAACGACGATGGAGCGCTGGGCAAATTTCATCCTCATTCGTAGGGCAGCTCCCCGAATAGACCGATCATGAGATCGCCGTCGTACAGAGAAAATGGAATCTCGACATAGTGGTCGGGATGGCGAGGAAGGGCACGGCCGTCGTTCGGGCCATTCTTGGTATGGCCACGGATGTGCTCCCCATTTTCCTTGATGTAGGGAAGCACGACCAATCGACCGTGATTGGTGGAGAGGATCGTGCCCTCTTTCCAGACAGTCACCCCTTCGGCTTCGCGCGTCGAAGAGGTCTCCTTCACCTGCCAGCCAATACCTCCATCGGCCTCGTACCAAAAGACGATGCCATTCGAGACCAGGACGCGTTCGCCTCGCGCGAGCGCTTGAGCAAGTAGGCGCTGCACGCCTGCAAGCTGGAGCAATTGATTGGCGCGGGGCAGCAGGATTTGTCTGATCCTGGCTTTCGTCTTGCCCCAATGCATGGTCGCGCTGAAGTCGAAACCGTTCGCAATCCTTGCGCGTTCGGCGGTCAGCGCTGCCTTTTCACCGGCGAAATAAGGCTTCGACCAGATGCCGTCGTGCCCGAGGAACAACAGGTAATGCGCCCAACGGTTGTTCAATCGATCAACCTTCGCAACCTTGAGGTAGGGCATAGCCGCAAGCTGTTCCGCGAGATCGGCACGATAACGCTCTGCCTCTGGTGCAAGCTTCAACGCATCGGTGGTCGGCCGCTCGTCGCCAGCATGACGACGCAGGGCTTCGGCGAGCATCAGCGCCTCTTCGTCTTGCAAACGCTGCTTGGCTTGCAGGGCTTTGTCGACCTTCAACTCCAGCGATCGCCTGGCGGCAGAATCCATTACACGACCAGAGAGTGCCGCTCGTAAGGTGGGATTGAGCGCGTTGGCAGCCGCGATCGCGGCGTCCCGATCAGGGTAGTGGTCGGCAAAAACCGCGTCATTCTCGCCCGGCACCATGCGCTCGCGCCAGATCGGAGCGAGGTCACCTTTGTCGACAAGCTCCTGCATGAACCAACGCTCGTGCAGCGGGCGGTAGTGGGGCCAGACGGCGAGAATGGTATCGGACGCCCGCTTCAGCTCGGACCATTTCATGCCGCTTTATCCTGGCGGGTCCGCACGTCGGCGATCCATTTCTCCAGCACGTCGATCTCGCCATCGATGAGCGCGGGGGCGGGCAACCGCGGATTGATCTCACCAGGCTGACTATGGAGGAGCGCCGAACAGCGCCCAAAGGCCTCCCGCATCACCGTGCAATCAGCGTCGGTAAGCACCGTCAGTTTAATGAGCCCCGTCGTGTCGACCTTGCGCGATAAGCGGCGGATCACCGGCCCTATCACTTCCTCGACGGCACGTTCCCACGTGGTGCGAAGTTGATCCTGGAAGGACGTCACTTCACGAAGCCACTTCGCCTGATCGCCGCGCTCGTGATGGATTTTCACGTTCGCAAGATGCGCCTTCATCCCCTCGATCACTTTGTCGAGCGGCATGACGCTGGCTGGTGGCTCTTGGTGACAATAGCCGGCGTTGTCGGCGCCGCGGCTGATCAGCCGATACGCCACCGGCGTCGCTTCTCGGTCTTTGGCCGCCCGGCAGGCTTCATCAAGAAGGAGCAGAAAGGCCATATCGTGGGTGAAGACGATCACTTGCCGGGTCTGCCCGGCTTCGGCTAGTCTGACGGCAACCTTATCACGGTGTAGATGGTCGAGCGAGGAGACGGGGTCGTCGAATACGATCGCCGACTGGGCATCGATGGTCGAAAGCTCCGCCATAAAAGCGGCGAGCGCCACGCACCGATGCTCGCCTTCGCTCAGGACTTTTCCGACGGGCTCGCTCGGTTTGTTGATGAGCCGGACCTGAAAGAAGGGAACGCCCGCGCTGGTTTTCGCCTGCTGAAGCTCGATGGCAAGACCGGCGACGCCGAGTTTATTTACCTCGATGGCGAACTGACCACGGAGGCGGTTTGTGACGAGCGCCTGCGCGATGCGGGCGCTCTGGATCGTGATCTTGTTCGTCGCCGTGTCCTTGTTGGCCTTCTCGATCGCCTCGATCGCCTTGAGGCGTTCGATCTGAGCCAGCACATCGGCTTTCACCATACCGAGCCATTTGCGGTCGGCTAGGCCATCACGCTCCGCGATGAGCGCTGCCCGCTGTGGAGAATTGGCCTCAGCCTGGAGGCCGGTAATGCGGGCGGCGATATCATCGAGCACCGTGCGCAATGGAGCAACGGAAGGGACTGCTGCGGACGGAAGGGCCGGCATCGCTTCCAGATGGTGAGTTCTCAGAAGCGCGCGCAACCGCCAGGCCAATTGCAGGGTTTCACGGCGAAGAGTGGCCGCCAGTTCTTCTTGGCCGATGTCATCCCGTATGAAAGCGACGAATGCGAGCAGATCCGTCATCGAGATGGTTTTCGACGCGGCCTCTTCGCACTTCTCATTATAGGCATCAGCAGCTTCCTGCTCGCGGCGCTTGCTCTCGTCCTGAACAAAGGTCTCAAAACTGCGGAGCCGCCGCGCGGCCTCCTCGCTGAGCGGCTGTTGGCAGAGGACGCAATGGGTGCCGCTTCCCGTTACCGGAAACGGCCGATCCGGGTAGGCTGATGCGCGCGAGTAATCGCGGGCGGCCTCCCACAAGACCTTCCAGACGTCAGAGCCGATGTCGGGCAGCGGCTCATTGGCGAAGAGATTTGCGGATGCGGCTGCCGCGGCGGAGCGCGCGTTCGACAAATACGCGTGGGCCTCGCTGAGCGCTGTCCACACTTCATCCGTGACGGTCGTAGCCAGCCGCTCGAGCTGGCTGACAATGGTATTGATGCGGTTTTCCTGGCTCTGGAGTTGACGAATGGTCCGGGTCGGATCGCTTGAGAGATCGGTCGTGAGCGTCTGGAGGCGTGCTTCCTCGTCGGACGATAGGCCGGCGAGCTTCTCGATGACTTCCGATTTGGTCTTGCCCGACAGGCCCGTGATTAGCTTGCCGACTACGGTGTCCTGCTTGCAATCGGGTTTGGAAAGGACAGCCGGCGTCTGCTCCTGGAGCGCCTTTATCTCGGCGACCAGCTTGGTCTTTACGTCCTGACAGGCCTGTGCGAGGCCGGCGAGAATGCGAAGCGGAAGCGGCGTGTAGGCGAGATCGTTGGTATTCTCGACATGGACGTTGGCGGTTCGGGAGTCGAATACGCTCACGGCGGAAAGCATGGCGTCCGGCGCGCCACCTTGGTTCCACGATGCGCTTCGCTTCTGTGCGCCGATAAAGAAGTCGATGCTGGCGGCGGGGGTGCCGGGACTGGCCGCGTAGATGTTGGGCAGGATCGCATCGCCTTTCGGCGAACGCGCACGGCAGAGCTGCTTGAGAACGCGGGCATAGCCGGACTTGCCTGCGCCATTGTCACCATAGATCACCGTGAGGCCGGCTTTGCCAAAGGATAACCGCTCGCCGGGCGCGAGGGCGTTGACGTGCGAGAGGCCATGAAGGGCGCCAAGGCTGACGACGGCATGGCTGGCCGCCGGATCCCGGACGTGGCTGGCGTCGAGGGGTGTTCCCTGTTCGACGGCTTTGCAGATATCGACAAGCGTCGTGATATCGGCGCTTTCCAGCCTGGCCTGACTACATAGCCGGCGCAGCGCATCGCGCTGCCAGGCCGGCAAATCCGCCGACCATTTGAGAATATCGGCGAGAGCTGCTGCTTCGTTCGAAAGATCGCCGTCCTGTCCGTCCATCATTCCCCCCGACCTTTACCTGCCGCCCCAGGTCTTGTTTCCATGTTTCGTTCTCGCAATCACCACCTCAGGTTCCCCCGATGATGCGACGTTCTTGACCGAGCGGCACGATCCAGCCTCCCGCGCGATCAGACCGTGCAAAGTCATCCGGCTCTGCGGTCTCGGTTAGCCGGGCGCGCACTGCGTCGGGCTCGGCATCGATGGCGGCACGAATGAGATCCCGGTCTATTCCCACGAAGATTGGCCGGAGATTGAGGCGGGCAAGCGCTTCCTGATCGGCGCCGGATATACCGGCATCGTTGACAGGTCCGGCGCGGGTGACGATTCCACCGATAAGCCCTCCTGTCGTGCTTGCCTTCTCAACGTCGCCTACCGGGGCGGCGTCGAGCAGCGATCGTGCCATCTGGAGATCAGCCCGGAGCCGGTTGGCGAAGGGCTGATGGGTCATGCGCTTCAGGACATCCGACAGTTCGGCATGACCAAGTGGCCGGATCAGATTGGCGATGTGGAGGCGGAGCAGCCCAATGAAGAGTGCGTCCTTCTCCTCCGGCTTGATGGGTTCACCCTCATCCACGGGGTCCTTGACTGAGAGATGGGCATCGGCCGGGCCTGAGACGGCCATGCCCCAACGTGTCGCAACAGCGATGCGCTTCACTGTGACTTTCCGGCCTCGGGCCGTCACATCAATCCGCGCGGCCTGCTTCCAGGCGCGGGCCAACGCCGCTGCCGGGCCTCCTGCATCATGGCAGCCCTTGGCCTCCGCGACGGTCAGGGAGGATAGGTCGGAGGCGCAAGCAATCCAGTCAGGCAGATCACCTCGGGACAGACGCGTGATCTTCACCTTTCTGCGCCCGTCGAGATCGATTACGCGACTGCCGAGATGCGCGAAGATCGACAGGTTGAAGTACCGTTCAAGATAGGCGCGCGCGATGAAGCGCCCGAACAGACCAGATAAGGCCACCTTCACTTCGCGGGCCTGACCAAGCGGCTCCCTGAAGAGGAAAGGCGTCCCAGAGCCGGTTGGGGTGAGCAGCGCATCCAGAATGGACCATGCGCCATAGGCTGCGCCCGGCGTTTGCAGCACTTCCCGGATACCGGCGTCCTCGATGGCCGCGACATCAAGGTCGACGGTGGGGCCGCTGACGGGATTGGCCGTTGGCGGGTCGAAGCTGTGCAGGAAGGTTCTTGTCATAAGGCTAGCGCTCGGTTCAGGTCGTCGTGCTCGAATGCGCTGAGCCATGCGGTTGATCTCGGCCCCGCGAGGACCGACCGCCTTCGCGGCGTCGCGCCAGATCGCCGTGACGGTGGCGACGTCCTTGACGATCGCGCGGGCGTGCACTCGCGACAACATACCGGCAACTAACGCCTGTTTGGTGCCCTTGCGGCGGGCGTTCCTGCGTGCCGCCCCTGCCGTCAATAAGGCGGACGCGAACCACGCTGTCAGCCTCCCACGATCTGCATCGGCTTGCCGCTGAACACCATGAGACTGTCTGGCTCCGATGCGAACCAAGCATAGCTACCCCAGGCCAGGCTGCTGACAGTTTTGCGGAATGTCGGCGAGGCTCGATCGAGATAAGCGGTCACGAACGCAACGTGCTGTGGCGCAAAACCGGCCCCTTCTGCGATTTGCAGGAGGGCCACCTTGCGCGCATCGTTGACGGGACCGTCCGTGTGCACAACTTCGACGAAGATCAGCAATGGGTGCGCCGGGCCGAGATCGACCAGCACGATGTCGGGCAGGCTCTTATCAGCCGGGATCGTCAGACCGATCGCCTTGGCCAGCTCGTCATCGCGCGCCACTACCTTATTGCCGCTCTCGCTCAGGGCGATGACCCCCGGCTTTTGTAGGAACTTCGGCGCGAAAACTTCGATCACAGCCTTGGAAACGTCGGCGCTCGGTCCGGTTGTCATGCGCCGGGTTTCGCCGTTAGGAAACGTCACAAGTTCATAAGCGCCTCCACCGGCTGCGCCCCTGCGAACGATCGCAATTCGGGCGAGCGCGCCCGCGTTGAGATGTTTCTCCCGCCAAGCGGCCGCTTTCGCAATGAACGTGGCTTCATCAAGACCGGGCGACAGCAGGCCCGCGAAGTCGGCCTGCAGAGCATAGCGTCCGGCTGGCGACGTAGTGGAAAGGCCGGGACGCTCGATCACAGCGCTATTTTGGATCAGGGCATATCGGATCGTGTCATCGCGGATCGATTCCCGTGTATTCACCGCGTACCAGCGGCCGGGGACGTCCGCCTTGCTTGGCTTGATGGAAGCCTTTGCCCATGCGTCGCGTGCATCGTCACCCGACTGCGCTGCCTGTTCGTCAGTCATGCGCGTGACCTGATCAGGGCGAATCCATCGGTCTGCGCCTTCGACCGCGCCCGCGTAGAGCATGACAAAGATCGTCTTGGCCGCGATTTCCCAGATTGAATGCTCGCGGTTCTGCAAGCCTTCTGGGAATATTTCCGGCAAGCGTGCGTGGATATCATTCCATGGCAGGACTTGGGGGAGCGTCATGCTTTGAGGCCATAGAGGCCGCGCAGAGCCTTCTCGATGGTCGCACGCGGAGAGTCCTTCGCGACAAGCCGCTCGATTTGCGCCATGGCCGAGGCAGGCGGCAGCGGAATGGCCTCCAACTCAAACGCCGACACGGCGACGCTCCCGCTGATGCAACGGAACACCTGATCGACCACATCGCTGTTGAGCACGGCGGCAACGGCGGCGGGGGTCACTTTCGGCTTTCCGATAGCGCGCACCATGTTCAGGTGGTTTTCGATGATCACTCCGCCCTGCGCATCAATGAAGGCCTGCGGCAATTCGGCGGCGATGAGGCGCCGGGCCTGCTCCTTTGCCGTCGTGCGCTGCACGAGGACGCAACTCTGATCTACGACGAGCCAGTCATCGCCCGATTCTGTCTTGAAATAGGGTGCATGGTTCTTCTTCTGCGCACGGAAAACGAAACGCCCGTCAGCTGTCACCGCCTCTGCCCAGATCAATGGAAGTAGCCCACGGGCGGCGCGGGCGCGCATCTGCGGCTTGAATCTGTTCCAGACAAGCGGGCCGGTCGAAACGCCATATCCCCAATCGGAAAGGCGCGCGGCCATGCCCTCTGCCGCCTTAATGAGCTCGACATGGCCAGGTTCGCGAGGCGCGAGCCAGGGCGCGCCAGCGTTCTCCGGCAGCCCGACTTTTCCATTCTTAGTGAGGCGTGCCTCGCGCTCGTTATCAACATTGAGATAGTGGACTTGGAAACGGTCGCGCTTTCCGTCCTTGCGGTAGACCGCCAGCAGAGTTTCCTGCAGTACATCCTCGAAGACACCGCGGCGCGCATGGACGAAATCAATCGCGATGGGCGGAGCCTCAGCCGCGAGAAGCTGGCGCAAGGCGGTGTAATACTGCCCGCCTAGAACGCTTGTGGGCGTCAGATAGGCGATGATACCGCCCGGCCGTGTCCATCGCAGCGCAACGTCAGTGAACACGCCATAGATGTTCGCATGGCCGTAGAGGCTGCGTGCATAGCGGGCGCGTTGCGCAGCCGAGAGGGTCACGCGCCCGTACGGCGGATTGCCGATCACCAGATCATATTGCGCCACGGGCAACTCTTCGAGCGTGTCACAGACTTTCACGAAGACCGGAGTCGCGCGGCCGCTCGCCATACTGAGATCAGATAGGAAGATTTCGAGCGCAGCCTGTGAGAGCGATGCCGCATGCGGATCAAGCTCGAGGCCCGAAAGACGGGTGCCGAGCTGGGCAAGGACAAAAGCCGGCTCGCTGCCTTCAAGCGCCTGGCGCATGCGCGCGGCGGCTTCCAAAAGGAAGGCGCCACCGCCGCTCGCCGGATCGAGCACCCGCGCACTTGACCAGTCAACGCCGCTTTCGTCGGCGAGATCGAGTAGGCGCTGTGTCAGTGCCGGAGGCGTGTAAAATGCGCCGAGGGCGCTGCGCTCCCTCCCCGGCAATAGGGTCGTGTAGAGGCTGGTCAAGAAGTGCCCGCCTTCCAGGAGGGGCAGCATAGCCGCCTCGCGCCCAATGGACGTGGCGAGCTGGCGCGCGGTCGCATCGAGCTTTCCGCGAACTGTCATAAAGGGCGGACTGAGGATCAGCCGAGGTGCCACACAGGCGGCAAATGCCTCAATGGCTGCCCGCGCGAAAAGGGCTGCTTGGCTAGTGCGGCGCGTCTCCGGGATCGTTTCTGCCCAAGCCCGAGCCATGACGCGGGCGCGCGCCAATTCGACGCGCTTGGAGTCTATGGTAACGGCCGTGTCGGCTGTCGCCGGCTTTTTCAAGCGTGCGGCTGATCTGGAATTTGTCATCTCTTCCCCCCCGTCCGCGCCCTAGCCGCTTTCGGCTTGAAAGGCGCTACCTTGATTTCGTCCGCCCGTTTCCGAACTTCCGCAATGTCAAAGCTGGTCTGCATCTCCATTAGCTGCTCGATAGGCACGCCAAAGGCCTTCTCAATGCGAACCGCCATTTGGGGCGTCAAATCCGAGCGGCCGTTAAGCAAAGCCGAGAGTGCCGGCCGGGTCACGCCGAGCACCTGTGCGGCATCCGTCACCGACAGGCCGTTGGCCTCGACAATCTCGCTTTTGACGAAACCGCCAGGATGGCCAGGCTCTATTGTCCGGGCTGCAGCTCGCATATGACCGCCTCCTTACCTTTGCGGCTTTATCGACTGTGCTCTGTAAAGAGTCGCTTTACAAGTCTTTTGTTCCATTTTTGTTCACGATCTTTCGGCCGCCGCGCGTTCGCGACAGGAATACAGCGGTGATTACGCCGTCAGAACCGCCTCACTCGAAGGAGTGCGACTCGGCGGGCATCCTGTCGCGGGTCGTCGCGATCCATCTATTCTCCAATGGCAATGGTCGACACGCACGACTTGCGGCTGATCTTCTGGCTATCAGCCGTGGCTGTGAACGCTTCACCTGGGGCGCGCCGATCTCGTTACAGCGGCTGAGACTCGCGCCCTCTACATCGCGGCGCTCCGATCCGCTGACAATCATGACCCCTCACCATTGCCGCCTTCGCTCGGTCTTAATCTCCATGAAGTCATTGGATGTTTCGACGAAAATTCTCGGCAAACTGCATAAAGAACTCAAAAGTTAGTCAACATGATTCGCGATGAGATCCTCAGTGACCTCCGCCAGCGCATCAAGCGCCTTTTGTCGGATATCGAGCTGATGCTTCAGCTCCAGGACGTCCTTCAGCCGTACGATTCGATGCGTACCAACAGTGCGGAACGGCAAATCGCCGATTTCCATCCGATGGACCACGAGCGATCGCGAAATGCCAAGCACTTCTGACACCATCGTAGGGCTCAGGCCTTGGTCTTCCGCGACCATTGCGACGTGCTCATCCTGCACACACGCACGATCGGCCACGTCGGCAGCTAGGAGGATATTATGTCCCCGGTCATGAGCCTTGCCGCCCACGACCTCGCCAACATCCGGCGCGATCAAGTGCTGCTCAACATCATCGGGCTGATGCTGGTGATCGTGGCCATCGCAGCCGCCTTGCGCGCTTTCGGCTACTTCTCCGACTGGTGGGTTACGATCCAGCTCCTTCTGCTTCTCGGCTACACGCCGGGTATGGGCTACCTGTCGGCCATGCTGATCGTCGATGAGATGGACAGCGGCGTTCACCGCGCATTGCATGTGACTCCGCTCTCGCAGAGTCATGTGCTCGCGCTGCGCATCGCCATGTGCGTTCTCTTCGTCCTGCCCTATGGGCTTGCGATGGTGCTGGTGACGCGCATGATTGAGCTGCCGCTGATCGAGTGGCTGCCGCCTCTCCTGGCGCTGTCTCTCGCCAGCGTCTGGACAGCCATCACCGTGCCGGCGCTGTCGCACGACAAGGTGCAGGCGCTTGGACTGTTCAAAGGGCTCAATCTCTATGTCCAGATCGCCGCACTCTATCTCTTTATCCCGCAGGACGCCTGGTATGCGCAACTCCTGCTTCTCTCCCCAGCCACCTGGTCCGTCAAATCGATCCTGGCCTTCATCGACGGTGCGAGCGCGGCAGGCTATCTCTGGGCGTTCGGAGGCATTGTCTTCTGGACCGTGCTCATCGCAGTGTCTGTTACCATCTATCAGCGCAGGCAGGGCAGCGATGCAGTGTGACGCATGCTGGTGATTCCGCAACGCATTGGGATCGTCCAGTCGATCGTGTTGTTCGGCCTCCCGGCGCTGCTGCTCTGGGCGACAACTGGGCTGCTCATACCTCTGCTGGTGCAAGGCGGATGGGCGCCGCAAGCCGCGTGGTTCCTTGCCGGCGCTATGGTCTTCGTGCCGCTTCTTGTCGCAGCGCTGGCCGGTGCCTGGGCCGCCCTGCCCAGCGCCTTTCGCGGTGACGATTCTGAACCATCTGCGGGTGCACCGCATGACTCCCGCCGACTGGAGGCTGACGGATATGTCTTCCTCTTCATTGGCGGAGCCACGGCGGCCCTGTATGTCGTCAATGCTAGCGTCTGGCCGCGGCTTCCGCCGCACTCGCCATTTCTGACCGCCTCAGCCCTCGAGCCGGCGTATTATTACCTTCTTCTTCTCTGGGTTCCGTTCTTCACGATGAACATCATCGGTGAAGAGCTTTGGTGGCGCGGATTCATCCAGCCTCGGCAAGAGCCCAAGTTCGGACGCTTTACCTGGATCATCCAAGGCGTCCTGCACCCTGGATTTCATTTCAGTTTCGGGCTGGGACTGATCCTCATCCTCTTGCCCACCGTCTTCGCTCTGCCTTGGGCGTGCAGCGATCAAAGAATACGTCAGTGGGAATCTTGCTTCACGCCGCGATCAACGGCCCCGCCTTCCTTGCGATTAATCTCGGGCTGATGCCCACCTGATGGTCCGCCCATAGTTACATATCTCGCATCTGGATCTTTCGCCTGCCTATGTCGGGATGGGGTGTTTGTTCGGCGCCACGGCATTGGGCCGTCGAGCGGCTTCCCATTGGTGCTGAGCAGCTTCAATCAGTCGTAGTGGCTTTGGCGGGCCTCGAATGCTCCCATGTCTTTGTCTTTTCGGTGTAATCGATTTTCGATATCGTAAGTCGATAAACTGCGAATCAAGAAGGCAGACGACATGACAGGGAGCCGGCCAGAGCGCGCGGCGGCTGAAAAAAGGCGGCGGCAGGTGATGGAGCATCACGACCTGCTCTCAGGCCTTGTCCGTCTGCACGTCCTCCATCACGCGGCCGAGCACGAGATTTACGGCCAGTGGATGATCGAAGAGCTGGCGCACCACGGTTACCGCCTGTCGCCCGGCACGCTCTATCCGCTGCTGCACAAGATGGAACGTGACGGCTACCTCACATCGCGCTGGGAGCGCGACGGCCGCACTGTCCGCAAGTTCTATTCCATTACCGACAAGGGACGGGCGGGCCTTGCCTTAGCCAAGGAACGCGTCCGCGAATTCACCGGAGAGGCGATAAAGCGATGACGGACACGACGAGCCACGACCAGAGACAAATCACCAGAGGCTCGGCCGCCGAGGTACTCGCGGCCTTCCTCAAGCTCGGCCTCACGTCCTTCGGCGGACCGATCGCGCATCTCGGGTATTTTCGGGATGAACTGGTGCTGCGGCGTAAATGGATCGACGAAAAAGGCTATGCCGATCTTGTGGCGTTGAGCCAGTTCCTGCCTGGCCCAGCATCAAGCCAAGTGGGCTTCGCCTTGGGACTGCTGCGCGGCGGTCCGCTCGGCGCATTTGCTGCTTGGGCGGCCTTTACGCTGCCGTCGGCCATCCTCCTCACCCTGTTTGCCCTCGGAGCGGCGGCGTTTGGTGGTCCGGTCGGAAGCGGTATCATTACCGGTCTCAAGATCGTTGCCGTCGCCATCGTGGCGCAGGCGGTCTGGGGCATGGCAAAGAACTTATGTCCGGACCGAGAGCGGGCCACCATCGCCCTGGGAGCAGTGCTGATCGTCGTCCTTCTGGCGGGCTCGCTCGGGCAGGTGGCAGCGATCGCAGCGGGAGCCGCAGCGGGGCTGCTGTTCTGCCGCAATCATCACGAAGCGATCACCAGCCACATCAACTTCCCCGTCTCGCGGACGTTCGGGGCGATTTCGCTCGCTCTCTTCTTCGCTCTGCTCTTCGGGCTGCCTATCGTCGCGACCGCCACGTCTTCTCAAGGCCTGGCCGTCTTCGACTCGTTTTATCGGGCCGGTTCGCTCGTCTTCGGCGGTGGACATGTCGTGCTGCCGCTTCTCGAAACGGAGGTGGTGCGAAGCGGGTGGGTCAGCCACGACCAGTTTCTCGCCGGCTATGGTGCGGCGCAGGCCGTGCCAGGGCCGCTCTTCACCTTCGCGGCCTATCTGGGAACCTTGTTGGGGCCGGCGCCCAACGGCCTCATCGGAGCGAGCATTGCTCTGGTCGCAATCTTCCTGCCAGGATTCCTGATCTTGCTTGGCGTCATTCCGTTCTGGGACAGCTTCCGCAAACGCGACAGCGCGCAAGCGTTGATGCGCGGTGCCAATGCCGCCGTCGTCGGCATTCTCGGCGCAGCGCTCTACGATCCCGTCTTCACCAGCGCCATTGTCGGCCCGCGTCAGTTTGCCTTGGCACTGTCGTGCTTCGTGCTGTTGATGGCGTGGAAAGCTGCGCCCTGGATCGTCGTGCTCATCGCCGCAGCGGGTGGCGTGCTGATTGGCGCCACCTGACGGCAGTCGCAGCCGAAGAAAACCACAAATCCCGATCTGGACACATCTGAGGAGCCGTCGCTACGGAACAATCAATCGTAGTAGCTTCGGCGAGTCTCGGATGCTCGCGGCGGCGTTCGCGGGCCGCGGATTAGAGTATCATAGTGCTCCAGCGGAAACGTAGTTATCAGTTTCATCTACGCTGGGGCGCCACCTCCCCAACCTACATTGGCTTCCGCCGACTGACGCCCGCATCCGGCATCGCTTTTTTTGTTTAAGCTTCCCCGCTTATGTATCGCCTATGGCCCAGCCGACCTTCTGCGGTAACAGGTCTGCCGTAGGACAGCGATGAGGTAGGCTTCGATCTCAGCTTTAGTGCTCGTGTTGGGATAGGTCGTGACGTGTGTTGCGACCGCGCCGGCGAGGAATTTGCTGAATGATTTCGAGATCCACATCGGGAGGGAAATCACCCCGATCACGGGCCTGGCCGAGGACAGCGCGAATCCATGCGTTCCGGTGTTTCAGGCTGGCGTTCCAGTACGCCTCGCGGAGATCAGGATAGTGCGGGAGCGTGGTCATTAGGCGGCGTATGAGATTAGCTGTCTCGATCGTAGCGGTACGCCTTCCAATCATCCCCCCAGAACGGCACGAGGCCGCTTGCGCGGCAGTAGGCATTGTATCTGCGGTAGAATTCGCGGTCCTGCTTCAGGCGCCGTTTGCGCGCGGCGAGGCAGCGGCGAGCGCAGGCAGGGAGTTGCCCTCGGATCGCTCTCATGATGACTGCAACTCTCCAAGTCATCCTCGGTCGCCTTAGCCAATCCTGGAGTCGGCAGCTCAAGCGCGTGTCAATTGACGCCTCGCGGCCACCACATCCAGAGCTTGAACACCACGATCGCGCCAATGACGACAACGATGCTGATTAGGATGGCCAGAGCCTTCGCAACACGGATGGTCACAGCCGCAAACGAACCGGGCTTTGGCGCCGACGATCTGTCGGCGAGCGCCCCTTCCGACGCGCTTGGTTGCGGTCCAGGGTGGTTATTTGCGGCATGAGTCGTGAGGGACGATGGAAAGCGCGGTGACATAGCTGCATTCCCCGACCTGGAAGGCCGATGACTGCGAGTGATAGGAGCTATGGCATAAGAACAGTATTTAATATGCTTGCCATGCGTAAGGCCGGCATAAACATCTCGAAGACAACCATCCGCGAAATACGTTAGGTATTAGGCGTCACGATACAGCGTGGATCTATTTCGTCGCGCCGACCTGAGTGGACCAGTCGGACGGACGGATTTGCCGACGTTCGGCGGAGCGAACGTGTTCAATAGATTTTCTCGCCGCCGCCGAACTGCATCGACAGCTGGTGACGATGTGCCTTGCGCACTTGGGAGTGGCGGCGGAATAGGCAAAACCCGCGATCGAACGGCAAGCGAGGCGCCGTGCAGGCCCTTGGGCGCGTACATCTACGAAGTAGATCCTCGCGCAGCCTACCGTCTGCGCCGCCGCCTCATGAAGCCACCAGGGGGGCCGGCGCCGGCAAAGCCAATCCATAAAGCTCGCAGATCAGGCTGCGACACTCCCAAAGATCGTGGCCGCATGCGTGGGGTAGTAGACGTGATCGCTATCGTGGGCCACCTTATGGCAGGGACTTCGGAAGCACCCGCAGTCCAATGCCCGAGGTAGTCAGCCACAAGGCCTCGTTCTAGTGGTTGAATCCATCGGTGCGCAGCTTTTCATGCCGCCCTAACGCAAACATCGCCGCGAGCAGCGCGTAATGGTCAGCCAGGTCCTTCCGCTCGTTAGAGCCATCGGGCCTTTTTGAAACGGGCGAAGAGCACCATGCAGATGACGCAAATGCCCCCAACCACCGTGAAATAGCCGTACCTCCAGTGGAGCTCCGGCATGTTCACGAAATTCATGCCGTAGATGCCCGCGATGGCGGTGGGAACCGCAAGGATGGCGGCCCATGCTGCGAGCCGGCGCGTAATCGCGCCCTGCCGTTGCTGCTCCAGCAGCGTGCTGGCCTCGAACACCGACGACAGGACCTCGCGCAGACCCTCCACCATGGCGCCGACATTGCGCACATGCCCCCGGACGTCCCGGAAGTAGAGGCGGACCTCGGTGTCTATGCAGGGCAGGTCGTGATGCTCAAGCCGGCTGGCGACCTCTTCCATGGGCGCCAGCAGTCGCCGAAATCGCATCAACTCCCGGCGCAGGTTGAAAATCCGGGTGACCTCCTGACGGCTCAGGAAGGCGTCGAGCGCATGCTTCTCCATATTCAGCACGTCCTCTTCAATCGCCTCCACAATGGGAACGTAGCCGTCGACGATGAAGTCCAGGAGTGCATGCAGGACATAGTCGACGCCGTGCCTCAACTGGCCGGGCGAAGCTTCCAGATGAGTCCTCAGGTCGGTGTGTGCCCTTCCCGAGCCGTGACGCACGGTGATGATGTGCTGGGGGCCGACGAAGATGTCGGTCTCACCGTAGAGTATCTCGTCGTCCTCCAACTGGCCGGTCCGCGCGACGACAAAGAGCTGGTCTCCGTAGACGTCGACCTTGGGCATCTGTCGCGCGTTGAGGGCGTCTCCCACCGCCAGTGGGTGGAGTTGGAAGCGCTCGGCCAGGATATTCAGTTCGGCTTCGCTGGGCTCGAGCAGGCCGATCCAGACAAACTCACCAGGTCCGGTCTTGAGGGCGTCGATGCGATCCAGCGAAACGCTTCGGACCCGTGTTCCCCCTGCATAAACATAGGCGGCGATCACGCTCATGCGGGGGCGCTCCGTACTAACTGAAATGCTGAATTGGTCGCCTAGCCCTGCGGCTGGTGGCGCCGGCGATGAAGCGGCGCTATTGGTCGCCGGAGACGGCGGCTTCCTGGACCTCCAGCCCGGAAAGCCGGTAGCCAACCTGCAACTCGGTGATGAGATGGACCGGCTGCGAGGGCTCGTCCTCAAGCTTTTGCCGAAGCTGGGCCATGTAGATGCGGATATAGTGTGAACGCTCGGCGTAGCCCGGCCCCCACACCTCCATAAGCAATTGCCGATGGGTGAGCACCTTGCCATGCCCGCGGATGAGTGCTGTCAGCAGCCGGAATTCGTTCGGCGTGAGATGCACCGGCTCGCCTGCTCGCGCGACCTCGTGGGTTGCGAGGTTGACCGTGACCTGCCCGAACTTCACCACCGGCGAGGCGGTAGGGCCTTGTGAGACCGTGCTTGCGCGACGCAATTGCGCTCGCACGCGCGCGAGCAGCTCGGGTACTCCAAAGGGCTTCGTCAGATAATCGTCGGCACCAGCATCCAGCGCTTCGACCTTCTCGGTCTCCTGCTCGCGGGCCGAGAGCACGAGAATGGGAGCGGAGATCCAGTTCCGAACCTCACGGATAAGGGTCTTGCCGTCCCCGTCCGGCAATCCGAGATCGACAATCATCAGATCCGGCTTCCGACTGCCCGCGTTAAGGCGCGCTTCCTCGGCCGTGGTTGTCTCGAAGACGTTCATGCCCTCCTTTTCGAGCGCCATGCGAACAAAGCGACGAATGTCGGCTTCGTCCTCAACGATCAGAATGCGCGGCTTGATCATACAAAAATTCACTTTCAATCTCCGGAGGGGTGCCGAGCGGCAGCCGGATTTCAAAGACAACGCCACGCGGCTTGTGCGCTTCCGCCCTGATCGTCCCTCCATGGGCGACGACGATACTGCGACACAGGGCCAAGCCGAGGCCAACTCCGGCGATTGACGATTCCTTTTGCCCCCGGGTGAAGGGCTCGAAGAGCGCCTCGGGATCCGTCGTCGGCAGGCCTGGCCCATCGTCCTCGACGACCAGATACATGGAATCGCCGGAAGCGCCGCCGCGAATGGTGATGGTGCTCGTCGGCGGCGTATATTTTGCAGCGTTGTCGAAGAGATTGATCAGGACACGCTCGATTAGGGGAGCGTCGACCTCCACGAGCGGCAGATCGGGTGGCAGGACGGTTCGAATTGCCCTTGGTTTCAGTATCGGGGTTGACTGGCCCAGCGCGCTGCCGACGATCTCACTGACCGAGTGCCATTCCTTATTGAGATGCACGCCTTCACTCTGCATCCGCGCGAGGTCGAGGAGGTTGCCCACGAGGCGTTTCAGTTCGTCGGCCTGGATACGGATAGAACGCGCGAGACCGCTTCGATCCGCCTCGGGAAGCTCCTTCGTTCGCTCGAGCGTTTCGGCTAGTCCGCGTATGGCCGTCAGCGGAGTCTTGAGATCGTGCGACACCGCCGAAAGGAGGGTATTGCGGAGCTTCTCGCCCTCCATGCGGACCAGCGTATCCTGCGCGACGTCCACGAAATGGATGCGCTCAAGCGCAAGGCCGATGGTCGAACAGCAGGCGTCCAAAAGGCGTCGGTCATCCGGGTCGTTCGATAACCGCTCACCGGCCGGCAGGATGGCGAGCACGCCTCGAGTGGCCATCGAAGCCTTCAGGGGCAGGTACAGGGCATCGGCGGCGCTCAGCGTCTGTGTCCCAAGGCCCGCCTCCTGGGCATGGTCGAAAGCCCATTGCGCGACGGACAGGTCGACCTGGCCGGTAGCTTGAGATGCGACGAGGCCGTCCTTCTCGTTGGGTATGAGGAGAACGACCTGCGCGCCGATTAGAGGCGTGATGGCATCCCGGCATATCGATACGACCTGTTCGACCTTTATGACGCTAGACAGGTCGCGGGCGATGCGGGCCAGCGTGGACGCCCTGCGCTCGCCAGCGCGGGCCACTCTGGCTTCGGAACGCATACGGGCGGCAAGTTGGCTGATAACTATCGCCACCGCAAGCATCAGGGCAAATGTGAATAAGTACTGTGTGTCGGTGACGGCGAAGGACAGGCGCGGTTCGATGAAGAAGAAGTCGAAGCACGCAACGGACAGCAAGGCAGCCCAGGCGCCAGCGACGCGGCCGAGACGGATCGCGACGAACACCACCGTCATCAAGAACAGCATGACGACATTGGACGGATCGAAGACACGTAGCAGCCAAGCGGCAAGCGCCGTCGTCGCGCCGCAGGCGAGCGTCGCAATGGCGAGCGCCTGCGCATAGCTTTGAGACGTATCCGTTACCTTGCGTTTGATCGCGGGACGGACGTCATCTACGCTGAGCAAAATCAGGCCCATCTCCGGGCCTGCACGCGCGATTCTTTCTTGAAGCCGCGATCGGAAGGGTATGAATTGCCAGCCGAGCGGATTGCCGACGATGAGCTTCGTGACATTGCGCTTGCGTGCGTAGTCCAGAAGGGTTTCGGCGACATCCTGCCCGGGGACATTCGCAAATTCCGCTCCGGCCGCCTGCGCCGCTGCGGCGATATTCAGCAATGTTTCCCGCGCTCGGGTATCGTCGCCGTGATAGGGCTGGTCGATGTGGACCACGATCCACTTGGCCTGCAGGCGCTGAGCGAGCCGGGCGCCTTCGCGAACCAGCTTCTCCTGCGAGCGGTCCGCGCTGACGCAGACCATGAGCGTTTCCTGGGTAGGCCAGACCGTTTTGACGGCATGGGAAACGCGGTAGCTCCGCACGTCGGAGTTGACGCGGTCGGCGACGCGCCGAAGCGCCAGCTCGCGCAGAGCGATCAGGTTGCCCCGGCGGAAAAAATTCTGGCGAGCGCGCTCGATCGAAACAGGTAGATAGACTTTGCCTGCACTCAGCCGCGCCAGCAGGTCGTCCGGAGGCAGATCGACGAGCACGACATCGGTTGCGGCGTCAAAAATGCGATCGGGAACGGTTTCCCGCACACGCACTCCGATGATGCCTCCGACGATGTCGTTGAGGCTATCGAGGTGCTGGACGTTCAGGGCGGTATAAACGTCGATGCCCGCGTCCAGCAGCTCTTCGACATCCTGCCATCGCTTGGCATGGCGGCTGCCGGCGACGTTAGTATGCGCCAGCTCGTCGACCACCAGGAGCTTGTATCCCGAAGCGAGCGCCCCATCGAGATCGAACTCCGAGGTGGGCCTTCCATTGCCGCTCACCGTCGTGCGCGGCAGAACGGGAAGGCCCTCCAACATTTCTTGCGTGTCTTTGCGTCCGTGGGTTTCGACAATCCCGATCCCGACCGCGACACCCTCGGCATGAAGCTGGCGGGCCGCCTGCAGCATCGCGAAGGTCTTGCCCACCCCCGCGCAGGCGCCGAAGAAAATCTTCAACTGCCCGCGTTTGGAGCGATGGGTTTCATCCTTCACGACCTCCAGCAGGTCGTCGGGATCAGGTCGTTGATCCTTCATCGGTGCTGCCTAACCTCAAACCTGCGCTCCACCTCTGTTCAAGGGAATACCTGTCAGAAGAAGGGGGTGAGCAGGATGTCGATCAGCTTTATACCGACAAACGGCGCGATGATCCCCCCCAATCCGTAGATCAGCAGGTTACGGCTTAGCAGGCGCGCCGCCGGCTCAGCCCGATAGGCCACGCCCTTGAGGGCGAGCGGGATCAGGACCACGATGATCAGCGCGTTGAAGATCACCGCGGATAGGATCGCGGACGCCGGGCTGTGGAGGCCCATGATGTTGAGGGCTCTGAGCGGAGGATAGGTCGCTACGAACGCGGCCGGGATGATGGCGAAATATTTCGCCAGATCGTTGGCGACGCTGAACGTCGTCAGCGCGCCGCGAGTCATGATCATCTGCTTGCCAACTTCAACAACCCGGAGAAGTTTCGTCGGGTTGCTGTCGAGGTCGACCATGTTACCGGCCTCCTTGGCGGCCTGCGTGCCGCTGTTCATCGCGACCGCCACGTCAGCTTGCGCCAGCGCGGGGGCGTCGTTTGTGCCGTCGCCAGTCATGGCGACCAGCCGGCCCTCCGCTTGATATTCACGGATGAGACGCAGCTTGTCTTCCGGCGTCGCTTCGGCGAGGTAGTCATCGACCCCCGCTTCGGCGGCGATCGCGGCGGCGGTGAGCTGGTTGTCGCCCGTGATCATCACGGTCTTGATGCCCATGCCGCGCAGCTCGGCGAAGCGTTCCTTGATCCCGCCCTTGATGATGTCCTTTAACTCGATGACGCCGAGAACTTTGGCGCCGTCGCTGACGACCAGCGGCGTGCTGCCGCGCCGGGAAACTTCGTCAATGATTTTGGCGACCTCCTGCGGAAACACGCCTCCCGCCGCCTCGACATGCGCGCGAATTGCGCTTGCCGCACCTTTGCGGATTTGGCGGCCATCGATGTTTATGCCGCTCATCCGCGTGTGAGCGCTGAAGGCGATCGCCTCCGCGCCGTGAAGCTCGCGGCCGCGCAGATCGAACCTCTGTTTCGCGAGCACGACGATCGAACGTCCCTCCGGTGTCTCATCCGCCAGCGACGCGAGCTGGGCGGCGTCGGCCAGTGTCTGCTCGGGAATCTGCGGTGCCGGAATGAACTGCGTGGCTTCGCGGTTCCCGAGCGTGATCGTGCCGGTTTTGTCCAGCAGCAGAACGTCGACATCGCCGGCCGCTTCAATGGCGCGGCCGGAGGTGGCGAGCACATTAGCCTTGATCATCCGGCTCATGCCTGCGATGCCGATCGCCGAGAGCAAGGCGCCGATGGTCGTCGGGATCAGGCAGACGAGCAGCGCAATGAGCACCGTGATCGTGACGACGGAGCCGCCACCGGCGACGATCGTGCCGAAGCTTGAGAATGGCAGAAGCGTCACGCAAACGAGAAGGAAGATCAGCGTGAGCGCGACCAACAGGATGGTGAGAGCGATTTCGTTCGGCGTCTTCCCGCGCTTCGCGCCCTCGACCATGGCGATCATTCGGTCGAGAAACGCTTCGCCCGGCTTTGCCGTCACGCGCATGACGATCCAGTCGGACAGAACCCGCGTGCCGCCCGTAACGGAGCAGAAGTCGCCGCCAGATTCGCGGATCACGGGGGCGGACTCGCCGGTGATTGCGGATTCGTCGACCGAAGCTGCGCCTTCGATGACCTCGCCGTCGGTGGGGATTATCTCACCAGCTTCGACCAGGACATAGGCGCCCACATCCAGCTCATCATTTGGTTGCGGCCAGGACTCGCTGTCACGGTGGGGCTCCTTGAGCATGCGAGCGACCACCTTCTGGCGGGTCGCCCGCAACGCGTCCGCCTGAGCTTTGCCGCGGCCTTCTGCCAACGCCTCCGCGGCATTGGCAAAGAGCACCGTGAACCACAGCCACGCCGCCACCGAAAAAATGAAGATCGCCGGAGCTTCGCCTTTGCCGGTCAGCGCCTGGATCCACAGCAAGGTGGTGATGATGCTGCCGAGGTAGACGACGAACATCACCGGGTTCTTCATTCGAACACTCGGTGACAGCTTCCTGAACGCCTCGCCGATGACCGAGGTCCAGGAGACGGGCTTTAGAGCGCCGGCCGTACCTGCGCCGTGCGGCGCGGTTGTCTCTACGTAGGACATGATGCCACCTTGCTTTATTGCGCGGCGGGACGGGCCGGAACGGCCGCATCGAGCGCGAGATTGAGATTGAGAACATTGACCCGCGGATCGCTGAGAATCCCGAACTGGCGGTCAGTCGTGTTCTGATCCACGAGTTGCAAGACCGCCTCTGTCGTTAATCCCCGAGCTTTGGCAACGCGTTCAGCCTGGAGCCTGGCGTTGGCGATCGAGATATCCGGGTCGAGGCCAGAGGCGGATGCTGTTACCGCATCCACTGGCACTGGCGCATCAAGGGCAAGGCCGTTCTCTTGCCGGTAGGCTTTCGTTCGCTCGGCGACTGCGTCAAGCAACTTCTTGCTGATTGCACCCTGGTTGCTGGCACCGCTGAGCGCGGCGTTGTACGGCTGGTCTATCGTCTTCGATGGATCGCTGGGGTCCGTTCCGGACGTGGCGCTCGGGCGTCCGTGGAAGTACTCCGGCTTGGTGAAGTACTGGCCGATCTGCCGCGAGCCGACCGCTTTCCCGTCCTTGACGATCAGGCTTCCATTTGCCTGATCGGGGAAAAGGATGTTGGCGACGCCAGTGGTTGCGAGCGGGTAGACGATGCCGGTCACCACCATGAAGAAAGCGGCGGAGACCAGAACGGGCCGGACAAGACCCTTGAACGCCGATTGCGACGCTGACGAGGAAGCGTGGATAATAGCTTGTTCGTTTCTCATGAGAGCGGTCCTTAGAATGTCGTGCCGGTGAGCATCATCAGGTGCTCGACGACCGGGCCGAGCGCGAGCGCCGGCAGGAAAGTCAGGCCGCCGACGACCAGCACCACGAACACCAGCAGGCCGGTGAACAGAGGCGTTGCGGTCGAAAGCGTGCCTGGGCCTTCGGGAACCATCTTCTTGGCCGCTAGCGAGCCTGCGACAGCCAGCATCGGGAGCAGGGTGAAGAAGCGGCCGATCAGCATCGCAAGGCCGATCGTCGTGTTGAAGAACGGCGTGTTGGCGTTGAGGCCCGCAAAGGCTGAGCCGTTATTGGCCGTGCCCGACGTGTAGGCGTAGAGCACCTCGCTGAACCCGTGCGGCCCCATATTTGCGAGGCTGTTAAGGGTCGACGGCACCAGGCAGGCCAGGGCCGTGAAGCCCAGGATGCTGAAGGGATGCGCCAGCACGGCGATCATCACGTACTTCATCTCCCTCGCCTCGATCTTGCGACCCAGGAATTCGGGCGTGCGACCGATCATCATGCCGACAAGGAACACCGTCAGGATGACGTAGGTGATGAGGTTGATGAGACCGACGCCGTCGCCGCCGAAGACGTTGTTGAGCATCATCTGCGCGATCGGCACGAAGCCGCCCAGCGGCGTCAGCGACGAATGCATGGAGTCGACCGAACCGGTCGTCGCTGCAGTCGTCGTCGTCACGAACAAGCTGGTCTGGGCAATGCCGAAACGAAGTTCCTTGCCTTCCATGTTGCCGCCTCCCTGAAGGGCCGACTGCGTCTGGTCGACGCCAATCGAGGCTAGCAACGGATTACCACCATGCTCGGAGCCGTAGACGAGAGTGAGGAAGCCAACGAACATTATCAGAAAGGCGGCAAAGAGCGCCCAGCCCTGCCGACGACGCAAGATCATCGCGCCGAACGTGTATGTGAACGCCGACGGGATCAGCAACATGCTCAAAATGTGCAATGTGTTAGTGAGCGGCGTCGGGTTTTCGAATGGATGAGCCGCGTTCATGCCGAAAAAGCCGCCGCCGTTGGTACCGATGTGCTTGATGGCTTCAAGGCTGGCCACCGGCCCCAGAATCAGCTGCTGCTTGGCGCCCTCCAATGTCATTACGATTGCGTCAGCGCTCAGCGTTTGCGGCATGCCCTGCCAGACGTAGACAATAGCCATGCTGAAACAGAGCGGCAAAAGCAGACGATAAAGAACTCGCGTGAAATCGACCCAATAATTGCCGATATCGGCGCTCTTCTTGCGACTCAGCCCACGGATAAAACCACCGGCAGCTGCAACGCCTGTAGCCGCGCTTATCGACATCAGGAAGGTAATAACGGCCATCTGAGAGAAGTTCGAGAGACTCGACTCGCCCGAATAGGCCTGCCAGTTGGTGTTCGTCGTGAACGACGCGGCGGTGTTGAAGGCCAGGTCCGGCGTTTGCGCCGCACGCGCCAGCAGATCGCCGGGCAGGAAATCCTGTACGCGCAGGATGACGTAGCCCAGAAGCATCATGGCGGCATTGCTGAGAACCAGCACCATGCCGTAGCGCTTCCACGACATCTTCTCCTCGGGGTCGACCCCGAGGACCCGATAGGTCCCCCGCTCCAGGAAGTTATGCGATGGACTTGAGAAGAGATGCGTCATCCATTTCCCGAGAACCACGACCAGGCCGGTCATGATCGCGAGAATGAAGACGAATTGAGTGATGTCTTGAGTCATGTGAACGCCCTCAAATTCGATCCAGGGCCACGATGAACCCTGCTGTGATTGCGAAGAAGACGAGCGTCACGGCCACGAATATGAGATCGCCCATAATTGCCACCCGGTTTGTTGTTGCGATTTCTGCTCTTTGCTCAGAAGCGTTCCGGCTTCACGAGGGCGTAGAACAGGTAGACGAAGAGGCCGATGGCGCAGAGGCCGGTCAGCCAGGTCATGACGGCAGCGGTCACGGTTGAGCTCCCTCAGATTTTGGGGAAGCCAAGGACTGCAAAACGCAGATCGGCGTTCGCGGGTCGGCCGTAAGCTGCGGTGAACGTGGTTTGAGTTTCGGAGATGGAAAATCGTGCAACATGCCTACCGGCTCCATTTTCAGGTCGTATTGCCGGCGAGCATTTAGTGCGTCGCATGTAAGAGTAGTGCTGCGTTTTTACGGCCCCCCGTAAGGATGGCGTAAAGAACCCGAAAAAAGCGGATTGGCGGTCGAGCAGCGTCAACGAAATCCTGCGTCGTGTATGCTCTTCACGTTGCGCCATTTGGTAAGCATGGGCGCAAACCGCAATCACCCGGCACGTACCTTATGTGGTTCTTACGACGACAGATCAAAACTATATGCCACGCTTACACCCGATCGCTTACGCATTGCTCGATTCTTTACGAATCAATCGGTTGAAAAGCACCGAGTGTTGGGGGGCTAAGTCGGCATGAATGGAGATTTTCGTGTCCCCACCTCGTCATAGGCGTTGGTCAACTAACCGTGCTGACAACGAACATCGAAATCGAGGTCCGGCATCTTCGCTATGTCGTGACAGCCGCAGAGCAAGGTAGTTTCCGAAAGGCTTCCACCAAGCTGGGGGTGCGAGAGTCAACGATCAGTCGACAGATCAGAGATCTCGAAGACGCGCTCGGCTCAAGCCTTTTCATCCGACGGTCCTCCGGGGTGCTTCTTACGCAGGCCGGGGAGAGCTTTGTCGAGCGGGCGCAGTGCGCACTCACGCAGATTGAGTATGCGATCTGTGATGTTGGCGCGATCGGTCGCGGTGGCCATGGAGTCATCCGCATCGGCCTCCTTTCGTCGCTGGCGACCGGATTCGTCGCGAACCTGATCGAACGCTACAGCAAACATCACAAGGAGGTGCAGCTCGAGTTTCTCGAAGCCGACCATGCCGAACTCATTCCGGCGATCCGTCGACATCAACTCGATATGGCGTTCATAACGGAGCCGCTGGAAATTGAGGACTTCAGTTCAATTCGACTTTGGACAGAGCAAGTATATGTTATCTTATCGAAGCATGATCTTCTCGCGTCTCGATCGGAAATCGTTTGGGACGACATACGCCAGCGACGCTTCGTTGTGACCGAGGTCGCGCCAGGACGGGAGGTCGAGGCGCTCCTTGTTCGCAACCTCTCTTCATTAGGCTATCGTCCTCATATTCTGCGGGATCGAGTGTCTCGCCAGACGTTGATGCAGCTCGTCGCTTGCGGTCGAGGCATTACCCTCGCGAGCGAATCCGTAATCGAAGCGCAATTTCCTGGCGTTGTGTACCGGCCGCTGAGTGGATGCTCCCTTCCGTTCTGCGGGATATGGTTGGACGAGAATGACAATCCTGCCTTTCGGCGGCTATTGAGCGTGGCAAACACCTTGTCCAAGGCGCGCGGGGGCTTGGCGAGGAGTGACTCCCGTACTTCGTAGTCTATTACAAAATCAACGGATATTGCTTCGGAAGTACCGTCTTTATGCGATCCTTACGGATCATAGGAAGATAAGGCGCCGCTTTTACGCCCCCCCTCTTACTTCTCGCGTGCATCAACCTTCAAACAAGGGGAATGCACCCATGAGAACTCCCGTGTCACGATCGCGTATTCTGTGTGAGCGGCGACCCCGCCGTCCTGCCTGGCAAGCGCTCTTGTTACTCGGTAGTTGCGGGGCGCTTTTCAGCGCGGGCGCTTATGCGGACCCGCTTCCGAGCCCCAGCTTCTCGGGTCCGCTCGTGCCAAACCCTAATCCCCTAACGGTTGATGCAGGGCCATTCGGATCTGTCGCCGTCACCGGCCAAGTGAGCGGGATCGGCGCTCTCCAGAGTCATGCAACCCACGCCGGCGGGATCGGCAATCAAGATGGGTTCGTCGATCTGAGCAATGCACAGGTCGAAATCCAGACAACCCAGGGGCCGGTGCAGTTCTACGTTCAGGCTGGCGCATACTCATTGCCGTCGCTGGGCTCGTCCTATCTGCAAGCGACCAAGGCAACGGATCAGTTGTTTGGCCCTGTGCCGGTCGCCTACGTGAAGGGGGTGATCACGCCGGAGCTGACGGTCATGGCCGGCCTACTACCGACTCTGGTGGGAGCGGAGTCGACCTTCACGTTCCAGAATATCAACATCGAACGCGGACTGCTTTGGAACCAAGAGCCGGCCATTAGCCGTGGCGTCCAGATCAACTATGCGCATGGGCCTTTCAGCGCGGCAGTGTCTTTGAACGATGGTTACTATTCCGGCAAGCTGAACTGGCTTTCGGGCACTTTGGGCTATGCAATCGACTCGTCGAATTCGATCAGCTTTGTCGGCGCTGGCAGCCTGTCGCGGAACGACAAGTTGTCAGTGGCGACTCCCGTGGCGCAGAATAACAGCAGCATCTTCAATTTCATCTACAGCCACACAAGCGGGCCGCTGACGATCACGCCCTATCTGCAATACAGCCACGTCGGGCGTGATGACCAACTCGGCATCAATCGCTCGGCCGACACTTATGGCGGCGCGGTGCTCGTCAAATATGCGCTGAACACCGAATGGTCTCTCGGCGCGCGCGCGGAATATCTGAAGACGACCGGCGGGACGTGCGGGGCAGATGCCGACTGCACACCCACCAACCTGCTCTACGGGACAAAGAGCGACGCATGGTCGCTCACCGTCACGCCAACGTACCAGAAGGGCGTGTTCTTCGCGCGTGGAGAGCTGTCTTACACCCGGATCGGCAACCTTGAGGCTGGGCTCGGCTTTGGCCGCGACTACGCTCAGCGCGATCAGGTTCGCGCCCTGGTGGAGACCGGCATTCTGTTCTGAGGGGGGCGCCGCCGCCGCCCGACAACCATGCCGGCTGGCGGCGCGCAGATGATCAATCACAAGCAAAGGAGATGGAGTATGAACTCCGATAAGTCCGATGACCCTGACGGTGATTCACAGCAGCGCTTTTTCATGGCCCCCGACCATTTGGGCCATTGGGTCGTTCAAGACCTATCCTGTGGCCGATCAGGCTATTTCATCAACCGAGAATGGGCGAGAAAATTCGCCCTCTCCGAAAATGGGCATCGACCCGACCTGATCGTCGAGCTTCCCCAAGCGAGCGCGCTCCTCTTCCGGCAGGTTGCTTTCCACGACGACAATCTATCGAAGGGCGGAGCGCCCGCCCATCGGAAGGCGGCCTGACATGCTTGCACGCAGCAAAGAAGATAGCACATCGCCCGTGGCGAACGCCTATGACCTGTCCGGCGCGACTTATGGCAGCTATGCGGATGGCGATACGTCGAATCTATTCCGTTTTAGTGGCACGCACGGCTACGCCGACCGCCAGGTCTGGGCTTGCGTCACGGCCAAGCTGTCCGAGATACGCCTGTCAGGGACAACCTCCCTTAGCGTTCTCGACGCGGGATGCGGCCCGGGCACTTGGCTAAAGCGCCTGGTAATCAGTGCAAAGGAAATGGGCTTCGTCGAAATCTCCGCCCGCGGATTCGATGTTTCCGCCGAGCAGATCCAGCAGGCCCGCGTGAATTGCCGTGGCCTCTCGTCTCTTCCCGGCGTAAGGCTGGAATTTACTGTTGGCGACCTGACCCACGCTCTTCCCGAGGCCGACGACAGCACTGATCTTACGCTGTGCCTCTACAGCGTGCTCAGCCATATTCCTCCTGCGGAGTTGCCGTCGGTCGCCAGGGAACTTGGGCGAGTCACGCGCGGCAGCTTCATCACGACCGTCCGCCCGATTGGGAGCATGGCGTCTGGACTTGTCGCCGCGATCGATGACGTGCGCCGGCTTCGCCATGATCAGCGGCGAAATTGGTGCGAAGTAGAACTCGCGGATGGCGGCCGCGCGGCATTCAGTTTTCATCTCTTCTCGACTGCCGAACTGGAATGCCTCTTCCAAGGCATCTTCAAGATCGAGAATCTTGAAGGATTGGATTTCTTTCATGGACGCTTCGCAGCCGACTCACGGTGGAATCCGCCTAGCCAAGACCTTCCACATGTGCTGGCGGTAGAGCTTGCCAACATGGAGAAGAGCTTCTCAGGCAACCCCGAATATAATGATCACGCCAATCACCTGCTTCTGGTCGGTCGCAAGGTGCCACAAGGCCGCCGATCAGACAGCCAACAGCCCCGCCCCAAGCTCACGCTGCGCTCGCTGAGGCCCTGATCCACTCATTGCGGAGGCGACGGTGGATTGGCTCGGCATTCTTGTCTTTCTGACGGCCGTCGGCGCTCTGATGGTCGCCGCATGGCGCTGCGGACTGTACGAGGCCAAGCCACCGTTCGACCCGACGATAGGGTTCCGCGATCCCGACCGCGATTATTGGGAGCTGTATCGTGCTCGACACGTCGACCAGCCGCAGACGGCCGAGATGACTGAAGGCGTCAAAGCGCGTTCAGTCGCAGATGATAACGACGAAAACTCACATTGATGGCTTCCTATTTGTTGATCAGCCGGTAGCCGACGCACCGTTCGGTTTTCAGGAGATGTTGATCAGCAGAGCGACCCGACATTTTTACCCGAAGATTGTGGATGACGCGTCGTAACGCCATCCGGCGCGCTCCGGTCGATTCCCCCCAGACGCTTCTCTCAATGTCGCGGAACAGCAAAACACCACCGTGGCCTTGTGCCAGAATCCAGAGAGTCCGGTATTCGACGTCCGTCAGTGCGATCGTTCGCCCCTCGACGTGAGCGCGGGGGTGATGCAGGTCGAGACGGACAGCGCTTTCACCGTCTGGGATAGCCAGACCATGCTGCCGCCAGACTGACCGGAACAACAGTCCGGTACGCGCTACTAGGTCTGATTCTAGGAAGGGCGCTTCGAGGCAGTCGATCCCAGAGTTAACCGCATGCGCAACGGCGTTTTGATCGCCGTTCTGGAGAACGAACAATACAGGCAGCTCGGAGCGAACGCGACGGAGAGAAGCACACCAGGTCAACTCCGCTTCGCTGCCCGACAGCACAGCGACATCGTATTGATGTCGGGCGAGCGCCCCGAGCGCAGGCCGCGGTTCCTCGAAGGGAGCCGCCTTATAGCGGACACGCTGTAAAATTCGGGCGATATAGCGCCGGATGCCCGCGTCAGATGCGACTATCGGGACAGCCGCGTATCCATCCAGAGCGACCTGCGGCCATCGGAACACACCGCTTCCATCTTCAAGCGCGGCGCTGCGCACGCCACTCGCCGGAACGGTTGTCGGTGCGATGGCTGCTGCGAAATCTGCCTGTTTGGCGAGATTGAGGGGCGAGCGACTGCTACCGGATCTGCTGCGAGATATTTGGCCTTGGCGTATTTGCATTTACGGCCACGCCCTGAGCACGGCTGAGCTAATCAGCATCAGAACAAGCATGGCTAGGCCATGATCCCAGATGCACAAGCTCGCGGGGGGAATTGGCTGTCGCTTGAACAGGGCTGCGCCGAACACCATCAGCGCCGAAAACCCGAACATCAGGTGGATCAAGCTTAGGAAGAGGAGTGGTCTGTGCTGATCAATGATCAGCGTCGGGGAACTAAATAAGATGATGAAAGCGACCTGACGCTTGAGCAACCGTAATTGTGTACGTGAGCGCTCATCGGGGTTACGTAACACTTTGAGCCAACGACATGGATCGCGCGCGTGCCGCATGGATGCACGGTTAACATCGGCAATCTCAAGACAGCGCAAGATTTGGGGCGGTTCTGTAAGAACCGTATAGGGAAAGTCGCGATCCGGCTGAAGCGTCCTGTCTCATAGGGTCGGAAAATTTGATGCCGTCTTTACTTGGAGACGGCTAGGCATGTTCAAATTCCTCGATCCCACTCAACCGAGTCATGGTCTTCCATCTCGATGCTGCATCACGCCTGACGCTCCGCCGCTTTTCCACGAAGCTGGCGATTTCGGCTGTCATCGGAACATACGGTAAGGCCGGCTATCTCACGGCGGTCTCGTTCTGGATCGGGCTCTATTCGGCATTTTGCGTGGCCTTCGCCCTGATCCTGAAAGAGCGCTTTTTGCAGCGGGACGGATTCAATCATTGGGATGAAGCGTTGTGGCTATTGGTTGTGGCGCTCGGAGCGCATATCGCCAAGGGCTTTGTACATTAACTGCGCAGCGAATGCTTATTCGCACCAACTGGGCCGATGGACTTAGGTATCTGCTTTTCCGGCCCCCATAGAACGTCGCGTCTTTGCAAAAGCCCGATCAGTGGCGATGAAGCGCAGCAACATGGGTACTATCAGCCGAATGGGATCGGTTGGTGGATGATTGGTCTCCCGACCAAGGATCTCGGCATAGGCCGCAAGATCGCGATGGAGGCTGGCGGGCAGTTCCAGCGTCACCTTGACCGGTTTTTCGTCGGCGATGGGGCCTAGTTTCAGCTTTGTCATGTCAGCTCCCGTAAGGCTCGAGGATGAGATCGCGCGTGACGATGACCCGGACCGGGAAGCCTGGCCGGATCGTCAGCGTCGGGGCCACCCGGAGCTGACGCCGAATGATTTGCTGGCCGGCGTCGTTGATCGTGTCCTGGCCGCCGTTGCGGATGGCGCGGAGAAGCCGGTCGTCGTCGTCGACGGCGAGTTCAGAGCCGACGGACAGCAAGGTCGAAAGTCCTGCGGCCTTGGCGAGATCCCACCAGTGATAGTCGACGCTATCTTCCAGGCCCGCATAACCCATCGGATCGGCGCCGGGCTGGCGCTCGAGCACGATGGAACGGCCGTTCGGGAAGATCAGACGGCTCCACACAAGCAGAACACGACGCTGTCCGTAGCCAACGTCATTGCTGTATTCACCGATGATGCGGGTGCCTTGCGGAACGAGGAGGATGTGGCCGGTCGGACTGTCGTAGATGTTCTCGGTCACCTGCGCGGTGATCTGGCCCGGCAGATCGGAGCGAATGCCGGTAATGAGGGCGGCCGAAATGACGGCGCCGGCCTGCAGCACATAGGGCGACACGGGCGCCATGACTCGATCGGCGGCGACGGTACGACGATCGACAGGCGCGTTGAGGAACGCAAGCTGGCGATCCTGCGCTGTGGGAGCACCAGGCTGCGGGATAGCTCCAAGGCCGGCAAGACCGGGATTGGTCATGCCTGCGGGCGTCGCCGGCGTCGATCTCGGCCCGCTTTGGAAGAACACGCGGCTGGTGCGTGCCGCTTCGATCTCTGCGAGACGACGTTGCTCTTCGGGGTCAACGCGCGGCGTCGCCGACATCGCGGGCGGCGTAACGGGCTGGCCGCGGTTCTGCGCCTTGACGATGGGGCGGCCGAGGTCTCCGGGCAGCGCCGGACCGAGCACGGGACCGGTGTAGTCGCGAGGCAATCCCGCGAGGCCGTCGGCGGTCGCTCGGTTGTCCGTCGAATAGAGTTCCTCGGCGGCTTTGCCGTGGTCGCGGGTCTGGAGCGCGTAGATGAGCGCTCCACCGACACCGATGCTGGCGACAAGGCCGACACTTGCCAGGACCTTGCGCGACAGGCGCGTGACGCGCGGCGGTTCGGCGCGCAGGCGCATGGGCGCGGTTGAATCGGCGGCGGGCGCCGATTGGTGCTGCGGTTCGGGGGTGTCGTTCTCGGTGTCGCTCATGATGCAGGCTTCCCATCGGTTCGCACGATCCTGACGGTCTGCTGCCGGTCGCCGCTGCCGAGGCGCAGCTCCGCGGCGCCGAAGATGCGGTCGACGATCAGGATGTTGTGGTAGATGCGGCTATTGACGATCTGCGCTTCGCCGTCGGAGCCGAGGACGAAGATAGGCGGCATCTCGCCCTGCGCGATCCCGCGCGGAAACTCGACATAAACGCGCCGCCCGTCATCATAGACGCCGACCGGCCGCCACGGCGGCGTGTCGCCAGTGATGCCATATCGGTAGTTACGCGCGGTAGCGGCGGGGATGATCGGCGTCGCCGGGACCTTCGTGCGCTGCGACGCTGGAGGCGCGGGATAGGCCCATGCGACGGCCGGCATGTAAGGCGTAGTGCCCGCTCTCAGCTCGAGCATGTACATGCGTCGATCGGTCGTGATGACGAGGTTGGTCGTGATGTCGGTGCGCGTCGGCTTCACCAGGATGTGGACGCGACGCGACAGGCCCGCTCCGCTTTCGGTGTCACCGATAATCCAGCGGGCGGTGTCGCCGGCGGCGATCGGACCGGCGCCGGTCAGGCTTTCGCCCGGCTCGAGCGCGATGTTGGTGATCTGACCGGGAGCGGCATAAACCTGATAAAGCGCGCCTTCACTCCACGGATAAATCTGGATCGCGTTGTAGTAGCCCTCGCGTCGTGGTTCGACGCGGGCGGCGGCATTGGCGTTTTGAACCCGGCCGGTCGGCGTGCTGGCGGCGCTTCCGCCGTGCGCGGGCGCCCAAGCGGGCGGCGTCTGGAGAGGACGCGGCGGTTGCTCCGTCACCGGCGCCGGCACGGCCGGCAGCGGCGGCACGTCGTTGTCGTAGCTGATTGAGGGCGGCTTATATGTCGCGCATCCGGCCAGCATGGTTGCTGACAGGAGCGCAATCGCCAAACCGGATTTACGGAAAGACGGAGAACCGGAGATGCGGAAGGTGGCGCTCATTGGGACATCTCCCGCGACCAGGAGATGGCGTTGACGTAGATCCCGAGCGGATTGGCGCGCAGCCGCTCGGCGTCGCGCGGCGTCTGGATGACGATGGTGAGGATCGCGGTCCAGCGCTCGGAGCCGGCGAGCTGGCCGTTCTCGTAACGCTTTTCAGTCCAGGCGACGCGGAAGGAATCCGGCGAGGCGCGCAGCACGCTGGAGACTTCGACGGCGATCTGCTGGCGGCCGACCTTGGTGAAGGGATCGTTGGCGCGCGCATAGTCATTGAGCGACGCGGCGCCGCGATCGGTCGTCCACTCGTAAGCGCGCAGCCAGTTTTGACGGACGATGATGGCGTCGGCCGGGATCGAGCGGACCTGCTCGATGAAGCGGGCGAGATGCCAGGCTACCTGCGGATCGGTCGGGCGATAGTCGGCTGTCGCCGGCGCAACCGATTGGGCCTGGCCAAGGCGATCGACCTGCACGACCCATGGCACGACGGTGCCGCGTGCGGACTGCCAGACGAGGGCAGCGGCGAAGCCGGCCGAGAGGACCAGAGAGCCGAAAGCCATGAAGCGCCAGTTCCTGGCCTGCAGACGGGCCGAACCGATGCGCTCGTCCCAGACCTGTGCGGCCTTTTGATAGGGCGTCTCAGGTTCGGGAGATTTACCGTAGTGGGCGGCGGGTCGTTTGAAGAGGCTCATGAGCGGTCACTTTCGGAAAGGTTGACGGAAGAGCCGCCGCCATGGCTGTCGCCGGATTTGACGGCGTGGGCGGCCAGCGTTGTTCCATGCGCGAGGGACTGGTGGCGCTTCATGCGCTTGGCCCAGTCAGGCGGGCCGGCGCCATGCGCCGCGGCTGCCTCGCTCGCTGCTCCAGAGCCTGGGATCGTGCCCATGGTCGAGGAGCCACCGGTCGCGCCGAACGTCGCCCTGGCACCATCGGAGAAGCTGGACTTGACGCTCTCGGCCGCGCGCGAAGCCGCGCGCTTCAACGGCGAGGCCGTCGCTGAGCCGGCAGCACGGGCGACGCCGCCAAGGCCGGAAGTGACGCCGGCAGCGCCGGACTGGCCGAATGAGGCGACGCTATAGGCCGCGGCGGCGCCACCAGCAGCGGACGCGCCACCACGCACGGCGGCCGCGCCACCGGACATCGCTGCCGCCCCTCCCTTCAGGGCAAGGCCCGCGGCCCCGCCTGCGGCGAGCGCGGCGCCACCGACCGCGAGACCGGTGCCGACCGCCGCGCCGGCGCCGAGCTGGGGACCGCCACTGACAAGACCGGAGGCGATGCCAGGGCCGAAGATGCCGAGGCCGAGCAGCGAGAGCGCGGCGAGAACGACAGCCATGGCGTCGTCGATGGTGGGGGTCTGCCCGCCGAAGCCTTGCGTGAATTGGCTGAAGAGCGTCGAGCCGATACCGATGATGACAGCGAGGACCAGCACCTTGATGCCAGAGGAAATGACGTTGCCGAGCACGCGTTCGGCCATGAACGCGGTCTTGCCGAACAGACCGAACGGGATCAGCACGAAGCCGGCGAGCGTCGTCAGCTTGAACTCGATCAGGGTGACGAAGAGCTGCACCGCCAGGATGAAGAAGGCGAGGATGACCAGCGCCCAGGCGAAGAGCAGGCAGGCGATCTGGATGAAATTCTCGAAGAACGAGATCCAGCCCATCAGGTCGGAGATGGATTCGAGCAACGGGCGCGCGGCGTCGAGGCCAGTTTGGGCGACCTTACCGGGCCGCATCAGGTCCTGAACGGAGAAGCTCGTTCCTGATCCCTTCAGGCCGAGGCCGGCGAAGGATTCGAAGATGATCCTGGCGAGGTTGTTCCAGTTGCTGATCAGATAGGCGAAGACGCCGACGAACAACGTCTTCTTCACCAGGCGGGCGATGATGTCGTCATCGGCGCCCCAGCTCCAGAACAGGGCCGCGAGCGTTACGTCGATGACGATCAAGGTCGTCGCGATGAACCCGACTTCACCGCCCAGGAGGCCGAAGCCGGAATCGATATAGGAGGTGAAGACCCCGAGGAAATTGTCGATGACGCCTGCGCCGCCCATGGTTCACTGTCCTTCAGCCGACGGGGCAGCAGGCGACGGCGACCGGCCGAGGAAGCGGTCGCGGGTCTGCGCCCACACGCGCATGCATTCGGGGTCGCTGGCGGCGGCCTGACCAAGCTGCTGGCACCGGCGTTGTCCCTCGCGCAGCGGATCTCGCGCGGGTTCGACAGCACGGGTGGGCTCCGCGACCGGAGTCGTTTCTTTCCGGGTCATCTCGATCGCGGTCGCGGTGAGGGCGATCGCGACGAAGACCAAGGCGCCCAACCGGGCCAGCATCTTGCTGTCCATGGTTGCGTCCTCAGTTGCCGTTGCCGAACATCCGGGCGTTGCCCGGCTGGTAGCCGGAGCCCGGCGTCAGGAATCGGCGACGCTGCTCACGGCCCTGGTCGGCGGCGGTCGCACGTTCGACCTCTGTGATGGCGGAGGCGCGGCCGTTCGCCGAGATCACAGCGACCAGGTCGGAGAGCTGCTGGGACTGAAGCGCGAGGAGTTGATTGCCGGCCTGCGTCGCTTGCAATGCGCCGGTCGCGCCCTGGCTCTGACTGACGAGCGAGGACATCTCGGTGCGGTTGCTGTCGATATTCGTGACGACGCCGGCCTGCACGCGCATCGCGTCCTGCAAGCCGCCGACGGTCGTCTGCCAGCGCGCGCGAGCGTCCGACACCAATTGAGCGTCGGTCGAAGAGAGCGACACCCGCCCGTAACGCTGCTGGAACATCTGATCGACGTTCTGGACGTTGAACGCGATGTTCTGCGCTTGCTGCAGGAGCTGCTGAGTGCGCTGCACATTCTGCTGGAGCTGCTGCAGCGAGTTGTACGGGAGGCTCGCGAGGTTGCGCGCCTGGTTGATGAGGCTCTGCGCCTCGTTCTGGAGCGAGCGGATCTGATTGTTGATCTGCTCGAGCGAGCGCGCCGCGGTCAGGACGTTTTGTGCGTAGTTGGTGGGATCGTAGACGATGCCACCGAAGCCGAATTGCGCGTGCGCCGGTGCGATCAGCATCGGCGATGCGGCAAGCGGCATCGCCAGGAGGAAGGCCGCGAGCGACAGCGCGCGCGGACGTGAACGGTGGGCAATCATGGTTGTGGCTCCTTTTCTGGCTGCTGGGGGATGAGGTTGCTGAGGTCCGGGATGAGATCGGCCGCCCACTCCGCGCCGCGCAGACGCAGCCAGGCTGCGAGGAAGCGGCCGCGGCCGTGCTCTTCGACGGTGCGCGCGATCTCGGTCTGGTCGGCCTTGGAGGATGCCGCGACGAGCGCGAGGCCGACTTCGGAGAGGCCCAGCTCGAAGAGCCGATTGCCCCTGCGGCTCTGGCAGTAATAGTCGCGCTTGGGCGTGGCGCGCGCGAGGATCTCGATCTGCCTGTCGTTCAAGCCGAAGCGCCGATAGATCGCGGTGATCTGCGGCTCGATCGCGCGTTCGTTCGGTAGAAGCAGCCGAGTCGGGCAGCTCTCGATGATCGCCGGCGCGATGTCGCTGTTATCGATGTCGGAGAGCGATTGCGTGGCGAAGATGACGCTGGCGTTCTTCTTGCGCAGCGTCTTCAGCCACTCGCGGAGCTGGCTGGCGAAGGCGTCGTCATCGAGGGCGAGCCAGCCCTCGTCAATGATGAGCAGCGTCGGCGAACCGTCGAGGCGGTCGCCGATGCGGTGGAAGAGATACGAGAGCACCGCGGGCGCAGCGCCCGTGCCGACCAACCCCTCGATCTCGAAAGCCTGGACGGATGCGGAGCCGAGATGTTCGACTTCCGCGTCGAGCAGCCGCCCATAAGGACCGCCGACGCAATAGGGCCGCAGCGCCTGCTTCAGGTCGTTCGATTGCAGCAGGACCGTAAGACCGGTGATCGTGCGTTCCTCGACCGGCGCGGACGCCAGCGAGGTCAGCGCCGACCAGAGGTGCTCCTTCACGTCGGGCGTGATGGGGATGCCTTCGCGGGTGAGGATCGCGACGATCCAGTCCGCCGCCCAGGCGCGCTCCGGCGTGTCGTGGATGCGCGCCAGCGGCTGGAGCGACACCGAGGCGTCGACGCCCTCGGTGAGATCGCCGCCGAGATCGTGCCAGTCGCCACCCATGGCGAGCGCGGCCGCGCGGATCGAGCCGCCGAAGTCGAAGGCAAAAACCTGGGAGCCTTCGTAGCGCCGGAACTGCAAGGACATGACGGCGAGCAGCACGGACTTGCCGGCGCCGGTCGGTCCGACGACAAGCGTGTGGCCGACGTCGCCGACATGAAGAGAAAACCGGAACGGGGTCGAGCCCTCGGTCTTGCCATACAGCAAGGGGGGCGACCCGAAGTGCTCGTCCCGTTCCGGCCCCGCCCACACCGCCGACAGCGGGATCATGTGGGCGAGATTCAGCGTCGAGATGGGCGGCTGGCGCACGTTGGCGTAAACGTGCCCGGGCAATGAGCCCAGCCATGCATCGACGGCATTGATGGTTTCGGTCATGGCCGTGAAATCGCGGCCTTGAATCACCTTCTCGACGAGTCGCAGTTTCTCGCTCGCGATGCGCGGATCGGTGTCCCAGACCGTGATGGTCGCGGTGACATAAGCTTCGCCCGCGTAGTCGGCGCCGAGTTCCTGAAGCGCGAGGTCCGCGTCCACGGCTTTGTTAGACGCGTCGGTGTCAACGAGGGCGGACGCCTCGTTGGTCATCACCTCCTTGAGGATCGCGGCCATCGACTTGCGCTTGGCGAACCATTGCCGCCGGATCTTGGTGAGCAGCTTGGTCGCGTCGGTCTTGTCGAGCAGGATCGCGCGCGTCGACCAGCGATAGGGAAAGGCGAGACGGTTCAGATCGTCGAGGATGCCGGGCGTGGTCGCGGTCGGGAATCCGACGATGGTGAGAATGCGCAGATGCGCGGTCCCGAGCCGCGGTTCCAGGCCGCCGGTCAGTGGCTGATCGGCGAGCAGCGCATCGAGATAGATCGGGGTTTCCGGCACGCGGACGCGGTGCCGGTTCGTCGATACGGTCGAATGCAGATAGGTCAGCGTCTCGACGCTATCGAGCCAGGCGCATTCGGGCATGAATCCGTCGAGCAGCGCGATGACGCGATCGGTGCGATCGACGAAAGTCTTCAGCACCTCGTTCGGATCAATGCCGCCGCGCTCGCGGCCTTCATAGAGCCAAGCCTCCGTGCGCGCGGCGTCTTCGGCCGGCGGCAGATAGGTGATGGTGAGGTAGTAGCTGGAGACGTAATGCGCGCCGGCCTCCTCGAAATCGGCTTTGCGCTCGGCATCGAGCAGCGCGGAGGCGGCGTCGGGAAAGAGGCTCGACGGATAGGTCGACGCCTCGTGGCGCTGCGCCTCGACGAAGATCGCCCATCCGGTGCCGAGACGGCGGAAGGCATTGTTGAGCCGACCGGAGACGGCGACCAGCTCGGCGGCGACTGCCGAGTCGAGATCGGGACCGCGGAAGCGCGCGGTGCGCTGGAAGGAGCCGTCCTTGTTGAGGACAACGCCTTCGGCGACGAGCGCAACCCAGGGCAGATAATCGGCCAATCGCGTGGCAGTGCGGCGATATTCGGCGAGGTTCATCATGGCAGCGCGCCTCCTCAGACGGACAGGTGAGCGGGGATGCGCAGGTGACGGCGGCCGACCTCGACGAAGAGCGGGTCGCGCTTGGCCGCCCACACCGCCGCGAAATGGCCGATGGCCCAGATCGCCAGGCCGACGAGCCAGAGGCGGAGGCCGAGTCCGACGGCGCCGGCGAGCGTGCCGTTCATGATGGCGATCGCGCGCGGGGCACCGCCGAGCAGGATGTGCTCGGTCAGCGCCCGGTGAACCGGGACGGTGAATCCCGGGACTTCGGCAAGCTGTTCGAGAACGGCCGTCATCAGACCAGCGCCCCGCCGCCGAATGAAAAGAACGACATGAAGAAGCTCGACGCGGCGAAGGCGATCGACAGGCCGAAGACGATCTGGATGAGCCGGCGGAAGCCGCCCGAGGTGTCGCCGAACGCGAGCGTCAGGCCAGTGACGATGATGATGATGACGGCGATAATCTTGGCGACCGGCCCTTCGATCGATTCCAGGATCGATTGCAACGGCGCTTCCCAGGGCATGGACGAGCCCGAGGCGTGCGCGGCCTGCGTGAACATAAGGGTGAGGGCAACGGCCGCGGCCGCATTGGCCATGGTGCGGCAGCCGCGCGAAAGCGTGCGGATCATGATGGTTCTCCTGTTGGGTTGGGGGTCGCTGGCGTGGTGCGGTAATCGCCGTCAGGGCCGAGGCCCTCGACGCGGGCAAGTTCCGCGAGCCGGCGCTGCGCGCCGCGGCCCGACAGGACAGCGACGAGATCGATCGTCTCGGCGATCAGGGCGCGCGGGACAGTGACGACGGCTTCCTGGATGAGCTGCTCGAGACGGCGCAGTGCACCGATGCCGGTGCCGGCGTGGATGGTGCCGATGCCGCCAGGGTGACCGGTGCCCCAGGCTTTGAGGAGATCGAGCGCTTCGGAGCCGCGGACCTCACCGATGGGGATGCGATCGGGGCGCAGGCGCAGCGAGGAGCGGACCAGCTCGGAGAGCGTGGCGACGCCATCCTTGGTGCGCATCGCAACGAGGTTCGGCGCGCTGCATTGGAGCTCGCGCGTGTCTTCGATGATGACGACGCGGTCTTCGGTCTTCGCGACCTCGGCCAGCAGCGCGTTGGTCAGCGTCGTCTTGCCCGTCGACGTGCCGCCCGCAACCAGAATGTTGGCGCGCGAGGCGACGGCGTCGCGGAGGACCACGGCCTGATCGGCCGACATGATGCCGGCGACCACATAGTCGTCGAGGGTGAAGACAGCGACGGCGGGCTTGCGGATCGCGAAGGCCGGCGCTGCGACGACGGGCGGTAGCAAGCCTTCGAACCGCTCGCCGGTCTCCGGCAGCTCGGCTGAGACCCGAGGGCTGCGCGGATGGACCTCGGCGCCGACGTGGTGCGCGACGAGGCGCACGATGCGCTCTCCGTCAGCCGCGGACAGCCGTTCACCCGTATCGGCGAGTCCCTCGGACAGCCGATCCACCCAGAGGCGACCGTCCGGGTTCAGCATGACCTCGACGACGGAGGGGTCTTCGAGCAGATGTGTGATGGTTGCGCCGAGCGCGGTGCGGAGCATGCGCGCACCGCGCGCGAACGCCTCCGGCTTCTGGCTGGTAGTGGTCACTTCTGCCCCGCTTTCTCACGGGGCTGAAAAGATGATCCCCGGATCGGGGTGATTAAAAGAGCCCTGAATCAGGCCACTTCAACAAATATCGGTCGTAGTAGTAGCGTAGCGTGCAAATACAGGAGAACGGCGGCGCGGCGCTGATCTTGATCGAGCGTCGGTAGATTCTATGAGGCGCCCTCAACGTCGGTGGTGGGCGACTCGCCGACATCTTCCGAAATCTCCTGCCGAAGTTTCGGGCCTTGCGCCAGACGACGTCCAAGCGCCGAGATGAAGCCTTCGTATCGCTCTGCCGCCTTGGCGCGCGCCGCCTGAGCTGCGGGCTCTGGAAGCGCTGGCGTGGTGGCCAGCCAGAACCGAATGAAGACGGCCATCGTTTCGACGGTGATGCCGACATCGCGCTCCATGCGCGTGAGACGGCGATCGATCTGGTCGAGGCGCTTACCGACCACAGCTTCGCGCCGTTCGGCATCGTCCGGCGACAGAAACGAGGCAATGGCGGCCTCGGCGATCAGCGACAGCGATTGCTCGCGCCGCGCTGCGTAGTCGGACAACAGCGCCATGACCTCGGGGTCGAGATACACGGAAATCTGCGCCTTTTTCTTGCGTCCCGTCACGGCGCTACAGCTCCATGCCATCGTTCGGATCGAGCGAGACCTGGCGGGCGACGCCCCGCATGACGCGCGTCATGCGTTGATTGCGCGTGGCGTCATCCTCGGTCTCGTCAGGCAGATCGATCTCGAACTCGTTGTCGATCGGCGCCTTCTTCTCGACGGGCTTCACCCGGTTGAGCTCGGGCTGGTGACGACGCTCGGACTCGGTTGGATCTTCATCTTCGCCCACGCTCGACACCTCTGCGGCCTCGTTGCCGGTGTCGGGACGCGTCGGGATCGGCAGCTTGCTCCAATCATCGGGCCGACCCTCGGCGGGTCGCGCCAGTTCGGGCGGCGCGAGGATGCGCTCCTTGAAGCGGGCGTCTTCGTAATAGCGCGCCTTCTTCGCGCGGATCGGCGGCGTGCCGGCAACCATGACGATCTCATCGGTGGGCGGAAGCTGCATGATCTCGCCTGGCGTCAGGAGCTGACGCGCGGTTTCCGAACGCGACACCATGAGATGGCCAAGCCAGGGCGATAACCGATGGCCGGCATAGTTCTTCATCGCGCGCATCTCGGTCGCGGTGCCGAGCGCATCGCTGACCCTTTTCGCCGTTCTTTCGTCGTTGGTGGCGAAGGAGACGCGGACATGGCAGTTGTCGAGGATCGAGTTGTTTGGGCCGTATGCCTTCTCGATCTGGTTCAGCGACTGCGCGATCAGGAACGCTTTCAATTGATAGCCCGCCATAAAGGCCAACGCGGACTCGAAGAAGTCGAGGCGACCGAGCGCGGGAAACTCGTCGAGCATGAGCAACAGGCGATGACGCCCGGCCTTCGCCTGCAGGTCCTCGGTGAGGCGCCGCCCGATCTGGTTGAGGATGAGGCGGATGAGCGGCTTGGTCCTGGCGATGTCGGAGGGCGGCACGACGAGGTAGAGCGTCGTCGGCCGAGCGCCGCCGACCATATCGGTGATGCGCCAGTCGCACCGCCTGGTGACTTCGGCCACGACCGGATCGCGGTAAAGGCCAAGGAAGGACATGGCGGTCGACAGGACGCCGGAGCGTTCGTTGTCCGACTTGTTGAGGAGTTCGCGCGCCGCGCTCGCGATGACGGGGTGAGGTCCCGCCTCGCCAAGGTGGCTGGTCTTCATCATCGCAGCCAGCGTCGACTCGATCGGGCGCTTCGGATCAGAGAGAAAGCCCGCGACGCCGGCGAGTGTCTTGTCGTCCTCGGCATAGAGGACGTGGAGGATCGCGCCGACCAGCAGCGCGTGGCTGGTTTTCTCCCAGTGATTCCTCTTTTCGAGCGAGCCTTCGGGGTCGACCAGGATGTCCGCGATATTCTGAACGTCCCTCACTTCCCATTCGCCGCGGCGCACCTCGAGCAGCGGATTGTAGGCTGAAGATTTCGGGTTGGTCGGATCGAACAGCAGCACCCGGCCGTGCCGGGCGCGAAAGCCGGCGGTGATCTGCCAGTTCTCGCCCTTGATGTCGTGAACGATGGCTGAGCCCGGCCAGGTCAGCAGCGATGGCACGACCAGGCCGACGCCCTTACCCGATCGTGTCGGCGCGAAGCACAGAACATGCTCCGGGCCGTCGTGGCGGAGATAGTCGCGCTCATAGCGTCCAAGCACGACGCCATCAGGGCCGAGCAGTCCGGCCGACTTCACCTCCCCCTTTTCGGCCCAGCGCGCGGAACCGTAAGTCTCGGCGTTCTTCGCTTCGCGGGCGCGCCTCACGGACATGCCGATGGCGACAGCGATCGCGATGAACCCGCCCGACGCCGAGATCATGCCGCCCTTGGCAAAGATCTCCGGCGCATAGGCGTCGTAGAAGTACCACCACCAGAAGATCGTGGGCGGATAGTAGATCGGCACGCCCGACAGGACGAACCAAGGCTGGCCTAGTTGCGCCTGAAAGCCGAGGCTCCAAGCGACATACTGCGTCGCGGCCCAGGTGGTGATGAGCACGATTAGGAAGACGACCGTGATTTGCCCCCAGAGGATTTTGGTCGCTGACATGCGGCGGTCCTTTCTTGATTGGCGTTAAAGGCCGAGCCCGCGCTTTCGGCCGAAGCTCCAGTCGACGCCGCCGTCGTTGCGGCCGATGCCGGAGACATGGCGTCCGAGATGCTTTTCGAGTGACGGCGACCACGGCACGAGCTGGAAGCCAAGGCCGTCGTCGATCATGGCGAAGCGACCCGATGCCAGCGACAGGCGCCTCCGGTATTCGCCCGCGACATACTCTCCGGTCCCTGCTGGCTTGAACGGTTGGCCCGTCTCCGTCGCGAGCTTGCTGGCAGCGGCCTCAATCTCGCGGCGGCGGAGCGTGTCGATCAGGTTGCGAGTGAAGGTGACGCTGCTGCCGCGACGTTCAGCCAGACCTTGCCCGATAAGGTGTTCGGCACGCTTCTCCATCGCTTGCCGCACTTCGGCGCCGAACCCGGCCTCGGACGTGGCAACGGGCTCGCGCGCGATAGCCTGACGGTCGAGCCAAGTCGCGCCGCTGGCCGTCACTTGACCGCCGAGATCGAGATCCGAACGGACAGCAAGCGCAACACGGCGCTGGCCGCGCGCGTCATCGAATTTCCGCAGCTCGACGATGGAGCCCGGCGTGCTGTCGCCGGCGGCGTCGAGATCGGAGAGCTTGATGTGATGGCTGCGGCCATCCACGCCGTCGACCACGGCATAGGCCGTGCCCTTCAGCTCGTCGTCGAGGCCGCGCGCCACGAGCCGCCCGACGATCGGCGTGTCAAGGCTTTCGGCCGCCAGAACGAAGTTCGCGGAGCCGCGCTCGATGCCGCGATCCGTCAGCGCACGGTGCATACGCTTGATGATGTCGCCGCGCCCACCGAGCTCGCGCATCGTCGCCTCGGCCTTGTCGTCGATCATCCATTGGCCGGGCCCGATTTCGCTGGCGAGGCCGAGGCTTTCGAGCTTGCGCAGGCGGCCCACCTTCTCGACGCTATAGGCGTCCGGCTTGCGGCCGGCCTCCGGCGCGACGTCGATGACGCCGGTCTTGCCGGCGTCGCGGACGAGCTGGCGATCGAGCTGCGTCCAGCGCTCCGCCTCGATCTGGCTTTCCAGGGAGCGGCGGATGTCGAGGTCCGTGCGCGGCCCCAGCTCCTGCGTGATGAGACCGCGCGCCCGGTCGCGCATCCCCTCCTTGATGTAGTCGCGCGAGATCACGAGGTCCTGGCCGTCCTCGCGAACGCCGCGCACGATCAGGTGGACGTGGGGATGCTCGGTGTTCCAGTGATCGACGGCCACCCAGTCGAGCCGGGTGTCGAGATCCTTCTCCATCTGCGAGACCAGGTCGCGAGTGAAGGATTTGAGGTCCGACATCTCCCCGGCGTCGTCCGGTGAGACGATGAATCGGAAATGATGGCGATCGTCCTCGCACCGCTCCGCGAAGGCACGCCCATCCGCTTCCTCCGTTCCCGACCCGAACAGGCGCGCCTTCTCTCCGTCCCGGGTGACACCATCGCGGCGCAGATAATTGAGATGCGTGCCCAGCGGCGCGGCGCGAGCCGAATGTCGGACGACGCGCGCCTTGATGACTGCGCCGCGCGTGCGTGCGGTGATGAAACGGTTCGCCTGGACGCTGGCGCGCTGGCCGCGTCCAAAGCGGGACCGGCTCGCCGACACGACGCGGCCTGAACGAGACACGCCGCCGCCGGCCTTCTTCGCCGCGGCGAGCGCCTGCGCGATGAACGGTCTGGCGGACTGCGCTTTGGTCGAGCGGATGCGCCCAGGCCGGATGCGAAACTCGTGGTCATCGGCCATGACGCCGGCCTGCAATGTGCGAAAGATCGAAAAGATGCAGCGTCTTAAGGCTGAGCTGCACATTGCGCGCCAGCGTGGCAATGTGCGCAGCGCGCGAGAAAATCCAAGAAAAACAACCGCCCAACCGACGCACAATGTGCGCGCTTTTATCCTGCCATCGTGCGGTTGTTTTGGCTGCCTCCCTCCCGTCCGCTCTCCATACTGCGCAGCGATACGAGAAAGCACGAAGGATGCTTGCCGTGCTCATCGTGGCGCGTCCTGGTCGGAGCGTGCGACGACAACGGGCGCAGCCGGTGTTTCGGTGCGATCGGGCGGACGCGCCGTGACGGAGGATCGGCTGTCGTCCGAATGCTCACGGTTCGACGGTGGAACCGCAGAACGGGCGTCGGCGGAACGCACGACGAAGAGCGGCGCCTCACGCCAATCCGGCAGCCGTGGCGGTGCAATGGGCGGTGCGGCGGACGGCGATGTCGCGCCGAGCTGGGGAGCAATCAGCGCGACATAGGCCCGCGTTTCGGCGGGCAGAGCGCGGCCGGTCTGAAGGTGCTCGTCATAACGGCCGGGGCCTGCATTATAGGCCGCCAGCATCGCCGGAATCGTACCATAGCGATCGTACATCTCGCGCAGATAGGCTGTGCCCGCGAGGATGTTGTCGCGTGGATCATAGGGGTCGCAGCCAAGGCCATAGCGCAGCCGAAGACCGGCCCAGGTGTCGGGCATGACCTGCATCAGGCCCATCGCGCCGGCCGACGAAATGGCACGCACATCGCCGGCGCTTTCGGCGCGTTTGACGGCGATGATCCATCCTTCAGGAACGCCGAAGCGTTGCGAGGCTTCGGTGACGAAGGCTGCATGCGGATCGATGGAGACCGTGCGCGGCGCCGGGACGGATTGCGCCAGAGCAGCGCTGATGCCGCTCGTCTCGACAAGCATGCCGCAAAGGAGAAGGAGAGCCATGCGGCGGGTGGATTGATGCCGCCCGCGCGCACTCCGTTGGCTCGTCGATGATCGGCGAGCAAACATCGATCAGTCCTTCTCGGCGCGGTCGCGCGGACGCGACCAGTGCAGCGACCAGGACGTCTTGTCGTCGCCGTTCTGGAAGAGGTTGGCGCGGATCGGCTGCGCGAACGTGGGGTCGTCGAGCTGGATCGAGACGAAGTCGCCCGCCTTGTCGCTGGAGCGTTTCCAGCCGGCGCCGATCTCCGGGCCTTCCTCGCTCTCGGCGTGAACGCGGTAGTCCGGCGCGTTCTCGGTGTCGCTGGCTTCGGCCGTCACGATCGCGACGGCGAGGTCGAGGCTGAGCGTGCGGATGCGCCCGGAATAACCGGACTTCAGCTTCGTGAACTCTCCGATCTGTGTCATGCGATACTCCTGTCTTTCGTGGTGCGGTGATGAGAAGAGCGACGGTGCGAACGCCGCCGGTCGCGCGCTCACCGCGTCGACGCGCGCCATTCGAAACGCCCGGTTCCCTCCTCGTCGGTCCACAGCGGGACGGCGCGGCCGATGATCTGGTCGGAGTCGGTAAGCCCGAAGTAGCGGCCGTCCATGCTGTCGCTGACCTGCCAGTTCATCAGGAAGGCTTGGCCTGTCGGGATGCGGCGGCACCCTTGCCAGATTGGCAGAGGGCGCCCGATGCGATCGCGCTTGAGCGCCGCGCCGACTTCGACGCCATCGACGGTGATGGTGAGGTTCGAGCGGCAGACGGTTTGCCCGGAGACGCCGAGAATTCGCTTCAACAGCGGAACGCCCTTCGGCAGGTAGCCGCGCTCGGCGAGAAAGGTCGCGAGCGGCTCGGGCGCGTCGACGGCGACAAGATCGGTGACTTCGAACGGCCCATCGAAGTCGATCGTGTAGAAGCCGATCGGTGCGCTGGCAGACGCGTTCCACATCAGCTTGGTCGGCATCGGCGTGAGCGCCGGATAGCCGACGCCCATCGTCGCGAACGCCATGACGAGGAAGAGTCCAGAGCGCATCACAGCTCGATCCTCCGGCGCAGGAGGAAGGCGCGATGCTGGTCGAGCGTGTAGGCGCGCGGCTGATGGCCTGCGGCCATCCGGTTATGGACGTGCTGCCAGTGTTCCGGCGAAACCGCGTCCGCCTCGATGCCGATCGCTTCGATTGCATCGACGTGGCGGAGCACATCTTCGACCTTCGGCCAGCCGTCGATCTTCAGCAGGATTTCGCCGCCGGGCCGCACGAAGGGCAACGTCTGGTAGCGCTCGCCCGGCTGGCCCGCGCGCACGATGTCGATGCGCGAGATAATGGTACCAAAGTCGTTCGCCGCCCAACGCACGAAAGCGAACACGGTGTTGGGGCGGAAAGAGACGACGCGCCGGCGGCGGTCGAGGATCTGTTCGTGCGCCTCGCGACCGAACCTGATCCAGTATTCGATCTTCTTCTCGATCCACGTCAGTTCGACGTGCGTCATGTCATCGTGCGAGAGCGCCGACGGCGTCGGGCCGCCGCGCACGCGGGGAGCCGCGATGCCGGTCATGAGGGGTCTCCTTCGGTCGGGGGGAATTCGCGCGCGAGCAGCTCGCGCAGCATGTCGGCGACAGTGACGCCCCGGCGGAAGGCGGCGATCTTGATCCGCCCCCGCAGCTCGGGTGTTACGTCGATGGTGAGGCGAGCGGTGAACGCGGTGACGTCGGTCGCGCGCGGCGCGGTGTCGGCGGCCTTGATCCATTGATCGGGGTCGGCAGGTCGCGCGGCAAAGCTGCGGCGGGATGATCGCTCGGTCATTGAGCGCCCCCGCCGATCCGAAGGCGGATGAGTTCGTCAGCAAGCGCCGCGATCTCGCGTGCGGCTGATGTGGCGTCGTCGAGTTCGGCAGCGAGGAGGCCCGTCTGCGCCGCTGCGGCGAAGGCGATGCGCTGGCCGATGGTGGTCGCGAGAACTGGTGGATCGTGATCGGCGAGGGTTTCGGCCGTCTCGCGGGCAAGGATGGTGCGCGCGCCGCAGCGATTGAGCGCAAAGCGCGCGACCAGCTCCGGGCGGTAGATGCGCGCTTCTCGCAGCAACGCCAGCATCTCGGCCGAGGCCCAGCCGTCGAGCGGCGACGGTTGCACCGGGATCAGGACGAGATCGGCAGCAAGCAATGCCGAGCGCATAAGCGCGGCGATGCGCGGCGGTCCGTCGATGACGACGTGATCGACATCCTTCGCCAGTTCCGGCGCTTCGCGATGGAGCGTGTCGCGCGCCAGGCCGACGACGCCGAAGAGGCGGGGCAGTCCCTCATGGCTGCGCTGTTGCGACCAGTCGAGCGCCGAGCCCTGCGGGTCCGCGTCGATGAGCGTGACGCGCTTACCGCGGGCGGCGAGCTCGCCAGCGAGGTTGAGCGCAAGCGTCGTCTTGCCAACGCCGCCCTTCTGATTGAGGAACGCGACGATCATCGCGCACCTCCGGGCCGCCCACCGAACGGAAGCTGGTCGGCCGCCAGCGGCTCGCTTCCCTCCCGGCCCGCTTTGGCCGAGGGAGCGCCGAAGGCCGGCATTTCGCCTGTGGCGCGGAGGTTGTTCGCGGCGTTGCGGATGAGATTGTCCACATCGCGCACGCGCTCTTCAAAGTTAGATTCTTGGTTAGTCTCTAAGTTAAGGGCGCGATTCCGCGCGTGATTTCCATAGCTTAGGCGTGGTTTGGGTTCCCGATAGCACGAGCCTCGGGTTCCCGATGGCACGATAGTGCGGGTTCCCGATAGCACGATCGTTCCCACAGCTTTTCCACAGGCCGCCAGAGGCTCGAAGGCGAGCAGCGTGCGTCCGCTGATTTCCATTTCGAGTGAGAGGGCGTAGCCGGGCAGCGGTTGGCGCCGCACGATGTCGCGCAGTTCGAAGGCGAAGCGTTTGAACGGCGACAGGCTGCCGGATTTGAGATGGAGATGACGTAGGTCGAAGCGCCAGCCATCGCGCTGGCGGCCGCCGTGCTTACGCACGACGCGGTAGAGCCAGCGGTCGAGACCGCCGGTGAGATCGAAGTAAGCGGGGTCGATAGTGAGGACGAGCGCGTCGTCCAGCACGGCCTTGTAGAACCAGTCCGGAACGATCAGCTCGATGCCGTCAGGGCGGCCATTGCGATCGGTGCGCTCCTGCCATTCGTTGATCCAGGAGAACCGATGTCGGCGCCCCTCGGTCGGCTGACGGATTGACGTCGCGACGGTCGTCGATTGCAGGCGATCCAACGCGGCCTTCAGCCGCTGATAGTCGCGCAGTGAAGTGCCGCGTCCGACGTAGTTCAGAATCTCATACGGCGTCGCCGCCATCAGGCGCGAGGTGCGTAGTCCGGCGTCGCGCGCCTCGACGATCTGGCTCGCGGCCCAGATCAGGATGTCGGCATCCCAGATCGTCGCCATGCCATGGTCGGGCACGGCTTCGACGCGAATGGTGACGTCGCCGGATGAAAAATCGATGGGGGCGACGCGGTGGGATTTGGAGAGGGAGAAAAAGGGGTAGGCCATGAGATCCTGCGCGTCTCGTGGCGCGAAGTCACCGGGGCGCGCTCGAAACAGATCGAGCTGTCCGCGCTCCGAAGGGTATCGACGCCGCACCGCCATGAAGGGACCGGATGCGATCAGCGTGCGTGTCGGCCGGCGACTTGGCCGGTCGGTGAAGTATGGCGCTTTGCCGGAAGGACGGAGCCGCGCGGATCGGAGGTCGAGGTGACGGCGCCGCGCGCGGCCCAGGATTCGAGATCGCCGACAGAGTAGACGACGCGGCCACCCAGTTTGCGGTAGGCTGGGCCAGTGCCGTAGGTGCGGTGTTTCTCCAGCGTGCGCGCGGAAAGGCTGAGGAATTCAGCGGCTTCCTTGGTCCGCAGGTAGCGTGGCGGGAGCGCGGCGGTATCGGGTCGCATGGAGCGTGCCTCCGTGGGTTTGCTGGGGGCCGCTGGCAATCAGCGGCTGACAGAGACCACGGTGGCGGAGGACAGTCGGCTGCGGGGATGGGGAAGATTGGGGGGCCAAAAAACCCCACCCCTCGAAAGGGCGGTTACGACCGACGGCGATGGCGCAAGAGCTGCCGGTAGCCGCCGCCTATCATAATGGCGGCGCTTTCGACCAATCCGATAACGGCGTCGCGCAGCGGTGAAGTCTTCCACGGATCGGCGGAGACGCGCGTATCTCCGAATATCGCTTGGGCGATTTCGCGATAGCTGGCGCCGTGCTCGCGGCCGTCGGTTGCCTGCAACATCAGCCGCAGGCGTCGTCGTTGCTGTTTGGTTATGCGCGTGTCTTTGACAGACGGGCGTCCGCGTAACGACTGCCAGAATCTGGTGGCTGCCTCGATGTGTCCGAGTGTGTCATCGCCAAGCGGTATGAGCACGGCGAGCGGAGACTGAGGCGTACTGCCGGGAAGGAAGAGAAGCTCAACGCCGCTGACGCTATGTAACGCGTAGAGACCTTCCGGGCTAAGGCGTTGATCGCCAAGGTCGGCGAGTGGCGTAAATGACGATAGAGACTGGACGGCGGGCGGGAGTGTAACTGCAAGGACGGCGGAACTGGCGCTGGTTGACCAGAACACGTCCTGTAGCAGAGACGATAGGCTCGGTGAGGCGGCGAAATCGCAACCCCCAATGTCGCTCGGCCTCGTGCGACAGTGGAGTAGTCTCAAGATTTTCCGCGATCAGCCTATCGTAAAGGTGCTGATACTCGATTGACCTGCGCAAGCACTCCCACGCGAGTCCTTCTGTCGTCAACGCATCGAAATAGTCGTAACTCGTTCGATTGCGCCAGTTGGAAGTATCCGGCTTCATTGATCAGCTCCCGCCGATAATGCGAACTTAGAGCGATCAACGATTCCGGCTTGCTATCTGAGGTGGAAGCCATGGCCCGTGCATCGCGCGATGCGTCGGGTGCATCACGGTTCAGGTAGGGCACGGATGTCCGCTAGTTGGCCGACCCGCGTAGCAGTTGTCGATAGCCGGAGTGCGTCATCCACTCCGCGCGCGCGAGATGAGTGTCGTGAACGCGCTTGGCGCGATCAGGCTCGGCCTCGGGGTCGATGCCGAAAATCACCTGCACGGCCTCCCGCCAATCCGCACCATCAGCGGTCGCGTCGAGGAGGCGCATGTAGAGTTTCACATGCGCGCGGTCGTAAGCGGTCAGCTCATCCCCGCTCGGTGCCACATCTTCGAATGGGTCGATCATAGTGAATCCCTGGCCTCACAACCCAACAACGATTCAGCCAGGCATTTTACGGAAGCATTTTGACGCACGGATGCCGTGTGCGGAGCGTCAGCCGATGCGACAAGAGCATCGCGCGAAAGCAGTCGATCAGTGTTGTTTTTCCTCACGGCCATGGACGAGCAGCACACCTTGTCCTCGATCGGTGGACAGGAAGACGATGCCGGCTGCCTCCAAGGCCCGACGAACTTGATCGCGCGTGGTCTCGTACACGTCCAATCTGTTTTCAGATTCGAGGCGCTTCAACGCGGTCAAGGCTACCTGGGCGCGGTCAGCGAGCGTCTCCTGTGTCCAGCCGAGCAACGCGCGTGCGGCCCGTGATTGTCGGGCGGTGATCATGCATGATCACCTCCCACCATCACAAATACGCACGCCAGCACTACGACTATTATAGTCGTTCTTTGTGTTCGTGCGAGCAAAAATGGCGGGCTTGGGCGTTCGCTTCGGCTCCAGGCCCATGCAACTGATTCGGTCGTTGTCGAATCGGCTAGGCGAAGGCAAGTTAGGCATTCTCCCTTCCTTTCTGGTCGCCGGAAAAGGCTAGGGCCCCGGCCTTTCGGCCGGGGCCCTGAGGAGCCCGCCTTAGTCGCTGCGGCGACCGTTGGGGCGGGACCAGATGAGCGAGAAGGTGTCGCTGTCCTCGTCGTCGAAGAGGTTGGCGTAGATCGGCGCGTTGAAGCTCGGATCGTCCAGCTTCAGGCCCAGGTAATCGCGGCCTTCGATGGAGCGCTTGGACCAGGCGGCACCGATCTCGGCGCGGCCTACCAGGACCCGGTGGCTGGGGGCGTTCTCGCCGCTGGCGCGCTGGTCGGGGACGATGCGCACGCCCTTGGCCTGGACGCTGAGGGTGACGATGTCGCCGGTGAACTCGTTCGTTCCGGTCTTCTTGAAGATGCCGATGGTCGCCATGATAAGTCTCCGCTTTCCCTTTCGAGCCCGCACCATTGCGGCCTCGATGGCGATCGGTTGGCCGGAGGCGAGCGACGACACATCGCTTGCGACCGCAGCGCAGCGGAGGATGGCGCAGGCGCGACTTTGTTGTTTCGCGAGGAATGACGGCGCAGCCGGCAGGGGAAGAAAGTCGGGACCAGCCGTTGTGGCATAGGCGCTCGAGGCGCAGCCGTCCTTCGGCCAGATCAGGCCATTGAAGAGGCCGTTTTGGAGCGGGCCCTGGACGGACCGATGACGGAGACGTTGGTGACCTTCGACGATGACGCAAAGACATGGCCGAGATCACCGGCGCAACCTCGCCTTGCCCAGGCCCTGCAGTGCATCTCCCCCGTCCCGCCAGCTCGGACGGGACGCTTCGACACCAGCAGATCCTCGGCTGCGATGGTGGCGCTGCCGCCCTCCGCGCGCTCCACCCTGCCCCAACCCAAGGGCTCAGGCGACGGCCCGGATCTCCGCTCCCCTACCGGGCCAACCCGATGACGTGGACGGCTGTGTTGATTGCTCTGCTGTTCGCCTGATGGCCAACGTGATGATGATGGTGTGGCATGGTGCTCCGGCCGAAAGGCCGGGGCCGCCTCAATGGTGCTGTGGTCGCTGATCCGCGCCGCCCCGCCAGTGGATGTTACGCGTATGGGCCAAAACGGCGTGCGGGCTGGGTGAGCGAAGCGAGTAGAGCCACGGTGCCGCGTCTGGGCCTACGCATTAGAAAAGACATATGCGCAGCTCAAAGGAAGGCACAACGCCAGTCTCCGGTCAGCTCGCCCTCACATGTGGGGCCGGGCTAATCTTGTCGCGAAAATCCTAAGTTTCGCGACAAGATCATCGCCCCTGAATTTCAACGAAATCCCTGTCGCAAAAGTCGCCCGCAAAAGTCAGGGTTTCGCGACCGAGTTTTACGACACTTCCGTACCGGCGCCGACCAGCTTGCGCAGGCTAGTGGATTGAACGCGACGGTTGAGTCCGAATGTGGATTCCCGTCGGCGGTGTTGCGTGCGAGTCTTGAGGATGCGCACCGGGATTGTCGTCGAAGTAACCGCCGTTGAACGCGATCGGCTCGAAGCCATTGTGGCAGACCGCAACAGCCCCCAGAAGCACGTCTGGCGTGCCGGGATCGTGCTGGCCACCGCCGACGGGCTCGGCACGATGGCGATCATGCACGCCACAGCGAAGAGCAAGACGGCCATCTGGCGCTGGCAGGAACGGTTTGCCCAGGAGGGCGTGGATGGCCTGCTGCGCGACAAGACCCGGCCCTCGCGGGTCAAGCCTTTCGGTCCGGAGGTGGCCGAGCGGATTGTCGCTCTGACTCTCGCCGAACCGCCTGGCGAAACGACCCACTGGACCGGCCGCGCGATGGCCAAGGTCGCGGGCGTGAGCCTTTCCTACGTCCAGCGCGTCTGGCGCTCGCACGGACTTCAGCCGCATCGCATCCGCACCTTCAAGCTCTCCAACGACCCGCAGTTCGCGGCCAAAGTGCGCGACATCGTGGGCCTCTACGTCGACCCGCCGGCCCATGCCGTGGTTCTGTCGGTCGATGAGAAGAGCCAGATTCAGGCGCTGGATCGCACCCAGCCGGGCCTGCCGATGAAGAAGGGCCGCGCCGGCACCATGACCCACGATTACAAGCGGCACGGCACCACCACGCTCTTCGCTGCTCTGGACGTGCTGGAAGGCAAGGTGATCGGCCGGTGTATGCAGCGCCATCGCCATCAGGAGTTCATCCGCTTCCTCAACGCCATCGAGAAAACTGTTCCGGCGAAGAACACCGTCCACGTCATCCTCGACAACTATGCCGCCCACAAACATCCCAAGGTGATCGCCTGGCTCGCGCGCCATCCGCGCGTCACCTTCCACTTCACCCCTACCAGCGCCTCATGGCTGAACGCGGTCGAGGGGTTCTTCGCGGCGCTGACGAAACGACGCCTCAAACGCGGGGTCTTCGCCGGCATCGTCGATCTGCAGGCCGCCATCAACCGATACGTCGAAGACCACAACACCGACCCAAAGCCGTTCCAATGGAAGGCCAACCCCGACAAAATCATCGCCGCCGCAGCTCGAGGGCACCAGACGTTGGATTCAATCCACTAGTGATGTGTCCGCGGCTAGTCGAGCCACAATAGGACGTCGGGATTCAGGCAGGCATCGTCGCGATCCGAGTGGGTTTTGATGTGGCGCAGCGCTTTCCGCACCTGCTTTTGGACCCTCCAGGTTTCGATGTCCAAGAGGGCAGCCACCTCGGCGTAGGTGTGCCCTCTATACGGTTGAGGAGAAACACGCGGAGGGTGAGAGGCGGGAGGAGTGACAAAATTCCCCGCCAGCGTCTGCCTCATGCCGTAGCTCGGTTTGACTATGCAGGCTCATGTCGGAAGCGGCATCGAGCGCTTCTTCGATCGGGAGCGTGATATCGGCGAGTTTCGTCGAGCCGCGCTTCGCTCGATCGAGGATGAGGTTGCTCGCGATGCGGGTCAGATAGGCCCCGGGAGACGAGATCGTAGCCGGTCCTGATATGGCAAGGAAACGGGTGAGCGCTTCATGAGCTAGGTCGAGCGAATCGTCTGGGTTTCGGATTCTGGTCTGGAAGTATTTCCGAAGCCGAGGAAGCTCGTTGCGATAGATTTCGGCAAAATCTGAATGCGCGGCTGGCTTTTCATCCAGCACTTCGTCCCATTCCTGCCTCACGGTGTAACAGCGATCAGGCGCGGGATAGTTGTCCGGAATGGCCGGACGCCGCCATTCCGGTGATACGCACGAAGGCGGTAATACCGACGGCAACGGCACCGACGATCGAGAAGGCAAGCTGCCAGCCTTCTGACGGCATGGTGTGCTTCACAATGCCATGGGTGGCATGAAAGCCAGCGATGACGGCCGGCACGACGAACATCGCGGCGATCAGCAGACGGGCCCAGGTCGGGCGCACGGTCACGAGCAGCAATTGCCCGAAGCCGAAGGTCATGCCAGCGGCGACGAAGCCGACGAGGCCAGCGCCGAGCCATCCCGCGCCCGTGCCATAGGCCCAGGTGGCAGCGGTGATGCCCGCGAAGAACGGGAGCGCGAACACGGCAAGCGTAAAGAGCAGCCAACAGAGGAATCCGATGGCGGCTATGCTGACTAGGATGCTGACGATGATCATGGTGGTGGCTCCGTGAATGGGTGACGGATTGCGCCACCACCACCACCACGGCGCGTCTGCAAGGTTAGCAGAGTTCGAGTCGCAGTGGGAGCGGAAACGCGCAGCGTTCGCCGATTGCGCGACCCGGTTCGCCTCATGAGGCGAAGGGGTCGATTTCGCCGACAATGGCGGTTTCGTCGCCGTCGTATTCCGTTGCCGGGGTGACGGAGAGCGTGCCGTCGCCGGCTCGGTAGATGATGATCGCGGCCATCAGGGTGGTGGCGAGGCTGAAGGCGAAGGCGTGAGCGGTTTGGAGGGACATCGACCTGGCTCCTGTTTGAGCGGAGGTCCAGCCCCCGCTGACAGGCGCCCGAAGTGTCCGGCTGTTGGCCGCAATCACCGCGCAGGCAAAGCCGGAGCGGCGGCACGCGCATGCGTAGTCCGACCCTTTACGGGTTGATGGCGTCAGGCCATCGGCTGGACCAAGGATCAGCGACGAAAAGCGGGGGTGGTCGTCCGGTCAGGAGACCGTGATGTCTGTTTGCCGCGAGGCCCGTTTCTGCCGGTTCGCCCGGTCCAACCCGCATTGCCAGTGACAGATCGTCAGCGCGCGGCCTTCCAGGGGTCGATGACCTCGAGATTGGCGGCATCGAATGCACTGGTGTCGCGTGTGGCGACGACGAAGCCCTTGGCAGCCGCGATCGCCGCGACGTAGCCGTCGGGCGGCGGAAAGCCTTTCCCGGCCGCGCGAGCTTTGACGGCGAGATCCGCATAGTGACGTGCAGCATCCAGGTCGAACGGCAGGACGCGATCGGCGAACAGCTCCATCACTCCGTCAAGAGCTTCGGCGAGCCTGTCCTTGCGCTTACCGTCTGGAAGTGCGCCGATGCCGAACATCAGCTCGGCGATGGTGACGCTGGAGAGATAGAGCGTCTCCGCCGCCTGATCGTCGAGCCACGCCCGAACGGCGTCGTCGGGCGCAGGCTTCATCGCCTCCGACACGACGTTAGTGTCGAGGAGGATCACTCGAAGCTCATCGGTTTGGCGGGCGTCTTGTCGCGCGCCTGGTCGAGGACGTCGACGTCCTCATTGGTCAGGCCGATGTGGCGGCTGCGTTCCGCGAGGGCCGTGCCAAGCCGCAGGCGCGTATCGGGGCGAACGGCCGTTTCGAGGATGTCGCGCATCTCGGCCTCGGCGCTGCGGCCGTGCCGTGCCGCCCGCACCTTGAGGGCGCGGTGCGTCGCGTCGGACAGGTTCCTGATCGTGACTGCGGGCATGATAGCGCCTCCGGGGAAGTTGATAGCAGTGATAGCAAAATAGGGAATTTGCCATCATTTTTCAAGATGGCCGGTTCCGGCGGCGCTTACGCACCGCCCGAGCCGAACCGATAGACCGGGATACCCATCTTGCGGGCCTTGTCGGCGAGATTGTCCTGGATGCCGGTGCCGGGGAAGATCACGACCCCGATCGGCACGACGCTCAGCATCTGGTCGTTGCGCTTGAAGGGTGCGGCCTGGGCGTGTTTCGTCCAATCGGGCTTGAAGGCGACTTGCGGCACCTTGCGGCTGTCGGCCCAGCGGGAAGCGATCTTTTCGGCGCCTTTCGGTGAGCCGCCGTGTAGCAGGACCATGTCCGGGTGCTTGGCGTGGATCTGATCGAGCTTGGCCCAGATCTGCTTGTGGTCGACGGTGTCGCCACCCGAGAAGGCGATCTTGGGCCCGGCGGGCACGAGCACCTCGGTCTCCGCGCGCCTCTTGGCGGCGAGGAAATCCCGGCTGTCGATCATCGCGGCGGTGAGATTGCGATGGTTGACCCGTGATCCGGTGCGTTGCGACCAGGGTGAGCCGGTGGCGATTCGGTAGCGTTCGGCGGCGGCCTCGCGGAAGGACTCCATGCTGTCGCGCCGTTCGATCAGGTTCTTGCCGATGTCGACCAGGCGCTCGAGCTGGAGGGACTTCACCTCTGAGCCGTCCTGTTCCCGCTGAAGCTGCTTTTGGGCCTGCTCGTTGTCGTCGAGCTTCTGTTCGATCCGGTCAGCGGCGCGGTGGAACATATTGACGGTCGACCAGAGGAGATCGGGGAGATCGAAGTCGAGGCTCGTGTCGGTGATTGTGGCGACCAGTGCGTCGAAGATGTCGGCGACGGCGCTGTCAATGATGCGGTCTTCCGGTGGCAGGCGCTGGTCGAGTTCGTCTTCGGAGGGGCGATAGCCGTGGAGCTGCAGTTCCTGGATCAAGTGGTCGGTAGGAGATGATTCGTGGTGCGGTTCGTAGTCGTCGTGCTCGCTCATGGGATGCTCCGTCGGTTGGACCGCGACCGTCGCGGCCTTCATGGCGACGAAGCCGTCGGGGCGGGACGGACCTGCACCCGGAGCGCAGCGAAGGGCCGCAGCGCCAGCGGAGGATGGCGAAGGCCGGCGATTTTGTTTCGCGATGGAAAGGCGCGAAGCGCCGCCGGAAAATCGTCGGCCGCAGCCATTGCCGATCCGGCCCGGCTGACGGCCGATCGCCCTCTCGAAGGCCGAGGCGCGGTCCTCTTCCGATGGTTGGTGCATCCTCGCGGGCATGGCGGCTGCGCGCCGCCCTTCAGCACTTTCCGGCTATGCCGCCAGGCTCATGAAGCGCGCGACGTCCTCTGGAGCGAGTTGCACCCGGACACCCGCCCGGAGCGCATCGATGCCGAGCAGCCGGAGATCCTCGTTGAAGTCCCCGAGTGCCGGCGACAATGGGATGGCCTCGATACCGTCGGCGTTCGCCCGTTCGATCAGCATGTCCCGCGCGCCATCACCCGCCGAATCGTCGTCACGAACGATATAGAGCCGTCGCAACGTCGGCGGGAACAGGATGCCGGCCAGATGTGCTGCCGAGAGCGCCGGCGCCATCGCCATGTCGGGCAGAACCTGGCGGAGCGACAGCATGGTCTCGATGCCTTCGCCCGCCGCCATCACGCTGCCGGGTACACCGATGCGGACCGCATTGCCGAGGAGATCGCCCATCGCCTTGCGCGGCGTGTCGATCGGGGCCTTGTCCGAGCCGTCTGGTGCGAGCCAGGTGCGGTGCGCGCCCGTGATCTTGTCATTGAGGTCGGTGACCGCCGCGATCATGGCAGGCCATATCTCCGTCGGACCATCCTCGGGCTTGTAGTAGCAGCGTGGATGGAAGCGCAGACCTCCGCATCCGTGCAGAAGCGTAATGCCGCGTCCACGTAGATACGTTTGCACGATTGTGCCCGTTATCGGCTGCGTTATGGCGATGAGCCGCCGTGCCGCCTCGGCGGACCCCGATGGCACTGGCGACATCCCGCGACGTGGCAATGCCGGCTCCGGTTCGGGATGCGGCAGACTGAGGAAGGTGCGGGCCTCCTCGGCAATGTCGGCGAAGTCGATGAGGCCGAGCGTTTCACGGATGACGTCGAGAAGATCGCCATGCTCGCCGGTGGCGGCGTCATTCCACTTGCCGGCTGGGCCCTTGGGCGTATCGCGCAAGCGCACGAACATCGAGCGGCCCTTGGTGTTGCGGACGTCGCCAACCTGCCAATAATTGCCCTGCCGCTGGCCGTTGGAGAGATAATGATGGCAGACCGCCTCGGCCTGCCGGCCGAGACGGTGCGCCAGTTCCGAAGCGTTCTGCCGAGCCATCACGCTGCCTCACGCTCGCTGATCCGCTCAACCGGATAGGTGTCGAGCAGCTTGCCGAGGATGGCGGGACCGGAGGCGTCAACCGGGACGAAGAATCTCAGCTTCCACGAGATGATCTCGCCGAACAGGCCATAGGCGCGTAGGCGATCCCGCATGGTGTCGGTGAAGCCGGAGAGCTCAATGCGGTTGGCGCCCATCACGCGTGCGCGGCGAAGCTGCAGCCCGTCGGCAAGATCGAGGATGGTCCGGCCATCCACGAGAGCGGCATAGGCGTCATCGCTCGTCAGGCTGGTCGTGCCGGTCGTGGTGGCGTTCGCGGCCCAGGCAGGCGAAACCCGCCGCCCGATGATGCGTTCGCCGTCATCGGTCTGGAGCCGATAGACGCGCGTCGACTCGGTGGGCAGGCGTTTCCACACCGGCAGGAGCAAGCCACTGACCATGTGCATCGTGCCCTCCGTAAAAGCCGGCACCTCGGCGACTTCGCGCTGCCAGACCGCCGCGAACGTGTCGCGGTCGGCCTCCTGCCAATGGCTGTCCGCCATCATCGTCATGGTCGCGTAATGCTGTTCCATCGGCCGGATCAGGCGGACGCGCCGTTCGATTTCACCATCGTCGAGCATGATGGACGGCGCGGACACTCGAACAGCGGCCCGGCCTGAACGCTCGTTGACCAGCAGCCGGGCATGCGGATCGTCGAGCCAGCCGAGCGCCGCATCGAGCGTGGTCGGCCGGTTCTGGCGCCGCTCGGTGATGGTGAGCAACCGCGTCTGCGCGCCCGTCGCCGGGTGGGTGTAGATCGTCGCGCGCTCGGTGACGACAAAGCTCTCCGCCGTCAGCGTCTCTAGCCCAGCGTCATAGACGCCGCTGGCAATGGCCCCAGCAACTTTGGCGTCGAGCAACTGTTCGAACGAGGTGAACAGGATGCCTTGCAGCTCGATGGTGAGCGCCAGGAGGCGGTTCAAGAAGGTGGTGATCGGCGGCAACTCGTCCTTGATGCCATTGGAGTCCATCAGCTTCAGGCCGGTCGCGGACTCGAAGCGTTGAAGCGAGCAACCTTCCACTTTGCCGCGAACGATCAGGAGGTAAAGCTGACGCAGCGCATCGCGGGCGTAGCTCGATTCCAGATTGTCCTCGGGGCGGAACAGACCCTGGCCGCCGGTCTGGCGCTGTCCACGCGTGATCGCGCCGAGCGTATCGAGCCGGCGCGCGATCGTGGACAGGAAGCGCTTTTCGGCTTTGACGTTCGTGGCGATTGGCCGGAAGAGCGGCGGCTGCGCCTGGTTGGTGCGATTGGTGCGGCCCAAGCCCTGGATGGCGGCGTCGGCCTTCCATCCGGGTTCGAGCAGATAATGCACGCGCAGCCGCTGGTTCTTTGCCGACAGCTCGGCGTGATAGCTGCGGCCGGTGCCGCCCGCGTCGCTGAACACGAGGATGCGCTTGAGGTCATCCATGAAGGCGGCTGTCTCGGCGAGGTTAGCGGACGGCGCGCGGTTCTCGACGGCGAAGCATTCGCCCTTGCGGATGATACGCCTGGAGCGGCCCGTCACCTCGGCGACAATGTCGGTGCCTAAGCGCTGTACGATCTGGTCGAGCGCGCCCGGCACGGGAGGCAGGGACGCAAGACGTTCGATCAGTTCGTCGCGGCGCGCGGCAGCTTCGCGGCTCTCGACGGGTTGGCCGTCGCGATAGACCGGGCGCGAGGACAGGTTGCCTTCGCCATCCGTGAACGGCTCGTAGAGCTGCACCGGAAAGGAATGGGCCAGATAGTCCAGAACATATTCGCGCGGCGTGATGTCGACGCGAACATCGTTCCACTCCTCCGTCGGGATCTCGGCCAAGCGCCTTTCCATCAGCGCTTCGCCGGTCGAGACGATCTGGATCACGGCGGCATGGCCATCGTCAAGATCGCGCTCGACGGCGCGGATCAGCGTGGGCGTCTTCATCGATGTGAGCAGGTGGCCGAAGAAGCGTTGCTTGGTGGACTCGAACGCCGAGCGAGCGGCGGATTTGGCCTGCCGGTTCAGTGTGCCCTCGCTGCCGGTGATGTTGGCGGCCTCCATCGCCGCGTCGAGATGGTTGTGGATGACGGCGAAGGCGCCGGCATAGGCGTCGTAGATGCCGCGTTGTTCGTCGGTCAGCGCGTGCTCGACCAGTTCATATTCGACGCCATCGTAGGAGAGCGAACGCGCGGTATAGAGGCCGAGCGAGCGCAGATCGCGGGCGAGCACCTCCATCGCCGCAACACCGCCGTCCTCGATCGCCTCGACGAATTCGGCGCGGGTGGCGAAGGGGAAATCCTCACCGCCCCACAGGCCAAGGCGTTGGGCGTAGGCGAGATTGTGGACGGTGGTCGCGCCGGTCGCGGAGACATAGACGATGCGCGCGTTTGGCAGCGCGTGCTGGAGCCGGAGGCCCGCGCGTCCCTGCTGCGAGGCGGCGACGTCGCCGCGTTCTCCCTTGCCGCCTGCGGCATTGGCCATGGCGTGGCTTTCGTCGAAAATGATCACTCCATCGAAATCGGAGCCCAACCATTCGACGATCTGCCGGACGCGCGAAACCTTCTCGCCGCGATCATCGGAGCGTAGCGTGGCGTAGGTTGCAAATAGGACGCCTTCCGAAAGCGTGATCGGCTTGCCCTGGGCGAAGCGCGACAGCGGCGTGACCAACAGGCGCTCCATGCCGAGCGCGGACCAGTCGCGCTGCGCGTCCTCGATCAGCTTGTCGGACTTGCTGATCCAGACCGCCTTGCGGCGGCCGCGCAGCCAGTTGTCGAGGATGATGCCGGCAGACTGGCGGCCTTTCCCGGCGCCGGTGCCGTCACCCAACATATAGCCCCGGCGGAAGCGCACGGTATTCTCGGCATCGGCCGGAGCCGCCTGCACGAGGTCGAAGGTCGCATCGACCGTCCACGATCCGGCGAGGAAATCAGAATGGGCTTCGCCGGCATAGATGACGGTCTCAAGCTGGGCGTCCGACAGGAGATCGGTGATGCTCACCGGCAGCATCGGCCGATAGGCGGGCTTGGGCGGCGCAATGCTCGCCATTGCCACCGATTGCACGAGCTTGGTCGGGTGCGCCTGAGAGCCGGCGATACGGATCGACTGCAATCCGTATTCTTCATAAATCGATTCCGTGAGATTGGCGCCTTCTGGCGGCGTCCAGTCCACGGTGTCGTAGCCGAGTTCGACACCTTCCGGGTCGATCGACGAAGGTGCAGCTGGGCGCGCGGTGGCTGCGCGCGCGAGATAGCTGCGAACGGTGCGAGGCGCCGCGTTCGAGACGGGTGGAGCGACTTCGGGAAGAGCGACCGGCAGACGTGGCGGAACTTGGCGCTCGATCCACGCGAGCAGCGTGGCGACGTCGGGCGCGATACCAGCGGATGACGGGAAGACGGTGGCGTCTTCGGCGGGCAGTTTGTCGATGACGGTGAGCCGAGTCTCGATGGTCGTGCCGTGCTTGGCATAGACGGCGCCCTCGATCGCCGCGGTGAAGACGACGCGGCCGCGCTCTTGAAGCCGGACGAAGGTGTCACCCCAGGCCGGTTGCTCGGGACCGAAGTTTGCGCCGGTGATCGTCACTAGACGCCCGCCGTCGGCCAGCCGCGCCAGGGCCGAAGCAAGATGACGCGCAGCGGCGTCAGCGACCCGGCCGGAGACGTTCGCCATTACCGAGAACGGGGGGTTCATCACGATGACGGAAGGAACGGCGGTCGTCGGGAGATGGTCGTCGATCTGGGCGGCGTCGAGGCGCGTGACGGCAACGGCCGGAAAGAGCTGGTCAAGCAGATCGGCGCGGGTTTCGGCCAGCTCGTTGAGGAGCAGCGAGCCCCCGCTGATCTCGGCGAGGATGGCGAGAAGGCCCGTGCCTGCCGACGGCTCCAGCACGATGTCGCGCGGCGTGATCGCGGCGGCGGCAATGGCGGCCAGGCCAAGTGGGACCGGTGTCGAGAATTGCTGCAGCGCCTGGCTCTCCTCGGAGCGACGGGTGTGCGTCGGCAGGAGACCGGTGACTTTCGCCAAAGCGGAAAGCCGGAGAGCCGGTGTGTAGGCTTTACGGAAAAGCGCACGTCCGTATTTGCGCAGGAAGAGGACGGTCGCGCATTCGCAGGCGTCATAGGCCGCCTTCCAGTCCCAGGCGCCGGTCGTGTCGGAGGCGCCGAAGGCGGCCTCCATTGCGGCGCGAAGGTTGTTGGCTTCGACCCGGTGTCCTCGCTCAAGCAGTGCAAGGAGCTGGTGCGCGGCGGCGACGATGGCGGATGCAGGCGGAATTGACGCGGCCGGAAGGGCCACGGGAGACATGAAGTTCATGATCGGGAGCCTCGGGAGAGCGGGAACGGTCAAGCCCAAACGGCGCTCTCTCTCGACCGCCCGGGCTCAACCCGTCCCGGCAGCCCTCTCACTCTCGAAACGCTCTTCGCGGCCGGCATGACAAAAGCGCCCCAGCCGAGCGGCAGGGGCGCTTTGAGGTGTCAGCTCCAGTGTCCGTCAGCGATCTCGCAGGCGACGAGCCTGCGCGCCTTGCGGATCAGGTCATCGCCGCTGGTGTCGATGTGTCCGAAGAACCGGGCGCGCGCGCCGTTCGCGGTCCAGTCGGCATAGGCGCAATATTCGCGAGCCTCGGCCCGGAAGGCCCGCATGTCGCCGGCCCAATGGGGCTTGGGCTCCACGACGACGGTGATGCCGTCTCTGGTCTCTGACCAGGGGAGCGATCGCTCGGTGGGCGGCAGCTCACAATCGGCGGCGAAGATGGCGTCGATGTCCATCATGGCGCTTCTCCCGATGTGGCGAGGTGGATGAAGCCGCTATGATCACCAGGCTCGGGCGGCAGATAGGCGTCATAAGGATTGCCGTCGGAGAGGTGCCCGAAAACCCCAGCGGCCGGTCAGGCCGAACTCTGCGGCGCAGCGCTTCACGAACTGGATCAGCCTCTCGGGATCGCCGGTGACGTCGTGGCGCATCCAGAGCTGCGTGCCGCCATGCTCGGGCTGGATCGAGAGAAGAAAGCCCTCGGAAGGCGGTTCTTCCGATGCGCCTGCCAGGCGGTTGTAGAGGTCGAGCGCGCGAGCGGCGTTCTCGGGCGTGCCGACGTCGAGGAGGCACGAGAAATGGGTGAAATAGTCGGCCATGACAGGCTCCTGAAACGAGAAAGCCCGGCCCGCACGGCACAGCCGTGCAGACTGTCGACCTTGGGGCCGGGCGGTGTGGAAGATCGGGATGAGATGCGCGGGACGAACGAAGCCCCCCGCGCGATCGCGCTATTCGGCCGCGATGACGTGCTGGACGTCGTCCTCCTCGTCGCCCTCATTGGTGAGGAAGTCCGGCAGCGCGGCGTCTTCGTCAGCGTCGGCCTGCTCGTTCGGGCCGGGCTGATCGCCATCGAGGGACGTTAGGCGCAGCGGTTCCGGCAGCCAGCCGGTTTCCGCCAGAAGACGCTCGGCTTCCTTGGCCATGTCGCTCTTCTTCAGGTGGTCGATGAGCTGCGCGGCCGGCTCGCCGGCGCCTTCACGGACGGCCTCGAGAATGCGCGGTTTGGTCACGCGGCCGAGATAGTTGCCGACCGTGGGCTTCCAGCCTGCGGCCACCATGTCCATCCCGGTCGCCCGCGCGAGCCGGTCGGCCTGCGCCAGACGTGCGTCGAGACCGTGCTGGCTGACGCCCGAACCGGAATAGGGGTTCGGACGCTCGAACAGCGCATTGACGCCATAGCTGACGCAAAGCGCCAGCAGCTCCATGCGCGTGCTGTCATCGAGATCGGTCAGCCAGTCCCAGAGCGCTTGATCGTCGGCAGGGATGTGATCCCCCCAGCGCTCGTGGCGATCATTAACCGCCTGCGCCGATGGGCTGTCCTTCAGTTCCTCGGACTGGGCCGAAAAAAAGATGTGACGGACATTGGCCTCGAGGCAGCCAGTCGGGTTGGTGTGGATGAAAGTGTCGCTGAGAAGCTTGTGCAGCAACACGGTCATGGCAACATGCGGATTTTCCGCAAGCGCATTGCGCAGCGCCAGCGTGCGATGGGCCGTCAGCTCGATCACGAGACGCTCAGGCAGCGGCTTGATGCCATCTTCCTCATCGTTCTCAGGCTCGGCGGGCTTGCCGCCGATGGTGATGACCGCAGCATGGACGGCCGGCGTATCGGGCTGGTCGCTCTCGCGCGCCTCGCCATCGGGTTCGGCCTGGGGCTCATCCTCGGCGCGGACATAGCCGCGGTCGATCGACAGCGAGCCATCGGCATCGAGGCTGACGAAGACGCCGGCGATCGCGATGTCGGTTGGATCGTAGCTGACGGGGCGGTTCTCGAAGGCGTCCAGGGCCTGTTCGATTTCGCCGAGACGCTGATCGATCTCGTCGGGCAGCTCGTCGGCCTCGGAATACTCCGCTTCGATCCGGTCATATTCCTCGCGCAGCGCCTCGCGGGTCGCACGTTCCTCGTCGGTCAGATCGACCGTGACGCCGGCGAGTTCACGCAGGCCGTGATCGTGGCCATAGGGGAAGCTCACCGCGACCTCGATCCACTTCCAGCCTTCCTCGGCGACCTGATCGGCGGTGGTTTTCAGCTTCTCGGCCACCATGCGGTCGAGCAGGGCCGGGTCTTGCAGCCAGCCGCCGTCGTCGGACTGAAACAGATCGCGCAGCACGATGCCGCCCGCGGCCTCGTAGGCGTTGACACCGACGAAGACGGCCCGCTTGTCCGAGGCGCGAACCGCGGTTTCGGTCAGCATCCGCCGGATCTGATAGGGCTCCTTCTGCCAGCTATCCTTGATCGCGCCCCAGACCTGCTCCTGACGGGCGTGGTCGGGGCTGACGGTGAAGGCCATGAGCTGTTCGAGTGTCATGCCGTCATCGGCATAGATCTCGAGCAGGGTCGGCGAGACGGAGGTGAGGCGCAGGCGCTGCTTGACCACGGTAACGCTGACGAAGAAGGCGGCGGCGATGGACTCCTCGGTCATTCCCTTGTCGCGCATGGCCTGAAAGGCACGGAATTGGTCGAGCGGATGGAGCGGCGCGCGTTCCATGTTCTCGACCAGCGACACCTCGTCGATGAGGATGTCGCTATTGGCGTCGCCGATGACGCACGGGACGGGAGCGTTTCTGGCCAGACGCTTCTGCTTCACCAGCAATTCGAGCGCGCGGTAGCGGCGGCCGCCGGCGGGCACTTCGAACATGCCGGTCTCAGCACCATCACCATCGAGGACCGGGCGCACATGCAGGGACTGGATGAGGCCGCGCCGCGTGATGGACTCCGCCATTTCCGCGATCGAGACGCCGGCCTTGACGCGGCGGACGTTGGACTGGCTCAGCACCAGCTTGTTGAAAGGGATGTCGCGCGCCGACGACAGGGTGATCTTCTTAATGGCAGTTGCCATGATTTTGACTCCGCGACGGGCGCCGAGAGCCTCTCTCTCGACCTCCAACCCGTCACGAAGCGAAGCGCCACCCTCTCACTTTAAGGAGGGCAGCGCCAAGGACGTGGAAAGACGTGAAGGCAGACACCGGCCTTCTTGCGGTTTTCAGATCGGTCATGCCGCCCGCCGTTCATCGCCGGCCGTGGCGTCGTCCGAACTGAGATCGGCATCGGGCAGAAAGCCGAGCAGCCAATTGGCCGCCTTGCTCGCCTGGGAGGCGGCGCGGACGATGGCGCGATTGTCCTCGCGCAGCACCTCGAGCCAGGCGCCGATATAGTCGGCGTGGCGGACGGTGGGCGTGATGCCGAGCGAGGCGCAGCAGAAGGCCGCGTTGATCTCGGCCACCAGCTCCTCGAAGGCGTATTTCCTAGAGCCGAAGCCTCCGGTCAGGTCGCGGCTGAGCCGGGAGGCATGGCCGGTGGCGTGCCCGAGCTCGTGCAGGGCCGTGCGGTGCCAGTTGATCGGCTCGAAATAGGCCTGCGGCGGCGGAACCTGCACATAGTCGTGCGCCGGCACATAGAAGGCGCGGTCGCCGCCGATACGGAAATCGATGCCCGTTGCCTCGATCAGAGCCTCGACCCGCGGCTCGATGAGGCCGGGCGGTGGTGGCGGAGCGATGGCGGCGATGCCGTCCGGCAGGCCGTCGCATTGCGCGGCGTTGAAGATGGTGAAGCGCTTGAGAAACGGAATCGCGGCTGCATCCTCGCCGGTCTCGCGGGCACGGCGCTTCTCGTCCTCCGGCGTGAAGCGGTCGGCATAGACGACGGTCGTGCCATGCTCGCCCTTGCGGACGTTGCCGCCCAGCGACAGCGCTTGGCGAAAGGTGAGCCAGCTCTGACCGAGGAAACCATGCTGGATCACCGCACCCCAGAGGATCAGCACGTTAATGCCGGAATAGTGCCGCCCGGTCGCGGCATTGCGTGGCATGGCGAGCGGCGCCTTGGCCGCGGCCGACCCCCATGGCTGGACCCAGGGCGCACGGCCGGCTTCCAGCTCGGCGATGATCTTGTCGGTGATGTCGTCATAGAGGCTCGCCCGGCCGGAGGCGGCGCGTGCGCTGTGATTTTTCCTGAACATCGCGGTTCTCCGCGACGGGCGCCGGAGACCTCTTCTCCAGCCCTCAACCCGTCACGGAAAACCCGTCCACACTCTCACTCTAATGGGGGCGTTGCGGGGATCTCCCCGCAGAAGGGGTCGGCCGAGATTGTGGCTCGGCCGCAGGGGAAAGCATTCCCCCTCAGATCTTCCTATCGCTCATACCTTTTCACGCATTTTTCCTTCAATCGACGTCGCTTCACGCGCCTTTGGCATCGAGCCACGCGCGAAGATGCTCGACGCGCCAGGCCAGAAGCGTCCTCGTGTCCTTGTCCCATCGCCGAAGCAGGCCGGTCACGACCGCATGTTCGGGCGTCCATCGGCCGCCTTGCCGGGTAACCTCGACATAACGGGTGTTCCAGACCAGCGATCCGCTAAAGCCACCGGCTTCTTCGAATTTCATTTCTGCAGCGGCCTCTGATGGGCTCTGGCTGGTCAGTTCGATATTCTCCGGCTCCCAGAGGAGCTCGAAGATCTGGGCGTCTCCGCTGCCCTCCTTTTCCTGCGTGGCATAGCCGGTCCCGTTTGTCTGATGCAGGCCGAAGGCGTAGCGGGCGTTCTCGCCAGAGAAGCCGCGGAAGAAGAGAATCTCCGCCCGATCGGCCGCAGTGTGACTTGGGGCGAATCGAGAATAGGGCACGGACTGGGCCTGGTGAGAACGGGCTCGCCACGCCGCGTCGCCGATCACTGCATAGGCGGCATCGACGGGGTGTCGCTCCATCGTCCAGGGACCGGGGTGCGCGAAGACGTCGTCGCAGCCATGGAACCGGTAATGCATGGGCTGCACCACGGCGACGTGCTCGCAGGTGAGCAGGATGCGGTTCTCGCGCGATACATAAGAGCCTGTTCCGACCAGGCGCACGTCCCGCTCGGTTTCCATGCCAAGCGGCGTCACGAACGGCCGGGTATGGGTGAGCATGGCATCCGCGACCTTGTCACAAGTCAGCTTCCATTGCTCAGGGGTCATGGTCGGCGGTTTCCCAGTGCTTTTCTGGCCGGAGACAACCGACGCAGCATGCGTCGGGCCATGATCGGAGGCACCCGTCGATGCAGGTCAAGCAGGTGCTGATGATGGCAATGACGGAGCAGCCTGCCGCTCTTGCAGGGGCAGCCCCAGTGGCCTTTTGGCCAATCTTGTGAGAGCAGCCTGAGATAATAGATCAGATCCTCGCGCTTGTTTGGGATGCCCAGCGCATCTGCATATGCCTCTGCGAGGCCGGGGGCGCCATGCGCCCTTTCCCCAAACGGCCATTTGTCGGTTCTCTCGAAACAGTACTGCCCCAGAAAATACTCGTTGAGTGGGCCGCTGATGAAGCCGGAGAATGACGGGTCATCCGTGGTGACCAGCCAATTTTCCCAAACGGTGACGCAGCAATCTCCATCAGGATTGATGTGGCGATCGGGTTCGGCGGTATTCTGCCGCCGACTTCGAATAACTAGGCCCACAGAACCGCGAGAGCATCCAAACCCGTTTTGAGCGTAGCTTTCATGATCGCCTCCGCGAGAACATCTAAGGTTGAAAAACCAGTCGATGCAGACCCAGAGGGCAAACAACCACGCCCCGATATCTCCGATCGTGATACCCAGGGTCACCAGCGCTTAACCCTGAAACAACGCCAACTATATTGGCGGTGCATCTTTGTTTGGCAAGTTTGATCGCGGGCAATCCGACACCGACACAACCACCAGACAAGCGCTGTCCGGAATGCTATTTGATTCCATGGGGGTCAAACGCGGTATCCGGGGGGAAGCCTTGTGCGCATCGTTCGCGTCCACATCGAGAATTTTCGCGGAATAAGGCTCGCCGATCTGCACTTCGACGGTACGACCGTCCTGCTTGGTGACAACAACACCGGTAAGACAACAGTATTCGAAGCTATCGAGCTGGCAATTGGCGCGGACAGGCTCGCGCGCACACAAGCGATCGATGAGCATGATTTCTTCGGCGGAGACTATATCGGCGCGGAAGATCGACCCGCGCCGCGCATTGTCACTGAGGTTGTCATTGCCGGCCTCGATCAGCAGCATTGCGACCGATTCCGCAACAATCTCGAGTTCTGGCGCAGCGCAGATCGTACGCTAGTCGGTCCGGGCGGGGCCGCTGTGGCGGGTCAACCAGGTGTCGAGCCAGCCATTCGCATTCGGTTCGAAGGCGCCTACGACCGTGACGCTGACGAGTTCACTGCAAAGACGTGGTTCGCAATTCCTCGCCAGGAGGATGGTACGCCGACCAGCGAGTGTCGATCGAGCGACAAACGAGAATTCGGTTTCCTACATTTGCGCGCGCTGCGCACCGGCAATCGCGCGCTGTCGATGGAGCGTGGCTCGCTGCTCGACGTCATCTTGAAGACCTACGAGGTCCGGACGCGAATGTGGGAGGGCCTTCTCGACCGGCTACGCGGGCTGGACGTTGTCGGCGAGAATGACGCCGAGTTCGGCCGCATTCTGACGGCTATCCGCGACGCGATGCGTGAGATCGTACCCGGCGAATGGGCGGACGCTCCGCATTTGCGCGTTTCTGAGCTGACGCGGGAAGACCTGCGTCGGGTGCTCAAGTCGTTTCTTGGTACGGGCGTTCCGGGATATGCGGCGCCGTTCCAGCATCAAGGTTCAGGCACCATCAACGCTTTAGTGCTGGCGATGCTCGGTTTGATCGCGGAGCGGCGCAACGGGCGCGTGATTTTCGCGATGGAAGAGCCTGAAATCTCGCTGCCGCCCCATGTTCAGAAGCGCGTTGTCGACAAGGTGCAGGAGCTTGCCTCCCAAGCCTTATTCACTTCGCACTCTCCGTATGTGATCGAGCAGTTCGCGCCCGAGCAAATGACGGTGATGCGGCGCGATCTCACCGGAATGCTGACCGCCGCCCAAGTCGTTTTGCCCGAAAATCTGAAGCTGAAGATTTTCCGCGACGGATTCCGTACGAGGTTCTGCGAGGCCTTGCTCGCACGCCGCGTTCTCGTTGTTGAAGGTAAGACGGAGTTCGTCGCTTACAACGCGGTCGCGCGTCGGGCGGCTCAGCTTGATCCGGCGCAACATCAACGCTTCGATTCGCTTGGATGGGTGCCGTTCGATGCTGGCGGGCAGACCACCGTTGCTTCATTCGCGGCATTCTTCCGAGGCTTGGGCAAAACGGTCGCGACAATCTTCGATCAGCAGGAGGCCGCGGCGCGCGACGCCATCGTGGCCGCATGTGATCGCGCCTTTGAACAGCCTTACGCGGGATTCGAGCATCTCCTTCGAGCCGAAGTTTCGCCGGCCATGCAAAGCTGGTGCGTGAAGTGGTTTGTCCATGTTGGGGAATGGCCGCCGGCGCTCGCCCATCTCGTCCCAGCGGAAGGCTCGCCGGATGCGGCCTATCAAGCGCCCTTCCTAGCTTTGTTCACTCACAAGAAGGGCGACGACTATCTGACCGTCTTTTTCGAGCAATGCCAACTGGGACATTTTCCGGTGACGATGATGCGCATCATTGGCGAGCTGAAGAACATGGTTCGCCCGCCCCAGCCTGCGCCCGCGCCGCCACCCCCAAACGTCTTTGGGTAAACAATGGCGCTCCAGCTATGTGATCAGCGGCGACGGCTCCTCGGTACGGATGGGAACATCCTCGTGCGGGGCGGCGCTGGCTCCGGTAAGACCACCATCGCATTGGCGAAGGCGTGTGCCGATTTGACGGCCGGAAAGCTCGGAACCACTGGTAAGGCGCTTTTCTTGAGCTTCGCGCGCGCGACGGTGGCGAGAGTCGCGGAGCAAGCGACGGCTACGATTCCGCGCGAGCAGATGTCGCGGATCGAGATCAACACCTATCACGGGTTCGCGTGGGCGATCTTAAAGAGCCATGCCTATCTGCTATCCGCGCGCCAGGGTGTATCTCTGCTGTTGCCAGCCCAGGCGCGAGACCGCCTAGCAGGCCTGGACGGGGACGCGCGCAAAGCACGACAGCGCCAATTGTTCGATGACGAAGGACTGGTCGCTTTCGACCTATTCCCCTCGCTGACGACCGAGTTGCTGCAGAGCATTCCCGTCTTGGCGCGCGCTTACGGCGGCGCTTATCCGCTCATTATTGTCGACGAGTTTCAGGATACCAATGCCGAAGAATGGACGATGATTTCGCAGCTCGGTCAGCACAGTACGCTGATTGCGCTGGGAGACCCGAAGCAGAGAATTTACGATTTCAAGGGAGCCGATCCACGGCGGTTCGACGAGTTCATCGCGACGTTCAGACCGACCCAATTTGATTTCCTCGGAGAAAACCGCCGCAGCCCCGGTACGGACATCACGCTATTTGCTGACGCGGTGATCGACGGAGTGTACCGACCGGAGCCCTACACGGGTGTTACGATATCTGCCTATCCTGGTCAGAGTCTGCGTCCTCTGAAGCAGGAGGTGCTCCGCATCGTCAATCGGCTGCGCAGGGGACAGGATTGGTCGTTGGCGATCCTCGTGCCGGCGAATGTGTTGGCTGTGAGTGTGTTCGACTACATGGCGCGCGCGGACCACGGCCTTCCAAGCTATCCCGTCGAGATTCTTGTGGCGGCTGAGGGGCCGATGCTGGCCGGAGCGTTGATCGCGCTCTTTCTTGAACCTCCGGCTGACAACCAGCCGTTGGGAGCGCATGTCCTGGATGCGCTCGCGACGTTCGAGTTGGGCCGGATTGAGACAGCTTCGGGTGGAGCGATTACCAAGGCGAATCGGTTGCGGACGCTGGCACGCGCTGTTCGTGCTCGAGGCGACGATGGTTTCGGTCGGCGGGGCATCGGCCCCGACGTCCAACGGTTGCTCGCAGACATTGCGGCGATCGTTTTAACGGGCGATCCGATGGCGGATTGGCGAGCGGTTCGCGCCGCGATGGCGGCAAGCCCACGGGACGAAATTCAGGCCGTCGCGCGGGAGGCGCGTCATATGCGGCTACTGAGGCGCGGAGCTCAGATCGAGGCACGGCTTGCCGAGGCTTGGCGCACGCACGGCGCTTATCGAAATGCGCGCGAGCTTATACACGCCGCGGTGGTCGAGGATCAGTTCGCCGCAACCACTCGGCCTCACCGAGGTGTAACGGTGATGACGATCCACAAGGCTAAGGGAAAGGAATTCGATGAGGTGATCGTGTTTGAAGGACTGTACCAGCGATATTTCCAGCCTCGCGGTGCCGACGCAGAGCGATCGGCACGGTACAATCTCCATGTCGCCGCGACGCGGGCACGCACCGCAGTCACGATCATGACTCCGTCGCGTGATCCATGCCGTCTGCTATCATGACGTCAGGTCGAACCCGTGCGGTACGCGGCGACTCGATTGGCGCCCGTTGGAGACGTTCATATCGCCGCTGGGAGGTTCACACGGCGCATCAGCGTCTCCCCACTCTCCTTCCGCTCAGAATAGCGGTCAGTGAGGTAACCCGAGACATCGCGCGTCAGCAGTGTGAACTTCACCAGCTCCTCCATTACGTCGACGACCCGATCGTAGAACGACGACGGCTTCATCCGATCTGCCTGGTCGAACTCCTGGAAGGCTTTGGCGACGGAAGACTGATTGGGGATCGTCACCATGCGCATCCAGCGTCCAAGGACGCGCATCTGATTGACGGCGTTGAAGCTCTGCGAGCCGCCGGACACCTGCATGACGGCCAGTGTGCGCCCCTGTGTCGGCCGAACCGCACCGACCGAGAGCGGAATCCAGTCGATCTGCGCCTTCATTACCCCGCTCATTGCGCCGTGCCGCTCCGGGCTGGTCCAGACCTGACCTTCCGACCAGAGCGACAGCTCGCGCAGTTCCTGCACTTTCGGATGGCTGACGTCGGCGCCGTCCGGCAGTGGCAGGCCATGCGGATCGAAGATGCGCGTTTCCGCGCCGAAGTGATTGAGCAGGCGCTCAGCTTCCTGCGTGAGGAAGCGGCTGTAGGAGCGCTCGCGCAGCGAACCGTAGAGCAAGAGGATACGCGGCGGATGAGTCGAAGGCGTTGCCTGAAGTTGGTCGATCGTCGGCACGTCCAGGCATGCGCCATCGATGTTGGGAAGATCGCGGAGCATCAGCGTTTCGCCTCGGCGACGGCCCGGGGCTTCTCGCCGCGCTCGTACCAGCCTTTCGAGCGGTTCACGATCCAGACGACGGAGAGCATCACCGGCACCTCGATCAGAACGCCGACCACGGTGGCAAGCGCAGCGCCCGACTGGAAGCCGAACAGGCTGATGGCGGCGGCGACGGCCAGCTCGAAGAAGTTCGATGCCCCGATCAAGGCCGACGGTCCCGCGACGCAATGCTGTTCGCCGGTCAGCCGGTTGAGGAGATAGGCGAGCCCTGAGTTGAAATAGACTTGGATCAGGATCGGCACGGCGAGCAGCGCGATAACCAGCGGTTGGGCGAGGATCTGTTCGCCCTGGAAGCCAAACAGCAGGACGAGCGTGGCGAGCAGCGCCACCAGCGACAGCGGCTGAAGGCGGTCGAGGAAGCGCTTCAGCACCAGCTCGCCGCCAGTGGCGAGTATCCGGCGGCGCAGCACCTGCGCGGCAATCACCGGCACGACGATGTAGAGCGCGACGGACAGGACGAGCGTGTCCCATGGCACGGTGATGGCCGAAAGGCCGAGCAGCAAGCCGACGACGGGTGCGAAGGCGAACACCATGATGGTGTCGTTGAGCGCGACCTGGCTCAGCGTGAAATGCGGCTCGCCCTTGGTGAGGTTCGACCAGACAAAGACCATCGCCGTACAAGGTGCGGCGGCAAGAATGATGAGGCCGGCGATATAGGAGTCGTTCTGTTCAGCCGGCAGGTAGGGCCGGAACAGATAGCCGATGAACAACCAGCCGAGCGCCGCCATCGAGAAGGGTTTTACGGCCCAGTTGACGAAGAGCGTGACGCCGATGCCGCGCCAGTGTTCCTTGACCTGGCTGAGAGCGGCGAAGTCGATCTTGACCAGCATGGGTACGATCATGAGCCAAATCAGGGCCGCGACCGGCAGATTGACCTTAGCGATCTCGGCGTTGCCGATGGCGTGGAAAACGCCCGGCATGAGGTGACCGAGCGCAATGCCCGCGACGATGCACAGGGCGACCCAGAGGGTGAGGTAGCGTTCAAAGGTGGACATGGCTTTCCTCAAGCCACCGCGCTGCGGCGGCCGTGTTCGTCGATCACCCGCTCGCCATCTTCCTTGACGAAGGCGCCGCGCTGCGGCGGCAGCAGGTCCAGCACTTCCTCGGACGGCCGGCACAGCCTCACCCCTTCCGGCGTGACCACGATCGGACGATTGATGAGGATGGGATGCGCCATCATGGCGTCGAGAAGCTGCGTGTCGCTGAGCGCCCCGTCGCCCAGGCCAAGCTCGGCATAGGGCGTGCCCTTCTCGCGCAGCAGCGCGCGAACGGAGATTCCCATGCGCGCGATGAGCTGTTCAAGCATCGTCCGGCTCGGCGGCGTCTTGATATATTCGATGACATGCGGCTCGACACCGGCATTGCGGATCAGACCCAGGGTGTTGCGCGACGTGCCGCACTCTGGGTTGTGATAGATAATGACGTCCATGACCGGCCTCACGCGACGTCAGGGCGCGGAGATGTAGCGCCTTCGCTGCGGCCGATCTCGCGCAGCTTGGTGCCGAGAGCGGCCTTGTCGAGGCTGGCTACCGGCAGAGCCGTAAAGACGGAAATCCGGTTTCGCATATAGCGGAAGGCGGCGACGAACGCCTTTTCCTTCTTGATGTCGGGCCCCTCGACCGCGGCGGGATCTTCGATGCCCCAATGCGCCGTCATCGGCTGGCCCGGCCAGACCGGACAGGATTCGCCGGCGGCGTTGTCGCAGACGGTGAATACGAAATCCATGACGGGTGCGCCGGGCTGGGCGAACTCCTCCCAGCTCTTCGAGCGGAAGTCTTCGCTCGGATAGTCGAAGCTCCCGAGCACCTTCAGGGCGAACGGATTGACCGCGCCCTTGGGCTGACTCCCGGCCGAGAAGGCGCGAAAGCGGCCAGCGCCGTCCTTGGTCAGGATGCTTTCGGCGAGAATCGAGCGGGCCGAATTACCCGTGCAGAGGAACAGAACATTGTAGATGCGGTCAGTCATGGACGGCCTCCTTGGCGGCGAGGGATTGCGGTGGGCAGCAGGGGGGAAAGATCGGCGATCAGCGGCGCGCAGATTTCGGGCCGCCCGCCGCAGCAATCCTTCACCAGGAAGCTGGTGAGTGCATGCACGGCCTCCATCTTCGCCCGATAGATGATCGAGCGGCTGTGCCGCTCCGCGTCGATCAGGCCAGCGCGCGTCAGCGTCGCAAGATGCGTCGACATGGTGTTGTGCGGAACGTCCAGCCTACGGGCGATTTCGCCTGCGGGCAGTCCATCGGGCTCATGTTCCATAAGGAGCCGGAACACGTCGAGGCGGGTCGACTGCGCGAGGGCCGCAAATGCGAGAATGGCACTGTCTGATTCCATATGTCGAGATTAATCGACATGTTGGGGCGAGTCCAGAGGCGCGAGTAGCAAGTAGCAGTTGCTGGAGAATGAGGGGTCGTCGCGGGGCTCATGCTTAACCGCGATAGAAAGCGGAAGCGAGCTAGACGCAGAATCCAGCTCGCTTTTCCACCCCTTCGTAAAACGGCCTAAGCGGCCAAGGGCAAGTCTTGTCCATCCCCGATCGGGCCTTCCGCCGCCTTCTTGAGGAAGTGAGAGAGTGCGGCCTTTCGGGAGTTCCGATCTAGCGCGTAAGCGGTCTGTTTGAACTTGACCCCGTCGAGCAACCCTTGGACGTAGCCGGAGATCGTGTCGGCGGCCATGATGAGGGCGGTGTCGAGCGAATGAATGTATTTGCTCGTGACGGTCCCCTTCGAGTGGCCGACCAGTGCGGCGATGGTCACCTCGGTGAAGCCGAGATCGTTGGCGATGCTGGCGAAGCTGTGACGCAGGACGTGCGGCGTTATATCGGCCAGCGGCGAGTCCCGGAAAATCTGCCGCCAGTGGTTGGGGAAGCCGCCAAAGGCGTTGTCCTCACCCTGGCCGGGGAAGACAAAAGTGCCCGTCGCGGTCTTGCGGCGTTCCTCCAGATACTCGACCACGCCGAGGCCGATGGGACGGATGGAGGCACCCTCCTTGCTGTCCTCCAGACGCATGCAGCTCGCGTCGGTGTCCGCCTCGGCCCACTTGAGACCAATCATCTCGCTCCGGCGGCAGCCGGTGAGCGCGATCTGTCGGATGATCTCGACCGTCATCTCATATTTCGGCGTTGCAGCGGCTTCGCGCAGAATCTCGCCGAGCGTGCGGTACTCGGCCTCGGTGAGACGGCGGTCGCGGACATTGTCCTTGGGCTTGCGAATGCCATGCACCGGATTGCCGGTGATGATTCCGGCCTCCATGGCGTAGGTGAAAATGCCGCCGACGAGTCCGAGCGTCCGCGTGGCCGTGCCGGCGCCGCCTGTCACGACGGACTTACCGCGCAGCTTCTTGGTCTTCACCGACACCGCCGTCTTGCCCGCCATGATGTCCTTCAACACCTTGACCATGTCGGCTTTGACCAGGTCCTTGACCCGGCGGGTGCCGATTAGCGGGATGATGTGTCGATGAATCCGACCGGTATCGCTGACGATGGTGGTCGCCTTTTTCGGTCGGCCGCCCTTTCCGAGAATGAGCCCCGCTTCCAGGTCCTTGAGGTACATGGCACACAGCTCTTTGACGGTGATCGCCTGTTGGTCGAGCAGGCGTTCCTCGGAGGGGTTGTCGCCCTGTGCGACGCGGCCGAGCTGCACCTTAGCTTGCTGTCGGGCTGTCTCCGCCGTCCACACACCATGAAGGCCGATTGTGAAGCGGCGGGTTCGACCTGCAGCGCGGTATTGGATAAGGTAGCTGCGTTTACCGGACGCGAAGATGCGAAGGCCGAAGCCGGGCAGTTCGTCGTCCCAGATGAAGTAGTCCTTCTCGCGGGCTGCGGCAGCGTCGACGACACGTTTCGTGAGCTTGGCCATTACGCGATTTCCCCCTGGAGAGCGGGCTGTTTCCGCGGAAGCACCACGGAAGCAGCCGGATGAAAGTCGGAGCGAAGTGTCGGATATGGATTTCGGTGGGAAAAACCGATTTGTCCATACGTTTCAAAGCCTTGTAGTATCATGGCGTGTCCTAGCGTGCATTTCGGATAGCCAGGACAAATTGCTCCGAAGGCGAAGGTCATAGGTTCGAATCCTATCGGGTGCGCCATAAATCTCAGATCTCTATCATTTCGCGAACGCTGAACGCCGCCGTTTCCCGCATGAGCCAAATGGCAGCGGCTGCGTGGCCGAGGCGCCATAGCTTCGGCGAGCAGGGCGGAGCGGCATTGATCGAGGCAGTCAACGCCGCCTTCATCTGAGCGCACGCGACGCTCCCGACGACGGCTGCCGCGGTGATCGCCGCGCTGGCGGCCGTGGTGTTCTTCACGCTGGCGGGGTATCGGAGCCCGTCCCACGCGCACCATGGGCAGTCTATTTCAGAGTAGCGGACATGCAGGTCATTGAAACCGAGCGCCTGATCCTCAGGCCCTTCCGCGAGGGTGATGCAGCAGACCTCTTCGCTTATCTGCGCGCGCCCACCGCCCCCTGCTTCCTGTCGCTCAAGCTGGCAGACCTCGCCGAGGCGGAAATCGAGGTCGGGAAACGCGCCCTCGACGAGGGCTCAGTGGCGATAGGCCTGAAAGAAACCGGTCAGGTCATCGGCGATCTGTTCAGCCGCGCCGAAGAGGATGAGGAAGACGAGACGGCCTCGATCGGCTGGAATCTCAACCCTCAATTCGGTGGTCAGGGATATGCCTTCGAAGCCGCAAGGGCCCTGGTCGACCATCTCTTCCGGGTAGAGGGCTTTCGCCGACTCTATGCCTATGTCGAAGACCACAACAAGCCCTCCCAGCGCCTCTGCGAAAAGCTGGGCATGCGTCTGGAAGGCGTGTTCGTCGAATTCGTATCGTTCACCAATGACGATGCGGGCAATCCGATCTACGAGAACACCATGCAATACGCCATCCTTCGCCGCGAGTGGATGTCTGATGCTCCGGCGATCAAGCCAGCACCTGGCATGACCGGGGGCGCAGGCGCCGGGCCGTCGCGCCATGGCGTATGACAACGGTGATCGGCGAGGATCGGGCTCGGTAGCCCGGAGCGGGTCAGCAGAGCCGCCATTCGACATGCCGCATCGTTGGCGCGCGGATTTGGCTGGCTATTCCTGGACTGCTCAGACAATCGGCCGTTCCTCCGCAGCGGTCTTTCGGCTGGAGGCGAGCGGTCGTCCGACGCTCTTCGTGAAAACCGGGCCGGCCGGTCCGTTCAGCGAGCTGCCGGACGAGGCTGCGCGGCTTCGATGGCTGGCGACGCACGGGATTGCATGTCCCGATGTTATCGCCGAAACGCGGGAAGGTCAGCGAGACTGGTTGCTGACGAGCATGGTCCCCGGCCGGGATCTTGCATCACCGCACGATCTCGCGCCCGGACGGATCGTCGAAATCGCAGCCGGCGCACTGCGAAATTTGCACCGCCTGGATGTCGCCGCCTGCCCTTTCGACCACACGCTCGATCGCCGTATCAACGCCGCTCGGGCACGCGTCGATGCGGGCATCGTCGACGAGGCCGACTTCGATGAGAAGCGCCAGGGGCGCACGGCGGCCGATCTCTTCGAAGAGCTTCTGCTTCGGCGTCCTGGCGGCGAGGATCTCGTGGTCACGCACGGCGATGCGTGTCTACCGAACCTGCTCGCGGACGGGGACCGGTTTACGGGCTACGTCGACTGTGCCCGGTTGGGCGTCGCGGATCGGCACCAGGATTTAGCGCTGGCGATCCGGAGCATCCGTTACAACCTCGGGAAACCCTGGGCTGGCCACTTCCTGCGGTGTTACGGAGCCGAGGCTGATCCGGAACGGCTTGAGTTCTATCAATTGCTCGACGAGTTCTTCTGAGGTCGGTCATCACCTTCATGCGGTGCGGCGGATTTCGCCGGCGCGATACCGCGCGGGTGCGCAGGCGCAACGACCGCGATCCGTTCCTGTCTAAATACCGCGGCGGCCATCGCGGTAAAATTCCTTCAGGGATCTGGCCAATCATCGCCGAGAGCAAAAATGCTTCGCCGTTCGATCATCACCGGTGTCGCTTCCCTGCTGCTGCTGACAGCGGCGGCTCCCTTTGTTGCAGGAAAAGCCATGAGCCGAACACCATTGCACACGGCCGCGGAGCGAAATGACGTTATCGCCATCGGCAAGCTCCTGTTGGAAGGCGTGGAGATCGACGCGCGTGACGGCAGCGGAGCGACGGCTCTGATGCTTGCGACCCGTGGCAACCGGATCGAGGCGGCCAAGGCGCTGGTTGACGCCGGTGCCGACGTCAACGCCAAGGACAACATCGAGGACAGCCCCTATCTCTATGCGGGCGCGCGCGGACACATAGAAATCCTGAAGATGACGCTGGCCCACGGCGCCGATCTCAAGAGCACGAACCGCTATGGCGGCACGGCGCTGATACCCGCGGCCGAGCGCGGCCATGTCGAAACAGCGAGAACGCTCATCAACGCCGGCGTCGATGTCGACCACGTCAACAAGCTCGGCTGGACAGCGCTTCTGGAGGCGGTCATTCTCGGCGACGGCGGGGAGCGGCATCGGCGCATCGTCGATTTGCTCATCAAGGCCGGGGCCGACGTAAACTTGGCGGACCGCGACGGCGTTACACCGCTTCAACACGCCCGCATGCGAGGCTACGACGCGATCGAGGAGCTTCTCATCGCCGCCGGCGCACGCTGACACGCGCGCACTATTGGAAAGGATTAGCAGCATGAGCGAAGAGCAGCGCTTCCTGCGTGAGGCCATCGCGCTCGCCCGTGCGAACATCGGCAACGGCGGCCGGCCTTTCGGTGCCGTCGTGGTGCGCAACGGCGAGGCGATCGCCACAGGCGTCAACGAGATGCTGGCCACCAACGACCCGACCGCCCATGCCGAGATGACGGCCATTCGCCTCGCCAGCCGCAAGCTCGCCTCGATCGACCTCAGCGGCTGCACCGTCTACGCCAGCGGCCATCCCTGCCCGATGTGCATGGCGGCGATGCGGCTGGCCGGCGTGACACGCGTCGTTTATGCCTATTCCAACGAGGATGGCGCACCGTTCGGTTTGTCTACGGCGGCAATCTACGAAGATCTCGCCAAGCCCTTCGCCGAGCAGTCGATGACCATCCACCACGTACCGGTGGGGCTCGATAACGAAATGCACCTCTATGCCGAATGGACCGAGGCCCGCAACAGGCAGGGATAGGTACCTCGGGCTCGCAAGACGAGCCGCAAAAAGCGGGAGCGTCTGCTCCCGCTTATCGGTGCGAGCGGCACTCCACGCGTGAACGAAACCCCGGCGCGACCGCCATCCACGTTCGTGACTGTAGCGTTATTGAGCGATGACGGGCCGCCATCCCGCCGCAATCGCCTGCGCTTCGCTGCAGAACCAGCGCTCGCCCTTTTCCGGCTCGATCTTCACGCTGGCGTACCAGGCGCTCCAAGGCATGTGATAGATGCGCCCGTGCGCGGTGATGTTGCCCTTGATGGCACAGCCGTTGGGCGCGCCCTGCTCGGCGCTCGCCCAGCGATGCGCGCGATATTCCCAGGCGGGCGCCGCTTCGCCTTGCCAGATACCGGCGCGCGCCGCCCGCGCCTGCGCCTCTTCGCGCACATAGGTTCGGGAATACCTCACGAACGCCCACGCAAGGCCCTCGCGCACCATCTCCGCGTTGATGTCGTGGCCATCGACGAAACAGATGCCGAGCATACGCCCGTACTTGTCGTAGCCGCGGCTCTCGCACGTCACCGCGTGGCCACGGACAAGCTCGGCGAGACGATTGGCGGCGACGACACCGCATTTCCATGTGCCGAAGAAATTGCGCCCGCACGACTGCGCCATCTCCGGCGCATCGATGCCTTCAAGGCGCACACGCTCGCCGGCGACATCGAGCGTATCGCCGTCGATCACGCGCGCAACGCCCGTGACGACGTCGGCATCGAGCGCCGAGCGGGCGACCGTCGCGCGAAGGGGAATAAGGGACAGGATGACGAGAGCAACGACGCCGACCAACGCAAACGCCACCGGCCGACGACAGAACCAGTTCGAGAAGCATACTTTCATGCTTCGAGCGGTTACCGATTCGCATGGCACAACCTTGACTAAGTCGTGACCATGATGCGCAACCCCAAGACGGTGGCACAGACGCAGCGGTATTCGCAGCGCGAGGAGATCTGCGCGGCCAGGCATGGCAACCGCAGCGTCAGCATCCGGACGACCGGTCGCTACGGGCCGCTTGCCCGATCAGGCCATCGCGCGTCGCCACGATCGGCGGCGGCCCAGCCAACGTGCGTTGCATCCCGCGACGCCCATGCCGATAAATCAGCAAGCGTCGCTGGAAAGCCGAAAGCCTCGTGACGGGAAAATTAGCGGCGGCGGAAGTTGCCGGGACCACCGGGACGCTGCGACGGCGGAGGCCCGCCCGCGCGCACATCCTTGTGGCGGAAGTTGATGCGCCCTTTGGTGAGATCATAGGGCGTCATTTCGATGGTGACGCGATCGCCGGCAAGGATACGGATACGGTTCTTCTTCATACGCCCGGACGTGTAGGCGACAACCTCGTGTCCGTTGTCGAGTTTGACGCGGCAGCGTGCATCGGGAAGCACCTCCTCCACCACGCCCTCGAACTCGAGCATTTCTTCCTTTGCCATCAGGTTCCTTAGCTGAACCGGCACGGCGGATAGGGGCCGCCGCGCACTGTGCCTAATAAGGCGAAAGTCCGTTATTGGTAGGGGAGCAGACGCGCCCGCTCCCCTTGGAGCGGATTGATCCGCGGTTCGTTAGAGCGGACGCAGATTGACTGCTGCGACCTTGCCATTACGGCCCGTCTCGGTCTCGTAAGCGATCTTCTGACCCTCACGAAGTGTCGAGAGACCAGCGCGCTCAACTGCCGAGATGTGCACGAAAACATCGTTGCCGCCTTCATCCGGCTGGATGAAGCCATAGCCCTTCTGGCCGTTGAACCACTTCACAGTGCCGTTTGCCATCAAGTCTCTCCAAAGCAATTAGGCAATCCCCTCGGGCGGATGCCCAAGGACATCAAATCGCGCGATGGAGACGTCCAGTGTCGGCGCACGAAGGCACCGCCGTAGAGTAAACCAAGGCGTGTTCGATCGGCCCTATATGGACTGCCCCATCCCGAAAGGCAAGGCGAGGATGGGAGGACGTGAAGATGGCGTTTCAGAGCGCCCGCCCGGAAACCATCCGGCCGCAAACGCTAACGATTCTCAAGGGTTGTCGCAGCACGGCGGAGAACGGATGTCATCGTGGGCGCATCGGCCCGCCGGTCCAGATCGCGGCAAATTTACGGCGTATTGGGCCCACGAGCCGGCCGCGACGGCCGCGTGAAGGCGCCTGGCGCCGCCCCGCGCGAGAAAAAGGCGCCCGGCCAAATGGCCCGGCGCCTTTCACTTTTTGGCTGTCGGGGCGTAGGCGAGGACACGTCGGGTGCACCCCGCTACGGCTCAACGGTAGATCGTTGCATAGCCGCCCGAGTAGCGTCCCATGCCCGAGCCATTGCCGCTGTAGCGCTCATAACCGTACCGCTCGTAAGAGACCTGCCGCGAACGCGACCGGCCGTAGTACTCGCCACCGTACGAGCGGGAGTTCGACGCATAGCTGCGACCCGAGCGGCGGCTGCGGCTGGCGTAGCTGCGGCTTCCGGCCAGCGACACGAAGTGGCGGCCGATGTCGACATGGATGTGGCTCATGTCCGGATAGGTCATCGTGCCGCCCTTCTTGTGGTTGGCGACGAGCCACTTGATGATCTCGCCCTTGCGGCTGCCCGCGTCGAAGTCGACGGCGTTGCCGCTGGCGTGGCGGGAGATGCGCCCCGAGCCGGCGATACGGGCGCCCGGACGGCACGTCGAGATGACCCGCACCGGGCCGAACTTCTCTTCGATCTGCTCGAGAAGCGCGCGAGCCGCCGTCGTCAGGCATTTGCGCGGCGCGCCCTTGGCATCGGCAATCCGCTTCTCGGCTTTCTTCTCTTCCGGCTTGGCCTCCGCGTCGTGGACGGCCTTCTCTTCGGGCTTTGCGTCTATCTTGGTGTCGGCTTTGGCGTCGGACGCCGGATTGGCGTTATTCGATTTGCTGCCGGGATTGGGCGCCGCCATTGCTGAGCTAATGGAAACGAGCGCAACGCAGATCGCTGCGGTTGAGAGCCGCTTGATCATGATCACTCCTGGGTATGCGATATATTCGGGGCGCGCGCGATGAGCGATGGCCCCCATTCCATGTGCAGCCCCATCAGCGCCGATAGCCGCAATCAGCCAGCCACCGTGTGATCGGTCCTGCGCAGTCCCCGGTTACGCCTCGCCTGTCCGTCGAGGCTGTCCCTAGGTCATCGCGCGGCGATGCCCCCGTCCGGGTTGCGCGCACTTTGCCATGTCATTGGGTGAGAATACGGCGGGCGCAGCGTCCTGCGTCGATGCGCCGTACGCGTCGTAAAAAAGCGACGGGGCGCCAGTTTTACAACTGGCGCCCCGCAGAATTTGCTTGCGTGTTGCGTCTGCGCTTAGACCATGATCGCTTCGGACCCTATCAGTCCGAAGCGTGAATCATCGGTCCAATCAATAGACGAGAGCCGCATCGCGATTCGAAGAAAAGCGATCGTGCTCTAGCGCAGATACGGGCAGACGCGCTCGTCGCCGTAGCGATTGATATACGTGCCGGTACGGCGGTCGAACGAGCGGAATTCACGTTCGCAGCGGCGCATATCGCGCTCTTCTGCGCGCCCTTCGCGTACGGCGCCGGCGATCAGCGCACCGGCGATGATGCCGCCGAGGATCGCTGCGCCCGTACCGCCGTGGCGGTGACGCCGATGCACCAGCGTTACACCGCTGTTGTCATTGTTGATCGATGGCTTGGGCAGCGGGGCAGCAACGGCATACGTCTGCGCGAGGGGCAGCAGCAGCGATGCGCACACCACCGAGGCAACTGTCGATCTCAGTGCTTTCACGATTAGGCTCCTTTCGTCTCGAAACACAAAATTCCCGGTTGCCGCGCACAATGGCGCCCACTGATGGCGCACGCTGGGCCACGGCGCGGCGAAGTCGTGTCAAAAGAAACGGATGAGGGATGATTTTCCGTCGTTCCGGCGTGCGCAGCGGCGCCGCCGAGAGGCGTCAGTTGTCTTCCATCTTGAGGGCGGCGATGAAGGCCTCCTGCGGGATCTCCACCTTGCCGAACTGGCGCATCTTCTTCTTGCCCGCCTTCTGCTTCTCCAGGAGCTTGCGCTTGCGGGAGATGTCGCCGCCGTAGCACTTGGCGATCACGTCCTTGCGCAACGCGCTGATCGTTTCGCGCGCGATCACCTTGCCGCCGATAGCAGCCTGGATCGGAATCTTGAACAGGTGCGGACGGATCAGCTCCTTGAGCTTTTCGCACATGGTGCGACCGCGGCTCTCGGCGCGTGTCCGATGTACGATGATCGAGAGCGCATCGACCGGCTCGTCATTGACGAGGATCGACAGCTTCACGAGCTCGCCCGCCTCGTAGCCGATCAACTGATAGTCGAACGAGGCATAGCCCTTGCTGATCGACTTCAGGCGGTCGTAGAAATCGAACACCACCTCGTTGAGCGGTAGCTCGTAAACGAGCATCGCGCGGTTGCCCGCATAGGTGAGGTCTTTCTGCCGCCCGCGCCGGTCCTGGCAAAGCTTCAGAATGCTGCCGAGATATTCATCCGGCACCATGATCGTCGCCTTGATCCACGGCTCCTCGATGCGCTCGATACGCGTGGTCTCCGGCATGTCGGCCGGGTTGTGCATCTCCATCATCGTGCCGTCGGTGAGATAGAGATTGTAGATGACGCTCGGCGCGGTGGTGATGAGGTCGAGGTTGAACTCGCGCTCCAGGCGCTCGGTGATGATTTCGAGGTGCAGCAGCCCGAGGAAGCCGCAGCGGAAGCCGAGGCCCAGCGCCGCGGACGTTTCCATCTCGAAGGAGAAGCTGGCGTCGTTGAGGCGCAGCTTGCCCATCGCCTCGCGCAGGTCCGCGAAGTCGGCCGCATCGACGGGGAACAGGCCGCAGAATACCACCGGTTGCGCCGGCTTGAAGCCCGGCAGCGGCTCCGGCGTCGGGTTGCGCTCGTCCGTCACCGTATCGCCGACGCGCGTGTCGGCGACCTCCTTGATTGCGGCGGTGAAGAAGCCGACCTCGCCCGGGCCGAGCTCATCCAGCATCTGCTGCTTGGGGCGGAACACGCCGACGCGCTCGACCTGATAGTCCGCGTGCGTCGACATGAGCGTGATCTTCTGGCCCTTCTTCAAGGTGCCGTCGATGACACGCACGAGCACGACGACACCGAGATAGGCATCGTACCAGCTATCGACCAGCAGCGCCTTCAGCGGCTTTTTGCGATCGCCCTGCGGCGGCGGCAGGCGCTCGACGATCGCTTCCAAAACCGCTTCGACGTTCTGGCCCGTCTTGGCCGAAATCGGAATCGCATCCGAAGCATCGATGCCGATCACGTCCTCGATCTGCTGCTTCACGCGATCGCTGTCGGCCGCCGGCAGGTCGACCTTGTTGAGGACGGGCAGGATCTCGAGGTTGTTGTCGAGCGCCTGATAGACGTTCGCCAGCGTCTGCGCCTCGACGCCCTGGGACGCGTCGACGACGAGAATGGCCCCCTCGCAGGCGGCGAGGCAGCGCGAGACCTCGTAGGCGAAGTCCACGTGCCCGGGCGTGTCCATCAGGTTGAGCTGATAGACGTTTCCGTCCTTGGCCTTGTAGTCGAGGCGCACGGTCTGCGCCTTGATGGTGATGCCGCGCTCGCGCTCGATCTCCATCGAATCGAGAATTTGCTCCTTCATCTCCCGGTCGGCCACGTTGCCGCACAGCTGGATCAGCCGGTCGGACAGCGTCGACTTGCCGTGGTCGATGTGGGCGATGATGGAAAAATTGCGGATGCGCGAGGTGTCGGTCATGGCGCGCTAGATAGCACCGCCTCAAGGCCCTAGAAAGGGGCAGAAACTTGAGTAACCGCGCCTTTTTCTGTGGGCGCCGAAAATACCGCACATTGCGGGGGTGAGCCCAGTCTTGACGCCGCCACATCCCCCGGCATTGAGTACCCCGGATAGTAGCAAAAACGCCGAAGGACGCCCGATGGACGCTATGAAATTCTGTGCGGCGGTCGCCGCCGTCGCCATGCTTCTTGGCGCCGCCGACGTCGCCCAAGCCCAGATAGAGCCCTCGCCCGCCTTCCGCGCGCAGCAGCCGAAGAAAAAGCCCGTCCGCAAGGCCCAGCCCGCGCCAGCCGCACCTGCCGCCGAAATGGCCATCGAGGCGCAGCCGGGAGCAGCGCCGCCCGCGGCAACGGCCGCCGTTGGCGGCGTCAGCCAGCATGCGACGCACCCGAACAAGCGGGCGCCCTATCCGCCGCCCAAGGAGAACTGCCGCAACACGGTTCCCTTCGATACCTGGCGTGCAGGTTTCAAGAAGCTCGCCGCGCAGCGCGGCCTCAACCGCCAGACGATCGCCATCGTCGACGGGATCCAGCTCAACCCCACCATCATCTCGCGCGATCGCAAGCAGTCGTTCTTCGCGATGAGCTTCCTCGACTTCCAGAACCGGCTGGCGACCGCCAACCGCGTGCAGTCGAGCAAGCGTAAGGTCGCCGAGCATCGGCGCACCTTCGAGCGCGCCCGCGAGGAGTTCGGCGTGCCCGCTTCCGTCATCACCGGCTTCTGGGCGCTGGAGAGCGACTTCGGCGCCGGCATGGGCAAGTTCCCCATCATGCCCGCACTCGTCACCCTCGCGTACGACTGCCGCCGCAGCGAGATGTTCACCGAGGAGCTGATCGCCGCCCTGCAGATCATCGAGCGCGGCGACATGACCCCCTCGACCATGATCGGCTCCTGGGCGGGCGAGATCGGCCAGACGCAATTCCTGCCAACCCGCTATCTCGATTACGCAATCGACTATGACAACGACGGCCGCATCAATCTCTTCTCCAACGACGACGACGTCATCGGCTCGACCGCCAACTACATGATGAACCTCGGCTGGCGTCCGAACGAGCCGTGGCTGGAAGAGGTGCGGGTGACCCAAGACCTGCCCTGGGATCAGGCCGACCTTGCGATCAAGCTGCCGCGCTCCAAGTGGGCGCAGTGGGGCATCCAGTATCCCGACGGGCGCCCCGTAGCCTCCGACGAAATGCCCGCTTCCCTGCTGCTGCCGATGGGCCGCTACGGCCCGGCATTCCTCGCCTATCCGAATTTCGACATCTACACCGAGTGGAACAACTCCCTGAACTACGCCACGACGGCGGCATACCTTGCGACGCGCATCGACGGCGCGCCCGCGATGTCGCGGGGGCGCGGCGATACCAACGGTCTGGACTTCAACCAGACGAAGGAGTTGCAGTCGCTGCTCGTGCGGCGCGGCTATGACGTCGGCAAGGTCGATGGCCTCGCCGGTGCCAAGACCCGCGCCGCGGTGAAGGACATGCAGATGAAGCTTGGGCTGCCCGCCGATTCCTTCGCGACGCCGGAGCTTCTCTCGGCCCTGCGCCGCGGCTGACGATCACACGAACGGAAAAGAGGGCGCCCGCACGAGCCGTGCCGGCGCCCTTTTTCTATGCGCTATGCCGCGAACGCTACGATCGGATCAATGCAGTTTGACCACTGGCTCGGTGCGCCGGGTAAGCGTGCGCGACAGCGTATCGAGGAACACCTTCCATGGCCCGTGCAGCGCCATCTCGTGCATCTTGTAGAGCGAGCGATACATCACGCGCGCGAACAGCCCCTCGATGAAAAAGCTGCGCCCGACCACGAAACCCATCAGGTTGCCGACCGTCGAATAGTGCCCGAGCGAAACCAGCGAGCCGAAATCGCGGTACTTGAACGGACGCACCTCCTCGCCCTTCAGCTTCCGCTGGATCTCGACATAGAGATGCGAGGCCTCCTGATGCGCCGCCTGCGCGCGCGGCGGAATTGGCATGCTCTCGCCTTCGGGCACCAGGTAGGCGCAGTCGCCCATCGCGAAGATGTTCGGGTCGCGCGTCGTCTGCAGCGTGTCGGTGACGATGAGCTGGTTCGAACGGCTCACCTCCAGCCCGTCGAGATGGGCAAGCACCTCCGGTCCCTTGACGCCGGCCGCCCACACCACGAGCTCCGATGGGATAAACTTGCCGTTGGCGAGATTGACGCCCTCGGCGGTCACCTCCGTGACGCGCGAGTCCGTGACGATATCGACCTTGAGCTTCGTCAGCGTCTCGGCCACGCCCTCCGAGATGCGATCCGGCAGCGCGGGCAGAATGCGCGGCGCCGCCTCGATCAGCGTGATCTTGATGTCGTTTTCGGGATCGATCTTGTCGAGGCCGAACGCGACCACGCCGCGCGCCGTGCGGTGCAGCTCGGCAGCCAGTTCGGTGCCCGTCGCGCCTGCGCCGATGATCGCGACGTCGAGCTGCCCGGGGCGAACGGGCCCTTCCTGCGCATAGGCCCGCACGCACGCATTGATGAGCCGGCGATTGAAGCGTTCGGCCTGCTCGGGCGTATCGAGCATGATCGCGTACTTGTCGACACCGGGCGTGCCGAAGGCGTTGCCCACCGAGCCGATGGCGATGACGAGGATGTCGTAGCGGAACGAGCGCACCGGCGTGATCTCGCGCCCTTCCTCGTCGTAGGTGGCGGCGAGGTAGACGAGCTTCTTCTCGCGGTCGATCCCGGTCATCTCGCCGTAGCGGAACTGGAAGCCGTGCCAGTAGCCCTGCGCCTGGTATTCCAATTCGTGCTGGGCAACGTCCATGCTGCCCGCGGCGATCTCGTGCAGCAGCGGCTTCCAGATGTGCGTGCGCGACTTCTCGATCAGCGAGATCTGCGCTTTCTTCTTCCGCCACCACGTATCGCGGCCCAGCTTGTCACCGAGGCGCGTCGCCAGCTCCAGTCCGCCGGCACCGCCGCCGACGATGATGATGTGCGGCAGGTCGCTGTCGCCGTTACCAACGGACATGACCTTGGTGTTTGCGGAAGCGGTCGTCGTCTCGGTCATTGCGGGGCGCCTCTTGGGTGGTGAACCTACGGGCCGACGCGCGCTTATAGCACCAGCGGGCCCGCACGGCGCTAGCCCCACGGACGCACGGCAGAAGCGCGCTGCCGTTATGGGAGCGGCCGAAAGCTCCCCAAGCCTACTGCGCGGGCTGGGTTGCAGGAGCCGGCGCCGGCACCTCGAGCGGAGCACCGTCCGGCGAGGTCGGGCCGGTGACGAACGGCAGATCGGCGAACACGAACGTATAGGCGAGCGCCGCCAGCACGCACACGATGAACCCCAAAATCAGAAACGTGCGATTG